>Ga0315293_10005559_pt1 | contig 11864 bp, 10 predicted proteins | sample YL17G13_20_MG_FD_203071 | JGI IMG/M metagenome (GOLD analysis project Ga0315293, IMG submission 203071) | Sediment microbial communities from Yellowstone Lake, YNP, Wyoming, USA - YL17G13_20 | ecosystem: Environmental > Aquatic > Freshwater > Lake > Sediment | place: USA: Wyoming | collected... | reverse complement strand
GACAAAGGTTTCGTTCATCCAACACAAAAAAGACAAAGAGCCTTCCGTGACAGTGTCAGGGAACGTCTCCTTGAAAAAAGTGGCCCTGGACGATGTAAGAAATAACCCTTTATTCAGGCTTCCTCTCATTGAAATTGGGATTGCTCCGACAGAACCGCTCAAGAAGATCTTTCATCTATCGAAAGTCTCCATCCAATCCCCGGAGCTTGAGGTACAGCGAAATTCTAAGGGAACTCTGAATATCGAATCCCTTCTTCTTGAAAAGAGAGAGGCCCACCCTTCTCCTGCGCCCGAAAAGAAGGAAGATCAAGCTATCCTGTCCATTGATGTTGACGAGATGCAGTTAACCGGGGGAAAGATCTCTTTTTCAGACCTTTCGAGGAAGAAACCCTTTAAGACGATCTTGGCCCCCATTGAATTGAGGGTGGCTCATTTCAGCAACGGAAAAGACAAGAAAACAACCTGTTCCCTTTCCATTGCTTCTGAAGCCAAGGAGAATATCAAACTTGAGGGCGAACTTTCCATAGAGCCTTTGTGGGCAGAGGGCAGATTGGAGATCAAATCTGTTCCTCTGATGAAATATTCACCGTATTACCAGGATCAAATCCTTTTCAACCTTGAGGAAGGTCGCCTCGATTTCTCTACCCGTTACAGATATGCCAAAGGAGAGAAGGAGCCGGAAATCTCTCTTTCAGGGCTGTCCGTGATTCTGAATTCGTTAAGGCTTAAGAGACAGGATGAAAAAGAGGACTTTTTAAAAATACCGGCCCTTTCGGTTAAAGACACCCTCGTGGATGTCACCCAGAAAAAATTGACCATCGGTACTTTTTCGACAGAAAAAGGAATGCTGACTCTTAACCGTTTTAAAAATGGGGAATTTGACCTCCAGAAACTTTTCCCTCCTTCCCCGACCAAAGAAGAATCCCCTGTTAAAGATAAAGGAAAGAGAGATGAGAAGAAATGGATTGTGGCCCTGAACATGATTTCCGTCGACCAATATACGATCAAAATGGGGGACCAAAGTTCCTCCCAACCCACCACTCTCACAGGAGAAAAGATAACGCTCCGCGGTGAAAATATCTCTACAGCAAAAAATGCTTTGGGGAAATTATCTCTCTCTTTCCTGTTGGACCAGACAGGCACCCTCTCCACCAAGAACACGATTGGTATTGACCCTTTGAGAATCGAAGGTTCCTTAGAGGTCAAGCATCTCGTCTTAAACAAATACGCCCCTTATTATCAAGACAGCATCCTCTTTAATATCGAAGAGGGAGATCTCGATCTTTTTACCAATTATCAATACAGAAAAACAGATAAAGATACCGTAACAAAGCTCTCGGGTCTATCCATGTCGTTAAAGACCTTGAGGTTGAAAAAAAGGGATGAGGGAGAGAACTTTGTCAATCTTCCGAACTTTTCGATTAAAAATACCGGCTTGGATTTGACAAACAAGGAGCTTTCAATCGGAGATGTTTCTGCCCAGAAAGGTTCTGTTCTCGTCAGGCGGTATAGTAACGGAAAACTCAATCTTCAGACCCTATTTCCTGAATCACCCAAACCTCAAGAAAAACCAAGTCAGGGAGTTGAAAAACCACATGGAAAACCTTGGCTGGTGAAGGTAGGGAAAGTTTCGTTAGATCAGTACACGATCAAGGCGGAAGACCGGACGACCGCCGATCCCGTCACCCTGGTCGCCGACGAGATTAATCTAAAAGCAGAGAACCTCTCGACGGCGAAGGGACAAAGAAGTAATGCCTCTCTTGCTCTCCGACTTAATCAGAAAGGAACGGTTTCAGCCAACGGACCGGTCGGCATCAATCCCATCTTTGGAAACTTGAAGATGGGTTTGAAAGGCATTGACATTAGATCACTGCAACCCTATTTTAGTAACAGAGTAAAAATCATTGTAGAGGATGGCAATTTTTCAACTGCTGGCAACCTCTTATTCAGTGAGCAGGAGGGGAAGGGAGTTCAATTGACCTATAAGGGAGATTGCTCTCTCGCGAATTTCGCATCCATCGACATGCTCAATGCCGAGGATCTCTTGAAGTGGGAATCTCTTGCACTGAATGACGTCGATATCGGCTATAACCCTCTCTATATCCACATCAATGGGATCGCACTCACCAATTTCTACGCTCGTCTGATCCTACACCCTGATGGATCCCTGAACCTTCAAGAAGTCTTTAAAAAGGAAGGGGAGAAGAAAGAAGCCCCGACAGCTCCTCAGCCACAAAAGAAAGAATCTCCGCCCACGAAGAATCAGGAGGCCAGTACGGATATAAAAATTGAGAAGGTTACCTTTCAGGGTGGAGAGATTAAGTTTACAGACCACTACATTAAGCCAAATTACTCAGCCGATATAATAGAGCTGGGGGGAAGAATATCAGGGCTGACCTCCGAAGAAACAAAGGTGGGAGAAGTGGAACTCAGGGGGAAGCTGGGCGGTGGCGCTCCGGTTGAAATCACCGGCAAGATCAATCCGTTGAAAAGGGATTTCTTCATGGATCTCGATGTCAAATTTAAGGATATCGAGCTCAGTCCCTTGACCCCATATTCTGGAAGATATGTCGGCTACATAATCGAAAAAGGAAAGCTCACGATGGAGCTTAAATACCTCCTCGACCACAGAAAACTCGATGCTAAAAATAAATTCTTTTTCGATCAGCTTACGCTCGGGGATAAAGTAGAAAGTCCCAATGCCACCAAGCTTCCTGTAAAACTGGCCATTGCCCTTCTCAAAGACAGAAAAGGAGAAATTAATCTCGACATTCCTGTCTCGGGGAGCCTGGATGATCCGAAATTCAGCGTGTGGGGAATCATTCTGAAGATCATTGTCAACCTGCTTGCGAAGGCTGCGACCTCGCCTTTTGCCCTTCTCGGCGCGGTCTTTGGTGGAGGTGAAGAATTAAGTTATATCGAGTTCGATTATGGGGTTGCCACAATCACAGAACCGAATCTGAAAAAAATCGATACATTGATTAAGACCCTCTCCGACCGGCCTGCCCTCAAACTGGATATCGAGGGCCATGTGGATCTTGACAGGGATAGAGAGGGGCTGAAACAATTTCTCTTTCAAAGGAAATTGAAAGCACAGAAACTAAAGGAGATGTTGAAAAAAGGAGAACCGGCAGTACCTGTCGATGAGGTCAAAATCGAAAAACCGGAATACGACAAATATCTGAAAATGGCTTACAAAGAGGAGAAGTTCCCAAAGCCCAAAAATGTTCTGGGCATGACCAAAGATATCCCTGTCCCTGAAATGGAAAAATTAATCCAGACTCATTTAGAGGTTAAGGATGGGGATCTGAGGACCCTTGCCTCTCAGCGGGCCTTGAAAGTAAAAGAAGCCATCGTAAAATCCGGGCAGGTTGAGTCAGAGAGAATATTCATCCTTGAACCAAAATCTCTTGCCCCGGAAAAGAAGGAAAAACTGAAAGAGAGCCGTGTCGATTTTAAGCTAAAATAATCAAGAAAACTCCATCAGAGAATAAACGTCAAGGAGGATCCGGAGATGCTAAAGGAATTTAGAGAATTTGCGATGCGAGGGAATGTTTTGGATATGGCGGTCGGAATCATCATTGGAGCAGCCTTCGGCACCATTGTGAATTCACTCGTTCAAGACGTGATCATGCCGCCCATTGGTTTGCTTCTCGGGAATGTTGATTTTTCCAACATTTTTGTTGTCCTCAAGGAAGGCAAAGTGGCCGGACCTTACGCCTCAGTGGCCGCAGCGAAATCAGCAGGGGCAGTGACCATCAACTTCGGAGTATTTGTGAATACCATCATTACTTTTCTCATCGTTGCCTTTGCTGTGTTTCTCCTTGTTCGGACTATTAATCGATTGAGGCGTCAAGAGGAAACCCCTCCTCCTGTGCCAACGACTAAAGAGTGCATGTATTGTTTCTCCTCGATTCCAATAAAGGCAATCCGTTGTCCCCAATGCACTTCTGAACTGAAGGGGGGTTGAAAGAAACTGGTCGCCCCTATCCTCGGTTGCATTTTGGCTTTTCGTTATGTAGAAAATAGAAACGAATAGCACAAATAACAGCGAATGACACGAAAGGAGTAAAATCCGTCACCATTCGTGAAATTCGTTCGTAGTAATCATTTTCATCATTCGTGAGTGCCCTCCAGGCACTAAGAAAGGGGAAGGAAGAACGGTTATGATGTCACCCATCATCCATTTCTTCAAGACGGGCATCTGGGAAATCCGATTAAAAAATCTTCCGCCTATAAAGGCCTTTTTCATTAAATATCTGCGCGTGGTCATCCTGGCCTCTCAAAGTTTTTTGAGAAATCACCGTCAAAAAACGGCTGCAGTTTTGACCTATTATTCTCTGCTCAATATCGTTCCGGTGGTTGCCGTGGCATTTGCCATTTCTAAAGGTTTCGGTCTTGAAAAAATGATCGAAAAACAAATCCTGCAAATGGCAGACAAGGCAAACTGGCAGGCGGATATCACAAGCCAAATCCTCACGTTTTCTAACAGACTCCTTGATCAGGCCAAGGGGGGGGTCATCGCAGGTGTTGGCATTGTATTGCTTCTGTGGACGGTGATATCCATATTGGGGAAAATCGAGGAGTCGATCAATGATATATGGGAGGTTAAAAAATCAAGGACCCTTGTAAGAAAATTTAGCGATTATATTGCCATCATGGTCTTTGCCCCTGTTCTCCTGATTATTTCCAGCAGCGCCACCGTCCTTTTAGCCAGCCAGGTGAAAGTGATCGTCAACAAAATTGCCTTTCTGGGGATTTTTAGTTCAGCGATCCTATTCCTCTTGAACCTGTTACCTTATGTCTCCATCTGGGCTCTGTTAACCATGCTCTACCTGGTCATGCCCAATACCAGAATTCCGCTCAAGTCAGCCATTTTGGGAGGGATCTCGGCAGGGACGATTGCCCAGGTCATTCAGTGGTTATATATAAAATTTCAGATCGGAGCCGCAAGTTACGGCGCTATTTACGGTAGCTTCGCAGCTCTGCCCCTTTTCTTAGGGATGCTTCAAATGAGCTGGATGATTGTCCTTTTTGGAGCAGAAATTTCTCATGCCAATGAACATTATGAAACGTTCGGATTTCAACCGGATTATTCCCGGGCCAGCTTCTCTTCCAAAAGGCTCCTCACCCTAAAGATATTTCACCTGGTGACCAAGAAGTTTTCTCAAGGAGAAAAAGCATTAAATGCCATACAGATTGCAGAGTTGTTGGAAATTCCGGTTCGCTTTGTGCGGCAACTCCTTCAAGAATTGATCGATGTTGGGCTTGTCGTTGAAATAACAAACGGAACTAAAAATCAAGTTGCTTTTCAACCCGGGCGGACGATAGAAAACCTTACCATAAAAGAGGTACTCGATGCCTACGAGCGTCGTGGGTTCCCCTATGACACTGTTTCTCGATCGGATCAGGAGGAGGATCTCTCCGGCTATTTACGAAATCTTTCCGAAGTCGTCGAAAAAGCGCCGGGAAATGTCTTGATCAAAAAGATTTAAGGAAACAATGAAGTGATACGGGGTTTTTTCAGAAGGCATACCCTGCGGTGAGAATTTCACCTCCTCTCCCCGGAAAGAAAGACAATCTCTAATCTCTTCTGGAAAAGTTCGAGAAAATGGGATATAAAGAAAACCTCTCCATGGGGGTGGGGAAATAAGCATTCAGAAGGAAGGATATCTCTTGAAAAAGGTTGCCATTAAAGGGACGGGTTCTTGCGCCCCGGAGCGGGTTGTTCCGAATTCTTATTTTGAAAAGATCATCGATACGAGCGATGAATGGATTACCACCCGAACAGGAATCAAGGAACGCCGGATAGTGGAGAAGGGCCAGGCCCTCTCAGATCTGGCCATCCCTGCTTCTGAATCAGCCCTTAAAGCGGCGGGGATTTCCCCTGAGGAACTCGATCTGATCGTCATAGGCACCTCGACGGCTGACATGCTCAGCCCATCGGCCGGCTGTATTATTCAGCACCGGCTTGGAGCAAAGAATGCAGTGGCTTTCGATATCAATGCAGCCTGTCCGGGATTCATCTATGGGCTGGCGGTGGCCCAGAAGTTTATGCAGGACGGCTCCTATAGCAAGGCCCTGGTGGTAGGCGGCGAGATTGTTTCGAATCGGCTCGATTATAAAGACCGGTCCACCTGCATCCTTTTTGGGGATGGAGCAGGAGCAGTTATCCTCGGACATTCCAATGGAAAGGACGACGGAGAGATCCTGGCCACAGATATTCAGTCCGATGGAGATCTTTGGCAACTTATCCATGTACCCGCAGGAGGGTCGAGAAGACCCCCTTCCCATGAAGCCTTGCAAGAGGGCCTCCAATATCTGAAGATGCAGGGAAATGATGTCTTCAAACATGCAATTCGCACTATGGTCGGTTCGGCCAATAAGATCATGGCACAACAGGGAATCACGAGCGATGAAATAGACTGGTTTATCCCCCACCAGGCCAATATCCGGATTATGGAGGTTGTGGCGGAACGGTTGGGAATTCCATCAGAAAAGGTGATCGTCACCGTCCATAAGTATGGCAACACCTCGGCGGCCTCCATCCCCGTTGCCTTCGATGAAGCGGTTCGAAGCGGACAGATCCGGAAGGGTGATCTTGTCCTAGTCAATTCCTTTGGCGCTGGCTTAACTTGGGGGGCGGCTCTGTTCAGGTATTGATCCGGTCTTTCTCTTATTTTTTGACCTCAAGAATCCTTTCTGCTACAATGCCCCTGATTTTGATTTTACATAATGCTATAGTCCTTTGAAACGGAGGAGGCCACTGGTCAGAAATGCTTTCCAGCTCGGTCTATGGTCAATCGGTTAAGGTTATGGTTACGAAGCCCGTTTCGGTTATCGGTTACGGTTACGTGCAAAGAATTTAGAGACGATAAACTTAACCTTCTAATAACGATACGGGCCTCATTACCCTAACCGTCAGACTTTATCGAGATTATGGCTAAAGCCAAAACCCAATTTGTCTGCCAGTCCTGCGGATATCAAGCTCCGAAATGGCTGGGGAGATGTCCGGGGTGTCAGGAATGGAACACCTTCGTTGAAGAGCGAGTGATTGAAGAGAGAACTCCTGAGCGAGATATCCTGGGTTTTGAGAGCGAGGCTGTTCCAACCCCTGTGACTGAGATTGTTGCTGAAGAGAAAGGAAGATTTCAGATCGGTATCAGTGAATTCGATCGGGTCTTAGGGGGAGGGATTGTTTTTGGATCGGTGATCTTGGTCGGAGGCGACCCAGGAATTGGCAAATCTACCCTTCTCCTTCAGGTGATGCACTGTTTGGCATCGAAGGGGAAAAAAGTTCTTTACATCTCCGGAGAGGAGTCGCTTCAGCAGTCAAAGATGAGGGCTGATCGATTGGGAGTTTCATCAGAACACCTCTTTGTGGTTTCTGAGACCTCCTTAGAAAAAATTCTCCAGGATATCCAGGCACTCAGACCTTTGACCGTGGTGGTTGATTCGATTCAGACCATTTATTCCTCTGAACTTCCTTCGACACCTGGATCGATCACTCAAGTAAGGGAGGCATCCAGTCGATTGCTCTATCTGGCAAAGCATCTCTCGATCCCAATCTTTCTCATCGGCCATGTGACTAAGGAGGGTTTTATCGCAGGGCCAAAAGTTCTGGAGCACATGGTGGACACCGTTCTCTATATCGAAGGGGAAGCCAATCACGCCTTCCGGATTTTGAGGGCTGTTAAAAACCGTTTCGGTTCCACTAATGAGATCGGGGTTTTTGAGATGAAGGATTCAGGACTGGTGGAGGTGATCAATCCTTCTGAGTTCTTTCTTTCCGGGAGGACCCAACCCGCTTCAGGTTCAGTGGTGATGCCCAGTGTCGAAGGCTCAAGGCCTATTCTCATCGAGCTTCAGGCCCTCGTCGTTCCAACGAACTTCGGCGTTCCCCGGAGAACAGCTCAGGGAGTGGATGCCAACCGGGTTTCGCTTTTAGTCGCCGTGATGGAAAAGAGGCTGGGGGTCCACCTTAACAATCAAGACATCTTTCTTAATATTGCCGGGGGGATGAAGGTGGAGGAACCCGGCGTTGATTTAGGCGTGATCGCCGCCATATCGTCAAGTTTTCGGGATAAAGTGATCGATCCTGAAATGGCCGTTTTTGGAGAAGTGGGACTGGGGGGCGAGGTGAGGGGAGTGAGCCAACCGGAGGTGAGGGTGAAGGAAGCAGTGAGATTAGGATTTAAACGAATCCTTCTGCCCAAACCGAATCAGGAGAAAGTAAAAGGGGTCAAAGGGATCGAATTGATCGGTGTGAAGACCATTGGGGAGGCCATCGATAAATTATTTTAGCATCAATTTTCAATGGTCAATGCTCATTGGTTATTTTGCAATGATTATTAAAAACAGGGAGGTCTTATGAAGAAGTTAAGCATCGGGTCATTTTTGATTGTCTTTGTTTTTCTATCTATCTCTCTTGTCCAGGGACAGGAGAAGCCCGTTGGCTCAGGGGACATTTATGACTCTGCCATGGGACTTTACTATAAGGGCAGATATCAGGAGGCCATCGAAGGGTTTTCAAAGTTGATCCAGTCTTTTCCTACCAGTCGATTAGTTTCCTATTCCCACTATATGATGGGACAGTCCTTTCTGAAGATGGAAAAGTATGAGGAGGCCATTCAGAAGTTCGGATACTATCTCAAGGCTTATCCGGAGGGAGACCGCGCGAGAGAATCGGAGCAGGGATTGAGGGTGGCCAGGGAGAAGGTCAGACCGAAGAAGGAGATCAGCGGGACTGTGGTGGAAGTGAAACCTGCTCCGGAGGAACCGAAAAAGGCAGAAGTAAAGGTTTCCCTCAAGGAGGAAGTGAAGGCCCCCCCAGAGAGAGCCGTGACAGGTGTCGTTCCCGAGGCGAAAAAGGTGAAGAGGCGGGTCTGCGCCCAGGTTGCGTATTTAGATGGAAAGAACTTAAGTGAAGTGGAGAAGCGGGTGAAGGAGTTGAAGAATGCAGGGGTGGACACGCTCATCTTCAGAGTCTTTCAGAACAAGGGAGATCCAAAGTATAAGTTCGTGAAGTCCCGCTACGAGGAGGGGGTCTACTTCAAAACAGAGCATGCCCTGGTCATCGATGATATCCTGGAAAAAATAGCGGAGATTGCCCATCGGAATGGACTTGACCTCTTTGCCTGGATGACAACGCGGTATGCCACCTATGGGAAAGAGAGACAACCCGAGCATCTCTGTAAGAGCTATAATTTCGAAACGAAGAAGATGGAGATCGGAAGGGGGTTTAACCTGTTTCATCCCGATGTCCTGAAGCGACTGGAGGGTCTTTACCGTGATCTCGGCCGCTATCCCATTGATGGAATCCTTTTTCAGGATGACCTGATTCTCTACCACAATGAGGACTTCAGCATTGAGGCGAACAAAGCATTCCTGAAGGAGTACGGATATTCCCCACATCCGGATATTTTCTATGTCGATCCTTATAAATCGGAGTCTGGGAGATATTTCGCCAAGAGTTATACAGACCAATTCTGGACCTGGGCGAACTGGAAGAACCGCTGGTTGATGAATGTGGCCAAACAACTGATGAATGCGGCGAGGGAGTCAAATCCGAAATTGCAGTTTGCGATCAATCTCTATTTTGAGACTATTCTCAATCAGTCCAATGGCGCGGCCTGGTTTTCGCAGACCCTCCCGGAGGCCCTGGCAAAGGATTTCGACTACTATGCCATCATGGCCTATCACCGTCAGGCGATGAAAGGCAAGGGTATCGAATTGAGAAAGTCTTTTGATCTGATGGCTGAAGTGGCGCAGAAGGCGATTAAATTAGTGGAGGATCCCTCCAGGGTCCTGATGAAGATCTGGATCCTCGACTGGAAAAGCAATGAGGCAGTAGGTTTTGACCTGGCCCCACAGAAGGAGGTGGAGGAGATATTGACCAGGATCCTGGAACAGGGGGAGGTCAGTTTAGCCTTTGTCCCCTACACCCATCAATTTCCTCTCCACCAACTCAAAGGGAAGTGGAGCGTTTCTAAATGACAGTCTTGTAGTCTCATCGTCTGATAGTCTCATAGTCCTTAACTATCCGACTAACAGACTAACCGACTATGCGACTCATCCCTCCAAACTGTTCTATTTCTTTTCCATTTTCTCGATGAATTCTCTGACTCCCATAATTCGAAGACCACGGTATTGCTCCAGGGAAAGAAGCCCCTTATCCCCGGTCACCAGATAGGTGGCTTCCCCAGAAACGGCACAGGAAAGAAATTTGTCATCCTCGGGGTCCGGACTCATTCCTTTAACATGGTGGGTGACTTCAATGACATCTAAATACGGAAGGACTTCCTCACTCAGTACTACCCTGATCTCTTCAGCAGAGAGCTGAAATTTCGGGTACTTTAGCACTGCGGAAAGTTCATCATAGGTCTCTCTGGTTACAACGGGAACAATTTTCCCTTCTTGCCACCATCTGATAAGCTTCGAGATCTCTCTGCGAAACAGCAAGGCCGACACGAACACATTGGTGTCCAGGACGACCCTTAATCCTTCCTTTGTCTTCTTGCCCACTGCACCGCCCCACTGACATCCTTATCCGTTAGTCCCAGTTTTTCAATCTTCTCACGCATCTTCTCAAGTGGTGATCCAGCCGTCGTGATCCTAACCGGTGTAAGACGAATGGCATTTCCATCGATTGCAACATCGAAGTACTCTGTATCCCGGAAGGCGCTCACGATTTCCTTGGGAAGGGTAACCTGATTCTTCGAGGTCCTTTTTGCAAGCATATCTCCTTACCTCCTTACTATAAGGATACCTTACTTCAAGATAAAAAGCAACCCCTTTTAGATAACCGTCGGGAGAGAAAAATTGCTTTATTTAACGATACCGATCCTCCCAGCGTTTTGATAAAACATAGGACACTCCATATGGGAGGTTGGGTTCTATTTTATGGGGGACTTCCAATATTCAATTTATGGTATAGGCCATGTGACTCATCACTCCGAACTCCAAACTATTCTTTCGGTTTGAGCCAGGCGTTGATTGTTGAGATCTGATCCTCTTCTTCTTTCTTCCCCATGATGCTGATCTTTTCCTTCCCCTCCCACATCAAAAAATTGCCATAAAATTAAATTTTTGATATAAATAGGTCAACTTCGCCGGGGGTGATTGAAACAAGGGGGAAAGAAATCAAGCTGGGGTCGAAAAGTAACTTCGTAAACATGACCATTTCGGGAAAGTGAACCCTCATTGGTTCATGAACATTTTGCCTCACATCGCAGAAATGGACCACACAACAGGACCTCAATGATCTTAGAAAACAAGAAAAACCTCAGCGAACGCGACATCTGCACCAAGTTCATCACGCCTGCTGTCAAACAGGCGGGCTGGGATGTCCTGTCGCAAATTCGCGAGGAGGTCTCGTTTACAAAAGGCCGGATCATCGTTCGCGGCCGATTGGTAACCCGCGGCAAGGCCAAACGCGCCGAGGGGTGGTACTTGAACCTCTACGGAAGAACCTTCCGGAATGGAAGATCCCGATTCCTTGACGAAGTCGAGGCAAACCTTATTCCGTAGCTTTGCGTAACACCTTCGAGGGTCGGACCAAGTCAAGTTAGTGAAATCGCGAATGAAAGGTGAAAATGAGGTCTGAATTTTGACCTTAGCTGGGAAGAATCACCCTTCTTCGGATCCCTGGTCTTCCTCCAGATAAACTAAATTGCTGGGGTCGGACCAAACCAACAGTTTGAATTGATGGGAGAATCGTACAAGAACAGGTATGAAAAAGGGCATAGAGGGGCATTTTTGCCCCGAAAAATGCCCCTCTATGAGATCAGGGAGATTAAAGGGAAAGGAATCGTTGTCAGGTCCATCCCAATTGATTGGAATGAATAAGGTGATTGGTGCCAGGC
>Ga0315293_10005556_pt1 | contig 11866 bp, 11 predicted proteins | sample YL17G13_20_MG_FD_203071 | JGI IMG/M metagenome (GOLD analysis project Ga0315293, IMG submission 203071) | Sediment microbial communities from Yellowstone Lake, YNP, Wyoming, USA - YL17G13_20 | ecosystem: Environmental > Aquatic > Freshwater > Lake > Sediment | place: USA: Wyoming | collected... | reverse complement strand
GCTTGCGATGCAAACCCCCGGCATGAACTATGATTCGTTCAACGTCGGCACAGGGAGGCCCGCCAGCATCCTGGACATAGCATACACACTCATGAAGCTGTACGGGAAGCCCGGCATGAAGCCAAGGATAGTCAACAAGTTCAGGCAGGGTGACATCAGGCATGCCTATTCCGACATAAGCAAGATAAGCAGGTTCGGCTACAAGCCCAAGTTCGATCTGGAGAGCGGAATGAGAGAGCTCGTGGAATGGGGGAAGCGCGCCGACGCTGCGGACAAATCGCAGAAGGCGGAAGAGGAACTGAGGAGCAAAGGGCTCATCAGCTGATTCTTTTTCTTTCCCGGATGGCATGCTCCTCGAGGATTGCATCGGTCATGTCCCTGGCTATAATCCTCCAGTCGTAGTTCTTGATCATCTTAAGCCCGTTGCTTTTCAGCCGGCTGTATAGCGCCTTGTCCCCGAGAAGCTCTATCAGGCCTCTCGAGTAAGCTTCCCGGTTTTCCGATTTCCTGAGGTAGGCGGAGAATTTGTGCCTCATGTGTTCCCTGACCCCCGGGAGGTCGCTTATTATAGTCGGCGTTCCGCAGGCCATTGCCTCGAAAAGCTTCAGGGTCAGTACACCCTGTGTCGCAGGCGCATCCGGGATGGGGACGGCGTTTATTCTCGCGACGTTCATGAAATCCGGCATGTCGCCATAAGGGACCCAGCCCGTGAAAATGAAGCTCTTCTCAAGGCCCGTCTGTTTGACCATCTCCTTCAGCCTGGCCAGGTATTCGCCCGCACCGACGATGAGGAATCTCACATCGGGGCGCTCCCGGAGGACTAGGGGCGCGGCATTGACGAGGAACTGGACGCCGTCGTGGGCAGCTATCCCGCCCTGGTAGATTATGTAATCACAGCCCTTCTTCAGGCCGTATTTCCCGTAGAAGCTTGCAGGCACCTTCCCCGGCCTGAACATCTCCGTATCGACGCCGTCCCTCACGATTCTGATTTTTTTGGATGGGACGCCCCTCTTCTCTATCATCTCCTCCAGCTTCTTAGTGATAGTGAAGATGACATCGACGCCCCTCATGCTGTGGCGCTCGGCCAGCCTTATCGCTCTGTATACAGTTTTGCCCTTCAGGCCGCTGTGCGCATAGACCCAGTATTCCGACCACAGGTCGACGAAATCGGCCACCTTCAGCCCCCGGGCCTTTGAGCTCCTCACGGCCAGCGCGGATGGCAGGCTCTGTCCAAAGACGATGTCAGAGTCTTTATCAATCCTGCCCTTCGCCTTCCAGGCAAATGACGCGTATTTCTTCAGCTTAGACGGGTCGAACCTGCTTGTGTCGATGCCGACGTAGCCGGCCTTGACGCCGAACCTCCTCTCGCAGCTTTCCGCGTCCTTCTTGCCCGGCGTCAGGAATTCCACTTCCAGCCCCCTCTTAAGGAACTCCTTCACAAGAAAATTCACCCTGAGATTGGAGCCATTGAGGCTTTCAAAGCCGCAAAAGGAGCACATGAAGATTTTCATTTCAATCGCTGGCTTCTATGTCGAACAACATTGCGAACAGTATGAGCTGCAGGCCGGAGATGATGAATAGCGTGGACAGTATGGCGGTGGTCGTTGAAATGGCCCCGATGAAAATCCTGTGGTAGAGCAGCCAGGCCCCGAGTAACAGGCCAACGGGCAGCAGCAAAAGGCCTGACATGTAGAAGAACACCAGCGGATGGAAATCCCTTACGATGTATTTCTCCTTGAGCCTCCAGAAGAACCCGCGCAGGAGGAGTGGAGCGACCTTGACCATGTACCTGCCTATCCTTATCTGGGACTGCCTTTCGCCTTTGAGATAGACGGGCCTCCTTGGGACGTCCTTCACCCTGAAGCCGTATGTATTGAACCTTATCAGCCACTCGGAGACATAGCCGTAGCCCTTCCACGCGCTGCTCCAGTCGACGGTCTCTATGACCTTCCTCGATATCGCCGTGTACCCGTCCTGGGTATCGAATATCTTCCAGTATCCGGAAGCAATCTTGGTCATCAGGGATAGCATTGAATTCCCGAAGAACCTGTGCTTTGGCATGTCCTCGAGCGAGCGCCACAGGAACCTGTTGCCCTTCACATAGTCCGCTTCGCCCTTGACGAAGGGTTCGAGGAAGTTCGGCAGGTCTGCGAAATCCATCTGGTTGTCCCCGCCGACAACGACAACGACGTCCGCATTTTCCTTCGCGGCTGCCTTGTAGCCGGTGATTATCGCCTGTCCGACGCCGCTGTTTTTCTCATGGGTAATCAGCCTGACCCTCCTGTCCTTTTTGGAATAGTCAAGGACGACCTTCGCAGTCTTGTCAGTCGAAGCGTCATTGATGACCAGCACTCTGTCCACGGTTTTCGGGACGCCCTTCAAAGTGGGGGCTATCAGCCTCTCCTCATTGTATGCGGGGACGACAAGATAGACCTTCAGCTTCTTGTACATGAAATACATTAGAAATGATAAGTTTATATTGATATTTCTTGTAACTGATTAGCATGATAAAAGTCGGTTTGATAGGTTGCGGAAGATGGGGGCAGAACCACGCCAGAATCTTCTCGGAGCTCAAGGAATGCAGGTTCGTCGGGATAGCGGACACCGACCCCTCAGCCAAGAAAATAGCCCAGAATTACGGGGTCGGGTTTTTCCAGGACTACAGGGATATGCTCCCATTGGTTGATGCGGTCTCTATAGTGGTCCCCACCAACCTCCACTACAGTGTCGCCAAGGAATGCCTCCTCAGGGGGAAGCACGTGATGGTGGAGAAGCCGCTGACGCTTTCATCCAGAGAGACGAAGGAGCTGATAGACGTCGCGAAGCAGAAGAAGCTGATATTATCTGCCGGCTATCTCTTCAGGTTCAACGCCGCGGCGCTGGAGCTGAAGAACGTCCTGAAGGAGATAGGGGACATAAACTACGTGACGGCCAGGTACATACACTCGAACAAGCCCCCGAGGAAGGACTGCGGCGTGATATTCAACTTCGCAACGCACCTCATAGACATACTGGCGTTCCTTCTTGACAAAAAGCCAATAAAGGTATTCTGCAAGAAGTCCAACATACTCTCGAAGGAGAGGGAGGACGCCGCATTCATACTGCTCGACTACGGGGACTTCATAGCGAACCTGGAGGTCAGCTGGCTCCATCCACTTAAAAGGAGGGACATGTGGATAATCGGCTCAAAAGGCAAGATTTATGCGGATTTCTTCGAGCAGATAATAAGGCTCTACCCGATTGAGATAACTCCGGATGAGGTCAGGGTCGGAAAGGAAACCAACATAGAGGTGAGGAAGAACGAGCCCCTCAAGGACGAGCTGAGGAGCTTCTGCGCCTCGATAAAAAACAACGGCCACTATCCCTATGACGAATATCTCATCACGAAGGTGTGCGAGCTGTGCCTGGAGTCCGCCGAAGCGGGTAAGGAGATGGAGCTGAAATGAATGGCGAATACGTCCTTAAGAAGAATGTGAAAATGGGGGAGAAGGCGCAGGTATGCAGCTATTGCATCATTGGTGTCCCCGCGATGGGCAAGAAGGAAGGGGACATCAGGACGGTCATAGGCGATAACGCGCGCATAAGGTCCCACAGCGTAATATACGCCGGCAACAGGATAGGGGACAACTTCCAGACGGGCCATGGCGTCCTCATAAGGGAGAACAACACCATAGGGAACGATGTGAGCATAGGCTCCCACACGGTGATAGAAAGGGATACCGTCATAGGGAACGGTGTCAGGATACACAGCAGCGTCTTCATCCCCGAATACTGCAGAATCGAGGATTCCGCCTGGATAGGCCCGAACGTCGTATTCACGAATGCGCTGTACCCGCTTTCCCGGGATGCGAAGAAGAACCTCAGGGGACCAGTCATCAGGAAGGGCGCGAAGATAGGCGCGAATTCCACGCTCCTGCCCGGCGTGGTCATAGGAAGGAGCGCCCTGGTCGGTGCCGGAAGCGTGGTCACCAAGGACGTCCCCGATGGCGCCGTTGTGGCCGGGAACCCTGCAAAGATTATAAATAGGATAGAAAATATCAGTGCATATGGATAAAATCAGGATGGCTCATCCAGGCGGAGCCGTGGATGATGAGATGCTGGACGGGATTGTTTCGACCCTGAAATCCGGACGCTACATTCTCGGGGGGAAGACGGAGGAGTTCGAAGCCAGTTTCGCGAGCTTCCTCGGATGCCGCGGCTGCTCCGCGGTCTCATCTGGGACGGCCGCACTGCATCTTGCGCTGCTCGCATCGGGGGTGGGGAAAGGCGACGAAGTCATAACCACGCCGCACACGTTCATAGCGACCGTGAATTCAATAGTCCATTGCGGCGCCAGGCCGGTTCTAGCTGATGTGGATGAGAGGACGCACAACATAGACCCGGAGAAAATAAGGGCGGCCGTCACGGAAAGGACAAAGGCCATCATCCCCGTCCACATATACGGCAATCCTGCGAACATGGACGAGATAATGGAAATCGCGGAGAAATCCGGAATAAAGGTAATCGAGGATGCCTGCCAGGCCGCCGGGGCCGAGTACATGGGTAAAAAGGCCGGGGCGATTGGCGATGCGGGCTGCTTCAGCTTCTTCCCTTCGAAGGTCATGAGCGTCTGCGGGGACGGGGGGATGATATCGTCAAACGACATGGAGCTCCTTTCCAAGGCCTCCGCGCTCAGGAACCAGGGGAGGATGAAAGGGGAGAAGTACAACCACGAGTTCATAGGCTTCAACTACAGGATGAGCGAGATAGCGGCGGCCATCGGCGCAATCGAGCTGGGAAGGCTCGGAGTGTGGATAAACAGGAGAAGGGAGATAGCGAAGATATACAACGATTCATTATCCAGTGTGAAGGGGCTCGAGACGCCCCACGAGGAGAGCCATTCGAAGCCGGTCTACTACGTGTATACCATAAGGTCAAAGATGAGGGACGGACTGAAGGCGTTCCTCGAGGGCAGAGGCATAGAGACGGGCATATACTATCCTGTTCCGATACACCTCCAGCCGGCCTACAGGAGATTCCGCTTGGGGAGGTTCCCGGTCGCCGAAAGAATCGCGGAGGAGATTCTGTCGCTGCCGATACACCAGTTCATGGCCGACGGTGATGCGCATCATGTCGCGCAGAAAGTGAAGGAGTTCTTCTCAAAGAGATGAATTCATCCAATAAAAACACGCCTTTCGCTTCGATGCATTTTCCGTTGCCATACTCATTCGCATATCTGGCAGAATTCTGGCAAACCTTTAATAATATCTGTGTAAATGCCATATTACTATTGCGTGATTGATATGGTGTTGGTAACAGGCGGCGCTGGTTTTATCGGCTCCCACGTATGCAGGGAACTCTTGAACGATGGGGAAGAAGTCATAGTATTTGACAACTTCAGCCAGGGCAGCAGTGACCTGATAAAAAAGGTCAGGATGCCGGACATCAAGGAGAAGGTGGAATACGTCAACGGAGACATAACCGATTTCAACGGCATCATGGATACCCTCAAGAAATTCAGGAATGAGAAGATAATCCATACTGCGGCAATCACGTTCATACCCACGGCCATAAAGAATCCCGGCCTGACATTCAGGGTCAACACGGTGGGCACCTTCAACCTCCTGGAGGCTGCGAGGATTCTGGGGATTGAGAAATTCGTTTACATATCGACATCATCGACCTACGGGGATTTCCAGTACACGCCCGCCGACGAGAAGCACCCCCTGGAGCCGAAGGACGTATATGGCGCCACAAAGCTTGCTGCGGACAGGATAGCCATCAGCTACTTCCGGACATATGGCCTGCCGGTCTCCATAGTGAGGACATCATCTGTCTATGGCCCCGGGGACCTGGAAAAGAGGGCGACGAAGAACTTCGTCGAGAACGCGCTCCAGGGAATCCCGCTGGAGCTGCAGGGCGGCGGCCTCCAGAGGAGGGCCTTCTCCTATGTGAAGGATGTCGCCAGGGGCATAGTGCTTGCGATGAAGAGCAAGAGGTCGAGCGGGGAGGTATTCAACATCTCGGGGGAGAAGGACAACAGCATAAGGGAAGTGGCAGAGACAGTCAGGACATTCATACCCAAGGCGGAGATCAAAGAAACTGGGGCGAGGGCCATAGATGCGGCAAAGGGCCAGCTGGACATCAGCAAGGCCAGGGCGATGCTGGGATACAGGCCGCAGTATGATCTGAAGGCGGGGATCAGGGAGTACATCAAATGGGTCGTGGATGTCTATGCGCCGCTGTTCGGCCTGAAGATAAGGAACAGTCCGGTATTCGATAAGAGGTGAATGCATGAATGTGCCGCTAAGCATACCCAACATCGGGGAAGAGGAGATATCGCTGGTCACGCAGGTCCTTAGATCAGGGTGGCTTGCTCACGGGCCAAAGACGAAGCAGTTCGAGGAGGAGTTCGCAAAATACATGGGCACGAAGTTCGCAATCTCCATGAACTCCTGCACTTCCGCCCTCCATCTAGCCATCCAGGGGGCAGGCCTGAAGGGTGAGGTTATAGTCCCCAGCTTCACGTTCTCCGCATCGGCGAACGCCATAATCAATGCAGGCTGCAAGCCCGTGTTCGCCGAGGTCAGGCATGACACCTGCAACATAGACCCGCAGAAGATCCCGGAGAAGATCACAAGGAAGACGGCAGGCATCATGCCTGTCCATTATGCGGGGCAGTCCTGCGAAATGGACGAGATAATGGAGATAGCCGAGAAGCATGGACTGGCAGTCATAGAAGACTCGGCCGAGACGATAGGCGGGGAGTACGGCGGCAGGAAGACCGGCACCTTCGGCACCGGATGCTTCTCATTCTTCCCGACCAAGAACATGACGACCGGGGAAGGCGGAATGGTAACGACTGACGACCCGGAACTGGCCGAGAAGATAAACGTCCTGAAGGCCCACGGCATGTCGACCAGCACCTATGAGAGGGAGAAGAAGGAAAGGCCCTGGCTCAGGGCATCGATAGCCGCAGGTTACAACTTCAGGATGTGCGACGTCCTGTCGGCCATAGGGATAGCGCAGCTCAAGAAGCTTGACGGGATGAACGGGCTCAGAAGGAGGCATGCGAGCTACCTGAACAAGGGCCTCAGCGGGATTGAAGGGATTGAGACGCCGGTTGAGTCCAGGAAGGCGAAGCACGTCTACCAGATGTACACCATAAAGGTCGACACGGGAAGGATAAACAGGGAGAGGTTCATAGCAGGGCTGAGGGAGAAGGGGATAGGCGCAAGCGTCCATTTCGACCCGCCAGTTCATCTGCAGCCGCTTTACATGTCCATGGGCTGCAGGAAAGGGGATTTTCCGGTAACGGAGAAGATAGCGGAGAGCATAGTCACACTGCCCATGTACCCCGCGCTCGCCAGGAAGGAGCTTGACTACATAATCTCAAATGTAGAAGAGCTTGCCAGATGACGATTCCTTTGAATTTCAAACTCTAACCAACGACTTCATAGATGATGAATATTTTCTGCCCTGCCGGGCTTGATATTTCCCGGATGCGCTCGTATTTCGGGTCCGTTTCAAGCTTCTGGTACAGATCCGAGCCGAAGGAATAGCCGGGAGGCACCCTGCCGTTGGAATATGGCCTGCTTATGAAAGGTATCTCGATGGGGCCTATGGCCGGGTGGAAATGAGCAGAATTGTCCGGATTCCTCCCCCATTCGGAATATATGGAGATCACTATGAATTTGATTCCGAGGCTATCGACCTTCGCGTCCGAGAAGTTGCTGAAGAAGTCCCTTTCCGAGCTGTTTATATAGACGTCATTTGTCATGTTCAGATAATATGGCAGATAGTCGCTTGCGAAAAGGCCGTTCAGGCCCTTCGTGTAGCCTGAAAGGAGGTCGGCGCCCCAGAGCATCCCCGAGTCCAGGGAAATCAAAAAAGCCGCATTCAGGAAAGAGATCACGCTCAGTATCATAAATGCCGCACCTGCCAATTTAGCCTTTCCTTTCGCGGCATTTCTCAGATAGAAAAATCCTTCGGCCGTGAAGATCATCAGGATTGGGAACAGTGGCGAGAAGTATCTCAGTCTCACAACCCAAAAAATGAAGGAAACTATGAACAAGACAGAGTAAATGGCCAGGTACTCTTTCCATCCGAAGAACCCGCACAAGCGCATGACATTTTTTCCAGGCCCGCGGCGCGATTTAGACCGCCGCGCCGAAACGCCCGGGTGCCCATTCCGGATATCGGATGCATGCCGATATGCCAGGACCAATAATGATAGAATCGGAATGATTATCGGGAAGAAGAGGAAGAGCCTCATCAGCTCCGGAAGGGTGCTCAACGACCCGTGCAGTGTCGATTTCGTCTCGCCAGCCAGAACCTGCTTTTCAATGTTTAAGTACTTTTCAATGCCGGAGTCGCTCCCTTTCATGGCCAATGCCGCGCCGAAGAATGCCGCGAAGATGACCGATGCGATGAATATGCCGCACCAGAATTCCCTGGATTTGAGAACGTCCATTCTTTTTGCCAGCAGGTAGAGGAATATGCAGGCAGGCAGTATGATGAAAGTGATCTTTGTTGCAGAGGCGAGGCCGAGGCAGACCCCCATATAGCAGAAGAATTTCCTGTCCCTGAGGGCCCTGATGAAGAATAGCAGGGTGAGTGTCATGAATGCCATGAGCGGGATATCTGTCAGCAGGAAGCTGCCCCACCTCCAGAAATCTGGAAAGACCAGCAGCATTGACACTGATATCTTCGCTATCTTCTCTCCGGCAAGCTCCTTCGCCAGACGGTGGGTTGCATAAACGGACAGGAGGATGAAGGCCAATGGCAGAATGAATGCGATGGTGACGGCCGCGAAACCTGCCATGAAAAGGAGCGCTATCAGGAATGGCAGCAGCGGCAGGGTCTGGATAATGTACCATGGGTATCCGCCATCGAGAATGTTTTTCCCCAGCCACAGATTCACTGTCTCATCGGAGCCCAGCGGCGTGCTCTGCAGATTGAAGGAGGTGTATATAATCACGGCTGCGATGAGCGCAAGCGTCAGGAAATTCTTGTCAGCGAAACTTCCTCTTTCCAAAAAATTCACCTTGTCCATTGTATACTCTGGAATGGTTCTGCGGTCACTTGCCCTTTACCTTCGCGACCCAGCTTCCATGACGAGATAGTTCAATCCGCAGTCGATGAAGTCCACGATGGCGTCCTCAGGCCTCATCACGATGGGGCGGCCGTGCAGATTGAAGGATGTGTTGATGATGAATCCGTAGCCCCTCAGCTTCTTGAAGGCCGTTATCATGCTTGAACCTGGTGACACGCTCCCTGTCGAGCGCGAAAGGCTTCCCGCCCTCGCGCAGCACGAATGTGCTGGTGTCATGCCCTATGCATTTCCCGCCGACAATCACGCTGTCCATGCAATCAACCCTTAATTCATTTATGGATTATTAATAAAATATGCAATTCGCGCGCGGGTGCGTTTCACCGGGGCCGCATGGCGACCACTTTTATGACGCCCTCCCCATTCATGACCCGCTGGAGCAGGCTCCCCCTTTCCTTGGCAAACCTGATTTCAGTGAACCCGCCACTCTCTAGCCATTTTCTTATCACGGAGGGATTGTAGTTCCTCTGGATTGGGACGCAGAGCATGTCCAGGAATCCGAAGGACCTGTTCCTTGACATGAAGAGCGAGAGGAGCTTGGAGACATTCCTGTAGCCGGCCAGCCTGAAAACGGGCCTGAGAAGCTTGACCAGAAAGAAGATTGCGCCTCCCCAGCTGTAGACAAGCAGCACGATGCTGCCATCCCTCTTCGCGACCCTTGATAGCTCAAGGAATCCGGCATATGGCGATTCGGTATGATGCAGCACGCCTTCGCAGAAGACCACGTCAAAGGAGCAGTCCCTGTAGGGCAGCTCAAGAACAGAAGCCTTCTGGAACCAGGCATTTTCCCGGTTGAGCATCATGGCCGCCGAAAGGCTGCGGGAGCTTATATCCGACGCAGCAATTCTTCTGGCCCCGAGAAGGCCCATAGCATAGACATTCTTGCCACCGCCACACCCGGCGTCAAGGCATGTCATGCCCCTGAAGAAGCCCCCATCGACGCCGAACTTCTCCATCAGCATGCCCGGCAGCAGATTGGGGTTGTCATAGGTCCTGATTTCGCCATGAAGGAAGTCATAGAACCTGGCGACCTTTTCCTTTTTGCCCATAGGACATCACACACATTTACGGCGCGCCGGCAGTCACGACATATAGTATATCTCCAGTCGGCTCAAATACCTTTCGGCGGCGCCATACTAACACTTATAAATGCATCAGCTTTTTAACTTAAATTTCAATATACATACTAATCCATATACTCCTAAAAAAGGTGAGCAGCATGAAGGTTTTGGTAACAGGGTGCGCCGGTTTCATAGGTTCCAATCTTGTGGGCAAACTGCTCAGCCTTGGCTATGATGTCAGCGGGATTGATAATTTCTCCACCGGAAGGGAGGAGAACATCGAGGGAATGGATTTCGATTTCATAAAGGGCTCCATAAACGATGGGAAGTTGCTGAGAAAGTCCCTGGGAGGAGTGGACTGCGTGTTCCATGAGGCGGCCATCCCCTCTGTCCCCCGTTCCATCAGCGATCCCATAGAATCGAACGCCGTGAACGTGGACGGGACCCTTAACCTGCTGGTGTGCGCAAGGGACGCCGGCGTGAAGAGGTTGGTCTATGCCTCATCGAGCTCTGTCTACGGAAGCAGCCCGAAGATACCACAGAAGGAGGGAATGGTCGGGGAGCCCATCTCTCCCTACGGGCTGACCAAGTATGCGGCTGAGGTCTACTGCCGGCTCTTCAGCGACATATACGGGTTTGAGACCATAAGCCTCCGCTACTTCAATGTATTCGGCCCAAGGCAGGACCCCGGTTCGGAATACAGCGCGGTGATTCCCAAGTTCATCAGTTCGATGATCAGGGGGCAGAGGCCGGCAATCTTTGGCGACGGGCTCACATCAAGGGATTTCTCCTACATAGATAACGTCATAGAGGGAAACATCCTCGCAATGAATGCCAAGAAAATTGCATGCGGCAGGGCATACAACATCGCATGCGGGGAGAAGACCACGCTGAACCAGCTCGTTGAGGAGATAAACGCGATTCTCGGTACTGACATAGCGCCCAGGTATGAGAAGGAGAGGCCCGGCGACATAAAGCACTCGCTGGCTGATATCTCCATGGCGAAGAGACATCTCGGCTTCAGGCCGAAGGTCTTTTTCAGGGAGGGGCTGAGGAAAACCGTGGAGTGGTACAAAGGATACTGCAGATGATTTTCATGGCAAAGAAGGATGTATTGGGGAGGAAGATATGCATCGTCGGCCTTGGCTATGTCGGGCTGCCGCTGGCAGTCGCGTTCGGCAAGATCACGCATGTGGAGGGCTATGACGTGGACAAGGAGAAGATAGAGCGGCTCAAGAGGGGCTTCGATTACAACGGAGAGCTGTCCGAGGCCGAGCTGAAGGAGGCCGACATAGACTTCACCACAGACCCGTCCGTCATATCGGAATCGGACTTCATAATCGCGGCGATACCCACGCCCATAGACAACAGCAAGAGGCCTGACCTGGAGCTGCTCAAGGACGCCTCCAAGACCATAGGAAGGAACCTTTCGAAGGGCAGCATAGTCGTCTACGAGTCCACGGTCTACCCGGGCGTCACGGAAGAGGTGTGCCTGCCCATCCTTGAAAAGGAGAGCGGGCTCGTCTACAAATCCGATTTCAAGGTCGGCTATTCCCCGGAAAGGATAAATCCCGGCGACAAGGAGCATACCGTCGAAAGGATAGTCAAGGTAGTCTCCGGCTGCGACAGGGAATCCCTGGAGACGATCGCAAGGGTTTACAGCACTGTCGTGAAGGCCGGCGTCTGCAGGACAGACTCCATAAAAGTAGCCGAG
>Ga0315293_10005554_pt1 | contig 11872 bp, 11 predicted proteins | sample YL17G13_20_MG_FD_203071 | JGI IMG/M metagenome (GOLD analysis project Ga0315293, IMG submission 203071) | Sediment microbial communities from Yellowstone Lake, YNP, Wyoming, USA - YL17G13_20 | ecosystem: Environmental > Aquatic > Freshwater > Lake > Sediment | place: USA: Wyoming | collected... | reverse complement strand
GTAGTGCTGTGGTATCGCACCCAGAAGTCCGCCTTCGACGAACCTGATACAACAAGTGCGGTCCATCATTATTTTCAGGGCAGACTTGTAGATATTTCTGCCGGCGGAGCTCAGGTTGAAGTTGATGCGCAAACGGCATCTTGTGATGGCCAACCATCTTCTGCACAAGAGCCGGACTTCAGGAACGGTCAGTTTGTCGGCCTGCGATTTACACCTCTACCTTATGAAACCCCCCTTGTGTTCAATGCTCAAATTAGACGCATCCTGCCGGCAGCAGACCACAGAACTGTTTACCTCGGCCTGCAAATTGTTGGCCTGGAGTCGAGCTACGAAGGTCGTCAGGTTCTGGCCAGGATAGTCGGAGTTGTCGAGCGGTACTATCAGATGAACCAGTCTGCCCACAAACAGACCCAACTGGCGACAAATGCAGTTTAATTTTTCGAGGTCCGCAACAATATTTGGGCCACCAGGACACAAAGACACGAAAATTTAATTATGTTCAAAGTTGCTTTGTGACTTCGTGCCTTAGCGGCAAATTGAAGACGCAATTTTGCGTTTGGAGTTTACTGGTATAGATTGTCGTCCGGCTTGAAGACCCCTGTTTCGTCTGCGCCGGCCAGTGTAGCTGGTTCAGCTTCCACGACGAACCGCTGCTTGCGAATTGTTTTGTAATATAACCAGGTCATCGGACTAATTGCTGCAAACCCGCAGAAAATCACCACAAGAGCTACCTGCCTGCTCCATACAACCAAAGCAAGCAGCAACAGCACTCTTAGAAGATGTGCGAAAGGCTTTTTGCCCCTCAAATACTGATTCAATAAATGCGGATAGCGAACCCTGCTAATCATCAGTGCCGAAATCACCAAAGCTACAAATGGCAGGGCATAAATGATGGCGTTTAAATCCGTTATTGTTTCCTGATAGAGAAGGACAATGCTAACTATTACGCCTGCGGCAGCCGGTGTCGGCAGACCGCTAAAGCTCATATGGGCGGATTCATCCTCCTCATTTTCCACGTTGAACCTTGCCAGGCGAATTGCAGCGCAGCATATATATGCTGCTGCTGCTATCCATACCGAACGCTGCAGGAAGCTGTCATCAGCGAAGCCGGCCAGCTCCAGGTTGTGCTCAAGGACTTTGAGCATCAGAAATGCCGGAGCCACACCAAAGCTGATTATGTCACAGAGGCTGTCTAATTGGCCGCCAAAGCTGGAGGTGCTCTGGCTCATCCTCGCCAGCCGTCCGTCGAGCATATCGGCAATCATCGCCAGCAGAATCATATAGCCTGCAATTGCAAAATAAGAGAAATGAGCAAAGCTGTGTTCGGCACCTTCGCTGGCGAAGATGATGGCCAAGAAGCCGCAGATGCCATTGAGGATAGTTACCAGCGATGGTAACACTGTGATGTATCTTAGTCGCTGCTTTCGGACCTGTCGCAGTAAAATTTCTTTGGTCCGCCCTTGGCGGATTCTTATTTTTCGCATAATTGGTAACTCACTTTTTTTTCTTTTTGCCACCAAGGCACTAAGGCACAAAAATTTATGATATATTTTTACTTTTTATCTTTGTGACTTTGTGTCTTTGTGGCTAATTTCATATTTCACCAGAGGCGTCAGGCCTGCTTTAACTTTATCGCCCACTTTCACCAAACACTTCACATTTTCACCTGCAGGCACATATAATTCAGTTCTGGAGCCGAATTTTATCATACCGAATTTCTGGCCGATATGAAGATGCTCTCCCTCATTTATATCACAAACAATCCGCCTTGCAATAGCACCGCTTATTTGCCTGAGAAGCAGTCTGTCAAAGGGGCTATTGGTTCGCACCAAAGATATGTCGTTGGACTCGTTGACCTGTCCTGAGAGCAGATTTCTGGCGTTTTTGTATCCGCCCCTTTTATAGACAATTCGCTCAACTTTAGCATCACAGGGGGAGCGGTTGATATGGACATTGAAGATACTTAAGAATATCCCGATTCTGACTGCAGCAGCACCGATGAAACTGTCTTCGGTCACAAAGTCAATGTTGGTTACCTGCCCATCTGCGGGAGCCAATAGCACGTCCTTGTCTGTGGGGCAAGAGCGTTTCGGGTCGCGGAAAAATGACAAAGACAATACTAAACCAGCTACCAGGAACACCTCCAACAGGATTATACTCCACAGGGGCAAGATTGTTCTTCCTCCCAGCCCAATGACAACCATTGCCGCGAGTATCCCTGTCGGGAAGACAACCACCTCCGGCCAGCCGTATTTTGTAAGCGGAAGTCTCATAAAAAATATGATACTCTTTTTCTGCCAGACAATCAATAAAAAAGGGCGAAATGTCGTCGTGCATAGCGCGTTCTGCGTAAACGCAACTACACAACACGCACGGCGCAATACGCACCCAGATTGCCCTCTAAATCCCCGGAATATTTTTACTCCGTTTTTCCTTGACTGTCCGGCTGTAAAGCGTATAATGATAATCGCCTTTGTTGGCAGGCAAAGGCTAAAAAGGAACAGGTTATGAGAAATTACTTTTCATTAAACCCTTTCCGATTTTCTGTAAGTGTCGGTGCGCATAGTGCGCGCCGGAAAATATCAACAATTTTTCGAGGAGGTAAAGTGATGAGAAAACAATCAATTCTTGTATTTGCGATGGTGGTTTTGTTCTTTGGTTCTGTGCCGAGCAGCTTCGGAACTACCGCCAGTTTCCAAGGCCTGGGCGACCTGCCCGGCGGTAGCTTCTTCAGCGAAGCCCATGGCGTATCAGGCGACGGCTCGGTCGTGGTTGGATGGGGCAACTCAGTCGGGGGTTGGGAGGCGTTTCGCTGGGAAGGCAGGCAAATGACCGGTCTGGGCGTCCTGCCTGGGAACCTTGCAAGCCAGGCCTATGGCGTATCAGCCGACGGCTCGGTCGTGGTTGGACAAAGCTACTCGGCCTTGGGTTGGGAGGCCTTTCGATGGAAAAACGGTGAAATGACCGGTTTGGGCGATCCGCCGGGAGGCGACTTTGGCAGCTATGCCCGCGGCGTATCGGCCGACGGATTGGTTGTGGTCGGAATCGGTAAGTCCGCTTCGGGTAGTGAGGCGTTTCGCTGGGAAGCAGGTGTTATGACCAGCTTGAGCCGCCTGCCCGGGGACTCTGGAAGTTGGGCCGAGGCCGTATCAGCCGACGGCTCGGTCGTAGTTGGAGAAAGCTACTCAACTTCGGGCTGGGAGGCGTTTCGCTGGCAGGATGGCCATATGACAGGTCTGGGCGTCCTGCCCGGGGGCGACTTTGGCAGTCAGGCCTATGACGTATCGGGCGACGGCTCGGTCGTGGTTGGATTAAGCGACTCCGCTTCGGGTCATGATGAGGCGTTTCGTTGGGAAGCGGGCGTTATGACCGGTCTGGGCGTCCTGCCTGGGAACCTTGCAAGCCAGGCCTATGGCGTATCAGCCGACGGCTCGGTCGTGGTTGGATACGGCAGTTCGGCCTCGGGCGCTGAAGCGTTTATCTGGGATGCCGACAACGGTATGCGAAATTTGAGAGACGTGCTGATCAACGATTTTAGTCTGGACCTGACCGGGTGGACTTTGTCTAATGCGGCGGACATCTCCGATGACGGCCTCACGATTGTTGGCTTCGGCACTAACCCCGCCGGCTATACAGAAGGCTGGGTCGCCACGATACCCGAACCCGCCACGATTTTGCTGCTCGGCTTCGGAATATTGTTGTTAAAAACAAGAAAGAATTATAAATAAGGGCTTTATTTCAAGGGTATTTCGATGAAATATTGGGTCTATGTGAACCGGCCAGTACCCAAGGCGCGAATACACAAGGAATCATGTCATTGTTGCAAGGAAGGAGAGGGCTTTCACAACCGCCCGCGCAAAACCGAACATGGGGAATGGCTTGGACCGTTCACGTTCGAAAAGGCTAACGTTGTTGCCGAAGGAACCAATAAACCTATTTCGAAATGCAAGCATTGTTTTAAGTAAGGATGTAAGGGCATGTCTGAACCCGCGATACTCTTACTGCTCGGCTTGGGTGTGGTGATGTTGAGAAAAAGACGCTATTATTGTAGTTGAATTGTAAGGATTGGTTGCGCAGCCAAGCGTTTAATATGGGAAATGCCAATTAAATTAGGAGGTATCGCCAGTGTCTACCGTAAATGGCCAAAGGAAGATAGTACTGGAATGGAAAAAAAGCACAAGGCAAAAGAGAGGGCATCATAACACGGAGAAATTTACTATACCTGGTAACTCGCACATTGAGGTGAGGATTGATAGAAGAAGGAGACGGTGGCTGCCTATCAAGCTACGTTCCAGCAAGTGTACAATAAAATTAAAGGACCCTGAAACGGGAGAACTGCAAAAGAATGTTAGCCCTGATTTTAAAGGAAAGCGATCTACGCACGGTAACCGCAACTTTTCTATAATCATTCATAAGGGAGGGACGTACTATCTCTATGTGCGGTGGGGTTCGTTAATTACAGAATTAGAAATTAGAGTTATAGATCCGCCAGAATAAATAAGTGATTAATTGTGTCTGGGATGATAGATAGATTTCTATTCTCAACAGGACTATGGCTTACCATTATTTTTGTTTTATTAAAAATTATTGGAAAAGTTAAATGGAAACCAATGGATAAAAAACCCATAAGCGGAGCGCGCACAGGACAGCAGGCAAAGCAACCGACAGAGGAATGAGGAAACTTTTTAAGTGAAAAAAGGGGAATTGAAAAGTTGCAGGCCGGGTAGTTCTCTGTAAGCCTTTACGAAAGCATCCTGCGATACGTCTGCGGCAGAATGATAATCACCCAAAACATCCATCACAACCGCACGAACCGGGCGTTCGTAACGTTTCAAAAGCACGGCAAAAGCATCTTTATAGCCATTCAAGACGGCATTTACTATTTCAGCATCTGATTGCACCATGCAAAACCTTTCCATTCTCCGCCCCGCACCAATTGTCCACACCCGACCGACTTTCGCGTAAAATTTTGCTTTCAGACCTTACTGAACGGTCAATTGGTACCGGGCTACGAAGGACGAGCATTTCGAAGCGCTTCTACTATTAAGAGCAAGTTGAAGGCGAAAATGCGACAGGAAAAGGTGTTTTTTTTAAGAGGTTTTACCACGAGAGTTCCCAGCCGTTAGGGCCGGATTGTGAATCAGGGGATGACAACTTCTAAAATCAAGTCTTGACGCGGCTGACATAAAAAATGCCCTTAGGGAAATTTCTAACAGGACTGACCCGTTAGACCTTTAGGTCTAAACTGGTTCTGCCTTTCTAACGGGATTTACCGGCTTAACGCTTCAACTGTTTTATATACGTCATTATTTCGTTAATGCGCCATTCGATTGCTGAGAGTATCCAGAATTCGAAGTGATTTATCCGCATCTGGGAATGGATAAGATAGATGATTTTTAGCGATAGAGCTACTATTGTCAGCTCAATCATTACAGGCCGAACTTTCTGACCCCCAATTATTGAAACAGCTACACAGACCGAGACCACGGTAATGAATATCACATTGATAAGCTTGGTGCGAAATTTTGGAACACCGCCAAGTTTGCCTATAATGGCCCTAACTCGCTCTTTTTCGTGCTGGAACTGCTCTAATTGGTTTTTAAGGTCGTTGATTTCGTTTTCAAGATTTTCTTGATTTTCTTGCCGTCTCTCCATAACTGCTCCTTGTGCAAAAACAGTATTTTTAGAGGGCATTTCCCAGTTCAACTGCCCCGCACCAATTGTACTTTTGAACTCGACCCAACGCAAGGGGGTTTTACGCTTCCCTTTTATCGAGCGGACCCCGCCCTAATTGTTCGCTCGAAATCGGTGGTTTCTGGGACCGATAAATCCCAAAAACCTACACGGTCAATTAGGGCGGGGTGCAGGGTTCGCCGTAATCCTCACCCAACTAATACTTGCTCTTGACGGGGCAGGAAAAAAACAGTAATCTTTACAGGTTCGCCCGCCAGAAAAGGCTGGGGCAAAAATACAGTAACATTGTTAGTGGTAGATTTTAGGTCAATTTTTGGTCAGAATTCACTAAACAAGGAGATGTAGAATGGTTGAAAGGGCGGAATCGAAAACAACAAAAGACAGATGGAATTTGAAATTATCGCAGGCATATCTGGAACGCGGGTGGGTAATTGCCAACCACAAACTGGTTTCCTTCCACGCGGCTTTTATTTCTTCGGTGATGAACCTGCCGGCAGACGCCGTAGGCAAGCTGAAAACGCTGAAGTTTATGTTCCTTAGCTGGGAAACGATTGTTTCGGCTGTGATACTATATCTATCCTGGCACATCGGAATTGCGATACACGAGATGGGGCATTACCTGACGGCAGGGAAACTGACGGCGCTGAACAAGACCTCGCAGGAGCATTACGATGCTATGAAGGACAAGTCCTTCGGCTCAAAACTAATCTGGCTTGCGAAGGCGTTTCTATTGATACCCTGGGGCAGATTCGAGGGCGTCAAGAAGGATGAGGGCAACTTTGCTCCAGATGCCCCTTATAACCTCGCTGTTGCAGCATCGGCTCCTATCTGGAGCAGTTATATGGCGCTTGTTTTTATGCCGGTGGCAATAATCTGCCTTGCATTGGGATTGAGTTTACGCAACGAAGGGCTTATTTATGTCGGCAGATTTTTCCTTGCCCCCGGGATAGTAGGGATGTTAGACCGGCTGCTTGCCGACCGAGGCAAAGTCAAGGAATACAGAAATAGAGAGAAAATGGCTGCCGAGCAGGCTGCAAGAGCTGCTGCGGCTATTTCAAAAGAGAGCTGGCTGGCCCAGGTCGGAAATGTCAAAAAGCGGCTGCTTACCACGAGAATGCAGGCTGTTACATTGAAAGACGGAACGAAGGTTACGGCGCCCTGGCAGTTCAGGAACTGTGCTATGGGCGGAAGGCATACCGAAAAGGAATATCCGGAATCGAATATCAGTATGCAGGAAAGTATGTTTATACCACTTTCTGCAAAGACCTACGAAGAAGCGCAGGAAATGACGGTGAAATTGCAGTATCGTTTGAAGGAGATTATCGAGTCGGCGCCCGGAGCGAAAGTGATGGGGGTCGGCAGCGAGGGCGGAATTGCTACCTACGTTGATAAAGAGCCACAGGACCGGGTGCCTGAACAGAGGATGTGGAGGTTGATGAAGCAGACCATTCTCGACTGCGAATATGCACCAGGGGTGGACGTGGCGATTGCACTCGACCCGGCGGCATCAGAACTTGAGAATGCTTATCGCGAAGAAACCGGACAAAAAGACTCGGTCGGAATGTATCGGTTCTGGCGAGATAAAAGCAAGGTCGATATGAGCCGCGATGAGATTTTGCGGCTCTATAAGGAAGCTATGGAGGGCGGCGTTCCGATACTATCCATCGAAGACGGCTTCGGTGAGATGGACCATGTCGGCTGGAAACTCCTTATGAAGGAGCTTGGGGACAAGATATTTGTTATCGGTGACGACCTTGTTACGACCAAGGATGAGAATATCGAAAATTGTGCCAGGGGAGGCGAAATCAATACTGCTCTTATCAAGGCCAACCAGATTGGAACTCTTTCGGAGACGGTTCTTGCAATGCTGACCTCGCTTGCTTATGGGGCGGAGCTGGTGGTCTCCCACCGCTCCAAGTCGCCTAACGACCCGTTTGAGGCCGAGATATCGACTGCGATGAATACACTCGGTATGAAGGCGGGCGGAGGAGCAAATACGGAAAGATTGCAGAAATATGGCAGAGTAATGGAAATCATCGCGCTGGCAAAGGCGACACAGAGAGAATTGACTGCTGCGGAGCGAAAAGAAACCGAGGATAACCTGCGAGAGCTGCTTCATACCTTGACGGGACGAAATGATGTTACGCTGGCGGCAAACGCCGGTGAGATTGACCTGACGAGCTTATTGATTCGGATGCTGGCGATTGAAGCCGTAAGCGGCACGGAAGAGGCAACGAACGCCGGCATCCCCTCGGCTGCAGCAACGCTGTTTTTAGGCAGGACCGGCATCATCCGCTTCAAGGGCTCAACACCTCTGGGACAATCAGCCGGAGTTGATGAAGCCGTCCACTATGTTGACAGCATCATCAGGCCAAATGAGCTTACACGGAAATATCCGGAGTTATTTAAGGATGCAGGCGACGGGACGCTTCGATTCAAGAAGGATGTGGACTTTGCACATATTAAGGCCAAGAACGATAACGCACTTGTGGCGATGTGGAAGAAGTGCCGACGTTACGACGGTAAGGGCTGTATGGACGCCGTCGAGCATATCGAGAAGATTCTCGCAAAGGCCTTTACCGGCAAAAAGCTGTCACAGCTTGGAGACGTTCTACAGACCGATAGAGAACTATTGAATCTGGAGTTTGAAGAAGCGGTCAAGGCGGGTGTAATTACGGCGAGCGCATCGGCTGACGATAAGGTCGCGATAATGCAGCGAAAGGGCGTTCTGGGTATGAATGCGATTCTGTCAATGTCGCTTGCGCTGGGTCGGGCTATTGCAGCAAGGGACGGCAAAGAGCTGTGGCAGTTGATTCGGGCAATGGCTGCAGAAACTATGGCAAAGTTTGTCGCGGCAAACGCCAAAGATGGAAAAGATTTGGCGGCCCTCAAGCGTATGAATTTTGATGAATTGCAAAACGAGTTCCGAAAGACGGCACAGGCGGCAATAAAAGAGCATAAAACGATATACGAGCTGTTACGGGAACAACTGAAGGTTTATCCAACGTAGCCCCGATGAGACAAAAGTAAAAAAATAATCAACCACAGATTTCACAGATTAACGCAGAGTAGATATAAACAATCAGTGAAATCGGTGTAATCCGTGGTTAAATTTTAAGAACCATGGGCAATTTCATCCGGACGCTTTTGTTTGTTGTTTTTTTTAGTATGGCTGGAGCCACGCTATCTATTTCGGTGCTTTGTGACGATTTGGTTCGGTACTATCAAAATAAACATTTTCTCAAGGCAGCCGAACAATCTCTAAGTCAGCTCAAATCCGTAAATGCCGATTACGATGCGCTGCTGGAGAGCATAAAAAAGGACCCTGAGCTTCTAAAGCGGATAGCGCCCGCCACGCTGGGCGTCTCGCCTGCCGACCCAAACGCCATATATCCGAAGGTCCAAGCCGAGCAGTTGGCCGCTGCCAAGAAAGCCTTATCGGAGGATGCCGAACCAAACCAGGCTGAGCCGCAAATACCTAAATGGCTTGAGCGGTGCAGCTCGCCCCGGAGGCGTGGGGCACTTTTTGCGGCAAGCGCTGCTTTAATTGTCGTTTCGTTTACGTGTTTCAGTCCCGTCAAACAAATAGACAGAGAGCAGCAAGAAGTTAGACAAAGCGCAGAAGATTAAAGCCGGTTTTTTCGTCAAATTTTCTGCCGGCCTGGATACCTTCGATTTCAATTATCGTAACTTCCAGAACGAGGAATACTTTTGCGCCGCCGCGTGGGCAGCCGACCAACGTGTCGCCGCCTTTGCCGATTGCGGTATGGATGTGCAGTTTAGGCCCTTCATCGTCACAATATATCGTCCCCACGCCGAGCACTTCGCCCGGGCCGGCAAATGGGTGAAAATTGGGGACTATTTTCGGCGTTTCCTGTTTTGGCCCGACGACAACATTAGCTTTTCTAAATCCGCCGGTAATCAGAACGGCAGCCGATTTGATATTTTCCTTTTGAGCAAGCTGCTCAATCGATTCGTAGAGGTCTTCGCCTTCGAATAATCTTGCCGCAATCACCCGCCCTGTCTTACCAACTGCGTATTCCATCTTTCGCTCCTCAAACCATTAACTATCTATGGCGAATAATAGTTGTAGCACTGTTTCAGTCTGCGGTAGTTTCTGTCGGCCCATAAGCGTTTTTCGTTGGGTCTGGGATTAGGCGATGTGTTTGCATATATATGCAGCTCATTGCCGGCTAAAACAATTATTTCTTCACGCCAGTCACCTGTTACATCAGCGACATACAATCTATCAGCTTTTTCCTTAAAGCGTGCGATGAATTTTCCTGTCAATGGCTCGAAGATACACACATCGCCGTTTTTGTGGCGTTCCTTGGCACAAGCCAGTTGCTGCCTTGCCCCTGTCCAGTCGATAGTGTGAATTACCTCCACTCCCTTAGTTGTCCAGCCCTCTGGGGCAACATCGTCCATACTGTAATCAAAAACCTTCTGGCCGGATGAGTCAAAGACAAACGGTTTTTGGTGCTCATCATAGCGAGAGCGGCACCAGATATGAATCTGGTCGCTATTCTCTTTGAAGCGTCCGACAGCGGCGTTCTGCGGCTCCTGTTTATTGAAGTGATTTCTCCAGACAGGACCTCCGCTGCCAATTACCTGCACCTGGTTGCTTCCTTCCTCAAGCAGGACAATTTCCAAACCAGGTATATCGGGTCGGACATCTGCAACAAAGACACTATCTATATGCCATCGGTCGGGGACGGCCTGTGCTATGAGCTTGCCGTCGGCTGAGAAGATAGTTGCGCCGAGGACCTCATCGCGCCCGTCGCCGTTAATATCTGCAAGGCGGGCTGAGTTGTGGGCGCAGCAGATAAACTGGTCGGTTTGCCACAGCGGGGCGCCGCCTTTAAGAAGCTGTTCTACCGAATAAGCGGCGAGGAATTTACCCATCCGGTAGCCCTCTTTGTTTGTGGCTTGAAGCAAAATATCACGGTCGCCGCCTGTCCCGTGAAAATCTGCTAACATCGCCGCTTCCCAGCGTTCGGCTTCTTTGGGAAAGGGAGGCCGGGCGGTATTTTTTTCCTGGCCGGTTGCACCATCAACAATATGCACAACGGAATCTTTGGTGATGAAGACGACCTCGCATTTGCCATCGTCATCTACGTCTCCGGCTGCAACACCCGGGCCGTGATGGCCTGGCAAGCCTTCGTTTTCGCTTGAGCTGCCAACACCGATGTCGGCTTTCTTTATCCAGAGTTTCTCGCCGCTATTGTTATAGACTGCCAGGTGGCCGCGGACGGTCACTAAGTAATCCATCTTGCCGTCGTTGTTGACGTCTGCTGCGATTATTCCGCCGGCCGAATCATTTAAGTCTGCCGGCGGAGGAATTTCGAGCTTGATAACGAACGGATTGTTTTGCTCACCTTGCCCCGCTAATATCACCGTGCTAAATCCGCCGAGGCGGATAAATACCAATGCAAAAATCAAAACCTTTAACAGCGCTTTGTAAATTGCCATAAATTTGCCTTTCATTGAGAAAAATTATTACGCTCAAAGATTATATCCGACAATCGAGTATAAAAAATCGTTAGGTTGCTCATTTTTTATGGTGCTGCAGAAGAATTGGTGGGGTAAAGACCCCACCCTACGCGCTTCGCTTCGAGTTGGTTCGACAGGCTCACCATAAATTGGGTTTGATTGGGTTTGTTTTTCTCGCGGCTGCAAAGTCGTTTATTTTCATAATACTTTGTTTTAACAGAACTTACGCTCATTTGAGTGTCCAGAAAATTGGGTTTGTTTTGCATAATTTAGTTGTTCGTTGTTCATAGTTCATTGTTCATAGTTATTTGTTCATAATCATTTGTTAATAAGAAGGTTGTGTTCATTTGAGTATTTAGTAAATTGGCTTTGTTTTGCATAATTGACTCATAGCCACAAAGCCACCAAGACACAAAGAAAAAATGTAAGGAATAACCACGAATAAACACGAATTTTCAGTAAGTATATTTAGCACTGCGTTTTTCATAAGATTTTGTCATTCTGAACTTTTTTGTGGCCAAAACTGTCTGATTCATGGAACTGCCCTTCGACCCCGCTCAGGACAGGCTGTTCCTTAGCGTGCGGGACTCCGCGTGCTTGCCCCTTGTGGCGGGCCTATCGTGCACTACACAAGTACACATCGGTATTATACCAAATTATGCCTATTTTTCAACAAAAATCTAAT
>Ga0315293_10005552_pt1 | contig 11873 bp, 5 predicted proteins | sample YL17G13_20_MG_FD_203071 | JGI IMG/M metagenome (GOLD analysis project Ga0315293, IMG submission 203071) | Sediment microbial communities from Yellowstone Lake, YNP, Wyoming, USA - YL17G13_20 | ecosystem: Environmental > Aquatic > Freshwater > Lake > Sediment | place: USA: Wyoming | collected... | reverse complement strand
TTATTCTTAGCAGCATATTCCTTACTCGGGTCGTGAATCGATTTCCCGTAAACATTATTATAGGTTAACAGACCGACCTTTGGAGCCTCTTTCCCCTTATGGATGGATTTAATGTACTCCAAGACAGCATAGGAATCCAACACATAACTACCAAAGGGAAGATAAATATAACCGATTGGAGGAGTGAGAATTCCTTGATAGGTAGAGTAATTAATCGTAGGTATTTTGTATTCTTGAATAATGGGTTTTATCTGAATTCCCGTGCCTGCATCCCAGGTGGCAATCGTATCCATCTTGTCTTCACAGAACTTCTTAACATATTTAACTCCCTCAGGAACTTTGTAGGCATGATCAACAATGGTTAACTCGAGCTTCCTTCCAGCAATCCCTCCCCTTACTTCATTGACATACTTAATATAATCTTGATGACCCTTCGCGTGATATTGCCCCCAAGAGGAGGCCGGGCCGGTCAGATTGATGACCGCTCCAATTTTAACTGGTTGAGCCGATCCATTCACCGCAAAGCCAATACAAATCATCCCAACAATGATTGCGAAAACAAATATCTTTTTCATAACTTTCCCCTCCCAATATTTTGTTAGAAACTATAATTCCTTTCCATTTTTACCAATCACTTACCTGCCTTAAACCAGCACGATTCGAGGATCTGTCTATTGACAGGCATCCCCCCTTATCTCCTACATCATATTCTTGAACACCACCTCCTTTCGAGGAAGTTTTAAAAGATCAAGATTCAACACCTACCCTTTTTGTATCCAGTATATTGTATACAGATAAAATATTATTGCAAGTAAAAAATTTCTTACAAACTTCAATTTAAATTAAATAAATTGAAATTGGATATCCCCTTAGAATCACAAGTTAATTGTGATATCTCTTGGGGCATTCTAAATTTATTCTATATCTTCAAAAAATTGCAAGTAAAAACTTCTCTGCAAAAAAATAGACTTATTGCCTTTCGCATAAATAATGGAACGGGCATTGGCATCGTGTTAACCCCCTCACCTTTATCGTTCGACTGAGCTCATGACGAAGTCCTCTCCCCCGTAGTCGGAGACTGTGTCGTAATCCAATTTTGATGGTAGCCGCAGGCTTTAGCCTGCGTGCAACTCATTGATTTTATTGAAACTGACCGCAACCTAAAGGTTGCGACTACCAATTACGACACAGTCTCTCGGGGGAGAGGGGAGGGTGAGGGGGGCACAATAAGTTGCTCAATGTTCCATTACTTTTGCGAAGCTCATTAATTTAACCGGACTGAGACGACCTTTGAAACCCCAGGGGTTTCCATGGTAATCCCATAGAGGGTATTGGCAGTTTCCATCGTCTTCTTATTGTGGGTGATGAGGAGGAATTGAGAAGTTTTTGAAAAATCTTTTACGAGTTCGATGAATCGATTGAGGTTCGCATCATCTAAGGGAGCATCCACCTCATCGAGCAAACAGAAAGGTGAGGGTTTGATCATGAAGAGCCCAAAGAGCAGAGCGATGGCTACGAGGGCTTTCTCTCCGCCAGAGAGAAGGTCGATATTTTGAAGTCTCTTTCCCGGGGGTTGGGCGATGATATCGATTCCTGTGGTAGAGGGGTCCTGTTCATCCAAGAGAAGAAGGCTTGCCTGGCCACCCTTAAAGAGCCGCATAAAAACCTCTTTGAACTTCTCATTGACGAGATGGAAGGTCTCCAAAAATCGCTTCGTCGTCGCCCGATTGATCCGGATGATCGTCTTTCTCAGGGAATCAAGGGCCTGTTGAAGATCGGCCTGTTGCTCCGTTAGGAAATCGTGTCGCTGTTTCAACACCTGATATTCCTCAATAGCCATCAAGTTAACCTCTCCAAATCCTTCTAAAGCAGTTTTTAACTCACTCAAGCGTTTTGACATCTCCTCCTTCGGGAATTCTGAGAAACCCACTCCTAAAGAAGCGGAAAGGGTTGTCCCGTAACGTTCTCTCATTGATTCCTGAAGGTGTGAGAGTTTTAATTGAATCTCCGAGGTTCGGATCTCTTCTTCATGGATTTTCTGTCGGACATCCTCAAGCTCCCGGCGAAGGTATTTTGAGGAGGCCTCCATGTCTTTCCATTCATTCGAGAGAACCTCCACCTTCTCCTTCTGCGCGGAGAGGGCTTTTTCCTTAAGGTGAAGTTGATCAAGGGAGCCATCCAACTCCGCTTCCCATTGAAGGATTTTCTCCCGATGGGAAGCTTTTTCCTTTCTACATTCTCGGATCCCCTTCACTTTTTTGACCGTCAGGTCGTGCAATGCCTTGAGATGTTCGGAGAGACTGAGAATCTGCCCTTCCATTCCTCTCTGTTTTTCCTCGATGGAAGCCAATAACACTTTCCTCTCCGTGAGTTTCCCTCCAAGTTCTTCTGTCCCTTCTTGAACCTCCTCCACGGTTTTCTTCAATAACTGAAGTTCTCCCTCCTTATCCTGTTTCACCATCTCCTCTTGTGCCATCTTAGCCAAGACAGATTTCATCTCCCGATCGATCTCTATTTCCTCTTCTCTGAGTTCTTGCTCTTCAAATTGGAGGACTTCCATTTTTTGGTGGATTTGAGAGATCTCTTTTTTCAGCTCTTCCAAATCCCTTTCCTGATGGAGGAGCTCTATCTCTTTTTCCTGAATCTCCTTCTTTCTATTTTCCAGCTGGGTCTCTCTCACAAGGATCTCCTGCTGGAGACATTCCTCCTCTTGATAAGCTTTTTGGCACTTTTCCCCCTCTTCTTTGATCCTATCTTCGAGCTCCCGAATCACCCTCCTCCTTTCCAGAATGGTGAGTCCCTGATCAAGACTTCCTCCTGAAACGACTCCGGAGCGCTCCACGACCTCCCCTTCCAAAGTGACAAGGGTCCCAAATCCTCCCTCCTTCTTCATCCAGTGGAGTGCCTCCTCCAAATGGTTGACCACACCTACATCTCCAATGAGAAATTCTGCAATGGGAGTAAAGCCTTCTTTCACCTTAACGAACTGGAGGAGAGGCAATGGTTTTTCTCCGTTCCTGATCTGTGAAGAAAAATCACGATCTCCATTTCCTCTCACACCTACTGGAATGAAACTTCCTCGGCCGAGAGACTCTCGCTTGAGGAGGGAAATCGCTTCCATCACCTCTTTTTCGCTTCCCACCATCAAGTATTGCAATCGCTGTCCTAAAACAGCTTCGAGAGGAATCTCATACCTTGGTCCCGGTTCCAAGATATCTGCTACTGTCCCCAAGATCCCTACCCACTGCTCTTGATCCTCCCTTTTGCGTAGGAGAAGAGATCTCACCCCTTTTTCATATCCCTCATAATTTTCCTGAAGTTCTTTTAAGGAAAGGTAACGAGATTGGTCCTGTCTCAAGATCTCTTCTCCTTCCCTTCTTTCTTTCTGTTTCTGAAAGAAGACCTCTTTTAACTCCTCTGTTTCCCTTTCCAACCGAACTTTCTCTTCTTGATGGGTGGCCTGGATGGAGAGGTTAAGCTCCTTTTCTTTATTTTTCTCGAAATAGGCCTTCTCCAATTCCTCAAGTTTTGCTTTCGCTTCTGCAGACTCTCCCAAATTGGATCGAATCCTCTTATGTAAATCCTCCAACCTCTCTTCAAGGTAGGATTTACGGTTTTTAAGAGAGGTCAATTGGGTGAGGGTGTCAATGAATCGACCCTTCTCAGTTTCTAATTGTTCTGAAACCTCTTGATAGGTTGTCCTGAAATCGTTGAAAAGGACCTCCCATTCTCTCAGTATTTCTTCATTCTCGCGGCACTCTCCCTCCAATATCCTACAAGCCTTCTCCATTTTTTTTCGTTCTCTTCTTGCTCCTCTCCAAGCCTGAAGAGACTCTCTGACTTCTTCAAGGAGCTGATTCTCTTGTCTCTGAAGGCTCCCCTCCTCTCTTCGGAAAAATTCAATCTCATTTTCCAACTTTTGAATCTTTCGGCTCAGCTCGAAAACCTCCTCCTGAAAATCTCGGAGTTTCTCCTCTTCTTCTACAGCACTGAGCCTCATCCTTTCGATCATGGCCTCTTTTTGTGCTGTCTGACCCGAAACCTCCACCTCCCGATCCCGAAGTGCTTTGAGGTAACCTCGGCTTGCCTCCCCTTTCTCCGAAAGTTCAGTGTATTCTTGAAGGGCGAAACGGATTTCGATCTCCTTGACCTCTTTTCGTATCGCTTTATACTCCTCCGCCCGCTTCACCTGTCGTTCCAGAGAAACGATCTGACGCTTCACCTCGGCGATGATGTCTAGGATCCGGAGGAGATTTTGTTGGGTCGCCTCCATCTTCATCAGGGCCAGCCTCTTCCTCTCCTTATACTTGGCGATCCCTGCGGCTTCCTCGACGAGGAAACGTCGATCCTGAGGATTGGCGTTGATGAGACCTTCCACCCGACCCTGTTCCACAATCGCATAACCATTCACTCCGATACCCGTATCTAAGAGGAGATCGGTAATGTCCCGTAACCGGCAGAGCACTTTGTTGATAAGGTATTCACTCTCTCCAGATCTGAAGAGCCTGCGTGTAACGGTGATCTCGCCATATGATCCATACTCTTTTGGAGCGGACCCATCTTCATTGGAGAAGGTGAGGTTCACTTCTGCCATTCCCAAAGGTTTTCTCCCATCTGTTCCATTAAAGATGACATCCTCCATCAACTTGCCACGTAAGTGTTTGGCGCTTCGTTCGCCGATAGCCCAAAGCACCGCATCCACAATATTCGACTTTCCACAACCATTGGGACCAACGATCGTTGTAATCCCTTCGGGAAACGAGAGATGGAGGCGATCCACAAAGGATTTGAATCCGATCACCTCAAGTGACTTCAGTTTCATAGAGTCATCTCCGATGACAAATTCCAATAACCAAATCCCAAGATCCAAATAAATCCCAATGACCCAATCTTCACATAACCAAAACGCCCCTCACCCTTTCCGTTCGGCTGAGCTCACGACGAAGCCCTCTCCCCCGAGAGACTGTGTCATAATTCATTTTTTGTCACCCTGAACTCGTTTCAGGGTCTCGTAACTTATTGATTCCATTAGATGCTGAAACAAGTTCAGCATGACATTTTTCACCATTTCCCCTATTACGACACAGCCCCCGAGGGGAGAGGGTGGGATGAGGGGATTTGAATTTCGGTCATTGAGATTTTTGTCATTATTTGATTACCTGCCTGCCGGCAGGCAGGTTGGTGCTTGGAATTTGGTTATTAATCATTTTGATCCCTGTATATATTCAATTGCCCTATTGAGTCTTCTGATCACTTCTTCCTTACCCAGAGCCTCTATCACCTCGTCGATGGGAGGACTGACTGCTTTACCGGCTAAGGCGACCCGAACGGGCTGGGCAATCTTCACCAAAGGTTCTCCTCGGGTTTCAGCCAATTGTTGGATCAGGCGATGCGCTATCTCCTTATCGATCGTCGCTTCTTTCAACAAACGATTGATGATCTCTTCTAAAACCCCCATCGACTCTGCTCTCAAAAATTTCTCGGCGGCCTTCTCATCATAAGCGATCTCGCTACAGAAGTAAAATGCTGCAAGGTCAGCCATCTCCACTAAGGTTTTGACCCTTTCACGTAGAGAGAGGATGACCTTTCTCAGGAGATTGAGATCGGTGATCGAATAGCCCTTTGCCACCATAAAAGGCTGAGCCCTCTGAACCAACTCATCCAATTCTATTTTCTTGATATATTGTGCATTGAGCCAATCCAGCTTTCCCGGATTGATCGCAGCGGCAGATCTTCCAACAGCCTCCAGACTGAACTTCTTAATCAACTCCTCCTGGGTGAACTCCTCTTGGTCACCGTAAGACCATCCCAGACGGACCAGGTAGTTGACCACGGCTTGAGGGAGGTAACCCATCTTTTGATACTCCATGACCGATTGAGCTCCATGCCGTTTGGAAAGTTTCTTCTTGTCCGGACCCAAGATCATCGAGACATGACCAAATTTCGGCAAGGGGTAACCCAGTGCTTGATAAATCTGAATTTGCCGGGGGGTGTTATTCAGATGGTCGTTTCCTCGGATGACGTGGGTGATTCCCATCGTCACATCATCGACCACCACCGAAAAATTATAAGTGGGCCGCCCATCACTCCTGAGGATGATGAGGTCATCCAATTCGGTATTGTCAAACTCCACCCGTCCCTGAATGAGATCCCCCACCACAGTAGTTCCTTCATCTGGAGAGAGAAATCGGATTGCAAAGGGTCTCTCTGTATAAGGAGGCCTTCGGTTAAGACAGGTTCGATCATATTTGGGTTTGTTCCCGGCTTTGAGTGCGGCTTCCCTTCTTGCCTCCAGCTCTTCCGAAGTACAATAACACCGGTAGGCCTTTCCTTCTTTTAAGAGTTTCTCCGCTGCCTCCTGATAGAGGGAGATCCGCTGGGTCTGGTAAAAAGGGCCTTCATCCCAATCCATCCCCAACCAGGTCATTGCATCTAAGATCACCTGGATCGATTCTTGGGTGGATCGGGCGACATCGGTATCTTCAATACGAAGGATAAATTTCCCTTGGTAATGGCGTGCCAAGAGCCAATTGAACAACGCCGTTCTTGCACCTCCGATATGGAGGTCGCCTGTGGGGCTGGGTGCGAATCGAGTTCTCACTTCTGTCATTGATCTTTACACCTTGTTCAAGAAGTTGTTTAATTGTCATTCTGAGGAGCCGAAGGCGACGAAGAATCTCGTAATTTGTTGATTAACATCAATTGAGATTCTTCGCTCTGCTCAGAATGACAGCGAAAAAGATTTCTTCAACAGGCAGTCTTAAACTGACCGACTAATAAAAAAATCCCCCATGCTTCCCTCTTACAAAAGGGGAGTGGGGGGATGATATCTCCCAATGAAAGAGTTAAATGAGATTGTCAATGGCCTTGAGCGCCTCGTCTAATTTTTTAGAATCGGTCCCACCTGCTTGAGCAAAATCGGGTCGGCCCCCTCCTGTTCCTCCGACATAGATCGCTATTTTCTTGATCAAATCGTTTGCATTGAACCGATGGGTGAGGTCAGCCGTCACACCCATAATCAAGGAGACTTTGTCTTGGCTCTGACTTCCTAAAAGGATGATACCAGAACCGATCTTTGCTTTCAATTGGTCAAGAAACTCTCTCAATCGCTTTGGATTCTTCCCGTCGACCTTGATCGATAGAAGTTTCACGCCCTTCACCTCTCTGACGAAATGGAGGAGATCCAAAATTTCTTGATGTGAGATCTTGTCCTGAAAGGATTCAACTTCTCTCTCCAATTCCCTCTGCTTTTGAAGCAACCGCTCGACCTTTGAGGAGACCTCCCCGGGAGTCGATTTCAGAGAGAGGGCGGCCTTCCGAAGTTCCCGTTCCTCTTCTTTAACAAATTGGTAAGCCCCTTCCCCTGTCAGGGCCTCCATTCTTCTCACCCCAGCAGCCACTCCTGTCTCATTCATAATTTTGAAAAGGCCAATATCTCCCGTTCTCGATGTGTGAGTTCCTCCACAGAGTTCGATACTGAAATCCGCAACCTTCACAACCCTGACCTGATCGCCGTACTTTTCTCCAAAGAGGGCCATGGCCCCTGTCTGGAGAGCCTCTTCCTGAAGCATCATGTTCGTCTCGACCTTCAGATTTTCACGGACCTTCTGATTCACCTGGGTTTCAATCCGCTCAAGGTCCTCCTCTTCAATGGCAGCGAAATGGGTGAAGTCAAATCTCAATCGATCAGGGGAGACTAAAGAACCTGCCTGATGAACATGATCTCCTAAAATCTCTCTTAGTACAGCCTGAAGCAGATGGGTGGCGGTATGATTGAGGGCAGTCGCTTTTCGTCTATTCAGATTCACCCGGAGGGTGGCCTCCATCCCTTCCTTTACCACTCCCCTTTTCACTCTCGCTTGATGGACGATGAGCTCCTCCATGGGCCGGAGCGTATCCTCCACCTCTAAGGAAAAATCTTCATGGAAGATGATGCCTCGATCGCCCACCTGACCACCTGTCTCCCCATAAAAGGGGCTCTTTTCTGTAATGACTTCGACTTCGTCTCCTTCTTGGGCAAAAGGCACAACCCCATCGCCTTTGATCAATTTCAGAATCTTCGATTCGCATTGAGTCTCTTCATAGCCTATAAAATTGGTTTGAACCCCTTCCCCGACCAGTCGCCGATAGATCTCTTTTGCCTTCCCCTCTCCGATCCCTTGCCATGCCTGCTTGCTCTTCTGCCTCTGTTCTTCCATTTGGGCTTTGAACCCTTCTTCATCGAAACTCATGCCTTCTTCCTGAAGGATATCAGCTGTGAGATCGAGTGGAAATCCAAAGGTGTCATAAAGACGGAAGGCCACTTCTCCAGAAAGGGTTTTCCTCCCTTCCTTCCGTAATCGATCCATCTCCTCTCGTAAAATCTTCAGCCCTGAATCGAGGGTTTCGGAGAAACGCTCTTCCTCATTATGAATGACTTTTGAAATGAACTCTTGGCTTTCCCTCAACTCTGGATAGGCGTCCTTCATCAGATCCAAGACTTTGGAGGAGGTTTGATGGAGAAAAGGGTCCTTGATTCCAAGCATCTTTCCATGGCGCATCGCCCTTCTCATAATGCGACGCAGGACATATCCCCTGCCCTCATTGGAGGGAAGAACACCATCGTTGATCAAGAAGGTAGCGGCCCGGCTATGGTCGGCAATCACCCTCATGGAGATGTCAGAGGGTGAGTTTCTCCCATAGGAAACGGAGCTGATGGTCTCAATTTTCTTGATGATGGGTATAAAGAGGTCTGTTTCAAAGTTGCTTCTGACACCTTGAAGGATGGCGGAAATCCGTTCCAAGCCCATCCCTGTATCGATGCAGGGCTTGGCAAGGGGATGAAGCTTTCCTTCTGAATCTCGATTGAATTGCATGAAGACGAGGTTCCAGAGTTCTAAAAAGCGGTCGCAGTCACAGCCCACACCACAATCGGTACGGCCACAACCCACACCTTCTCCTTGATCGATCACAATCTCGGAACAGGGACCACAAGGACCGGTCTCCCCCATCGCCCAGAAGTTGTCCTTTTCCCCCATTCGGACAATCCGCTTCTCTTGAATACCAATCTTCCTCCAGAGTTTGAAGGCTTCATCGTCATTGGAATAGATAGTGATCCACATTCTCTCTGGGGGCAATCCCCACTGATGAATGAGAAGGTCCCACCCCATTTCAATGGCCTCTTTTTTAAAATAGTCCCCAAAGGAAAAGTTCCCCAACATCTCAAAGAAGGTGTGGTGCCGAGCCGTCTTTCCCACATTCTCCAGATCATTATGTTTCCCTCCGGCACGAACACACTTTTGTGATGTGACAGCTCGTTTGTAGTCCCGGGTCTCTTCGGTTAAAAAGACGCTTTTGAATTGAACCATTCCAGCATTGGTGAAGAGCAAGGTGGGATCATTTTTGGGGACGAGTAAGGAGCTTCGGACGACCTTATGTCCTCTCTCCTCAAAGTAACTGAGAAAAACCCTTCGAATCTCATCAGAGGTCATTGTTTCAATCCTGGACCCCCTCTATCAGGCATTTTCGAGTCGAGTGGCTTCCCGAATTTCAACTTTTTCTCCTCCTCTTTGTTCTCCTCCTTATCTTTCTCGAAGCGCTCAAAGTCAGACCAGGTGGTGTCGCTTGTGGCGAGAATTCCCTTCACCCTCAGGGCGAAGTCATCCGGATTGGTACAGTGTTTAAGGGCCTCTTCATAGGTGATCAACTTTTCTTGCATGAGAAACATCAGCGATTGGTCGAAAGATTGCATCCCGTAAGTGGTGAGCCCTTTCGAGATGGCATCATTAATCTCATTGGTCTTATCCTTTTCGATGACGCACTCCCTCACCCTTGCGGTGGAAACGAGAACCTCCGCCGCCGGCACCCTTCCCGTCCCATCCGCTCTTGGCACTAGCCTCTGAGAGATCACGCCCTTGAGGACACCCGCCAGTTGGAGACGAACCTGTTTTTGGTGGTAAGGAGGAAAGACAGAAATGATTCGAGTGACCGTCTCGACGGCATTCAACGTGTGGAGTGTGGACATGACCAAATGCCCAGTCTCGGCAGCCGTCAGAGCGGTCTCGATTGTCTCGAAATCCCTCATCTCACCTATTAAGATCACATCCGGATCTTGACGGAGGGCCACCCTCAACGCACTGGAAAAGGTGTTCGTATCTGAGCCGATCTCCCTTTGGTCGATGATCGATTTCTTGTCCTCGTGGACAAATTCGATGGGGTCCTCAATGGTGATAATGTGACAATTCCGGTTATCATTGATGATATCGATCATCGATGCCAATGTGGTGGACTTACCACTTCCAGTGGTTCCTGTGACGAGGACGAGGCCCCTTTGCTCCATGGCAATATTGCCGATCACAGAGGGCAGGTGAAGTCCTTTCAAATTCTTGATCTGATAAGGCACAATCCGGAGGGCGATCCTGAGCTTTCCTCTCTGCTGGAAGACATTGATCCGAAATCGGCCCAGACCGTAAACTTCGTAACCCATATCGACCTCTCGATTCTTGACGAAGCGCTCCTTCTGCCAGTCGTTCATCAGACCGAAGGCCATCTTCGCCAAATCATTATGGTCGAAGGGTTTAGCCTTATCCCATAGTTTCAAAATCCCATTGACCCTGAAGATGGGGGGAGCCCCTTCCTTGATGTGAACATCTGAGGCTTCTTGAGAGAGAGCTTCCACTAAGATCTGGTTTAGATCCATCTTATTCTCCTCTTCCGCTTCATTTCACCGATCCGGCTTTGGAGATGCGGAAGTTTTCAAGAATCTCCTTCTCCATTTGCTCCAGGACCTTGGAATTCTCTTTCAAAAACTGTTTGGCATTCTCTCTGCCCTGGCCGATACGTTGACCCTGATAGGCATACCATGTCCCACTCTTCTCCACGATATTCTTCTCCGCGGCCAAATCGAGGACCTCTCCTTCCTTCGAAATTCCCTCACCGTGGATGAGATCAAACTCCACCTCTTTAAACGGAGGCGCCACCTTATTCTTCACCACACGAACCTTGGTCCGGCTGCCGACCACCTCTTGGCCCTGCTTGATGGAGGCGATCCGCCGAATGTCCAATCGAACAGAGGCATAAAATTTGAGGGCATTGCCTCCAGTGGTCGTCTCCGGATTTCCGAACATCACCCCGATCTTCATCCGGATCTGGTTGACGAAGACCAAGATGGTATGGGACTTGCTGATCACGGCTGTCAATTTTCTTAAGGCTTGGGACATCAGCCTGGCCTGAAGTCCCATATGGGCATCCCCCATATCCCCTTCAATTTCTGCCTTGGGAACCAAAGCGGCCACGGAGTCGATGACGATCACATCCACCGCACCGCTTCGTATCAGAATCTCTGTGATCTCTAAGGCCTGCTCTCCGGTATCGGGTTGGGATATGAGAAGATCGTCCGTTTTAACACCCAATCGCTTTGCATAGTGAATATCCAAAGCATGCTCCGCATCGATAAAGGCGGCAATTCCGCCCTTTTTCTGAGACTCCGCAATGACATGGAGGGCCAGCGTCGTCTTCCCTGATGCTTCAGGGCCGTAAATCTCTACCACTCTTCCTTTCGGCAATCCTCCCACACCGAGAGCGAGATCTAAGGAGAGGGATCCAGTGGAGAGAACAGGAACCTCCCCAAGCATTGCTTCCGCACCCAACTTCATAATCGAACCTTTTCCATATTGTCGTTCGATCTGGGTGACGGCCAAATCGACTGCCTTCTCTTTATTTGAATCGGTTTTCATCTTTTCCCCCTGGTTCTCGGCAAAGCCGAAGTCGCAAAGGGCATGGGGCAAAGGGCATAGAGTTTTAACCCTATGCGCTATGCACTCTGCTCTATGCCATGCTTTTTATACGCCTCCCAAATTAATCTCCCTTAGAGGCGTATAGATCGGGCCTGTTGG
>Ga0315293_10005551_pt1 | contig 11873 bp, 9 predicted proteins | sample YL17G13_20_MG_FD_203071 | JGI IMG/M metagenome (GOLD analysis project Ga0315293, IMG submission 203071) | Sediment microbial communities from Yellowstone Lake, YNP, Wyoming, USA - YL17G13_20 | ecosystem: Environmental > Aquatic > Freshwater > Lake > Sediment | place: USA: Wyoming | collected... | reverse complement strand
AAGGATTTATAATTATTGAAAAACTTACCACTAGCAACAAGATTGAATTGTTTTACAAAATGTATGCCCGGTTAGAATCATTTAAGGATAAGAAAAACAAAGATATGTTAAATAAGATCAGAGAAAAACTTGAGTCGCTAAACATATTCCGAAATTGTATCGTTCATGCTAATTGGCAGTCGTTGTCAAAAGACGGTTTTGTACGGACAAAAATCGTAGTTGATAATCAGGATGGATATGTGAAGTTCAAAAAGGTTCAAATCACACCAAAAATCATACGCCCCAAAATCAAAGAAATTGAAAGATTGATTGACCAAATTGATAAATACAAAGAGACCGTATTTCAGTTTTAACTTTGCGGCGCGCCAGCTTCTCATTCCAGATAATTCTGAGGTAGAAGCCCTTTGGTGAGGTTATTTTACCTAAATTACCATATAATTTATGGCAGGCAATTAGGTTTATTTTCGCTATCGCAGGTCTTTGTATACTGGTATAATGCAGTGCACAAGTCAAGCCATAAGTGTACAAGACTTATGCTTTTATGCACTTGTCAAATCACTTTATGGAAGAAAAACAGAACGGAAAAACGCCGATAGTGGGTTCAAAGTCGTTTCTGGCCTTTGGGCCGACGCTGCACTACAGCCATGAAAATGTCCAGTGGTGCTGGCTGCTTTCTGTGGCTATCTTCGGGTCAGCCTGTATTCTGTGGTCGAAGATACTTACCGGTTTTTTATGGTCTTTCTGCATCGATATGATGCTTTCTCCGAGGATGTGGCATTTGAGCCGGTTTACAACAAGCGGCTTGAGTATATTTGAGTATCCCTGGCAAATCCTTGTCCTCGGGCTGATTATGGGAATTATGTCGATAGCGCCCATTCTGACATCGCAGCTTATGAGCTTCAGCTACAGTGTGCCTTTCATATTGGCTGTGGCGTTTTTGGCTAACCTGCCGGGCTTTGCGTTTAGCTTATTGATAAGCTGTATCGCGGTGGCCTGTCGTCCGCTTCGCTTCCGCTCAAGGTTTATTGCGGCGGTTTTGTGTACCGCACCACAACTTATTTACTTAGGTTACTACGGCGGGATTCGGGGTGTCGAGCCGATTAAATGGGGATTTTCATTTACGCCCTGGGTTTGTGCCTGGCTTGTCGGCATCGCTATAGCAGGGCTGGTTCTTGGCATGGGTCATTTTACCCGTTATCGCCCGGGATTAGTCTGGACGGTTACCGCAGCAGCGCTTTTGATTGCAGGCCTTGTTTTCCAGCAAAAGGTAGGTTTTGACGAGTTGGATTATCAGCTCTATGTAGCCAAGAACAATCCAGAACAGGCAGCCGAGTTTCATAATCACAGCATCACAGAAATTTTGGACCAGACAATTAAAAGCCCTGCTGTAAAAAGATACCTTGCGGAGTTTTTCTATCCGACCGAGCCGATACTTCTGCGAGCCGAGCTTAAAAAGGAAATTCAGATGCAGTTGAGTCAGGGTCGCTGGCCAAGCTGGTTGAGAGTCCCCCCGGAATTAAATTACCAGGCCAAACGTGCCTGGCTTCTCGTGCAGTATGATTCGTTTATTACTCGAAGGCCCAAAAGCCATCGGATGCCGATAGCACTTTACTTTAAGGCACTTCTGAATGAATACAGCCCCGATATCAGGGCACTGGAACAAAAAGAGGTGGTGGAGTTTTACAGCGATTATCCTTTTGAGCGAAGCCGCGAGATTTGGTATCAGCTCTACAGCGGTTTTGGACAAAGTCCGGAATCGCTTGAGGCGCGATGTCGAATCGCAAGACACTGGGCAGGTCAGGGCAGATTCAAACAGGCAGACAAGCTGCTTGCTGAAGCCGAGACTATGCTTGCAGGCCGGCTGAAACTATTGGAAAAGGAGCAACCTGCCGGCGAAGGTTTATTTAGCCAGTTTCGGTCGCCGCCCGCTTCAGTGATTACAGCCTCCAAGCTGGTTGAGCTTCAAAGAGAGCTTAGTCAACTGCGAACATTGATAAGCTCCCAAAACCGGACCGGAACGGAAGATTCAGCCACAGCCAGGCGACTGGCAAGCTTTGTTATGCTCAATCCGAACAGTGAAGACTACGCAGGTCGGCTTAATGAACTGCTCGAAAAAATGCTGGAAAACGACCCGCTTCGCGATAATATTTTGCTGGCACAGGCTGAACTGGTTGACGATGATCAGCTGCAGGCCGACAAATTAAGCGAATTGCATAAGAAATACCAGAACACCGACGGCGGGATGAATGCCCTTTATGAACTGGGACTTTTGAAGATTCGCCTGTGGCGTCAGCAGGGCGATACCAATCCGGAGCAGAAGAAAAAGTGCCTTTTTGATGCAAGGGCAACATTGTCCGACTTCCTTAAGCTCTACCCAACAAGTTTTTACTCCGAACAGGTCAAAAAGAACCTCGACAATCTTCCAACGGCACAGTAGTCCCATTTAAGTTCAGCCATGTGATTTATGATTTAGGTTTGACTTTTTTGGCAAGTTGTGTTATCCTAAAGTCCGATAATTTAATGGTTCGCTATCCTGAAATCGAGGCTGCGAACGGCCAGATACGAACCAAAGAGATACAAAAAGTGGGCGAGGATGGCAAAATTCAACTTCAATATGCAAATGCAGGCGATAGTGGTAGGGAATTTGAGCGATGAATTTATCCGGCATACCACAAATGTGCTTGGAAATTATGAACTTGAATTTTCTGTCTGCCCTGATGTTTATCAGGCGGTAAGCCGGTTGGCAAAAACAAACGGAAATGTTCTGATTGTCGGTCGAATCGAGCAACTTAGCAGGGAAAACGGACGCTTCTTCCGTATTGCGAGCAAAAAAAAGGCCTGGTGCTGCTGTCTTACGGAAACAAATTCAGCCAGGCAGTATCTGCGAAGTCTGTCGATGATAGGTACGGATGCTTTTGTTATAAATGAGCCTGCGGAGATTGAGGATGTCCTGGCAAGATTGCTCCAGTCCAGGGACACGTCAGTCGCAGCTTCGAGTGACAAGCCGCGAGCGATGAACCGCGATATACGGCTCACCAACGAAGAATTGGGCGCACTGCTTGGCAACGAGGGGACAAAGCTATGAAAAACATTGATTTTTTATCCGCAGCGGATAAACCCGGAATTCTGCTTATAGGCGATGCAGAAAAGCTCTTTTCTGATGGACAGGATATCTGCGGGCTCGGTGTGGAAATCCGCAGCAACATTCTTGATGGAATTGAGGCGGCAGCCAGTAATGCTTACGACCTGATTGCCGTTGCGATGAGCGGCTCGTCAGCTAAATTAACTTCTGCTATTGAGGCCTTAAGAACTGCAAACAGCGGGTCTCGGCGGGCAAAGATTATTCTTCTGGCACAAATGTATCAGGAGCCGACAGCCAGGCAGCTTGTCGGCAACGGCTCCAACGGCGGCGGCCTGGCAGACGACTATCTGATTTGTCCGACGAGTTTTTCGTCGCTGGTCGCTGGTATCTCGTGTCTCGAATCCCGAGCAGCAAGCGACCTGCCGCGACGTGCCGCTCGTCACGATGACGATGTCGTGTCGCAGCGGGTCGCTGGCACGGCGGGCGAGGTACAAGATACAAGAATACGGGAGCTTGAGAAGCTGGCTACAACCGATGAACTGACGGGGCTGAAAAACAGAAGGTACATCTGGGAATTCTCCAGGCAGATTATAGAACACGCACGAAAACAACCCGGCAGGGTGACACTGCTTATATTCGATATCGACGATTTCAAGCATTATAACGATGTTTACGGTCATTCGGCGGGCGATGATATTTTAAGACAGGCGGCTGTTCTGATGAGGCATTGCTGCCGATGTCACGATATCGTCGGCAGGGTGGGCGGCGATGAATTTGCCGTAATTTTCTGGGATGACCCGCATCGAAAACCTACCGACACCGAAGCCGAGAGACGTTCGGCAGCAGAGCACCCCCAAGAAGCGATATTTATAGCAAATCGACTTAGAAAGGAATTGAGCAAAGCCCAGTTCCCACTGCTTGGTCCGCAGGGTCGCGGCATCCTGACAATAAGCGGGGGGCTGGCAAGTTTCCCGAGGGACGGCTCAACAGTGGACGAACTTTTCGACCAGGCCGATAAGGCCCTATTGGATGCCAAGCGCAGCGGCAAAAACAGGATATATCTTGTTGGAAAACCCGAAAATGATATTGCCGATATGCAGTAACTCGAAATGACCGGAAATCACCAAACTATACGATTAAGTACTTTTAGAAATCGGAAGGTGGTTTTATTGGTGCGATTATTGCTCCTCTTGGTTTTGAGTGTAAGCTCTTCTTTCGTTGAAGCGCAGTCCCATCCTCCGCTATTCACATCATGTTCGGGTTTTAACTTGAACGATCATGTTGTCAGTACAAGTGTATTCCATTGGTACACATCCACCGGCGGACAATTGAGTGGTCCTTGGCTGCCGCTGGATGGACGTCAAAACTGGACAGGTACGGCGAGCTGGTGGAAAAGTCAGATCAAACAGATGATGACCGCAAACATTGATTTATTGTACGTTCACTTGATACCACATATGGAACAACAGCGTATCAATCTTTTTGATGCCTTGAGTCAACTTCGTGCTGAAGGCTATGACGTGCCCAAGGTTGCCCCGTTCCTGGATCCAGTGATTACATGGAGCATCTATGGAACTACTCCAGATTTAGCTACTGCTGCCGGTAAGGACGCATTTGTCGCGGAATATATCAGGTTTTTCAATCAGTATTTTTCTGTTAATACAGACGCATTTGCGGATAATTATCTGGCAACTATTGGCGGGCGTGTAGTTCTTGATACATGGCATGTTCACCTCAATTTGCAAAATTATACCTCGTTAACCCGGACAGATGTTGAGACGCGGCTGAAGATTGCATTTGCTGCGGCGCATCCGATCTTCAATAACGGGATTTATATGGTGACAACGGCATTTAGCCCGACATTTGTGTTTGCGGATGAAAAAGTGCCGCAATTCGAAGTTCATGAGTATTTCAGAACCCAGGCGTATAATGGCATTACTGCTGCACAAATAAAAGGGGGTTATTGGGATCAAAATATTCGCACTCCCGGTTATATCCTGCCCCGCGATGGAGGTAGTCATTATCGCACTGCATGGAATAATGTGAACCGTAATACGGTCAAACGTATGTACATTGAGAGCTGGAATGAATATGATGAAGGGTCGGGTATTTATGCGGTTGATACGGTGAATTCGCCTCATAAAATCGCAGGGAATCCCAGTAATGACACATGGTCGAGCAGTCAGGCCCCCTATGAATATATTAAAATGACCGCTGAAGGAATAAGAAGTTTTAATGACCGACCGGATCGCAATGCCCGTATTCTCTGGCACAACTTTCCCTCCGTAATGTGGGCAGGGGGACATAAAACGGTTCAAATCATTGTCCGCAATGAAGGGGATATGATGTGGAATGAACCGAATCAGTTTCGTTTTGGCCAAAAAGAATTCCTGCCTGGTGAAGTGCTTTTTGGTGCTGGGCGGTACGTGATAGACAATGCTGCCAATGAAGTAGGTATTTATGGTGGCGTTTTTCGGGGCAGACCAGTTGTGTTTGAATTTGAGATGGTCGCTCCGGATCAGCCCGGCGAATATCTCAACCACTACGCGATGGTGCAGGAGAACATTGCCTGGTTCGGCGAAGAACTTGCCCAGGATATTTTTGTATATCGACGTGGCGATTTGGATACGAATGGCATCGTCAACTTCAATGATTTGAGGCTTCTGGTCGGGCAATGGCTGGAGTCTCGTTCTGTCAATGGAGATGGCTCTTGCGCCGAAACGATGATCGGGGATATCAATAGTGATTGCAAGGTTGATTTTGAAGATTTTGCGATTCTAAGTAATGATTGGGAGAACCAAAGCTGGCATTTTCGAGAGTCGACCATTACTGACAAACTGGGATCATCGCATGTGGCTGGGACATATTTTTTACGACCGATGATTTTCTTAACGAGGGAGTTGATGAATTTGCCGTAATTTTCTGGGATGACCCACATCAAAAACCTGCCGACACCAAAGCCGAGAGACGGCTCAACAGCAGACGAACTTTTCGACCAGGCCGATAAAGCTCTTTTGGATGCCAAACGCAGCGGCAAAAACAGGATATATCTTGTTGGAAAACCCTAAAATGATATTGCCGATATGGAATAGTCGCTCGTCGCTGGTATCTTGTCGCTCGTAACGGATAGTTCTGCCGAAACAAGATTGCAAGTCACGAGTCCTGATTCACGGGACCAGAGTTGCGGACGACAATTGTTTCCGTCGGGCCAAGAAGCTTGTAACGTATTCCACGCCAGGTGATAGTTCTGCCGAAAGCCGAAGAGATAATAAAGACAAGCATTAAAAACGACCATGCCCAGAAGAAAAATATGTCGGCGGCAGCAGCGGCTTTCATGCGGCTATAGTCTTTTTCGAGCAGTTTACTTATCATTTTCTGACGAAGCAGGGCACTTGTAAGCTGGCTCATGAAAAATACAACAGGCACTGCTGAAAAAAGCATAATATGTTTGTCGCCGATTGTTGCTGCGTAAATCGCCAGTGCAGCTCCTGCCCAGATGCCGAGCACCGAAGATAAAGTTCCGCACAATCCAAGCCACCATGTCCTCGGTGCGCATACGCGGGTAATGAGAAACTGCCTGTGTGCAAATTCAAAGAGCTGCCGCCAGGTTGTGTCTGTGTAGGAGGCAACCAGGCAGGCAGGGACAAAACGCACAAGTTTGCCTGCTTTTTTTACGGCAATGCTTAGTGACAAATCATCGCTCAATGCCATGGGCCAGATTTCATTCAGCCCCAGTTCGCGAAAGACCTCAACTCGAATCGCCATCGAACCGCCCCATGCCCGATTGAAAAGTGTATTGCCCAGCAGTTGAGCAACCTTAGCATTCATTGCCGACAGGGCAAGCGTGGGCAGATTGTTCATTTTCGGCACGAACCAGCGATAACCGCTCGATGCGCCGACCTTGGATTGTCTGAGAGGATAAACCAGATGGCTTAACCAGTCGTTTCGCACGCAGATATCGGAATCGGCAAAAGCCATTACTTCGATGTCAGCCGGTATCCGGTGATAGCAGTAAAGTAAATTATGAATTTTCTGGCTGCAAGATTGACTGTGGCCTGCGACAATGACCTGCATATCACGAGCTTTTGAACTTTGGCTTAACTTATCCTTTAATTTACACAGTTCACTGTAAGCAGGGTCGGCCTGGTCGGCAACAACAAACCAGAGTACATAGTCCTCATAGTCCTGACTGAAAAATGAGGCGATGTTCTTTTCGAAATCAGGGTCTTTTCCTTTGCACGGCACAAACAGGGCGACTGGCGGCTGATATGACCGTTCCTTTTTGTATTTGGATACGGCATAGCGATAGTTGTTCCACATTTGGAGCAGAAATACTAACTGCCATAGAATTGCAATCCATGCTATGTAATAATACCAAATCATTGATTATTGATAACTGATAATTGATTATTTCTTAAAACGGCTTATGCCCTTGCCGGTTATCCATCAGGGTATAGATGCTAATGGTACTATAGAATCTATCAGTTGGTCAATGGTATAAGATTTTGACAGGTCTATCGGCAGCAGGCATCCGTGATTGTGTTCGGAATCGATGATTACAAGATTATTGCCTGCCTTAGTCCACCCCTGTTTTTGCGTCTGATGCCCGAGAATGAAAATATCAGCATCCAGAAGCCCTGCCATTTTATTCAGTAGTGACTGGCTGTGTTTTCTGCCCCAGGTAAAAAGATAAGCCGAGCCTGGTCTTTTGCAGTCTTCTTCTTCCAATTTTCTATCCATAATCTGCCTATCGAACTGCTCGCCGCGGCGGTCGTCTGGCAGCGAATGCGACAGCCAGATTCTGTTTTGACATCTGACTGCCAACGGCTGGGAAAGCAGAAATTGTTTTATTGCCAGTGAAATTTCTGCACTGTTTGCCCCGTATTCCCTCTCCAGTGCCAAACGCATCGAGAGATTCATTTCCTGGCCGTCCTTCATCACGGAACTATCGCTGATAAAAGCGGTATCGTGGTTGCCCATAATGATGTGCACACGGTCGGGGAAATCCAGTTTAAGACGGGCAGCATCGAACAAAAGTTTATAAGACAAACATCCCTGCCGGGAATCCTGCGGACCGCCATGGATTATTTCCTGGAGAACGATATGCCTGTCGGGATTATTGGCCAAATCCGCGTATGAAAGGATTCTCTCGAAATTTCGTCGATGGCCGTGAAGGTCTCCTGTCGCAATCAGGTTGCCTTGTGCCGGCAGCGAAACCAGGTTACCGTGGCAAAATTTATCTGCGTTATTGGCTTCAGCACTCTTATTGAGCAGGTCAATTATCGTTTGAGCCATTTTTGTTCGCTCTGATTTTGTCGCCCATAATGCTATGAATCATAAGGTCGAGTCTGGATATAATGGCCATCATATTTACCGGTCGCTGTGAGGGGTCGTTTTCAACGCAATCCATCACGAGCTTTGATATTCCTATCGGTATTTGCTTTCTCATTTCGTGAGGCGCCTTGGATTGCTGTGGTATAATCATTCCCATCTCATCTTTTTTGGGTATCAGAGTCGGGACGTTGCGGCCTGTAAGAGCCCAGTACATCGTTGCTCCGAGATTGAAAACATCGGTTTTCGGGCCCATGGGTTTGCGTTTTACCTGCTCAGGTGCGATATAGTCGGGCGTGCCCTGAATGCGTTTTTTTATTGTTCCGATTTTGCAACTCTGGCCAAGGTCAATGATTTTAATCGAGCCGGCTTTGTCCATAAGGATATTGTTGGGTTTTATGTCGCAGTGAACAAAGCCTTTTTGGTGCATTGCATGCAGGCCGTCAGCAACCATTCTGAACACAAGCAAAACATCCACCAGGCTTAAGTTAGGCCCCTCTTCGAGAGATACACCGTCAAAATATTCCATCGAAAGCAGCATTTCTGTGACCTTAAACATGCTGCGTATCTTCTTTAGTTTATAACACTTACGGATATATGGGTTATCAATTCGCCGTGCGACCTTAAATTCTGTTTCCATCTGTTCGAAGATTCTTGTATCTTCCGGCCGTTCGAAAATGACCCGTTTAAGGGCAATGGTGGTTTTGTCCTGTTCGTCAGTTGCAAGGTAAATGGTGCTGCGTGCACCGATTCCGATGCGTTTTTGTATGCTAAACCCGCCTATGTCAAGTATGTCTTTACCCATTATCAAAAATAACCAAAAAACCCAGCATAACGCTTATATAAATATATGATGCAGCACGCCAGCCTTATGTCTCATTAATTTAGCCTTTTTTTGCAAAATATTTTCTCCGGCTTTTTCACGGAAACATAAAGCCGCCTTCTAAATATTCCCAAATCCTCATTTTATGATATAACCCGCATCATGTCCAGTATTATGGCTATTTTTTTATAATATCAGCTAAAAAAAAGTTGTGTATTGACAAAGTTGGCTGAAATTCAGATAATACTCCAAATTAGTGTGGTTCTTTGAAATATAATGAATAAACGGTTTTGACGTTATTTCCCCGATAGCTCAATCGGTAGAGCGGGCGGCTGTAAAACAGGGCATGAAAGGGTACGGTAGTTGGCAAAAGATAAAAGGAAGTATGCCGGAAGACGGGGTTATCTGATAGCGGCTGTTAAGAAGCGCAGGCAGAAAATACGCCGAATGGCAATAGCTGCTAAAGGTGGAAAATGTGAAAAATGCGGTTATGAAAGTTGCATTGAAGCATTAGAATTCCACCATAAAGCTGGTTCAGATAAGAATTTTGGTCTTTCGGAAAAAGGGTACGCAAGATCCTGGAAAAGGGTCGAAAAAGAGTTGAAAAAATGTATCCTGCTTTGTGCTAATTGTCATCGTGAGCTTCATGCCAAAAGTTGCAGCTCCTGATGGAAACATCAGGATGAAAACCGGGTGAATTCAGGGAAGCCTAAATCCTACAGGGGCTTGCCGGCTTTAACAAAGCAGGCAGCTTGCAGGAAACGGTAATCCTGAGCCAAGCCTGTCCACACAGGCAGATTAATAAGTGGACAGGAAGGTGCAGAGACTATGAGGTGAGGCGACCTGTGCCAATAAGCTTCAGTCAGCGCCCGGCACCTGCACTATGGACAGTGTAGTGTTCATGGTATGGTGATAAGATAGTCCGGTCTTCAGGGAAACCTGAAGGTAGCTGTAACCGCCAGGTCGTAGGTTCGAGCCCTACTCGGGGAGTTTGGAATATTTCGTTTACGTCATCGAAAGTACTGCTATAGGCAGGCGTTAAGTCGGCCAAACCGACAACATCCTACACGGTACAAAATCATTTTATTCTTTCTCCAGGCACAACGCCGACATCGGCTGTGAGCATAAAAATATCCTTGCCGCCGGCCCCTGCAGCCAGAATCATTCCCTCCGAAAGTCCGAACTTCATCTTCCTTGGCTTTAGGTTAGCAAGACATATAACTATTTTGCCCGTGAGGTCTTGGGGCTTATAAGCCTGGGCGATGCCTGCAAAAACATTTTTCTCAACCCCGCCCATATCCAGCTTCAGATACAGCAGTTTGTCGGCACCTGCGACCGCTTCTGCCTTTATGACCTTTGCAATCCGCAGGTCGATTTTTGCAAAATCTTCGATTGTGCATTCCGGCGCAATCGGCTCGCCTAAAGTTACCGGTGCAGGCTGCGACGCCTGGGACTCTTTACTTTCTTCTATCATTGCATCCACCTTTTCTTTTTCAACCCTGTCAATCAATCGCTCAAACGTGTTTATCTTGTGATTTTCCAACAACTTATCGACATCGGCAAAACTGAGCTTGCCGACATTGAGAAACTTTTCTATTTTTTCGGCGAATTTGGGCAAAATAGGTTTTAGGTAAATCGTAATTATGCGTACAGCGTTTATCGTTGCGGTAAGTATCGTAAGCGTTTTTTCCAAATCGGTCTTTACCATTGCCCATGGCTGGTTCTGCTCGACATATTTATTAGCCAGGTCGGCTAAAGCGGTAATTGTCCGCACAGCGGCGGCAAAGTTAAGGTTTTCATAATTCTTAATAACTTCATCTTTTGCAGCAATTAACTGGTTAATCAGGTCTCGCCCCTGCTGGTCGAGCCGCCCAAGCTGGGAGTTGAATTGCTTTGTCAACATCGGGCCGGAACGAGAGGCAAGGTTTGCAAACTTACCCACAAGGTCGGAGTTGGTCCTGTTGACAAAATCCTCGATGCTCAGGTCGATATCTTCGATTCCGCCCGCAAGTTTGCTTGCGTAATAGTACCGCAGGTATTCCGGGTTAAGATATTTAAGATAAGTGCCTGCCCTGATGGATGTTCCGCGTGATTTGCTCATCTTCTCGCCGTTTACGGTCAAAAAGCCGTGAATAAACAGCTTATTTGCGGTTTTGAATCCGGAACCGATAAGCATTGCAGGCCAGAACAACGCATGGAAATACATAATGTCCTTGCCGATGAAATGGTAAAGCTCATATTCGGGGCTGTTCCAGACCTTGTTAAAATCGAGGCCGTTTTTGTCGCAGTAATTTTTAGCTGACGCCATGTAACCTATTGGTGCATCGAGCCATACGTAGAAGTATTTATTTTCTTCGCCTGGAATTTTGAATCCGAAATATGGGCCGTCGCGTGATATGTCCCAGTCTTTGAGGCCTGTACTGAACCATTCCTCGAGCTTGTTGGCGACGGATTTTTGGGTATAGCCGTTTTCTATTAATCGCCGCAGCGGCTGCTCGAAGTCGGCAAGTTTGAAAAAGTAATGCTCGGACGTTTTGCGGACTGGTTTGCCGCCACAGGTCGAGCATCCCGGATTGATTAAATCTGTCGGCTGATATGTCGTGCCGCAGACTTCGCAGGAATCGCCGTACTGGTCAT
>Ga0315293_10005550_pt1 | contig 11873 bp, 12 predicted proteins | sample YL17G13_20_MG_FD_203071 | JGI IMG/M metagenome (GOLD analysis project Ga0315293, IMG submission 203071) | Sediment microbial communities from Yellowstone Lake, YNP, Wyoming, USA - YL17G13_20 | ecosystem: Environmental > Aquatic > Freshwater > Lake > Sediment | place: USA: Wyoming | collected... | reverse complement strand
CTTCTATCGACTCGATTGCAGATTGCCCTTGCTTGATGTGTGCTGATAATCCGCGTTGTGATCCTTCAAGTGCAGTTTCTCCGCAGAATTGTGAAAGGCTCACTGAATGGCTTCTCCTCATAGCACAGGGCGAATCAGGCTTGCTAGGTGACGGTTAGTTTTGCCGAAGGCTTGGCTTCAGGACAGGAAGCGTGACTATTACTACAAAAAGGCAAAGCAGGAAAATTACCGTTCCAGAGCAGCCTACAAAATTCTTCAGGCTGTGAAAAGCTACCAGTTCATAAAAGAGGGCGACGTGGTCGTCGATCTTGGTGCCGCGCCTGGCGGTTGGGTTCAGGCTGCGAGGAAAATTGTTGGAAATAACGGTTATGTTCTTGGAGTTGATCTTGAACCCGTTGAAGCTTTCGCTGAACGCAATGTTCGAACAGTAATAGGTGACGTTGGTGACTTGGAGACGGTTCAGCAAATCCTTCAGTTCTTGCCAAGAAAGGCAGACGCCGTCATCTCGGACGTTTCGCCGAACATTTCTGGAATATGGGAAGTGGATCATGCTTGCCAGATAGACTTGGCACAGCAAGCACTTAACATAGCGTTGGAAACACTGAAGCCTGAAGGATGCTTCTTTGCCAAAGTTTTCCAGGGAGACATGCTTGACGACTTCACAAGGAAAGTGAAAAACCACTTTGAAACAGTGAAAGTGATAAAACCGGCGGCCAGCAGAGGCAAAAGCTCAGAGATGTTTATTCTAGGCATGAAACTGAAAAGCCTGGAATCGTCGAAACAGCAAAGCTAATGTTCATTCTCTCCAACATAATGAAAAGGGTGCAACAATTGAAGATAATCGCAGCAGACTCCGCCGCAGCCATACTAGACGACAAGTTTGAGCCATTAACGATAGTTGCGGCTGCCGCCGTGCTCGTCAACCAACCCTACAGGGAGCCAGAAGAGTTTTTGGCGGAACCCATATTCATAAGCGCTGCCAGTGGACACGATGCTGTGGTGCATGAAGCAGAGCTCTGCAGAGATTTACTTGGGAAAGTGAAGGCGGATGTCGTGCATCTTGACATGTCACTGGGAGCGACTCCTCTTGAACAGCTGTCGCCGATTGAATTCACAAACATGAGAATTTCGAACAAAGCGAAGAGACACCTGCTTAGAATATTGCCAAAAATAAGGAAAACGGCAAACGAGATAACGCAGAAATATGGAATAGAGGTCTTGGCCATAGGGAAAGAAAGCATTCCTGTGAGGATCGCGGAACTCACGGCTGGTTCATATGCCATTTTGTATGGAAGCGAAAAAGCAGTGAAAGATAAGCAGTCAATTCTTCTTGGTTTGCCATCCAAATGCGAACCGAGGATTGCTGACAATAAGATCTATCTTTATTCCCTGATGGCTGCAGAACATGACATCAGAGGATTCGCCGTGGATTCAGGTGAAATTATGAAAAAGGTTAATATTAACGAAATGTTGAACCCAATTGCAAGGGGCTTCAGAACACTGAAGATCACTCCGAAAACCTGACTCTTTGGAGATTGAACAGAATGGCATTTGATATCTGGCGTAACTCCTCATCAAGATTCAAGAGATTCATAACGATAGGCGCTTTTTTCGTTCTCGCATTAATTGTGACTATTGCTGGGACCTTGACGCCGCTTACTTCTGAAGAAGTCACTAGTATGAAGCAAGACCTTGATGGATTACGTGCGAATGTCTCTGTTCAGATGATTTTCGGCAACAATATGATGATAACTATGTTGATGTTCATACCTGTCGTTGGTCCGCTGTTCGGATCATACGTGCTTTACAACACAGGACTATACATAGGGGCGGACACTGCAGCAATGAAGGTCAACATCTCTCCCGTTCTGGTTTTCTTAACCTACTTCATTTTCCCATTTGCTTGGCTGGAATTCATTGCCTATTCCATGGCATCCGCTGCAAGCGTTTGGTTGACTTGGCGGATAATCCAGCGAAAGGCCAAATATGAGCTTGTGCGAACATGCATTTTTATCGCAATCTGCGCAGTTCTACTGCTAATAGGCGCTGTCATAGAAGTAGTGTTGATTGGGCTTTCTCCAGCCTAGTTTCCTGTTTTCTTCTTGTTGGTTTTCGTGATTTCCAAACTGATGTCCAATGCTTTAACGCTGTTGGTTAATGCTCCCATGCTAACGATATCTACTCCTGAGGAGGCATATTGCAGAAGGTCGGTTTCAGTTATGCCACCGCTGGCTTCGATGAGGATTTTTCCATAGAATCTCGATTTCTTGAGTATTAAGCATGCGTTTTTTATCTGCTTGGGAGAGAAGTTGTCAAACATTACTATGTCCACACCGGCTTCTATTGCGGGCAAGATGTCTTCTGTTTCTGTTATTTCAACTTCAATTTTCTTGCTGAAAGAGGCTTTTTCCATGGCTCTTCTGACGGCTTTGTTGACGTTGCCGGCGATTCTGATGTGGTTGTCTTTTATCAGCACCATGTCGTCTAGATGCAGTCGGTGCGCGTCTCCTCCTCCGATCTGCACTGCCTTTTTGTCAAAATAAGATAACCCTGGTGCGGTTTTTCGCGTGCACGCGATCTTGGTCTTCAATCCTTTGGCTCGCAGCTTTTCTGTGAGGATTTTCGTTTTTGTGGCGATGCCGCTCATGCGCGATAGAATGTTCAGAACCGTTCGTTCTGCGGTGAGTATGGTTCTGGCATCTCCTGAGACTTTTATCAGAACATGGCCAGGCTTTATCTGGTCTCCATCTTCAACTAGGTTCTTTGCAGTCAATCCCAAACATTCTAAGAGAATTTTTGCTTCCTCTACTCCTGCGGCAGTTCCTTCTTCTTTGGCTATTATTTCTGCTTCAGCAGTGGTTTCTTGAGGCACGATTAAGGCCGTGGTAATGTCTCCTTGTCCAGTGTCTTCAGCAAGTATTCGCAGAAGCTTTTCTTCTAGGATTTTGTGCGGTAAGAACATGCTGTTCACTTTCTGATTGTTTTAATTTAAAACTCTTCCTTATTTCTCTGCTGTTTCAATTATTGTTTGGACAGCGTTTTCGAGTCCATCATATTTGGAAATGTCTTTCTGCATTTGCTTGAGCTTGCTGGGCATCTCGCTGTCTAAGATTTGTCTGATGGTTTCAAGAAGTCTTTCTCTGCTGAGCTCTGCTTGCGGGATTATTTTGGAGACGCCCAAGTCTAAGGCTTGTTTTGCGTTGCTGATCTGCTCTGTGTGGCTGGGTGTGGGAACAAGTATTGAGGGTTTTCCGTAACACATGGCCTGCGTTGTTGTTCCATGCCCCGATCTCGCTATCACGACATCGCAGGCTTTCAGGTATTCAAAACGGTTTGGAATCCAATCGTAAATCGTGAAATTGCTGCGGCGAAGGGCTTTGCCGCTGGCTCCTGGATAACCTAGCGACATGACCACCTCGTATTCTTTTGGAAAATCTAGGAAAATTCTTTCGAGCATTCTTATGAGAAAGGCTTTTTCCTTTTCTGGTCCGCTGATTGGAACAAAGACTACATGTCTATCCTCGGGCAGTTTCAACTTCTTGCACAGTTCCTCCTGCGACTGGAGGCTGCCCGGTTTTGTGGGCAGTATTGGTCCTATCAGTTTCACATTTTTTCTATATTGTTTAGGTATTCCCAGATTGCCTGTGCACACGGTGTACGGTGGCGGAAAGTCAGGTATCAAAACAGTGTTTCCGTCTGTCCATATTTTGCCGACAAGCATCAGCGTTATCAAATCTGCATATCTTGCTAGTCGAAGGAATCGTTTTCTGCGTGGAATTATGACCTGGAACTGGTTTAGTATGCATATTCGAGGTTTTCTCAAAAGTCTTGCAGCGAGCAGTGATGAGGCGCGCGAGTCCGAGACAACGATGTCTGGGTTGAAGCCTTGGATGGTCTTCACTTCAGATTTGACTTGCTGCATGAGTGTGAAAGAAGCGAAGAATGGGCCTGGATTGATTGCGGTTCTCTTGAAATCTATTGTGCCGTCGGGTTTTACTTGGAATCCGATGGCTGGAGCTTTTACAACTGGAAGTTTCTCGTTTTCAATGTAACATATACCGTCCTGATAAGTGGAAAAGAGCATTTCAACGTTTTTTGCTTGGAGTTTTTTCGCTATCGGGAGTATTCTTCCAACATGTCCCAGACCTATTCCACATGGTGAAAAGTAGATGCGCATTAGACTATTTCCCGCCGAGGGTTTTGCGTTTCACTTCGCCTTTTGGTGTTTCTTCTTCGAATATGATTGCTTGGAATTTGCTGTTTTGTATGTTATAAAGCACCAAATACTTATAAGTGGGTTCCACTTTACCATAGTTTAGGTGTGTAAGGATGGATTTGGATAGTTTTGAGAAGTCTGTTTCTGTGCAGTACTGGCTGGACGGATTGAAGAACAATATGGATCCCCATTCGACTAGGTATCATTGGGTGCATAACTTAAAACGTTTCTGTGAGTGGATCGATAAAGCCCCTGACCAGCTTATTGAAGAGCACAAACAGCAGTTGAGAAGCGACGACGCGAGGGTTCAGCATCAGGCAGAGATGAACCTTAAACGGTACATTGCCGAGCTTCAGAAGAGCGGCTTATCGCCCAACACACGCAAAAACTATTTCATGGCTGTGCGCAACTTTTACAAGCGCAACTACTGTGAACTCACGTTCTTTAGGGGCGACGGGCCGGGAAGCGAGACGGTGAGCGCGGGAACTCGGGCAGCGTCGAAAGAGGACATTAGGAGAATGGTTGAGGTTGTGCATCCACGCGTGCGAGCGCTGATCCTGTTTCTGAAGGACACTGGCCTTGCTGAGTCAGATGCTGCAAAGTTGAAGCTGAGCGACCTCATGGTTTTCGAATCCGCTGACGTTAGACTGATCAGAGAGGTTTCAGAGATCTTCACGCTTGAACCACCTGTTCCGATAATCGTAAGACGCAAGAAAACCAAACGACTAACGATAACTTTCATGGGCAAGGAAAGCTTGGAAGCGTTGAAGACGACTCTGAAGGTTCGCCAGCAGGGTAGCCCAGAACTGCAGATAAGGCGATATGGAAAAGTTGAGCAGAAACTCGGATTGAAGTCTGAAGCTCTCACGTTGGATTCTCCGCTGTTCCGCAGCTACGAGAAATTCTTGGCAAGAAAAGAAATGTCGATTCACCATTTGAGCCCGCACGCTATCAGCGTCATCACCCGCCGAGCTGCGATAACGGCCGGAGTTTGGAAGACAGGCTTCAGCGCCCATGCACTGCGACGATACTTCCAAACATCGCTTGAAACAGCTGGTCTAAACCCTAACTGGACCAAGAAAATGATGGGCCACGCCTTGACGGATTCTGAGAAGCCCTACTCGCAGCCAGAAGTTTCTGTTCTGCGCGAAGCATATGCGAACGCTTATCGACATTTGGCGGTTTCAGAAGTTGCTGAGCAGAAGAGCCGTGTGGAACAGCTTGAGGCTCAGGTTGCTGCATTGCAGATGAACGGGCATGCGAAGAAGAACGCGATAGAGAGTACTGGATTGGCAATTGAAGCGTTGATCAGGCGACTTGAAGAAGTAGAAAAGAAGTTGGCGGAAAAAACCTAGCTGACTGATCGATTGATATTGCGAGGGCACTGGCGGATGCAGTAAGGGTCTCCTTTCTCAAAACACTCCGCGCATTCAGGCCTGTTAAGATCGGTTGACCTATCGTATTCCGCAGCGTATTTAGCCAGTTCAAATTGGCGCAGTTCTTCTTCAGATATTCCATAGATGGTTTTGAGAATGCCCAGTATGCCCTCATTTTTCTCAGTTTTCTTCAATAGTTTCTTGAAATATTCACCCACGGTCCAGCCTACTTCTTCTCTGAGCCGTACGTCCACTTTGTTCCGCTCCTCAAGCGACCTTGCCGCCATGAATTCTTCATGATATTTCGCCAGGGCGGCCGAATGACGTTGGCGTAGGCTGTTCTCTAGTTCAATTTGCCTTTGCAGACCTTCAACTGACTTGCCAAAGGTGCAGGGAACATCCCCTATGAACGTCAAGCAATTGAAGTTAAAAAACTCTTGCAACCTAAACTCTGCGTCTTCTTCACTAGAATTGCGATGGCGCGACTCAGCGACAATGTTTTGCATCATATCATACGTCTGCTTGAACAGAACCTTCGCGCTCTCCCCGAGCTGGTTCATGGCGACTTGGAGAGCTTCATGTTCGCCTTTTTTGGTTAGTGAGTAATGGAGTTTCTTCCCGTGCTTCCATGTTTTGCGACCTTCTTCTCTGACAAGTTTGAGCTCAACGAGAGTGTCAAGTAATTTACGGGCGTCGTTTCTGCGAATTCCCAAATTGACTATTCCTTGATAGTGCATCCTTTGTCTTTTGAGTAGAGCCAGCAGTATTCTCTCCAACGCTCTCACCCGAAAAGTAGTACCATCTGGTACGTTATAAGATTTACTTAAGGATACTGTATGACGTGATTGCAATGGTCGAGTTCAAAATAAGAGTGAATCCAGAACAGCGTTTGGCCTACATTCCGAAGGAAATCTATGAGGCCATCGGTTCCAATCTAAAGGCCATTCCGAATCGAGCGGCGGTCTTACTGTTTCCCGAAGATATGCCCCTGAAGGACGTTAGAAAAAGCCTCGAAATTATCATGCTTGACTTGGCTCATGGTGAGGCTTTGGAAAAGCAGTCTTGAGGTGATGACGCAGACATGGCTGGCGCCCAAGAACTTCCACAATCAAAAGACAAGTCTCGTGAGCATGCTGGACGTGAGGAATTCCGAGTGCTCCTGACTGAACTTAGAACCGAATTGCAGAAGATTCTGGAAACTCTCAGAGGTGACAGAACTAAATGAGCGAAGCATGCAGGAGCTGCCGCAGCGCAATCGTCGAGTACCTTGATGCTGTTGGAATCGCAGAGCAGAAGCTAAAAGGCGAGCTGGCCAACTGCGATCTGTCTGCGACTGATCAAACACAGACTGTCAATCCCGATAAACTGTTTTGGGAGAAGAAGCAAGGAAGCAAGGGAGAATTTGAGCAGACAAGTGAGAAGGCAAACCAAAACTCTGATGCATGGAAGGTGCTTGTGGCGAAGCTGAAGGCGAATCATGGCTTCTGGCAGGACGCTGGCATGAAGTACTGGTTCCATGTGAAGAACGAAGCCGTCGTCGATAGAAGATGAGCCTATGGATACGCTGCCAGGCTCTGTCAAAGATCGAGCAGGGGGAACCTTCGAAACCTACGGCGTGCCCGTCATCCCCGTCGCCGCGGATAAGATTCCTTTATTGCCTTGGAGGCAATGGCAAACCGAACCTATGACAAGAGAGCAGTTTGACGCTTTACCCTGGGGCGAAGCTGTAAACTATGCCATCGTCACGGGCACGAAGACGAAGAATGGTTATTTCTTTTGCGCAGTTGACGTAGATAAACCAGTAGACTATGCGCTTTTGCCGACAACTATGATGGAAGAGACCCCTCGCGGGGGCAGACACTTCTACTATCTCGGCAAGAACAATTGTAACGGCTTAAAACTGCATGACGTAGGCGTTGAGCTTTTGGGGCTTGGCCAAATCGTCGTTGTTTACCATAAATGGTTGAACGACAATTTGCCAACGTCCGTGAACAGTGTGGAAGCAGTGTTTGCAGAGCTTGCAAGGGCCTTGGGCAAAAAGGACGCGCTGCAGCGTGGAAGGCTGCCACTGCAACAGGTATTGCAGCCTCAGACTGAAGGCAACCGGAACAGGGCAATCTTCGATTTGAGCGCAGCCCTCCGAGACAAAGGTGTGCCCTATGAAACCGCGTTGAGAACTGCATTAGGCACGAACGCGACGTATGAGCCGCCGCTGGCAGACGTGGAAGTGAAGGCAACAGTCTAGAGCGCGTTTACGCATCCTCTGGCGAAAGTGGAAGAAACCGCGAGCGACGATGAGGATACGCCTGACATGAAAGCCACGTTAGCAGACATCAACAGCCAGTTTCTCTTCAAGACAGCCATAGATATAGAGGAAATTTACGTTTACAACAACGGAATCTACGAGCCAGCCGAGCATAAGATAAAAGAGTATTTGGAGAAGTTGCACAAGCAAAGAGCCACAAGCCATTTCGTGTCAGAGGTTTTAGATCACATCAGGCGCTCCAGCTACACGAACCGTTCAGACTTCAACAAAGCCGACGCGGCTATCCCCGTGATTAATGGCCTACTCAACCTGTCAACCCTCACGCTCGAACCCTTCACACAAGACAAAATATTCACGTACAAGCTGAACGCGGAATACAAGCCAGAAGCAAAATGCCCACAGTGGGAAGCGTTCATAAAAGACGTTGTGGATCCCGAGGACTTGCCAGCTCTGCAGGAATATCTAGGCTACCTTCTTGTGCAATCAATGCCAATGCACAAGCTGATGTGGTTTTACGGTTCAGGCAGAAACGGAAAAGGCACAGTTGCCCGAACCCTGAAAGCCCTATTCGGGAAAGAAAACTGTTCAGGTTTGGAGATCGACGATTTTGGGGGCGACAGGCGCTTCAGATTAGCCAACCTATTCGGCAAAGCTCTGAACATCAGCAGCGAGCCATCCGTCAACAAAACCCTTCAAACGCCAACACTCAAGAAGATAACTGGAGAAGACACAATAGACGCGGAAATCAAGAATAAGCAAAAACCCCTACGATTCGTGAACACAGCCAAACTATTCATAATCGGCAACCGCTTCCCAAAGGTAAACGATGACACGGTAGCCTTCTGGGACAGGATCCTGTTTACAAACTTCCCAAAGTCGTTCCTGGGAGAGAAAGCCATACCCCACATCGAATGCCGCTGGACCAAGAACCCCGAAGAAATGGCAGGCCTCCTAAACTGGATGATACAAGGACATAACAGACTCCTCCAAAACAACACGTTTACTGCAAGCAAAACAACAGAACAAACCAAGCTGGCGTTCAAACGCGCAAGCAACACAACAATGGCCTTCATAGACGAGCGATGCGAGTTCTTCCCAAACAGCATAGAAACACGCGCAAACCTGTACGAGCACTACAAAGAATACTGCGAATCCTACGGCATCACAATTGACGACGAACGCGTATTCACAGCAAAACTCAAACAACTGCCAAACGTGGGAAGCGGCAAACGACGCATCGAGGGCGTAAACGAACGCGTGTGGATAGGCCTCAAAGTGAAGCCCCGCAAGAAAGAGGAAGAACCAGAAGAACAGGCACAAGCTGAAAGCGCTGGAAGCGGGGCAGATGAGTCATATGGGGCACTTATTTCACCTCCGTAGATTTTTGGACTTTCTAATAACAGATAAGAATAGGAGGAATAGGGGCATGTGCCCCAAGCGTCCCACCTGCCCCACAACCACAAACACTTAACAATACATCAAAACACTATCCACAAAAATAAGGGGATCAAACACAAAAAAAATAATTACAGACGCAAACAAAAATATTTACAAACGTAAAGGCTGGCTTCCTGAGCGTGTGTTGTTGTGTGGATACAAACAAGGGAGCACCATCAAAACAACATCCGCAGAAACCACATCATATCCACTGCAAAAACTGTACGTATGCTATATGTAAGAGTTGTGAGCGCTACATGAGCAATAAACGTAGTACGTCAAAACCTTCAAGGTCAGAAAGATTAGCGCCGCGAAGATGCCTTTTGGGGTGTGTGGAATTTTGGCTTTCCTAAGCGCTAGCTAGCCTGTTTCTCCGAAGTTTAGAGCCACAACCACGATGTCGAAGATGTCTACTATGTTGTCGTTGTTGATGTCGGCGTTTGGGTTCCATGGAGGCTTTGGATCGTTATAGGTGGAGCCAAAGGCAAGTGTTATTGTGACACAGTCGAAGAACAGAAACTCGGGGGGGCGGAAAGAGCAGCCTATCATCCACTTACTAGTGATTTGGAATGAAATCTTTTTCTTCTCTTGCAGATTGCCATTGTTAGTAGTGATGCAGTCATGCACAGTGGCAGAATGAGGAATGATGGAAACTCTGGTATTATGATTACTTCTTGTGTTGAGTGCGTGTAGTTGAAGTATAGGTAGCTGTAGTTGGCATCTGAGCAGGGCAGCAGAGTGTATGGAATTTCAGTTCCATTCACGGATACGTGGTATGTGCCATTCATCATGGTTGTTGGGAAGGAAACTCTGCAAAAGCCTGTTGAACCTTGTTCGCCAGTCACATTGAACCATAGGAATATGACTTCTGGGTGTTCAATCCAGATTGGAGCCTCAAAATCTGAAATCGTGGAATTAGAAATCACAGTGACGTTGCAAGCATGTGGCACGAGGGGTGGTGTGTAGTAAGTGACATTGTAGCTGTTGAACAGCCCCACTAAGGGATAATGGTCTGTGTTGTTCCCACCGACGACGTATGGGGTGTCGCCAATGCCGTCATAGTTTGCATCGGTTCCATTGTAGTCGCTCCAATAGTTGCCGCCAGAAGGATAACCATCATCCCAAACACTTGTCAGATATGCTTGACGATTCCTGTTGTTTACGAAGTTATTATGGTAAATAGTATTGTTTGGAGCATAAGCAAGGTAGATGCTAAACCCGTTGTTTGCTATGTTGTTTCCAACAATGCTGTTATAGGGAGAATGTCCTTCGACCCATATGCCACAGGGGTTGTTTGCTATGTTGTTTTCGGCTATGATGTTGTTTGGAGATTCATAGAAGTTTATACCAACCCACGTGTTTTTTGTTACGTTGTTTCCAAAAATAATGTTGTTTGAAGAAGCATAGAGCCGGACGCCATACTCGTTGTTTGTTACGTTGTTTCCAGAAATGCTGTTGTCAGAAGACGAGGCAAGCAGGATACCATGATAGTTGTTTGTTATGTTGTTTCCAGAAATGCTGTTATAGTTTGAAAAATATTCAAGCGAGATGCCAGTATAGCTGTTTGTTATGTTGTTTCCAACAATGCTGTTATAGGGAGAATAGACAAGCAAGATGCCATTCCCGTGCCCGTTGCTTGTTACTTTGTTTCCAGATATGGCGTTCTCTGAGGATTGCCAAAAATAGATGCCCGTGAGGTTTAGGCTTTTGACTTGTATGCGAGTGCAGTTTATGAGGGCAACGTAGCCTGCATCAGCCGGAACAGCCTTGTCTGTCTCATTAATCCAGTAGTAGAGTGGTTTGCCGTCTACTGTGTTTGAAGTATCTATGTCTTGGATGAAATGTAAGACCGTACCGCCAGCAACTTCGAAGTTGTATGAGTTATTAGCTATACTATTACCCCTAAGCATGTTGTATGAGGAATAAGCGAGCCGGACACCATACCCGCCGTTTGCTGTGATATTATTCTCGACTATGCTGTTGTTTGAAGAATACCACAAATTGATGCCATCACTGCGCGCGTATGCTATGTTGTTCCCAAATATGGTATTGTTTGAAGAATAGGCGAGGCTTATGCCTTGTTCGACGTTTGCTGTTATGTTGTTTTGAGAAATAACACTGTTTGAATAGTATTCGAGAAACACGCCATGCCTATTATTTGCGATGTTGTTGTTAGTGATGTTACTGTTATCTCCTTTTATGTAAATTCCTGCCTCTGACCAACTGTTGCCGCTTTTTTGTATTGTGAAACTGCTAACTATGACATGGCTTGCAGTTATGACGACAACTCTTCCAGTTTCGTTTCCATCAATTATAGTAGTGCTTCTATTTTCCCCAATAAGCGATATTGTCTTGTTAATAACCACGTTTTCATAATATGTTCCAGTTTCAACGAAAATTGTGTGCCTGTCTATTGTTTCGCTTGCATCTATTGCTTCCTGAATTGTTGCGTAGCCTAATCCAGTGTTTATGTTATGAACTGGAAGAGGACTCCAAGGATGCACAAGCGGATAACGGTCCTGATTGTCAGCATCAATAACGTATGACGTATCTCCTATTCCATCACCATTGGCATCTG
>Ga0315293_10005549_pt1 | contig 11874 bp, 12 predicted proteins | sample YL17G13_20_MG_FD_203071 | JGI IMG/M metagenome (GOLD analysis project Ga0315293, IMG submission 203071) | Sediment microbial communities from Yellowstone Lake, YNP, Wyoming, USA - YL17G13_20 | ecosystem: Environmental > Aquatic > Freshwater > Lake > Sediment | place: USA: Wyoming | collected... | reverse complement strand
GAGCTGGCATTATCAAAGCCAGATACAAGATGATGAACCTCTTCACCTTCTCGGAATCCATGATGGTCTTTCGGGAATAGGATTCCTACATATAAATCCGATTGACCCCAGTAGTTCCACCATTTAAATTCAGGTTTCCATTTCCGGGGGTTTGACCGTCTGCCGATTTTTCAGCATTTCGATTTCGTTCATGAGGTTATTGAGGCCGATCTGCCCCGTGCTGTATTTCAGCCAAAGGCTTGCGACCTCAGCCGGAATGTCTGAGCTTATCGAAATCTCGACAGACAGAGTCCCAAGAGGTCCATTCGGCAGCTTGATCCGCTGCACATCCACAATATCCTCGATTGTCATGCAGCTGTACCAGTCCTGCATATCCTTCCCGGCCTCCGGGTCATGACCCATTATACGGCATGCGACATCCTTAGGAATCCCGGCCTTCTTGCAGGTCGAGCTGACCCAATGCCGAATATCGCACATTCGCAACTTGGGAAGGCTGTATTTGCCCATCAAGTAGGTCCAATGGCTATCGAGGCCCTGCGTATCCTGTTCTGTCGGTGTCGTTCTGATCTTGTAAGGATGCTTCCTACAGGTCGGGCTATTCCTATGATCGATTATCGCCTGACATGAGACGAAATCCCCCCTCTTTAGATAGCGGAAGGGGAGAATCGGTTTCTCAGGCGAAGGGTCGTAATTTTCCATCTTCCTAATCTCAATCAGAGCCTTCATTACTTCCGGGTAGATGGCAGCCACGATCACGGAGTTATTCTTGTAGCTCTCCCTTGCTCCATCTCCTATGAAGGTCAATGGTATTCCGCTTTCGTCCCATTGGACATTGCGCCATTTCATTTTGCAGATATGGCTCGGCCTCCAACCGTAATTGACCTCAAGCAGCCAAAGCAGCTGGTGATAAGGGTCCTTCTCATGCTCCAAAGCCTCAGCCCATTCCTTGATTACCTTTGTCGGTGGCACATTTCTCGGCATGGTCTTCGGAGGGCGATCAAGGTCCATATCCGGTTCTACCGGGTATGGAAGACCTATCCCCCTCTTCCAAACGCTCTTTATCCCTGCGTTGGCGAACTTTACTGAGCGTTTCGGGAGAGTCGATAAGAACTCCAAGATCAGCCTCTTGCCAAGAGGTCCTGCTATCTGCCTTCGACTGTATTTCTCAAGTTCCGCATATTTTGCGAACCGTCGGAACTGCCAGCGATAGTACCTCGGAGTAGTACCCCGGTATCTATTCCTGCTCATTTCATCGAAGCGGAGGATGATCTTGTCGATATTCAACGGAAGATCTTCTTCTCGCTCTGCGTCCTGTCCTGTCTTCCCTGGTTCCCCGAGCTGGGTGTTAGGTTCGGGTTCATTTCTATTCCCCTGTGAAAGCGAGTTGTCCCCATCCTCGCTCCCGACTGGGAGATGGGCATCCTCTAACGTAAACTTATCGGTCGTTTGGTAAGCCCCTTCAACGGGGCGGTCCGATGATTCCGCTGGCTTCATGTTCGATTCTCGACCCGTTTAGTTACTCCCGCCTTGATTAGCCGCTTCTTCACACCCTGCGGGGTCATCCCGACTTCTCTACCAATTCGCTTGAGGCTGAGGCCCTGTGAATTTAGCACGAGGATCCGTTCAGTCGGGATTGCGTTCTGAGGCCTCCCCAAACGCTTTCCTTGAGCTCGCGCCCGGTCAAGTCCGTCCATGGTCCTTTCTCGAATCAGCTCGAGTTCGAGCTCTGCCATTGCCGCAAGAATAGTGAAACAGGCTTTTCCCATCGGACTTGATGTGTCGAAAGGCTGCTCGGTACAGATCAGCTCGACATTGAACCGCTTGAGCTCCTCAAGGAGATCGAGAAGCGGTCTCGCTGTTCGGCCGAGTCGGTCTAACCTCACGACGAGGATGGCGCTAAAGCGCCTCTGCCTCGCCTCCTTGAGCATCTTATCATAATCGGGCCGTGAGAACTTCGCCCCGCTTGCAAAATCTTTGTAATCGTCGTATACGCCCCATCCGTGTCGTTCTGCGAAGGATCTCAATTTGATAAGCTGATTCTCGGGGTTCTGATCCTTATCGTGAGTGGAGACGCGGGCATAGAGGGCGACCTTGGAGATTGTCATGTCCTTCCCCCAATGAGGTGGTCTACGGTCTCCTTCTCGAGGCGCGAGACTTGCAGTTGCGCGAGCTTCTCATCCGCAGCGACGAGCTTCTCCAGGATCTGCAACAGCACATCCATCCTGACATTGAGCTTTAAGACGAACTCAGGCATATCCGCGATGACCGTGGCAAGCTCGGCTTCACTCGTCTCAATCTCACGGCGCCCCTCGGAATCGGAGAGCCATACCTTGCCGCTGTGGCTCTTCGCCTTGACCTTCCCGACGAGCTGATTCAGCAGGCGGTCGTCGCAAGCGGCGAAGTGAGGCTTCCACAGAGGACAGAACTCGATGATGCCGAACTCCCATTTCCCGTGCTTCTGTAGGAAGTTAGCGACCTGCTGAGCCTGAGACAGATAGATCTGCTCGTATTCCTTCGACTCAGGAACGGTCAGATTCCGCGCCGGCATGTAGACATAGAACCAGGTGACGGTCGGCGTATCCTCAAGCTCGATCGAGTAGTCCTCGCCATCGAAATGCAGCTTTCCCTTGTATTTGACGACGTTGTTGTGATTGAGATAAGGGTCCTTATCAAGCAGGGGCACTTCGACGGCATGCTGCCCCTTATCGATCAGCAGGGTGTGCATGTCGCCGATCTTGATGACCCGGAATCTGAGTTTGATATGATGTGCGTTGATGAGGCCGATCCCGTAGCCCTTCGGAGTCAGTTGCCGGACAGCATTGGATCCGGCAACATGAACGCCCCTACCGTCAGAGGCAACATCGCTCGTCGTCGATTCGAGTGCTCGCTTCCCGGCGAGGTAATCGTCGAGCTCGCGTGAGCGGAGACCATCACCATATAGATAGGGCTTCGTGTCCGTGACTCGTTCCAGATATTCTCTCTCGACAAGCTTCCTGGCAATCCTTGAAACTGTGTCTCTCCTGATATTGGCAGTGTCTGCTGCGAGAGATTGCGCCGCCCCCTCCCGGAGGAGCTTGTAGATCCGGACTTGCATATCGGTGATCCGTATCGGGGTCAGCCTGCCACCCCCGTGATGTTGCTGCTTTGTTGCCATCTGATGTTGTCACTTTTATTGTCAGGGGTGGCAACACGACCGTCGGCAATAGCGGCAACATCGGCAACAAGCGAGCGTCGGTTCAGCACTCGCGAGATCCGATGCTTGCAGGGTCTTCGAGGCTCTTGCATCCCATCCCTCCTAGTCTTCCGGCGGCGGCGGAATTTGAACATTACTCGACGAGGCAATCTGATCTGTGGGTGCATGGTCAACAGAATGCTGCGAAACGAAATCTGACAAAATCAATCGAAGCAAATGACTAAGGGACGAACAACCGCGGACTACCGAAATCTCCTCGAGTTTCTTTTTGATTCGAGCATCCAACCTGACGGAAATTGAGGCTTCCTGGCTCATGGCCCCACCCCGTCCTTCCCGTCTCGAAGACGAGATCTGATCTCCTTCTTCACAAGATGTTCGACAAGAGAACTGAATGGTACCAGAGGAAAAAGCTCCTTAGCTTGCGCTCTGACAGAGCCATCAATAGTAATCATCACTTTTCGTTTGCGAGGATTAACATTCATCCTCGATGTAGATACGAATCCTTAGTAATATATATTTATAAATCCGGACTTTTGTTATGATTATGGCATCTGGAGTTGCAAACAAAAATCAATTCAAATGCAATTTGATGACCCCAGATATTAAGTGGCCAGCGCGATACGGTCGGTCCAATAGGACGAAAAGAAGTTCTCATAAGAGCCCTTTCAAAGCTACACCTCGAGGCAGATTGATAGAGAATACTTTTGCGGATTGGGGCAAAGGAAAATTGAAAACGAATGTGGCAAGGGCTATCGATGATCCGTTGCATCATAATCATGATTCCGACTTCCGGAGGATCGTCAGTTCCATTTATTGTAATTCATGCCAGCGCAATGATTGGTGCAAGAACCAGCCGAATCCACTTGAGAAGAATGTCGAAATTATGATGCAATCATATAGAATAATTAAAGCACAGAGAGTCTGTAATCCAAGGTCCGGCATATTGCTGCGATTCCATGATCAAGAGAGACTTGGGAATTTCAAACCAAAGGATAGAGTATTTCTGGGTCGGTTAGCTAGTAGATACGGGTTAGCCAGTAGATATAAGATGAGTTTTATTGGAACACATGGTATCGTAGTATATTCAGAATCGCTAAAAGAGAGTGATAGGGAACGACTGATGAAAATGGGATTTCACGGCCATCCTTTCTTTGGTCTGACTAGACGAACCTTACAGATGCAGCGGTTCCAATCATCCGAAATATGGCGTGAACTTGATCCTTGCCTCAAGAGGGGGATAATCTTATTCTCGTTATTCGGTAAATCGGGAGAAAGGCCTGGCGGGTACCACAACAAGGACATCAGATCGCTATTGGGAACGAGCGATAGCACTTCGACCTCGAGAACGAGAGACGCACTCATATGCCTGGGTATTCTTAGGAAGCAAAGAAATCGGTATCATTTCTCCGGGGATCAGCTGAAACCCAGCCCGGGAAGGCGGTTGGAGGTCTCCGAGTTCGACTCGGCGAAAAAGAGGAATCGAACCGGATGATTAAGGGACGAGATCTCGCCGGAAGACCCGGAATGACGAAGAAGAAAGAGGATGCTCTCCGCTACGCGAGCGCAACCATCAAGGTGGGAGCGAAGGGAAGACCGGGACCCGGAGCGAGTCGCGCCGAGGAGGATCGACCGACACGGTCGCGCGCGCTGAAGACTGATGTCTTCTTCTCTTCTCTTCTATAGAGGGGTTTTTTCCGAGTCTCCTTGCATTACGGTCAATTTGCTGGCTAGGAGAATGAACGGCAATGACATTCCGGCAAATTCGGGGCGTATACGGACCGTTTACGGAAAGGCTGTTTAAATATCGTCTTGATTATTTGCCGAAAGCGACTAAAATCGATATGAATTGAAAGGCGATTTCGGCGATTATCGGAATCGACTGACACGATCTTTTTCCGCATATACGGGTCTGTATACAGCCGTATACGAGTGATTGCAGCCGGAAGACATTTGGCTACACTTTGAAATGCCAGGAGTAGAGTCAACAGCCAATGGGGTCCCCCTAAGAATAGAATAGAGGAGATACAAAGTATCTCCACCCCCTCCTCGAAAACGCGATGAGGTTGGCTCTACCCCTCTCCGTCCCGGGCCGGGATCCGAGCCTCGATTTTCGCCTTCTAGCATTCATTTTCGATTCAATCTCAAGTAGAGCAGATGATCGAGAATCTCGAACAGCTCCCTCTGTTAATCAGCAGAGCGATCTGGAAAAAGCCTCATCTACTGACGAATTGATGGTTTGGCTGGAATATAGGCATATACAAACAATAGCCTACCCCCACCAATCCTTCTGCCACTTAGATAGCAGATAAGTATAGACGGTGTCAAAAGTGCTTGCACTTAGAATTCGTTCAAGAATGTCTTCACAGTCTCAACGCCTTTTCCAGATTCAATTTCGTCAATACCATAGGCTTTAAAGATTATCCTATTGAGGTCGTCTTCGAGTGCGGTCACTCTATTGATGTCATTCTTGTACGATTCTGTCGCCTTCTCGGTTTCCTTGTCATCTATAGGCATGAAGATAGATTGCAAGTCAGATACTGTAATACTCACCTTCCCACTGCTCCTCAACGAGTGAGAGAGCAAAACCTTCTCGATAAACTCCCAATGGATTTTCGCAGGGCATCTAATGAAACTGTCTTTATCGAGCTCGATTCGCAAACAGCCGTTCATATCTTTCTGGATTGCGTGAATCTTCAAATGATGGTTCTTAAAAGAAATCGAGATCCTGTTGTTCTTGATTATTATCTGGTAGTCTCCCAATCGGTCCCCGATTTTGAAAGTCCTGATACCCTTGATGTAATCTCGTGGAAATGTTCTACCGGCCAAATCGCACAATTCCGTGACCTTCTTAGCAATTTTCTTCTTAGTAGCATCCCCAGCCATCTTTATCGGGAGTTCTTTCACGAATCGATCTTCAAATTTATAGTAGCCAGCTCCGTGAACAACTCCAACGTGCTTGACATAGAAATTGGCAATATCTGAATTAAGCACGGCAAGCAGGAACAGAGCATCTTCTTTCTCCAGTTTGCGAATTCGGAGACCATAGATGTCAGGGCCAAAGAAAGTCTTTCGCTCAAGATCGATTGAAACGCAGCTACTTCTAGTGAACCCTTGTATCATGAACTTGTCCTGCTCATAGTCGTTCAAGCTTCTGGGGGCAGAATAGGCGTACCAATCATCGCGCTGTTTGAAATTCTTGCGCCCTTGCAGTGCAATCTTGTGGGAGTGTAGGTATTTCCAGGTAAGAGGGCAGCTCTTTTCAAGTTCATCTGGTTCAATAATTTCGTATTCATTCTGAGCACCGGCAGTATAGGGGAAAACGACTAGAGATTCCGAGATGGAAGGACTCCATTTGCCGGAATCCTCAACATATGGTCTGGTAATCTCCTTCTCAAGTTCCCATGTTTTCTGATCAGAGGATGAAAAGACTGTTACTCTATCCTTGGTCTCTGAGATCAGATTGACAACATAGATTTCTTTGTTCCCGGTGCTTGAACCTTCAAAAAGAGCACTGCCCGACTTTGCGGATTCTGTATAATCACTGAGGACCTCCTTGGGTTCACGAATCTTGTCGAATATGATCTGTTCCTTATGAGGCATGAAGTACCAACCGCTTGTCTGCAATCGTGATGAATCGAATCCAAACACATCGAATGATTTATTCTCTAAATGGTCTTTGGATGTCTTCACCCTCCCCAGATCTCCGGAAATCAATTTCAGAATGTCTTCATCAGATTTCCCCTCTGGCTTCGATTTCATTCTACCGCAGAAAATTGGAGAGTCAATTCCATCCTTCTTGAGAACGAATATCACAGGATAGTTAAGCGCATCTTCGAAGACTCCAGTATCTCGGAAATCAAAATAAAGCGCAATCCTTGAGTTCTTGAGAATGTGTTCGCGGATTCCAGCACCATAATTCACTGCGGCGAATCTATTCGAACAGATATATCCAAGGGCTCCGTCCTTGCTAAGCAAGCTCAGTCCCATTGATATGAAGGGGATATATATGTCATAATTCCCGATTGTCACATCTGAGTGAACTGCATTATAGTGATCTTGAAGTCCGGAATCGTACTGTGCGATCTTCTGGATCCTGACATATGGCGGATTCGCAACGACGAAGTCATAGTGGAAGTAGTGTTTGAGAAGAATCGAAAGAATACGGTCCTCAATTGAGCTAATCAGTCTACCGTCTCCGAATCGATATTTGAGGTATTTTGAGTCCAGTAGAATTCGCATACAATAGGGTTGAAAGAATCTAGCAATTCTCGGATAGTCAATGTTCTTGAGTCCCTGATCTCGGAGACTCTTATCAAGAAGCTCCAGGGTCTTTTCCTTCACGCCTGGAATAACCTCTCTCGAAAGATATTTTACAATCGAGTTGTAAGCAATATCACGAACATCGTAGCCCTTCAGAGTAGTGAGATTGTCGAAATGGATTCTAAGGAGTCCGGCAAATTTATTGTACAGCGGCTGGCCATTCTGTCGTCTGACTATTGCCCCTAGCTCGTCGAACTTGGTTTTCTTCTTGCCTTCAAAGGCTTCTGTCAGGTTCTTGAGAAGATCGTGAGCTTCGCGAGTTGTTTCTATGCTTTTGTGAAGTAATTGGTCAATCTGTTTGTCTTCAGAAACCTTCCTAATCACATTGAAAAGCGCTTGGAGAACTTCAAAGTATTCCTCCCCATTGAGATTCAATTGCTTTTCAACACTCTCCTTGGTAGGTAACTCCAGAATCAGATGGACGAATCTTCCATCTTCAGACTTAATTGGCAATGGAATGCCGAATTCAAGCTCCCCTGCATCTGCATCTGAGTCGATTGCGGTCTGTCCTACCTTGCCCTTTTGTGTGGCCCGCAATTCGTTGTACAATGAATCAGTCCTGTAAATGGGTATTCTTTTCAGAATGAAGTTAGGATCCTCTTTCACCGCATCACGATAGGCGGGAAGTACATTTAGCAGGAAATTCAGCTTCGCGAGCTGAGCCGCGAATGGATGGATGTCAAGTCCTACCACGTGTATCCTGTTGCAGAGTCTATCCAGAGCCTCCCTTGATGTCACTCCAGCATTTCGAGCATCTTTCAAGAATCTTTTAATAGATTCAATCAAGAATGTGCCCGAACCGCATGCAGGGTCAATGATTCTAGAATTGATGGGTCTCTTACTTGATCCTGGTCTATAGTCAATTTGATCAAGGATGAAATTGACTACCTCTCTTGGCGTGTAGAACTCCCCGAGAGCCTTTCTTGTTTCCTTGTCAAAGTATACCTGATACAGAACTCCAAACAAATCTTCCCCCAGTTCAGAGAAATCGAATATACTCAATTGTCCAAATAGTCTCATAATCGATTTTGAGAAATCCATTCTTGCGTCCGTAATCTGTTCAATCTCTGCGAAATCTACTTCTCCGAGATTGAGACTTTTATCTTCATCAATGAATGCATCTACCCACCAGTCGAATATATCCATCTCGAAGATTGACTTCACAAATCCCTCTCTCATTTTGTCTGTCAGCTTCACGAGCGCCACGCTGTAGTATATCGGATTTGTAGTCCCGCGCACGAATTTCAAGTTCTTTTTGAACACGACCAGAGGAGAATCTTCCTTTATGATTTCGTGAAACCTAAAGTCATCTATAGCCTTGGCTATAATTAGTCTTGAGAAGATGTTGTAGGCAGTTTCCAGTGCGAACTCGAATCTTCGTGCTGCTTCCTTCTGTTTCGGTCCTGTACTCAAATCAAGACCGGCATTTTTCATAAGACTCTTCCAACTATCCGGTATCTTCTCGGGCTCGTTGAATAGAGTTCTACTCCAAAACTCAAAAGCACCGACGAAGAATCTGGACCTCTTCTCAAGATACTGCATTAGAGAGAGGCATCCCTTTACAAGTTCTCCGAATGGTCCCTTAGGATCCAATGAGAACTTACTAGCAAAGAAGTCGATACCCGTTTTACTGTCGAGATGTTGCGGATATTTTCTGGTGAACTCTAAGTATGAATCAAGTGGTTCCTTGCTGAGGTAGTTGATTTCAGGTCTAGTGCATGTCTTTATCAGTGTCGATTCGTAGGTGGGAGATGCTTCTGCTAGACGCTTCATCGATTGATTTGCCACTTGCATGAGGGTCCTGTTTCTATTCTCATAGAAAAACAACATTGCTCCATCTGTTAGAATAAGATAAGCTGGATCAATTGAATTGTCAGTTAGATACCTTGTAAGCTGATCATCCTCGATATTCCTTCGATTGGGTGCTTTTTCGATATGGTCTGAATCCGTTTTGATTTCGATTACCAGGATCGTCTTCTCATTGAGATCCTTGCATTGGATGTCTGGAATTCCCTTTTCCTTCGCTTCAGCCAATCTGAGTGTCTTGTTGTCTATATGATAGTCCAAATGAACCTGCACCCAGTCAGAGAATTTGCTTGCTATTTCCTCATGACTCGCATCTCTGTTATCTTCCACCCATTTGCCTATACTGGAGAGAGAAATCGAAGTCATAGCGGGAGACCCACACTCACAATTGAACCCTCCATAAACCAGGAATCTACATAAGCGTTGCCAATGTCTGTTGACATAACAAGTTAAAAGTAACCCGCCAAAGTAAGGTAGCGGATCTTCAAATTGCAATACCCAAGAGGATAATTCCAATACCTAGAAAAACAATTCTCATGAAGAGAGCCAAACTATCCTGAGGTATGCATTCCGATAGATAGAGCGGCTCTCACTCACGATTTTGAGTTGGAATCAGGAAAAAACCTTATCCCTTGACGAGAATGCCCGGACGAGAGGGGGAGTGGTCCGCCATTTCCTCCAGAAATAGTTCGAACCACCCACAAGCTTTTCGAATAGGGACCATACCCTTCTCACATCAAGATCGGGAAAAAGCATTATCTCCTGACGAAGGGATGATTGGGCGAAGGAAATGGAGAAAAAAGTTACTAATCTAAGAAAATACTTGGAATTTACTTACTATATGATAGTTGTCGGATTACTCGTACTAATGACATATTTTGTCTTTACAGATAATGGTAATGTAGATATTCTGATGCTCGCGGTAATCATGGTCGTGGCGGTCGGGATATACGGCAGGCCGAGGAAAAAGCCTTGAAAGGGGTTTGAGGGGAATCGTAACATTCCGGTATCAAATCGAAATCATTCCCGTTGCGTTTCCTCACGCAAGATTTATCCAATTGAATGGGTCAAAGAAAGCAATGATAAGTAAGAAGATGCAAGCGGGAGCTTTTATCTTCAATGTTGCCCCATTTATCATCACATCTCCAGGTACTCCCGCAATAAAGACTCCAATTGCTATTGAAATTATTGATTCTTGTTTCATTCCAAGAAACCAGAATATGAAAGCAAAAATCCAAGGAAGATAATTCCAACACATGATGATTAGACTCATGATCTGTGCAATAACTCCGAAGATCGGGGTGATAAAACCATTGCCATCAACTTGGATGGATTTCTTGTTATGAATCATCGCCACTCCTCAATCTACGAAATCGATAATGCGCATATAAAGACTCTTTCCGTACCTTCCCGAGATGTCTGAGTGCAATCGGGAAAAAGCCTTATCTCCTCAATCGTATTGGTCACTGAGGAAATGATGATGAATTACACATTCACAATGCATGGAGATCCTTCTCAGAAACTTGAGCGTATCAAGACATTGGCGGCTCAGAAGGGCGTGACATTCAATGGAAATTTGAAATCTGGGACATTCTATGGAGGAATTAGAATCTTTGGCATCAATAAGAGGATCAGCGGAAGTTATACGATAAGTGGCAATAGAATCACCGTTTCTGTTACGGAGAAGCCAGATTCTTATACTTGGGATAAAATTGAATCTGAACTTCGTGGATTTATTGAAGGCTGAAGGCGCGAATAATGACTACGATATTACATTCAGACGGAAAGAAATATTCTCTTTTCACATTTAAGAAGGAAGACCCTCTAGAGGATGATGTTCTTTCGCATGCGGACGAGGTCTTTGGTGAACGAACTCTTGTCTTGCCGGAAAAATTCGAATTGAAAGGCAAGGAAAAGGGGACAAAACCTGATGGTTATCTGATTGATCTATCGAATCCATCCGCCCCTATTTTCTACATCCTGGAGATCGAACGATTTGAACATGATATTTTGACTCATATCGGGGAGCAAATTCTGAGATTTGAACTTAATTTTACAGAAAACCAGCAGAAAATTTATGAACGGCTCTGTAAAAGTATTTCTGAAGATCAGAAATTGCAATTAAGATGCAACGATATGTTGAAGGGTACACCCTACAAGAATGTTGAGGCTCTTCTGCACGAAATGATTTTCAATAAGCGACATACAGTCCTTGTCGTAATCGACAAAATAAAGCCAACACTCGCCGCGCTAAAGGAGTTGTTTAATTTTCCCATACGAATTATCGAATTCAAAACATATGTCAGAGATATTAGAAAGGGATGGGACAAGGACCACATTCATCGGTTTGACCCGCTCTATCCTGAAGATATTATAACAGAAATTGAAGAAATAAAGGCCGTGGACACAACCTACCGGATCAATTTTCAGGTTCTTGAAGAACCGAATTCTCCGCGGAAAGAATTTGAGAATAAGCACGGTCTGACCCCCAGAATTCAAGGATTTGTTTATCTCTATGATGAGAGCAAGAATATAACTGGTATCGTATTCTCAGG
>Ga0315293_10005548_pt1 | contig 11875 bp, 17 predicted proteins | sample YL17G13_20_MG_FD_203071 | JGI IMG/M metagenome (GOLD analysis project Ga0315293, IMG submission 203071) | Sediment microbial communities from Yellowstone Lake, YNP, Wyoming, USA - YL17G13_20 | ecosystem: Environmental > Aquatic > Freshwater > Lake > Sediment | place: USA: Wyoming | collected... | reverse complement strand
TGTCATCTGGAATGCATTTATATAACAATTGGTTGGAAGGTTTTTTGTTAGCTTTTATTTCTCGTCCATACGTTTTATGATTATTAAGAATAATCACTGCGGGTATGTTATCATTAAATCGCATTGACGAATGAACGATTTCTACTTTTTCATTATTGTAAGTAAATACATCATTATTGAATAATTTATGTTGTTTTGGATTAAAATCGTCTAGTATAATAGGTTCTAATGTACTAGGACTAACAATATTCCACGACTCATAATTTCTGCTGTCGATAATGATTTTATAAAGAGACATATAATAATAATATGACGCCCAGTCTTTAAGTTATTATCCGCCCTACATTATGTAGGGAGCTTATTTTAAGGGCGTATGTAGGTGGTCGCGCATCTATGGATCAACATTTGAAGGCAAATTATCGCTTATTTGTAAATCATCTATTAAGGTTGTATCGATACTTGGTTCTATATTTGTTTGTACATTTGGTTCAACATTTGGTTCAATATTTTGTTCTATATTTGTTACAACATTTGTATTCGTATTTATATCCAAGTTTTTAACGATTTTACACTCAATATTTTGATTTTGTAGAGCATACATAAATATCTTTGGACTAATGGCTATATTATTCATATAAGTTCTATATTTAAAACAACTAACACTAGTATTTTCATCAAATTTAAATGTATACCACCAATAAGCTGGAATATATAACATTTTCCCAGGTGTTAAAACGATTTCTAAACATTTTATTTTATCGAAATCCGCTTTGTATTTTGGTTGTGGATTCCACGGGTTTATATCTGATTTAAATTCAAAATTTTCATAATCATTTATCGGATATAAGTATTTCGAACTTTTTGGAGGTGATAACTTGATTTTTATTGAACCTTGTGTTACCATATAGTAATTACGATAGTTTAAATCATATCTAAAAGGGGTTTCAAGATCTTTTGATGCAAATATTATATCATAATAACAATTTGATACTAAATAAGGTCTTAAAAATTCGTCATTATATGACATATTCTTTATTACTCCAGTTTCTTGTAAAAAATCAGTATTTCCTTCACTAAAATACACAGAGTTTTTATCTTCATTAAATAATTTTACAGCAACGTGTAATGGTAACGGAACGCAAATATCCGATTTAGATTTTAGTTCTGTTTTATTTCTTATTTTTACTTCAAATACTGGATAATTATCTAATAAAAATTGTTTGTTAGTTGTATGTATTATTTTATATTCATCTTCGCAAATATCTATTAGCACAGGTTGTCTTAAATCACATATTTCTTCTATTTTTTCTTTTGACGCTTGTTCAACTTCATATATTTCTAAATCATCGCTGGTTTTTAAATGAAATTGTATATGTAAATAAAAAAATAATATCACACAAAATACAAACAAACCAATTATTACTTCTTTAAAACTTGTAAACATTATTTATAAAAAATAATAATTTATTTTATTTTTTATAACGAGAGTTAAATAACAAATATTTAACGACAATACAAATATTTAATCCTCAATAACTTTTGGAGCTATAAAAAATGAAACACTACTATCATCACCTAAATTATAATTTAATAACATAGGATATTGAGAACTTAATGATACATTAATTGTTGAACACAACTTCATTGATAAACACATTTTACATAAATGAGTTAAACTAAAAGATATATTTATCTCTTCATTTTCAGCAATAGCATATTCATTTAAATCATCAACTGGAATATTTATTTTTAATTTTGTTGTATCCCCGTGTGAATTTAATTCTACAATATTTTCACAACATTTTATATTTAAATTTTCACCAAATGTATTTAGTTCTGTAAATACTTCCATTAATTTTTTTGAACAAATAGTAAAATCCACATCATAATCTAGTTTAGGTATTCCTAAAGCATCCTTCTCAACATCTATTAAATTTATTTCATAAAAATGATCAAATGATCCTTTTCCTTCCTTTTCTTTTTTCTTTTCATTAACATTTCCATTTACATTTTCATTTAAAAAATTTATATATAATTTATCAACATTGCCTTCATCTTCAAATTTTAATTCAATTTTGTCGTGTTTAATGCCATAATTTAATAATATAGCAAAATGCGTTGAATCAATTGAAATATCATTATTATAAGAGCAATCAAAAAATGAAAACCATTTATCTTTTATTTCAATGTCAGCTAAACATATATGTGATTTGTCCATTAATTGAATATATAATCTCTCTTTTTCAAAATTCATAGTTATATGTGAAGTCCAATTCTTTAATAACTGGAATAAAGATATGAATACTTCTATTTTTGACTTATTTTCAATTATTAAACGCATTTATATATTACATATAACAAGTTCTATTTAATATGTTTTACGTTTTTACTAATTCTATTTTTTCTTGGGTTTCTTTATCAATAAATACACTGATCATATTAAAAATTTGTTTAAACATAAATGGAGCCTTATATATATAACATTTTAATAGCTTATTTGGATATCTATCTTTTAAAACTAATGATAAATTATTAATAAATTTTTGATGTTTATCAATATCACCTAGAGATAATTTTTGCATATTTACGTGAACTATAAATTCACTATGTTTTGATAAAATGATATCTATATTGTTAGTTATATACATTAAAATATAATTATATGTTGTTTCTGTTCCTAAATATTTAAAATATATATAATTTATCATTAGAGCATTTTTATTAACAAAACATAACATATTTAAAATATCATTTAAGTTACCCTTTTTTATTTTATCAATAATTTTATCTAAATTATTATCATTGGTTAAAAAATTGTTGTCGGTTAAAACAACATCATTATCTAAAAACGTATCTTTTGATTGTTCCATAATGTATTACTTAATATAATGATTTTAATTATTTTAAGTAATATTATATATAATATATATTAATTACATTTCTAAATTTATCTCACTTTCAATTATTTTTTTTAAATCAGTTCCTATAAATTCATCATTTTGTAATTCGTAACTTTGTAATTCGTAACTTTGTAATTCATCATTTCGGAATTCGTAACTTTGTAATTCGTAACTTTGTAATTCATCATTTTGTAATTCGTCATTTTGTTCATTAAAATCATTATTGTATCCATCTGTAGATTTCGTTGATAAATTCAATATATTTTCACTATTTTCCAAAGTTATTTTTTGTAATGATTCCAATAATTCTTTGGACTCAAATAATTCTTTCTTAAAATTATCCATTTGCGTTTTCAATAAAATATTCTCCTTAACTAAATTGGCAGTTGAACTTTTTGTTTGAATAACTACTTGTTTAATTGTATCTAATTGTTGTTTAATTAAATTCAATTCTGGTGTAGAAACACTCCCAGTTGTAGGTACTGAACGTTTTTCAAGTGATTCTAATCTAGACATAACACTTTGTAAAAGAGAAGTATCAACATCTAAATCTCTATCCATATTTATTGTTGCACCTTCCGGCATTTGTAATAATTTAGATTCAAGCGAACCTAATCTAAGAGTAATTAATGTAATTGCTTGAGGTATTGTCATTTTACTTACACTTGATAATTTATCGTTATTCTGTTTTTGACCCATTTGTTTCTGCATTTGTTGTTGCTGCATAGCTTCGTGTTGTCCCGCTAAACGTCCGCTTGGTATTTGTGGTCCAGGACCAGTTCTTGCTTGATTCGCAAACATTTGTGCTGAATTTATAGATGGTTGAGGTGTTCTACCCGGAACCAATGGTTCATTATTAGTTGGTCCAGCTCTTCTTCTTTGTGCTGCTTGTACAGAACGATTAACACTCATAATATTATTTATATACAATAAGTTTCTAAGTTATTTACGCAAATCAACCTTTTAGAAAGGTGGACCCAAAAAATATTGCTAAAAGATAATACTTTAGTAGATTCATTTTATTAAGATGTCTAATTTTATAGTTTATACTTTTAACTAAAAAGGAATATTAATTTCTAAATATAAAACATATGGAGGATATCAAAAATGAACCAATACTTATAGGTGGTAAACCAGGATTTTTAAAACATGTATTTAACTTTGATGAAGAATCTAAATCCGAGATATTAAATATAATTCAATATGCAGTTTTAGCATTATTACCTATTATAATTTTAAATAAAGTAATGCAGAAGTATGTTCCTGAAGCAGATGATGAAAAAAAATCAATTGAAATTTTATCAGAAGTTTTAGCACAAGTTATCTTTATGTTTTTAGGTATTTTCTTTATTCACAGAATACTAACATATATTCCAACATATAGTGGAGAAAAATATCCTACTTGGAATAATATTGGTCCTATAATACCTATGTTAGTTATTATAACAAGTCTTCAAACCAAATTAGGTGAAAAAATATCAATATTAGTTGATCGTCTTGTAGAATTATGGGAAGGTCCAAAGGATACAAAGAAAGGTAAAAATGGAAATGGTAACGTAAAAGTATCACAACCCATTTCTCAGAATCAATCTACAATGAATCAATCACTAAATTCTATGGGATCAACTTCAATTAGTTCTCTTCCTCCTCCTCAGACACAACAAATGCCAAGTTATGATCAACAACAAGGTTCGACACAAGTAATGGAGAGTTTTGAACCGGAAGCCGCAAATGGTGGGTTTGGAGCATTTGGATCCGCATTTGGAGGTAATTGGTAATAATTATTTTATTATTATATAAAATAAACTTTAAAATATTTTATTTTATAATTATAGTTGATATGGATCTAAATAATTTAATGTATGCATTAGATAATAAAAATAATGAAGGAATAATCCATCTTACAAGTAAAAAAATACTTGAGATGAATTTAAATATAATAAAGGAATTACATTTTGATAGAGAAACAACATTAAATTATTTAAAAAAATTAAAAGGCTATCGCTATGTCGATGAGATAAATGATATAAAATATGGTGGGTTTATTAGATGGATCCCGATAACAGATCCTAATTATTTACCGCTCCATTATTGTGGAATGATATGTGATATTAAAATAACGGATAATGGTGTTATTATAACATGTAAAAATTTTATGCATCGTCATTACACATTTAAAATGGATGAATGTCTTATATTTCAAAAAATAACATCCCAAGAACAATTAATTATTTATGCTTTAGACCATTTAGATGAAGAAGATGAAGATGAAGACTTTGATGATGGTTTTGAAGAAAAATAAACATATTTAACAATAAAAACACTTAAAGATTTTACAAATATATAAGTATGGTTTATTTTGAAATAACACATCTAGATTGGATACAATTTGAAACACAATTTACCGATATTACTAGAGCAGATGTAATTGAAGTTTCTAATTTTTTTAGGCACCAATGTAGAATTTTTATACTTAAAAATATGTTAGAACAATGGAATAATGATGATCATACTGTTAGTTATTATCGTGTAACAAAAAAAGATAATATATGTAAATGGGTTAATGAAAATTTGTCTTAATTTATAAAATGAATTAAAAACATATTATGGACAAAATAAAACACTTTACTACATTTACAACAAAATATGTTTTTTTAACAAAAGAAGAAGATAAACAAATAGAATACATTGAAAAAGAAATAAAACAAGCTAAAAGTGAGTTTGAAAATAATTGTAAAAATGATCCAAATTATAAATATAAAGTGTTATATTAACATTTTTAATATTTTTAAAAAATAAAATATTAAAGTATAGCATAATGGGAGGAGTTACCGGAAATATTCGTACTTTAAGAAATCAATCAGGAACTGTAGGTTCACGAACTTGGGGGTCTATATTTGCTAGCAGTGGTGGAGGTAGTGGCTCATTTAGACGCGTATATGGTTATTATTCTGGTAAAGGTCAGCGTGCGGAATATTTTAGATTTTTGCTCGGTAAATAATTTAGATTTTTGCTCGGTAAATAATTTAGGTTTTTGTAAACACATAATTAAGTATTTATATCTTTAAGTTGTTTTCAATATTATTTAATTTTCAACGTTTTATTACTATTTTTTTTTCTGAATTTAACTGATTGTTTTTTTTTACATTGAAATTGTCCACGAGTTAAACCTTTACGATTAAATATACTTTTTGTACATATACCTATTGATTTAGCTTCATAAATAGGATCCACTTTTTTAATACATTTGCACAGTTTTTGTGCCATAATTTTCTCAGCTTGAATCTTAATAACTATTTTTGATTTTGGTATTTTTTTATTATAATATTTTAAAATACTTATATAATCCTTGTTAGTTAATCGAGTTGACATATATATAATATACAAATATTTTTATTTTATATAATTATAATAAGAATATTATATATGACAACTTGTACTTCCAAAATAGTGGTATTTGACTTAGATGAAACATTAGGTTACTTTATGGAATTAGGTATGTTTTGGGATGCATTAAACGCATATATAAAATATAAAAAAATAAATCAACCTATTAATCAAGAACTATTTGATCGCATTTTAGATTTATATCCAGAATTTTTACGTCCAAATATATTGGGAATTTTAAATTATTTAAAAAAGAAAAAAGAAAAAAAACATTGTAATAAATTAATTATATATACTAATAATCAAGGCCCAAAAGAATGGGCTAACTATATAATTAAATATTTCGAGAAAAAAATAAATTATAAAATGTTTGATCAAATTATAGCAGCATATAAAGTTCAAGGTAAACGAGTTGAAATATGTAGAACAACACATATGAAATCACATTCTGATCTAATAAAATGCACAAAAATTCCTGATGGAACACAAATATGTTTTATTGATGACGTATATCATCCTAAAATGGCGAATGATAATATAAATTATATAAATATAAATCCATATATTTATGATCTTGATTTTAATGATATGATTGATCGATTTTTAAATAGTAATATTTTAGGTAATGATGATAATAATCCAATAACTCAAACATTCATTTTAAATTTTATGAAAAAATACAAATATATTTATGTAAAAAAAACAAACGATTCTCAAAACATAGATAGAATTATATCGAAAAAAATACTATATTATCTAGATCAATTCTTTAAAAAGAAACAAACTAACAAAACAAAAAAACACAAAAATAATAATATTAAAAATAAAACACTTAAAAAAATATAAGTACTTACGTTATATAATTACTTACGTTATATAATTACTTACGTTATATAATTACTTACGTTATATAATTACTTACGTTATATAATTACTTACGTTATAAAAGTATTTGATGTATTATTTAAAAATTCCTTAAAAAATGATATATAATACTTTATTATTCCATCAATTGCTGTTGTTCCCAATAAAAAAAATCCAGCACTAAATGATATTTTCGCATCATAATCTGTAAATTTCACTTTTCTAAATGAATTAAAACGATAGATCAAAAATAAACTTATATATAATCTCATAAATGATTGAATACTATTTAAATATTCTGGCGCATTAACTGATAACCCTAATGTTATAATAAAATATAATATCCATGTTATATATATAAAAATATCAAAAATATTATGTTGAAGTGTATTATATATTGAAGTCATATTATATATTGAAGTCATATTATATATTATATATTTTAATTTAAACAAATTTCATAATTTAATATAAAATGAGTTTGTCGGTCAGATCTTTATCAACTTTAGACCAAAAGAACAATAATGAATATATAACACCCAGAGGACCTTGGAATGATTTAGATCCAAATGATTTTACTCAATGGTGGAAAAAACACTATATTGTAAATCCCACTAAGTTTATTAAAAAAAAAAATCAAAATAACATTTATGCATATTTTGTTATACAAGATACTACTTTATCAGGAATTTGTTGGCACATGTCATATTGGTATTATAATGATCCTAATAGATATGTTAATACCATTTATGATTGGATATTTGATAAAGAACTAACAAAATTAATGCCCAATGATATTGTTATTATGACAAATGATTTTACGGTTTATGATTGTAAATATGCTGAAGAATCTCAAAAAAAATATTGTAAAATATTTATACGAAGATGATTAATTTAATGTTCATATAAAAATTTATTTATATAAATACTATATAAATGAATATACATAGCTATATTGATCAACCATCATCTCAAAAACAACAAACTGTTTATTTAAGAACTTCTGAAAGAAATATACCGTCTCAACCTTTACAACCATATTTAGATGCTAGACCTGTTTTAACTAAGTATTCTATTTTACCTATTGTTGATGCTAGAAGACAAGTTGACACCCCTTTAATTCAACAACCAACATATAATATAGCAAAACTATTTAACCCTGGAAATGATACCGCCCCTTGGTCGGGTTATGCATCAAATATCAATAATGAATCTGAATTAAGAAATCAAATATTTGCTCTGCAAACTTGTAGCCAAGCTACTTATATTCCTTCAAGTAAAAGCAGTTTATATAAGACAAGTTGGGAAAATACTAACAAAGTACAACAACCATTTCCTAAATTATTTCAGAAAGAACAATTTTGTCCTGTTAATCCTAATCCTAATTCTGAAAAAATTGGATATGCACTGTTTAACAATTCTACAAGACAACAAAACAAAGATCTAACAAAAGAAACTAAGTGTAATAAATAATTTCGTTTATTTTAATAATATATATTTAAAATAAACTATATAATTATGTCAAATGATTTGGTTAACCAACTAACACTTAATTTTTTAATAAGCAAAACTCAACTTCAAAAATTAAATAAAAAGGTAAAGGAAACATCTGATCAAGAAAGGTTAAGGGAAATACAACAATATAATGAACGTATTAAAAATCTATTTTGTGATTTGTTAGTTTGTCAAGCTCCAGATGACCTATTATTTGAAGTTAAAAATACATTTGATAATTTTATTGATAAATCTATATACTATTTTAAGGCTCACGATAATAATAATGAATTAGAAATGGAACGCTCAGATATTAAAGAAGATATTGATTATGACAGAGAATTAGAAAAGGGACTAGAAGAGGAAGAATTAGAGGGACAAGAAGAGGAAGAAGAGGAAGAAGAGGGACAAGAAGAGGAAGAAGAAGAATTAAGCAACCCCATTCATAATCCAGTTATTGTTAAAAGTAAATATAACACAACCAACTCAGTAGGTGTAAATGATATTCAAAAATTACCATTTAATTGGTTTGAAAATGTACATCAAAATTATAAAAAAAATCAAATAATTCCAAGAAAAAAAGAACCAATTATTGTTGATACACATTTTAGCGATGTTAAAAAGAAAATATAACATATTATATTATGGTTCAAGGAAGTGTTAAAGTATACAAAAAAAGATATAAAAAAAATAAGTTTGGTAATAAAAAAACAATGAAGTTTAAAAAATTAAATTGTAGTACATCTGTTAAAAATAAAAATTACACTTGTTATTCGGATACTGAACTTTATAAATTAAGAGATATATGGAATGCTCGTCACCCTGATAGACCAATTAAAACAAAAAAAACGAAAGACATTTGGAATAAATTAAAAGAATATTATGCAACAATTTGTAATAAAGAGTCGTGTTGGGTAAGAAAAATGGTTAAAAATACCAAATTAGAAAAAGAACTATTAGAAGCATTTGCTCCTGAATCACCTAAAGATTGGGAAAAAAATCCTAATGAATGGTTGTCAAGTATTGACATAATACAAGTTATGAATAAATATGAAAAAGAATACAAATGTTTCAATTTTTTAGGACCATCACCAATAGATTATGATACACACGAAATAAATAATACTTGTGTTTGGGAAGAATTATGTCATTTTAAATTATCTCAACATATAAAAGAAGGATATACCAAAATTGGTATAATATTTAATTTAGATCCACATTATAAAGGCGGAAGCCATTGGGTATCATTATTTATTAATGTTAAAAAAAAAACTATTTTCTTTTTTGATAGCGCAGGAGAGCCTATACCTAAACAAATTGAGAAATTTGCAAATACTGTTATTGAACAAGGAAATACGCTTTCAACTCCAATTAAATTTAAATTTGATCAAAATTATCCAGTTGAACATCAATATGGAAATACTGAATGTGGTATATATTCTTTATTTTTTATTATATATATGCTCCAAGACAAAATTAGTGGTCATTATTTAAAAACACATATTATAAAGGATAAATATATGGAAAATTTTAGAAATGTTTTCTATAATAAAAATGGCGATATATAAATGAGTAAAATATATACATAAAAATTAGATTATTATGTATATATGAATAATTTTTCAAATTTACGAGAACAATTTACTAATAAAGAAAACCTTAATTTACTATGGAATGTTTTATTAGATGAATTTAATATAAATAACTCCAATAAAAAAATAATAAATAACATTAAAATTGTTTTTGAAAGCAATATAAACCCATTTATTTTAAAGGCAAACCCTAGATCCAATATTATGGAATTAAACAAATTGTTTTTATCGCAAGTAGTTTTAGCAGTTAACAAATTAATTACAAGTTCAAATACTAATAACGTTTTTAAAAGAATTACTATTTTAGATGAAGACATATTAAATGAACCGTATAAAATAGAAGATATTCAAGCATCGCGTCAAAACGATTTCGATAAAAGTCTTGAACAAAAACGTATGGATATGGAAAATTATATGACACCTCAAAAGCCAAAAGAACTTAATTTTTCAGATAATAAATCAGATTCTAAAATTACATCGATGGATTCCCTTATAGCAGAAAAAATGGCTGAAAGAAATTTAGAAATAGAACAATTACATAATAGCAATTTTAATACAACTATTAATACAGATAACTGGTTAACTCCTCAAGAAACATCACTTAAAAATGACAAACCAATTAATAATGAAAATAATGAAAATAGTCGTTTAAAATATATATCTTTTGACAGTAATAATAATATTACATTATCAATTAATGAAACTCAACTAAAACCACAAAACACCACAAAAAAGGTGTCTTGGAATATTGAAAAAGAACCAACCATAAACATTTTTAATAAACTTAAAAAACAACCTATTAAAGAAGAAATTGTTGAACCAAATATTGATATTGATTTTGAACAAGGTAACGAATTTAAACAAAGAACCATACAATATGCTGAACAAAAATCAATACCATTACCAAACGTTAAACAAGAAGAAATAATTAGAAATCAAACAACAATTATACCCCCTAATAATGAACCTATTTTACCTAAGACCGAAATCATAAGACAATTAAATGAAATGAATAAAAAAATTGATAATCTTTATAAAAAAATTGATAATCTTTATGAAATAATATTGAAACTAACAAATTCATCATTAGAAAAAGAAACTCCAATTTAATAAGTTTCTCTTATAAATTCCACGTCGTCTCGGCCACGTTTAACCAGTTTACCAAGTAACAACGGTTTAACACCAGGTATTTTTTTTGCTTCTATAACACTGTCATAATCATATACTTGGTTTGTATCCTTTCTTAGTACATAGCTTTTACCATCTTCCCAATCAAATTTAACACCTTGCCAATCAACTTTTTCAACATTTAACGCAGCAATTGTATCATTTTGATCTTGGCTATAATTTGGATTATATGAAAAATGATTAGCATCACTTTGTCCAAATGATAAACACACTAATCCTTCTTTGGTGTTTGATTGAATATGGGTGGCGCAATCAATTGATGATTCTTTAATACATTTTAATATTTGCGATGATAATTGTTCCTTCGTATTTGATGTTTCTAATAATTTTTCATCAGATGATAGAGGAAGATATGGCACAAATTTTGACTGATCCTTTAATTTTAATTCAATAGCATATTCACTTTTCAATTGTTGTTGTGTAAATATCATTATATAAATAAATACTTCT
>Ga0315293_10005547_pt1 | contig 11878 bp, 16 predicted proteins | sample YL17G13_20_MG_FD_203071 | JGI IMG/M metagenome (GOLD analysis project Ga0315293, IMG submission 203071) | Sediment microbial communities from Yellowstone Lake, YNP, Wyoming, USA - YL17G13_20 | ecosystem: Environmental > Aquatic > Freshwater > Lake > Sediment | place: USA: Wyoming | collected... | reverse complement strand
AATGATAAATACCGAACAAGAAGAAATCCCACAACCTGAAGAGCCATATGATAATTTTCAAACACCAGAAATGCAGTCTCAAATTACGCCAATGCAGCCAAACATGATTCCAATGAGTTATCAACAAGAAAATTACCAGCAACCAAGGAGTCAACAATTCCAAGCACCCATGCAACAAATACCTTCTCAAATGCAACAACCTGTAGTTTATGATCAAGCACAAGAACAATATGCACCCCAACAATATTATGAAGAATATGCCCCCCAGCAAACTTCAGATATTGAAACAATTAATGATATTGCAGAACAAATAGTTGAAGAAAAAAATGCAGAACTTAAAAAACAAATATCATCATTTACTGAATTCAAAGATTCACTTTCTTTAGAAGTAGAAAAAATAAATGAAAGAATTAACAGAATAGAAAATATCCTCAATGAACTCCAGATGGCAATTCTTAAAAAAATAGGAGAATATGGAGAAGGAATACAAAACATAGAAAAAGAAATGCATGCAACCCAGAATTCTTTTTCTAAGATTCTTAATCCATTAACAGATAACATAAGAGAAATGCAAAGAATAACAGGGGTAAAGACAGCAAACAAGCCAATTCCAAAAACCAAGCAAGAATTAAATAAAAAAGAAAAACCAGGCTTTGAAGATTATTTGAGATAAAAATTCAAAACAGAGATTTATAATTTTAAAAATATAATCATATATCTAATTTAAACTTCACTGCCTCATTATTTCTAAAAAAGTCTTCAAGATGTTTTTTTATCATGGGTTTATGTTCATTCTTTGCCTTAACTTCTATATCAAGATTACCATCATGATAAACTCCAGATATTTTTACAGGGCTGAACATAGCTGGAACTCCAAACCTATGTGCATAATAAAAAGCCTTTCCTATTAGGGGTTCTTTTCTTTTAACAGAATAATTTAATCCTCTTTCTTTTCCAATATCTAGTACAATCTTATGAATAACTTTTATAAATGGAAAATAAAGAGCGGAGGTATTAAAATTTAACATTCACTTATTTAAAATAGCATATATTTTTAAAGATTTATATTCTATTTTATATATTTAAGAATTTTACTTCTTCGTCACAATCCAAGCAACAATAATCGCAACAACCAATAATAAAATACTTCCTGCAATCCCCCCATCCATATATTCTCTTATTTGTTCTATCATGCTTGTCCCTTGCCCAGAAGTAACTCCTAAATCAGGATGAAATACAGGATTAAAAACATAAATAGCTGCAATTAAAAAGATTAATATTAAAACTCCAACAATCACCCATGCAAAAGCAGGAGTAAAAATTTTATCCCAGGCCTTAGTTGAAAACATTGCAATTAATAAAATCAAAAAAACAACAACCATAAGAATCACAAACCAAGGAAGTATTGTTCTTATATATAATTCTGCAGAAGAAAAACTCATAAAAATAATGCTGATAATAAAGCTAATCAAAACCAGAACAAATTTGCTTTCTCCAACAATCTTTGTTTTAGCCAATAATGCAAAAACTATTAAAAACACAAATAAAAAACTAAAAACAGGCATAAAAAAAAGCAGTCCTGAAATATTTAGTGCCATTTTTAATTATCCCTTATATTGAATTGATTTTTATGATTTATTAAATGTTTTTTATAAAGATATTATTTGATTAAATTTTAATCAATCTTTTGTATATTATCTTTTAGTATCTAATTTAGCTTATTTTTAAGATTATTAAACTTATTTAATTAAGATTTTCCTGTTCCTGTTTCACGCTTCCTTCCACCACCCCAAATAACAAAAGAGATTAGTAATAATAAAACAACAGCAGCAGTAATTGCAGGCCAGGATTCAGCAAATCTGCTTCCACCTATAAGATAAGAATCAGATATTGAAGTAACTACAACTACTAAAAAAATAGCAGCTCCTACCCCAAAAAACACTTTCATTACCCAACTATTTTTCGCATCATCTTCATTATAAATCAATCCCATTAAAATAATTGCAATTAATAATACTGCAATTCCAATGCCTGCATAAGGCATTAATATTGAAAAAAAGTTTGAAACATAATCAAATTGCAATGCAAGTAATCCTAATGCTAAAGCAATTGTTGCCTGAACACCTTTGCTTTCTCCAAGAACTTTTGTTTTATTTAAAATACCAAAAACAACTGCAAAAATAAATAAAAAAGGCAATAAATATGCAAAAACCCCTGCATCTGCCCATTGATTCAAAACTTCAGTAATAGTATCTATCCCCTTTGCCATAATATAATTATCTTTTTATTGTTTAAATATGTTTCTATAATGTTACTAAATCTTTGTTCTTAATATTACCCTGCCTCTTTTTATTTATTACTAATATTAGAAATCTCAACATCAGCAAATAGAGAACAAATATTAAACTCTTAATTGATTTAATCTACTATAATTACCCCTCGCTACTTCCTTTGCTTTTTCCTGAAACAACTGCGATTATTGCCCCTGCAATAACTACAAGCAATAGAATATTAATCCAAATCTGGCTTCCTTCAGCTCTTTCAAACATAAGTGAATAAAGATAATCCCAAGCACCAGTAATAATTAAAATAACTGTTATTAATGCTAAGCTTCCAATAATCAAAAGAGCTATCTTTATTCCGCTCTGCATTTCTGTTTTTCCATATACAAATCCATATAAAAGCATAAAAACAAGCAAAATAGCAACTGAAACTGCTAAAAAAGGCATTAGTTCAACAACAATATTTCTTGCAAAAGGAAATGCAATTAAAATAATCCCTATAATCAAAGCAACAATAGAGTCAATTTGTTTTTTATCCTCTCCTAAAATCTTGGTTTTTTGCAATAATGCAAAAACTAAAGTAAAAACTAAAACAAAAGGCAGAATATAATCCATGAAAAATGATGATATAAAGATAGGTGCTGCCATTTTTAATCCCTCTTTTTCTGGAATAAACTCCAGATTATGTAGATTAAAACAAAAGATAGAAGCAAATAAACTAACCCTGCCGGACTAATTAACATCATAATTGCAACAGAGATATTTACTTTAGCTATCCCGCCATAAGGGCTAATTAAATACCAATATAGAATGTTTACAATAATTATTATAACAACACTCCAAATAACTTTTCCTTTAGTAAATCTAAAATTCATTTTTTCACCCCTCTCATATTAACTATCTAACAGGCGATTCAAGTGAACCAGAGTCTTCTGATAAATCTACTGTCTGTTCAATAATTTCATCTCCTTCTTCTAAAGGCAAACTAGCTCTGCTCACAATTAAAATATCCCCTACAGCCTTAACAAACTGATGAGGAATAATCACCCCTCTTGCACCTCCAAGAAAATTACCCATAGAACTAGAGATTCTTATTCTCCAGCCATCTACCTTATTCTCAACTAGATTACTTTCTTCAACTTCCCCAAAAAAATCTCCAGTATCAGTATAAACCTTTTTTCCTATTATTTCAGTTATCTTTTTTAGCTTTAACATACCTAAGAAACATTCATTTCATTTAAATACTTTTCTGTGTCTTAAAAGATATTATCTTTTATCTACTCTTCTCTAAAATCTATTATTGATTTAAATAGATTTTACTTCAATCCACAGAAAAGTATAGATGTAAATTATAAAAATTAACACATAGTTGTACTGGTTTCTATATTTTATCACACTCTTAAGCTATTCACAACATCATCAAGCTTAATCTTCTCATTGCAAAGCGAATAAGTTTTATACATTACCAAAAACATGCTGAAGAATATAGATTCTTTTTAATTTAATCAAAAATAAACAGAAAATCAAGAAGAAATTTTCCACAACATTTATATAAATAAAAGCATAATATTAATGATGATAAATTTCACTAAAAAAGAGGTAGTTTGGATAATCATCGCAATCCTTATTATGGGGTTTATGATTAGCTTTTCTTTGTCACCGACTTATTCTCTTAAAATATTATTAATTTCTGCTATAATAATTTTAACAAGCATAATTACTAAAAAATTTGCAGGAGAATTTTTTAGCATCAAAGTAGAGCACAAGGTTTTGGAATTCCAGAGATGGGGATATTATAGAAGAAGTCATTTCAAAAATCCTATTCCAATGGGGCTAATCCTCCCTTTTTTCTTTTCAATAATAACTCTTGGAATAATAAAGCCATTTTTATTATTGCAATTTAATGCTGAAAACATAATGAAAAAAAGAATCCAAAGAGCCCGAGGAGAAGGCCCTTATAGAAGAACAGAAATAAACGAGACTGACTTGGCTTTTACTTCTGCATGGGGCTTCTGGGCATTAATTTTATTAGCAATCATAGGATATTTCTTAAAACAGCCAGAACTAACAAAATATTCAATTTATTATGGGATTTGGAATTTAATTCCATTAGGCAATCTTGATGGAATAAAATTGTTTTTTGGAAGCCTGATTAATTGGGTTTTATTAGTAATTGTTTATATAATCTCTTTGGTAATTGTATTAATTTAAAATGAACACCTTAATTTGGGAATTTTCAATAACCCAAATTCTACACCAACAAATATCTCATAAATTATGCAAGTCTTAAAAATAATTCATTAAGCTGAACTACTAAGCAATATAGATTAACAAAATTTATCAGATATTAAAATTTATGGTTTATTAGCATAAAGATTATAACCCCTAAGAACTTTGTCTAAAACATGCCAGACAAGGTTCTTAAAACAATAAAACCAAGAAAATACCAGCAAGAAATTTATGAAAATTGTTCTTAACATATGTATTACGATACAGAAATCCTTATAAATAAGACATTCGTCTTATTTATTATGCCAAGAAAAAGTGGCCCAGATATTAAGAAAGTTGAGAGGATAAGAAAGATACTTAAAAAATATTCTAACGGATTATGGATAAGAGAATTAGCTAGAAAATCTAATATTGATAAATCTGCTATCTCGAGATATATTTCTATCTATATGAAGGATGAAATAGAAGTTGAAATCTTAGGTGTAATTAAAATTGTGAGATTGAAAATATTAAAATGAATTTTAAAAATGATCCTCTAATCTTCAGAAAAAAACAATTCATACTTGGAAATAATTTAAATCTCTATTCGTGTTTAGTCAAAAAAGAAGATTTCTATCCAAAAAATAAAATTCTCAACAAAATCGCTTATGTAGGGGGGGAAGATTTATCAAAAGAAATTAAAAATATATTAACTAAACTACCCATAAAATTAAAGAGAGAAAAATTCCTAGGGTTAAGAAGATTAATCTTAAAGTATTATGACATTAAACCTAATTATCATAATATATGGAGAATAAATAAATTATTCAAAAAGTGGTTTAAAAAGAAATTATTCCCTATAACAACTTTAAGAATAATAACTTTTAACAATAATGAAAAGTTAGTAGAACTCATGAATAAAATTGAATTTATAAGTTCTTTCACTGGTTCTGTAAAAATTTCATTACCTAACTCATTAGAGGGACTTAAAAATGAAAAGCTTTGGTATTTTGTTGGAGTTGTCTTTGGAGATGGATATCTCCTTCAAACCAAAAAAGACTATAGAATACTTATAGCAGATGGTTCGTCAAAACAAGAAGAATTAGAATACAGTCTGGAATATATGAAAAAATTAGCTTTTTTGTTTAACAAAATCTTTAAAATTAATAAAAATAAAATCAAAATTGAAAATAGAGGTAATTGGTATGTTATATTCGTATCAAGTAAATGGTTAATAAGATTTTTTAATTTTTTCTTTGATATGCCTTTTGGAAAGAAAAAAGGGGGCCTATCCATGCCAAAAATTTTGAAAGAAATTAATAATAAATTTGAGGTTATATTCTGGAGAGGATTATTTGATACAGACGGAATGGTACATCCTAAATCGAGATGTGTAGAAATTGCAAGTAGCGATTATACACTAATGAAAGATTGTAGTAATTTTTTAAAAAAAATAGAAATTCCTAATGTAATAAAAAAAGGATTAGATGGTAAAAATCAACAACCATATTATTGGGTGTTAATAAAAAGTAACTACTTTCAAAGATTTGGAAGAATAATAGGATCTTCACATCCAAGAAAACAGAGGGCCTTAATTAAACATTTAAAAAATCCTTTAAAATACAAAATTTTTATCGATATCAATTCAAATAATTTAATTGACAACAAAACCCTTAACTTAAATATTTTAAAATCAAAACAAAATATTCCTTTACCTAAAAAACTTTCTAAAAATTTGATAAGAATTGCTAAAGGAACAAATCCATTAGATTTTGAAAATGCTAGAATTTTTTTTAGATGCAAACATACTGAAGTTAAAGTCAAAGAAACATTAAAGGAATTCAAAAAACTCTTTAAAACAGATGTAAAATATTTAAAAACAAGAAATCTATATTATGTTAATAGTAGACTATTGAACAAATTTTTCAATAAATTTTTTATCTATGGGTCTCCCTGGGACCCGCTATCAGAAAATCAATCAAATAAATTGCTTTCTAAATGGAACAGCATATTTAATAAAAATGGAATATTATAAAATAAAAAATTTTGAACCAAGAGAATATCAAAAAAAAATATTTGAGACCTCAAAAGATAAAAATATTCTGGCAGTTCTTCCTACAGGGTTAGGAAAAACAAAATTAGCAATACTATTAGCCATTCATAGATTAAATAAGTTTCCTACAAAAAAAATATTAATGTGCAGCCCAACAAAACCATTAAGTGAACAAATCTATAACGAATTTATAAAAAATACAAATATAAATGAAGAGGATATAGTTTTATTAACAGGATCAATAAATCCAAAAAAAAGGGGAAATCTTTGGGATCAAAGACAAATAATTATAGCAACACCTCAAACAGTTCAATTTGATTTAGAAAAAAAAAGATTCACCTTAGAAGATTTTGTAATGCTATGTCTTGATGAATGCCATCGCTGCTTGAAAAATTATTCCTATACTTATGTTGCAGTTAAATATAAAGAACAAGCAAAAAATCCAAGGATTCTTGGATTAACAGCATCTCCAGGAACAGACAAGCAAACAATCACAACAATAGCAAATAATCTTGGAATAGAGACAATAGAATTACGAACACGAGAATCAGAAGATGTGAAAGAATATCTTCAGAAATTAGAATTTAATGTAATTAAACTTGAATTTCCAAAAGAATTTAAAGAAATCACAAATGTGATAAAAAAATTATGTGATAAAAAAATTCAAGAATTAAAAAACAGAAAACTTTTGTTCAGGCCTGCAAATAAAATAACATTATTAGAGACTCAAGGCAACATTATGAAATCTATTTCTTCTGGGAATCGAAACCCTAATTTTCTTGCAGGGGCGAGTGCCTGCGCTCAGGCAATAAAACTCTCTCATTTAATAGAATTAATACAAACTCAGACACTTCATACTTCCTTAGAATATATTAAATCAATATTCCAGCAATCTGCGCAAAACAAATCAAAAGCAGCAAAGCAAATAGCAAAAAACCCTGAATTTAACCAGGTTTATATTAAAATAAATGAATTATTAGCTAAAAATATAGAACATCCTAAACTCCTGGAACTAAAATCAATTGTAGAAGAATCAATAAAAGAAAATCCAAAAATAAAGATTATTGTTTTTTCACAATATCGTGAAACAGGAACAAGAATTTGTAAAGAACTTAACTCAATCCCAAATATTAATGCAAGAGTTTTTGTCGGGCAGGCTAAAAAAACAAGTGATAAAGGAGTAGTAAGCGGATTAAATCAAAAAGAACAGCACGAGGTTATAGAAGATTTTAAGCAAGGAAAAATAAACATAATTTGCTCAACATCTATTGGAGAAGAAGGGCTTGATATCCCAGAAGTAAACTCAGTAATTTTCTATGAACCAATCCCAAGTGCAATAAGAAAAATCCAAAGAGCAGGAAGAACAGCTCGTCTCATGAAAGGTAGAGTAATCATCTTAATAACAAAAGAAACTTTAGACGAAATATTCTATTATGCAGCAATTGCAAAAGAAAAAAGAATGTACAAGGCAATATCTTCTATAAAAGAAGATTTGGATAATGGCAAGCCTTTAACTCAAGATAAGGATAAAAATGAGGAGCAGAAGAGGCTATTTTAAAAGATGAAAAAGAAAGTTTTTATATGCTCCCAATTAAGAGGGGAATTTGAAGAGAATATAGAGAAAGCTAAAAAATACAGCAGATTTGCAGTTTTAACTGGTTTTTTACCTATTACCCCACATATTTATTTTACACATTTCCTTAATGATAACCATAAGGAAGAAAGAGAAATTGGAATGAGCCTTGGCAGGGAATTACTAAGTGCGTGTGATGAACTATGGATTTTTGGTGAGATTATTTCTGAAGGAATGAAATTAGAAATAGAATTAGCCAAAGGCCTAAACATACCTGTTCTTAATAAATCTAAAGAATTTTCCAATTGGGAAAAAGAAAGATGAATAAATGTTATGAGTGATGTAAAAAAATTTAATTATTTTCAATAATCTCTTGTTCTTTATTCTTCCTCTTTCAAATTTTCCTGAAATTCTTTCAGCCCCTTCACAAGTTGTTTAGCCTTATTTTCATAATATAAATATTCATCATCATCTAATTTTTTGAGTATCATTGATTTAAGAAGAAAAAAGTCAGGGTGTGGCATAATCATCTTTTCACTTTTTTCTAAACACAAATTTATTTCTTTTAGGGCGTCTTGAAAATAATTTTGTTTAAATAATATCTGTGATTTGTAGAAGTAAGCATGGGGGTTGTCTAAATCTTTCGTCAACATAAACTCTATTTTTTTATTAGCAGTATCATAATCTCCTTCTACAATATATCCTTCAGTTTCAAGGCCTAACAGCATAATAAGAATATCTTTGGGCAATTCTTCAGAATACTTCAGAAGTATCTCAATATTCTCTTTTGCTTCTTTTTCCATATTTTTTTCAAGAAGATCCATTATATTTTCAATAGCTAAAGAAATAAAACTTCCTTTTATAAACTCTTTTTGGCTTATCCAATATTTTTTCTCAAAATTCTTAACTCTTTTATAATCAATTTTCCTTGCTTTATCAAGATATTCTTTATATAATTCATCTTTTGCAAGATAAAGGTACTGCGCATAACTTATTAAAACATCAAAGTTATCTTGGTCTTTTTTTATTGCTTCTTTAATACTTTCTAAAGCTTTTGAAAGATTTCCATGCCAAAAATAAAGGCTTGCCCTATGAAAATGCCAAGAACCACCTTTTCCATATTTCTTGGAAATCCTCTCTAAAATTTCCTCTGCTTCTTTTTTCTTATTTATTGCAGGAAGAATTTCAGCTTTAAGTAAAAGAGCCTCTTCTTCATCAGGGAGTATTTCAAGAATTTTGTCTGCTAATGCAAGTGCTTCTTTATATTTTCCCTTTAAAAAAAGCTGGTCTGCTTCATAAAACATTTCATCTGGCTCTTTGTAATCTTCATCCCAACCAAAGTTTAACATTCTGCCTCTTTCCATTGATTCTTTGGGTGGCTCTTTACCATAAATTTCTTTATACATTTCAGCAGGAGTTTTTCCAGTATCACTTTGTTTTCTTTGGTTGTTATACCAATAAGTAAAATCTTCAAGCTGTTTTTTTTCTTCTTTATCATTTTTGGGCTTTAGTTTATTTTTAAAAAATTCCTGCCAAGCAAGGTCAAATTCCCTCATAGCAGGAGGTAATTCTTTCTTCCCTAAATCTTTGAGTTTTTTGTTTTTCATTTCAAGCTCTCCTCAACAATCTTTTTTTAATTCTATCTCACTTTTCTAATCTCGCTATAAAATTTCTCATTCAATTTTCTAATTTCCTCTGATTTTTTTATATACTCTTGGGGGAGCATTAAAACATCTATCCCTAATTTAATACAGGTATTTCTAAATCCTTTATCTAAGGTATATACTTTATTAACTCCCTCATTTAAAAAACAACTAATTATCTTTATGTCTGGCAACCCTATCTTGAACTTTTTTTCTCCTGACTCCAAAATAACTTGTTTATTTGCTTCTATAACTCTATTTTCTATTTCTTCTTTAAATTTTTTATGCCAATACACAATATTAAGATTAAGAGTTTTAACTAATCTCTCCCACCACTCTTTTGCCTCATTTTTGTCAAAATAAAAAGTATTTATTAGTACTCCAATAATTTCATGATGCACTTTAGCAGAATGATAAAATACCCTATCAACAGAACAAAACCTATTTTTAAAATCCTCTAAATTTGACGGGCAAGTAGATAGCATTATAAGAGCTGATGTATCCATACCTATTTTCTCAAATCCTTTAAACTCCATTTTATTTTACACTCTTTCAATAATCTTTTTTATTAAAGTCATTAGGAATTATATAATTCTTGTCTATAATTCTTGCGTAAACAATCCTGCTTGTCCTAAATTTTCTAATAGCATTTTTCAAATGACAATAACCAATAGTATACTTTCTAGATTTATAATAAATATCTAAAAGGCGTTTTTTAACTTCTGCAGATTCCATATCAAAATAGCTAATTTCAACAGTTTTTAATTTATCAAATGCTTTTTCTATTACAGCATAAACTTTTTCATCTATTTCATTATTAAATGTGCTGTATTTTCTTCTTAAAAAATTCTTTATAATTTCATCTCTTTCTTTTTTAGGTAACATTTCCTCAATCTTCTTCAAAATAGTAAAGATAGGTTTTCTGTCTACAAGAGGTTTTTCATAATAATCCTTCTCCCAGCTTTCAGAAGGATTTTCTATTAGCCCCTCATCAAAGGATTTAACAACTTGATATAATGCTTTTAGTTCATTACCATTAAATCTTAATTCATTTTTAGCCATTTTCATTTCAAACTTTCTCTAATTATTTTTTATTACATATCTCCTTAAATTTTTCTTTTAAAAAATAAAGTTTCTTTTTCTCCAGAACTAAACCTCTCAAACTCATAGTCTTTTAATATTATTTTAAAAGAGTCTATACTATCTGCTACAATTTTAGCAGCAGATTTAAAACCTGATATGATAAATATTTCCGGAGAGTGAGAATTTACTAAGATATCTGTTTTCTTTATTATCTCAGATTTTTTACTAGTTCCTTGCACAAAAATTGTATGTTTTTCAATATTATTTAAAATATAAGAAATGTCCTCTTTCAATTTTTCTATAGAATTTAATTTTTCTAAAAGAATGCCTACATATCTATTCAACACTCCGTTTTGAACGAATTCAGCTATATGTAACCCATCAATTCTGTGTTTTTGAAGTATTTTCCCTCTTAAGTTTTGAAGCCTCTCCTGATCATTTTCTAATTTCCTTAATGTTAGCCCTAATTTTACAAGAAATAGAAGTTTTTTATCATTTATATAGCTTTGATAAAACTTAGCCTCTCCAGACCTATACTGTTCTCTTACAATTTCTATTGTTTTAGACTCTTCAATAAATGCTAATTTTCTATCCTTTAATTTTTGCAATAAAGATAAAATATTCTCCTTGGTCCATTCCAGAACTCCCTTACTGACTCCTTCTGCAACATCAGAAATAGGGTTGTCAGAAGACATCTCCAAACTCCTCGATATAAGAAGCTATGCTTAATTCATTATTATCAAGAATAAGTGTGCTGCCTGGGAGGATTATCATGTTATTTAACCTAACTGGCACATCAGCATATTTATCAATAACTTTTTCTCCGTTCAAATTTAATACAAATTCTCCATCAGAACTATACCCAAGTTCTCTTAAGAGAAGAAGTTTTGACTTTTCAGATACATTTTTTAAAGATATTAATTCCATTTTGATGCCCTTCTTCTTTTAATATATAACTAACTACCTATTTAAATTTTATGGGAAGATAATTATCATTTCAAGCTCTCCTCAATTATTTTTTTCTCTTCAGAGGTTA
>Ga0315293_10005546_pt1 | contig 11880 bp, 14 predicted proteins | sample YL17G13_20_MG_FD_203071 | JGI IMG/M metagenome (GOLD analysis project Ga0315293, IMG submission 203071) | Sediment microbial communities from Yellowstone Lake, YNP, Wyoming, USA - YL17G13_20 | ecosystem: Environmental > Aquatic > Freshwater > Lake > Sediment | place: USA: Wyoming | collected... | reverse complement strand
GTCGGCAACTGGAAGAAAACAGATGCCGAACTTCCGGGCGACTGTCCAAGACCTGAATGAGCGTTGGATTTAAGAAGTTATCCGCAACATACAGAAAAAAAATCGCCGCTACTTCTTCTGCGACCTCGCTATCCTTGCCCAGCACTGGCTTGAAATTACTTCGCCTTAGATAAAAACCCTCTTAAACCTGAAATCCTTTTCTGAACAGACCGGAGCAATTATTTGACACGGCTCTGCTTTGTAAATATCATTTAGTCTTCGCTGAAAGTGTTAGAGGACTCGTAAATGAAGTTTTTCGTCGATTTGCTATATTTGCTGACCGGTTTGGCCATAAGCCCTATGGTTTTGTATCGGGTCATCCGGCACAAACGCTACCGGACCGGCTGGGAACAGCGATTCGGCAAAATCGTCCGCAAAAATCCCAAAAAAAAGTGCATCTGGCTCCACGCTGTCAGTGTCGGCGAGGTCAATGCAGCCAAGACCGTAATTTGCGAGCTTGAAAATAAGTTCCCTGATTTTGAAATCGTAATAAGCACAACCACCGATACCGGCTTTGCCCAGGCAAATAATTTGTTCAGCAAAAACTTAAAGGTATTCTATTTTCCTCTCGACCTTTCCTGGGTGATGCGCCGTGCCTTCTCCAACATTTGCCCTTCAATTTGTCTATTGATGGAGTTGGAGGTCTGGCCTAATTTTGTCCAGATTGCAAAACAGTTGAATGTCCCTGTCATCGTAATCAACGGCAGAATAAGCGACAAAAGTTTCTCTAAATATAAAAAGATAAAACCCATCACGAAAAACATTTTCCGCAAGGTCGGTCTCGTCCTTGCCCAGACAGAAGAATATGCAAAGCGATTTAGGGAGCTCGGCTGTCCGGATGAAAAGGTGATTGTCACCGGCTCATTAAAATACGACACCGCACAAATCACAGACAAAGTCGAAGACGCTGATACCCTTGCGGCCCAACTGTTCGCAAAATCTGAAATCCGAAATCTGAAATCCGAAATTCTTTTATGGGTCGCAGGCGCTACCGGCGACAACGAAGAGCAGATTATTCTGGATGTTTATGGTCAGCTTATCCGGCAAAAAGAATTGGCAGATTTACGTCTGGCCATTGTTCCTCGCAAACCCGAACGCTTCGACGAAGTCGCAGGTCTGATAAAGGAAAAAGGATTCGGCCTGATTAGATACAGCGAACTGAAGAAAAAAAACCCAGAAAAATCGAGCATCGAACATCGCCTGTCCGCCGAAGTTTCAGCGAAGGCGGAAGCATCGGGCATCCGGTCTGTTATCCTCGGCGATACAATGGGTGACCTGCGAAAATTCTATTCGCTTGCGACCGTAATCTTTGTCGGCAGGTCTCTTGTCCCGATGGGCGGCTCAGATATGATGGAAGCAGCAGCCCTCGGCAAATGCACTATCTTCGGCCCGCACGCCTTCAACTTTCAGCAGGCCGTTGATGCTCTTTTAACCGGCAATGGTGCTATTATGGTAAAAGACAAAGATGATTTGCTTAAGACGATGCAAAAGTGCCTTCTTGAGCCGGCTTATGCCGACAAAATCGCCCGAAACGGCCGGGATGTCATCCGAAAAAACCAGGGCGCCACCACGAGAACAATCCAGCACATCACCAAGTTTCTCTCTAAATCCGAATATCGAAATACTAAATTCTAAACAATACCAAATTACCAAAATTCAAATGCAAAAAAAAATGTTTTGAGAATTCATACATTAGGATTTTGAATTTGTTTAGGATTTCGGATTTAGCGCTTCGAATTTTACCGTCCTTGACGGTATTTTCCTTGCTTTTCCCGACAATCCCCGCAATAATACTCGAAACAGCGGATTTTTAACCTTGCTCAACAGCTACTTATCGTGTTGTATTCGGGCTGCCCAGAGAAATATCTGAAGGAAGAAATGAGATGACAGGTAAGGAATTCATTAACTCTGTGGCAAATGGGAAATCAGACATCATCCAGCTTCTTTTAGACATCCTTTCGAAAACGGGGTCGAGGTATTGCCTCATCGGAGGACTTGCCGTGAACGCTTATGTCGAGCCGGTCGTGAGCCTTGATTTGGATATCGTTGCCACAGTTGAAGATATCGGGGCTATATGCAAAGCGGCCAAAGAACACGGCTTGAAGATTGAGCAATTCGAGCATAGCGTGAACATCACAAGCGAAAGCTCCGACCTGCGGATTCAGCTTCAGCAAGACCCGCGGTACCAGAGGTTTATTTCAGGTGCGGAGGATAAGACCGTGCTGGGTTATACAATGAAGGTCGCACGCCTTGAAGATGTGTTGGATGGCAAAGTTTGGGCTTATATGGATAAGACGCGGCGAAAGAGCAAACGGCAAAAGGATTTAGCTGATATCTTTCGCATCGTTGAAAAATTCCCCCAGCTCGAAGCATCATTGCCACAAATCCTCCGGGAAGAACTGGACAAATAAGTAAAAGACTGTGATAATGGTAAAGAATCGACTTCCACGTGAAAAACTTTTACAGGCAATCGATTTTTCTCAGAGACTTACAGACACGAAATTGTGGATTAGGATGGCTGATGAGCTGATTGCTGCGGCTAATATCCTCGAGATTGAGGTCGAAAAATACTGGTCTGAAATACAGCTCGACGGGCACAACCAACCAGTCAGCACTTCTAATCGTAAATATGTACAAGGGGCTTTCTCCTTATTAATAGCGTATGCTTTGGAAAACTACTTTAAGGCATTGCTAATTCATCGAAATCAAAAAGATTTGAAGGGTTGGCTTCTTACCAAGCTTCGGAGTACCAAGCTTCCGAAATGCTTTTTTAAGCACGACCTCGGCAGGTTGGCATTCGAATTGAAATTGAAACTCGATACTTCGGAGGAAGAGCTTCTGTACCGATTGTCTCGTAGCTCCATTTGGGCTGCCCGATACCCCGTACCAATAGAACCCGAGGCCCTTGCTAATATGAAGAAATTCTCAAGTGGAAAATCTTATTTCATTGCGTATTATGCACCTCAGGATATAAAAAGGATCCATAATTTTATTGATCGTCTTCGCAATCATGTTTTAGCTGAAACTGAGAATGATTCATAACTGGATGAGAGAATCTGCGGACAGCATTCTGACCGGTCTGGTCCGTCCAGAGCCGGATCAAAAAAAGTCGATAGATTTCATCTTTGCATCCACATCCTAATGGGGTATAATTAGCTGACGTATGGCCAAACTAAAACCGATTACAAACTATCGTTTGACCGAGCACGCTCAAGACCAGATGGCTCGGCGTCAAATTAGCCAAGAGGATGTGGCCAATGTCCTGTCCGCTCCTGAACAAATCCAGGCCGTGCGACAGGGGCGAGACGTCTATCAGTCACGTATTAAAGCTGGTAAGCCGCCTAAAAGGTATATGCTTCGAGTTTTCATTGATATTGACCGTGAGCCGCCGGAAGTTGTAACTGTGTATCGAACCAGCAAAATTACGAAGTATAGGAGAGTGGACAAATGAAGGTTACTTACGATCGCCAAACGGATACGCTCACTGTGATTTTTACCGAAACCACGGTAGCCGAAAGTGATGAGGATAAACCCGGTGTCATTCTGGATTACGATGAATCCGGCAATTTAGTATCTTTGGAAATACTGGATGCATCGCGTCGTGTGATGAGCCCAACTCGGATTGAGTATCAGGTTGCTCCGACGCCAGCATAATTGGATTTTAATAGTTTTTTTGTTATCCGTTAGCAACTCGCAGCTTTTTGCTGACGGCTGCGATGTGTGCTGGTCCTGTGCCGCAGCAGCCGCCGATGATACTTACCCCGGCCGAATATATTTTCTTCGCCGCCTATTATTTTGGCGGTGAGGATTCCACTCCAATCATATTCATTAACCTCTGAAGCTCATCCCCCTCAGGCACAACGGTAACGGAAACCAGCCTGCGGATTTGAGAAATATCAGAGGACTTTGTTACGACCGAGGGTATTTCGACAAGACCTTTGGCACCCAGGCGGTTCAGCAGCTCATAGCATATCTCGTGATATAAGATAAGAAAGGCGACTCCTGGCTGTACATGCAGAATTTCCGCAACCTGGGCGATGTCGCTGTGGGACACAAGCTCTGTAGCGAATTGCCGGCTGAGTTTTGCATAAAGCATAACCGTATCGATATTGTTCTGGTCACATCTCATCACGAATATATCGACCTTTCCCTGTGTATCAGTCAAACCGTATTTCGCCAGAGTTTTTCTGTCGGTCTCGGAGATATCACGAGATTGGTTGATGGCGCCGACCGCTGTCTTCATTAGACCTATGAATGTGAAAAAATCCTGATGCCCGGCATTTTGTATCGTGCGAAATACACCGGGGCTGTGGGTAAAACGCAATTGGAGGTTCCCCATCGAATAAGTGTTTGTGCCACAGTGTAAGGAGTGGGCCGGATAGACGAGCCAACCTTTGCCATCGATGGAGATGTCGCCGGATTTAACCTGTTGCTTGAGCATTTCACTGGCGACCTGCCAAGCTATAGGGCCGTCCATAATCACAGACCACAAAACGTGGTAAAGCATTTGCTCATTGCCGGCAAGGCGTGCACAAATCGGCTGAACCATTTTTTCAACGGTCGGGACAAGAGATGCCGCCGCGGCATTAACCACCTTCTGAAGGCGCGCCCGCTGTTCGCCAATGATACAGGGAAAGGTCAGCACGTATATGTCACCGGCTGCCTTGATAAGATTCCCTCGCTGAAGTCTGTCAAGACGCTGCAATAGATTGGCTGCTTCCAGACCACCGAGCGTCTGGAAGGTCGCGCCGGTCATACAAGCCCTCAGAATTGGCTGATTTGCAGGGTCGTTCAATGCATCCCAGTCGATACCAGGTCCGGTGCCGGAGCCGTAGAAAGAGAAATATCGAACGAAGTCAAAATCACGCGGCAGGTTCGGTTCGAGTCCACCCTTCTGGCCAAGGCAGCAAGAAGAATAAACTGCGATTAACAAAAGCACAGACAAAACTGATAGTTCGGTCGATTTCATTGTCTCAATCTCCTTTCTACTGCCGCGATGTGTGCCGGTCCTGTTCCGCAGCAGCCGCCAAGGATGGTTACGCCGGCTTTGTGTATTTTCTGTGCCGACACTGCAAAATCCTCAGGTGAAACCTTATAGACCGCCCGCCCTTCAACCAACTCCGGCTTACCGGCATTCGGCTCGGCGAAAATCGTTGTTCGTCGCTTATCATTCGTCGCTGGGGTTTTTGCTAAGGCCATAATTACCGAGACAAACTTTTCAGCAAGCTCCACATATCCTTCAAGGGAAGCTGTCCCGCAATTAAACCCTACTGCGTCAACACCAAGCGAAACCATCTTTGAAACTGCCGATTGGACATTAACGCCCATCATCGTTCTGAAACTATCACCTGCCTGGTCGAAACCGAATGATGCAAACACAGGCAACCGGCAAACCGATTTCACTGCCTCGACAGCAATTGTCGCCTCATCGATAGCCGTCATTGTCTCAAGTATAAATCCATCCACGCCGCCATCCAGGAGCGCCTTCGCTTGCTGCGCAACGGCTGCACTTAGCTCCTCAGGTTTTATATTTCCCAAAGGCTCCAGAAATTCCCCTGCCGGTCCAATGTCACCGAGGACATACTTTTCCTCCCCTGCCGCTCGCCGGGCAACCCTGGCACCAACCGTATTCATTTTTACGACCTCATCCGCAAGCCCGTGCCGTAAAAGGACATATTTGTTAGCCCCAAATGTATTGGTAAGGATTGCATCGCTGCCGGCTTCAATGTAGGCCCGGTGAATATCAAAGATAATGTCGGGCGACTCGATATTCAGATAGTCATTACATCTGCCTGCTTCAAGCCCCCGAGCAATCAGCTCCGTTCCCATTGCCCCATCCAACAGAAAAAGGCCCTGCTTAATTCTCTCTCTTAAATCGATTCCGGCCACAATTAAACTCCGTATTCACCTATAATTCCCACCCGGTCTGCCTCTTTGCTTTTACCTTTTGCCCTTTTTCTTTTTTTGTTAGAGCTGTTCAATAATTCTGCCGCCAACGACCTTATAGATATGCTTAAAGCCCTTCGGCTGGGGACGAGTAAAAAGGCGGCTACGCACCTTCTCTGGAAACTCCGCTGCCTTTATAGACCCAAGTGTGATTCTTACTCCATCGCCTCTATTAGGACCTGAGAGGTTCGTAATCCTTATACTGCCGGGAACAAAAACGCCTTTTTGAATCTCCTTGTAGTTCCCCAGCTCCGCTACAGCCACGATTATCCCATCTATAAAATGCTCAATCTTTTGAACACGATAATCGCAATTGTTAATATAAATCTTTTTAATGACCTGCCCTTCACCGCTATATTTAGTAAGAACATCGATGTTCTTTTCTTTCGTCAGAAACCAATCCTTCCCGCTGCTCCGGTCACCATCAACCCAAATAATCCCGATGGCCTCAAGCACAATCTTCGGACTAATCATCAGCATCTCATTATAATCTTCTTGCGACCACAGACCCCACCAGTAGCTGCTGATTTCTTCCGGCCTTACCAACAGCCAGAACTCTTCCTCATTCGACCCCAGAACAAGTCCTCGCGGGTCAAAAGCCACCTCGCCCTGCAGATAGACTTCAGCCCCGTTAGAAGGAAAAAGTCTGAAATCCGTTCCCTGCTTGATGGTATTTCTAACGGGGTTCACCCATAGTCTCACAGGAAAATTTTCTTTGTGCCCTTTTCCTTCAACATAATACTCTAATAAGCACTGGCCGTTAGCCCGGAAAGAAACCATAGTCTGCGCCTGAAGCCTCAAAACAGATAACGCCTCGGCCGCAGATTTCTTGCCTGGGCAGACCGGCTGCGGCTTCCACTGCTGAGGCGCGCAGCCGGCAACAATCGAGAGCACTACAAAACAGAAAACTAACAGATGTTTCCGCTGATAAGTCATTATTTACAAATCCGTCCGCAAAATCTGGCCTATCTGCGCGGATAGCTGCTTGATTTGCTCGTCATCAAGATGTGGATTTATTACCTCGACAATCTGCTTGTCGCCCGCTATCCTCAAAGACCATATCTCTTTCCCGTCTTGATTCCTGGTTGACTCATATTTTAGCCGCCTTTTTCGCATCAAAACGAGCGCCATAACAAAGCGAAAATTTACCTTCTCCTGCTCGGTCTCCACCGCCAATCGTTCAAAAAAAGTCATCAGCATTTCATCATCGACAAAAACCGGTTTTTTCTGGTCGGGATGCGGCAGCTTTGTCTTCCAATAACAAAATACCTTTGGCTTCTCTTTCTCCCAGTAATCAACGCAAAAATCCCGCCGTTGCAATCCCTGCTCAGTCTCTAACAGAGCGCCGAAGTATTCTTCGCCGTATTCAATCTTTTTACCACTGCCGCAGCACTGCCCAAGCGGCCTATCAATTTCCCACTCATCCATTTATTTACCTTATCCGCCTTGCCGGCAATATCGCATCTTATTCAAACTTCAACCATTCACTTACATTTTTTGCCGTTGCAGGGCCTATGCCACGGACTTTACATAAATCGTCATAATTTCGAAACGCAGGTAAATCACCGTTCTCTCGCTTGAAATCCTCACGGTAATCAATTATCGCTGATGCCCGTGCCGGTCCTATACCCGGCAGCCTAATCAAGCTCGCTGCCGGTGCATTGTTTGGATTTATTTTCTCATCTAATTTGATTTCGCACGATTGTCCGGCTCTGTCAAAACTATAGATAAAACCCAGAGAAAACAAAACACACACGCACACGCTTATAACAAACGCAAACGACCGAATTTTATTTTGTCCGGCCTCTGCTTTTTGGATAAAATTATTATTGTCCACATCTTTCAACGTATCTGCTGCCATCCACCGGTTACCCGCCAATTGTCTGCCTGCCAAAAATAGAATCGTGCAGCCTCTTCAAAGTTCGAAACGACTCCTTAGGCTTAAACTGGTCGGTCAACAGCCCGCTGCCGGCAATTGTGTTGTCCTCCGCATCTGCCAGACTCGAATAGATGACCGAGTCAACAAACGGTTTGCTAAGTGCTATTTTATAAAATTGTTCTATCCATTGTGCCTGCCGCAATTCGTTCCACTCATCATGCCATACGCCCGCAACTTTACCATCGTATGGCCCCTCACCCATCTGGCTCGGAACCGCTGCATCGGTTATATACAATGGCTTACCTATCGGCGAAAAGGTGTCCAGAATTGCCGACACCTGCATCATATCTCTAATGTGCATACCGGACTGATTTTTGCCCAGGTGCATTTGCAGCCCGAAGCCGTCAAAGTTGATACCACTCTGGACAACCATATCCATATATACCAAAGGCGGAATGGTGTTAGGCACTGCGGCGTAATATTCACCCCAGAGATTGTTGATTTCGATTATCTTCAAAGCCCTGTCGCTTGCCGCCTTGACCGCCATATTGGCTGCCCGTGTCATCTCCAGAGTCTGCTCAAACTTAAACCCGAAATGATTGAACACATTCAGACCGCTTACAACACACCACCCGCGGATAACGCCTGAATAACGGGCAACTGTCTTGACAATGAATTCATACGCGGTCTCGCGGATTTTTTCAAATCCCGCGCTGCTGCGAAGAAGCCACTTAGGTAGATACTTCTTTGAGAAACAAATCAGCGGCCCAGCACTAATCGCCAGCTTCTTCGCCCCCAGCACTTCCAGACACGCATCAACCATTGAAAAATCGTAAGTGCCCTTCTGGGTCTCTATCTGGCCCCAGTTTATCGGGACAATCACCGAGCCGAACAGCTCTAACAATCTCTCGACATACGCCGCATTTCTAATTTGCCGAGCATCTACTTTGCAGCCAAGGCAGCCCCGACCAAAACCGTGGCTCTTGCTCCGAACATTGAAAGCCGACTCTGCCTGTTTTACAGCCAGCATCTCAGAAAAAACTACCGCTTTTCTAAGAGATTCGTCTGCCAATCTGGACGCCAGCGGGCCATCTGAAATGTTCTGTATCGCTTGAATAAACAACTGTTGCGTCTCATCTGAAATATCCTTTAACTCCTCCAATGCGTCAAAAAACAACCAATCCTCACGTTTATTAATGATTTGCATCAGCCTGGCTCGAGCCATCTCAACATTCAAATTATACGGACGCTCCCGTTCCGGCAAACAGGTCGTTGACAAAAGCACCTTCCCAAAACCATCGATACCCCACAGCAACGCCAGGCCGCCGGTCTCCAGACTTGGCTTTTTGCACTCAATCAGACCGTTCCTGAACGCAATCTGGGTCCGGCGGATACCAATGCCATCGGTTCCGAAAAGGTATGCTCCACATAGCGTGAATTTATCTACAACCTGCCCGTCTTTATAAACCTGAAACTTCATTTTTCCCCTGTTATCGAGTTATAATTGCCATATTAAACTGGTAACAGCCAAACTTATTTATTGTGCCATAATTATAGCAATTCGATTCATAAACGCAAATCAACTTTTTCCATCAATTTTGATTTACATTAGTTTCCGAATAAATAATCTCCACGTCAATGTAGCAGAAACCACAATACAAACCTTCTGCTGCAAAATTGCACATACTTGAAATTTTGGCTGCATTTATCGTGTTCGTGCATTAGAATCGTATAAGTTCGTTCTTTCACATACAAAGCCCTATACTTTAACGAAAGGGACAAACGATGAATGCAAAACAATTTATATCCAGACGCCGACTCTTAAAAAATTCCTTGCTTGGCGCAACTATACTTGCATCTGTAGATGTCATTAAAGCACCTGCCGCACAGACCGTCGCCTCGCCGCTTCGTTTGGGCGGCCCCATCTTTGAAAAATATGATGACCCTGAAAACTGGATACAAGCGCTTAAAAAGCACGGCTATAGTGCCGCCTACTGTCCGGTGGGTGCCGATGAAAAAGACGATGTTCTCACCGTTTACGCCCAGGCCGCTAAAAAAGCCGACATAATCATTGCTGAAGTCGGAGCATGGAGCAACCCTCTAAGCCCCGATGAGAAAACACGCCGCGAAGCCCTGATAAAATGCCGCCGTCAATTAGCATTGGCAGACCGTATCGGCACCAAATGCTGTGTGAATATCAGCGGCTCGCGCGGTGAGCAGTGGGATGGGCCATCTCCGCAAAACCTGACCGAAGAGACATTTGATATGATTGTTGAAACAACCCGTGCTATCATTGATGACGTCAAGCCTACCCGGACATTCTTTACCTTAGAGACTATGCCCTGGGCATATCCTGATAGCGCCGATTCTTACCTCCGTTTGCTAAAGGCCATCGACCGCAAACATTTCGCAGTCCATCTGGACCCGGTGAATCTCGTATGTAGTCCCCAGCGGTATTTTAATAGCGGCGAAATGATTAGCGAGTGCTTCAAAAAACTTGGCCCATATATCAAAAGCTGCCACGCTAAAGATATCATCCTGCACCCAAAACTCACCACACATCTCGACGAGATTCGGCCGGGGTTGGGTGGATTGGATTACGGCGCGTTTCTGAAGGAATTGAGCAAATTGCCTGATACACCACTTATGCTCGAACACCTGTCAAACGAGGAAGAATACCGTCTGGCAGCAGAGCATATTCGCTCAGTTGCAAAAACAATAGAATGTACAGAAATCAAATATTAAATATCAAAAATAAGGAATTCCACAATTTTTACTTTTGCATTTTGATTTTTGAATTTTTTCCGTTGATTCTCAATTGGAACCTATTTCGCTTTTGCTGTGGACACTGTAATGCCTCATCTGGCGCTCATAAAGGATGTTGTTTTTCTCAATTAGCTTAGCTATTAGGCCAACTTGATTAAGCAGTATCTCTATAATGTCCATATTTGCAAGGGCCGACTCACGACTGCATTGAGGCAAAGCTATAATAACATAGCCACAGTTGGTTTCCTCGGTAATCAACTGCGTAGCAACAACACTATAATCATTGACCTGCGTCACGAGCGGCTCCGTTCCATCATCGACCTTATCGCAAAGCTCTTTCAAAAACGACCCACCAACATTCAGGTTAGCAAATTTTTCCGAGTCGCTGGGCCAGGAGTTGCCATCCCTGTCCATAATCATCATAATAGGTCCCTGCTCTGGTAAAATATCAAAAACCTGCCGTGCAATCTGCTCATTAAGCACACAGCTTTGAGAAAATAACGGCTCATACATTCCCATCTGATTGCTCCTTGATTAGTTTTAACAATAATTCTTCCTAACCAAACTTCGGAACAATCGCACAGCAACTTTTTCGCTTTTCTATCTTGATTTAATTCTACTGGAAGAACACATTTGCAGGGTATCGAGGCAAAGGTTTATGGGACGCAATAGTGCCCTTTTGAATCTTTATATTCGCACAAAATCTATAAAAGGAGTATTGGCCTTATCCCGCCCAGCAGAAATCTTTTACAAGAAGAATTGCTTGCCTGCATCTTCAGATTGCATTACGACAATGGATATTATTTTTGGAATTCAGTATCGGTTTTGTAGAAAAATAATCGTTTTTTTAAAATTATAACTGTCTGCTGCTAATATGCTCAGTTTTAAACCGAGTTTTTTGATAAAGATGGTTTTTCTTTGAATCTGGCCATATAGACGCTGCTGCCGCGCTCACTGAATTTGACCACATCCATATAAGACTTCATAAGGAGCAGCCCCCTTCCCTCAGGCATGTAAAGGTTCTCACCTACTCGCGGGTCTGGCACAGATTCCGGGGCAAACCCATCCCCTTCATCTGTAATCGAAACTTCGAATCTATCTGAGCCCACTGAATAGTCTATCTTAACTTTCTTGGCTGAATCCATTTTATTGCCGTGCTTTACAGCATTCAGAAATGCCTCCCCCACAGCAAGGTGGACGGCAAAAATGTCGTCCTGACTGAACCCATTGCCTTCGAGCTCAGACAGGAT
>Ga0315293_10005542_pt1 | contig 11882 bp, 8 predicted proteins | sample YL17G13_20_MG_FD_203071 | JGI IMG/M metagenome (GOLD analysis project Ga0315293, IMG submission 203071) | Sediment microbial communities from Yellowstone Lake, YNP, Wyoming, USA - YL17G13_20 | ecosystem: Environmental > Aquatic > Freshwater > Lake > Sediment | place: USA: Wyoming | collected... | reverse complement strand
CGCCCGGCTTTCCGCAGGGCGACGTGGGGAGAGATGATCTCTACGATGTCAGCCCGCCGGCGGATCTCTTCGAGGTCGTAACCGCCACCGGCCATATCCCGCACCTCTCCCTATGAGTTCTCCTCCCCTGCGCCCCTCACCTGCGGGCGCCGCCGATTGCCCCCGGAGCCATCCTGGGCCGACGGCGTTGCCGTTGCTTCGGTGATTCGGTACTGGAGCCCACCGCTCTTCCCGTTCGTCAGGAGCTTGCTCCCGACCCTCGCGGCCGCGGCCGTCGCCCGGCCATCAGTTCCCGCGCGTGCCGAGCAGTCCACACCAGACCTTTAGCGGCCGAAACGTGGCAGCCGAGTCGCACCGATCGCGCCCCCGTCGCGGGCTAGCTCGAACCGATCGAGTGGCACATCCATACGTTCGGTTCGATGTACGTGCCCACATCGGCCGCACGATCGATGTGAACTGGAACCAACCCGCCCGGCACGACATACTCTCCACTCTCGGGGAAGCGCATCCCAGTCCACTGCTCCCATTCCGCTTCCGGCGCCTCGACCTTCATGGAGCGGGGGCAGGGCTTGACGATCCTCCCGCCCAGCCGCGCGTGAACCCGCAGCCACGGATCGAATGGCAGACCGTCCGGCGTCTGCCATGTCGTGTAACGCTCAATGGGCGTGAGTGGATAGGCGCTCTTCAGCGTCGGCCGCGCCGGCACCAGCAGTCGCGGCAAGCCTTTGCCTGCGCCGATGCTCTGCATCTCGCGTATGGCCTGCGCGCTTAGCCCGCGGCCGCGGTACTCATCGGCGACAACGACGGCAAGCGCGCACTGCACCCTCGGCCGCCGCCCCTCTGCGTAGTCCTCCATCCCCCTCGTCATCGCCCAGTCCCATCCCTCATCTGGCAGGTCGTCGAGCGCGCCGTCCCAAGCCAGCGGCAGGCTGTACCCGACTGCAAGTACCGCCTCCGAGTCGGCCGCGGCGAGCATGAACTGGTACTCGGGGTAGCGGTCGAACAGCTCTGGCCAGTATCGGTCACTCACCGAGTCGTGGAGCATGAACTGCGGCCAGGCGGGAACCATCACCTCCCTGGTGATCGCCCAGAAATCCTCGCACTCCGTGCCGATCACAGTTCTGAATGCAGGTAAGGACATGGGCCACCTCGCGGGAACTCCGTGGAAGCAAATCGGCGAATCGTTGGACAGGGGCAGGCCCCTGTCATCTTACCCTGTCCGCGCTACCCATTCAATGATCTCGTCGGGCTGCGGGCTGTGCACTCCCACGAATCGCGACACGACTCCTCCCGCTGCGTTCGCCACCATGGCCGCCGCCCACAGGTCAGCGCCCGAGGCGAGAGCGAGGGCCGAGGCGGCAATGGCAGCATCTCCGCACCCCGTGCCATCGCCAACGCCGCCCTCGACAGAAGCAGTCGGGATCTCGTGCACCCCTTCCCGGTCGAAGACGGCGATGCCCTGGTCGCCCCTGGTGACGAAGACGAGATCCGCCTTGAGCTTCTTCCGCAGCGCGATGCCGGCCAGCAAGACCGTCTTCGGCATGTCGAGGTCGCCCTCTTCATACCAGACCTTCCCCGCCAGGCGGTCGGTGTTGCCGGCGGCAGCGACGGCCTCGGCCTCGTTCGGGCTGACCATGTAGGCACCGCGGAACAGGTTGATGTTCGCTGGTTTGGGGTCGACGCACAAGGGGATGCCTGCGGTTCGCGCCTCGGCGATCACGTCAGGTGGCAGAGACGCTTCTGTCAGCAGCCCCTTCGCGTAATCGGCCACGACAACCACATCGGCCTCCGGCAGTCCGTTCCGAACCTGGTCGCGGATCTGTCCTGCAAGCTCAGAAGAGATCGGGTCGGTCATCTCCGTGTCGACTCGCACCAGCTGCTGCCGGCCCGCGATGATCCGGAGCTTGTGTGTGGTGGGGCGGCTGGGATCCTTCAGCACGGAAGATACGTCGGCGCCGCTCCCCTCCAGAATCGTGAGCAGTCGCCTCCCGTTCTCATCGTCGCCGACCATTCCCACCACCTTCACCGCTGCGCCCAGCCCCAGCAAAATGGCGGCGACATTGCCCGCGCCCCCCGGCTTCCCGGCGCGCGCCTGGGGCGTGAGCGGCATCCTCACCACCGGGATCGGCGCCTCCGGCGAGATGCGCGCCACGCTCCCGATCGCCCACTCGTCCATCATCAGGTCGCCCACGAGCAGCACGCGCCGGCCCACGAACATGTCCAGCAGCTCCCTCGCGCGCTCCGGCGTCACCGTCCCCCTCTCTCTTCAGCCGCGGTGGTCACACCGATCCGCGGGCAGAGATCCAGAAGGCGGCAAGCCGAGCAGCGCGGCCGCCGCGCGATGCACACCGTCCGCCCATGCCGGATCAGCCCCAGGTGCAGGTCGAGCATCAGGGCGGCGTCGCCGGCGTCGCTCCCGCCAGGGGAGGACCGGCGCCGATTGCCGCCTGATCCCCTCGCCGGCTTCAGCATCCCCTCATAGAGATCGTGCGCCTGGTCCATGGTGGTGCGAGGTGGAACCAGCCCGAGCCGCCGCGAGACTCGCAGCACATGCGTGTCAACTGGAAACGCCGGCATGCCCAGCGAGAACAGCATCACCACGGCCGCGGTCTTGCGGCCGATGCCGGGCAGGCCCAGCAGGTACTCGCGCACATCGGCCATCGGCATCCGGCGAAGGAAACCCAGGTCGAGCCGCCCCCGCTCCTTCTCGATGCGCTCGAGAATCTGCTTCATCCGGCCCGACTTGATCTCCCCGAGGCCGCCCGAGCGGATGGTGTCCGCGATCTCGCGGGGCCGAGCATTCAGCACGTCCTCCCACTTCGGGAAACGCGCCTTGAGCTGTTCGAACGCGCGGCCTGAGTTCGCGTCGGTGGTGTTCTGCGAGAGCACGGTGAGCATCAGGCTGTCGAGCGGGCTCGCGCGCCTGGCATGGACCGGCCGGCGCGTCGTCCGCCCCAGCCGCTCCAGGATCAGCGGAATGCGGTCGATTGCCGGGAGCTTCTTCAGGCTAGAGGATGATGTCTTGGCCACGCTGGCGGCCTACCAGAACATGGGAAACTGGCACCCCTACCAGTTCCGAGAGGCGGTTCAGATACCGCTTCGCCTTCTCCGGCAGGTCGCGGAATGCACGCACGCCCGAGATATCGGTCTTCCATCCCGGCAGCTTCTCGTACATCGGTCGGCACCGGCTCAGGACGTCGATGTCGTTCGGGAACTCGGCGGTGCTCGCGCCGTCGCACTGGTAGCTGGTGCATACCGGGATCTCGTCGAACTCCCCGAGCACATCCAGGTGTGTGATCGCCAGCGAGTCCAGGCCGTTCAGCCTCGCCGACTTCCGCAGCACTACGCAGTCGAGCCAGCCAACGTCGCGCGCTCTCCCGGTCGTCGTGCCGTACTCGCCGCCGAGGTCGCGAATCGTTTTCGCGACCTCCTGGTCTTGTCTCGTCGGGAACGGCCCCGCGCCGACGCGCGTGGTGTACGCCTTCGCCACACCGATGATGGAGCTGATCCATTTCGGTCCCACTCCCGCCCCCGCGCACACCGTGCCTGAGAGTGGGCTCGAGCTCGTCACATACGGGTACGTGCCCCAGTCAATGTCGAGCATCGTGCCGTGCGCGCCCTCGAACAGCACGTTCTTCTTCCCCGCGAGGTGGTCGAGCACCAGCGTCGAGGTGTCGCAGATCTCGTCCTTGAAGTGCGCGTACTTCGCCCGGAGGTCCTGGTATATCCCGTCCCGGTCCACCGGGGGCAGCCCGTAGACGCGCTCGATGATCGGGTTCTTGTAGGCGAGGACGTCGTCCAGCTTCTGCGCCAGCCCGTCCGCATCGCGCAGGTCGCCCACGCGGATGCCGCGCCGCGCCATCTTGTCCTCATACGCCGGGCCGATCCCCCGCCGGGTGGTCCCGATCGCCTTCGAGCCCCTGCGCTCCTCCTCGGCCCCTTCCATCACCTTGTGATAGGGCAGGATCAGGTGCGCGTTCTCGCTGATGCGCAGGTTGCCGCGCACCGGCACGCCCCGCGAGGACAGCTCGGTCTCCTCTTGCAGGAGCACCGAGAGGTCGATCACCATGCCCGCGCCCAGCACGGAGAGCTTGCCGCGAAGGATGCCCGTGGGGATGAGATGGAACGCGTAGCGCTGATCGCCGACCCAGACCGTGTGGCCGGCATTGTTCCCGCCCTGGTAGCGCACCACCAGGTCGGCATCGGCCGCCAGTAGATCGACCACCCGGCCTTTGCCCTCATCCCCCCACTGACTGCCTACGACAACCGTTCCTGGCACGTCGATCCTCTCCGCTGCGGGGCCTACCCCGCGCCCACTGAGTAGCTGGGCCTTCCCGCGGCGCTCGCGCTCCATGGACCGCAAGACCACCCCTGCCGCAGACCCAGCCGGGGGAAACAATAAAGCCCAAATGGGGGTTCCATTTGGGCCAGCCGGAACGCCCAGCGAATCCGCTGTCCGGGTGTTCCTCGTATCACTATAGCGGAAGGGAGGGGCGTTGTCAATCATCGCGCGCGGCCGCAACGGCGCCGATCTGGGACGGTCTCCTGCCTGCCCGGCCTTTCGCGTGCCCTCGCGACACCAGACTCCCCGGCGCCCTTGCCTCCCCCGCGCGGCACGTTCTACAATCACCCTGAAGGAGGCACCCATGAACCTGGCGGGCAAGCGCATCGCGGTCCTCGCAGAGAACCTGTACGAGGACCTGGAGTTGTGGTACCCGGTGATCCGCATGCGGGAGGCCGGCGCCGCGGTCACTCTGGTCGGCACCGGAACGGCTCAGACGTACCACGGCAAGTACGGCGTGCCGGTGACCGTAGACGCTACCGCGGACAAGGTTGCCGCGTCGGACTTCGACGCGGTGATCATCCCCGGTGGCTATCAACCCGACCTGCTGCGGAGGCACGAGCCGGTGCTCAGGTTCGTGCGCGACATGCACGAGCAGGGCAAGCTGGTCGCGGCCATCTGTCACGCCGGCTGGGTCTTGGTCTCCGCCGGGATCGTCAGAGGGAAGCGGCTGACCTCCTACTTCTCCATCAAGGACGACATGGTCAACGCCGGCGCGCAATGGGAAGACAGCGAGGTGGTGGTGGACGGCAACCTGATCACGTCGCGAAAACCTGACGACCTTGCCGCCTTCTGCAAGGCGATTATCGGGGCGCTGTCCAGAGTCCGAGGTGACGTCCACTGAGTGAGATGTCTGCGATTATTGGCGCTCTGCTGTAGGGCGGACGTTCCTACGTCCGCCGCTCGGGATCGGCCCGAACCCGTAGGGCAGGAGTCTGCCTCCTGCCCCAGGTGTAGGGCGGGTATGCCGCCGTTTGGATGCCCGCCCGGGGGAGACCTGCGCCCAAGAGGTCATCCTGAAGCGACCTGTCCTGCGTGGCCTTGGAGGAGCAGGAAGCCGAAGGATATTGCCCGCGGACTCCTCCAGATCTGTTCGTTGGGCAGGAGCGAGCCCCTACTACCTGCCAGCAGCCGAAAGCCGAGCGAAGCAGAATGGAGGCTAGGGGATTCGAACCCCTGACATCCTGCTTGCAAAGCAGGCGCTCTCCCGCTGAGCTAAGCCCCCATGATGACAGGGCAGGAGGCAAGCGGCTAGGCCCTTTGGGCCGCCATCCCGGCCTGACAACAAGTCAGGCTTTAGGGACTCCTGCCCAACCCTCAGGAACACCTGAAGTATACCCGAACCACCACTAGCGTCAAGGCGGACCGATGGCTCCACCGTAGAGGCGGGATTCATCCCGCCCAGGACGCCATGAATGGCGCCACTACCTGAGCGCGTCCGCCTGCAGCGCCACCTTCTTGTACGCGGCCACCCACTCGTCCATTCGCTCGGGGTCGAGCGTCTTGAACCATGGTATGCCCATGCAGCGATCCGACAGCGCCTCGGACACCGGCAAAGTCCCGCGGCCCTGGCGCAGGTCCCAGTCGGAGAACGCGATCCGGGTCGGCTTCCCGTCGTTGTAGATGTCCGCGTCGTTGAACACCGGATGCAGGTGCAGCGGCGTGTTCGCGGCCCGCCAGCTATGCGCCCCCTCCGCGTTCACCGCCTGGATGAACCGGTCCAGCGACAGCCCGCCCAGCTCCTCGGGCAGGTAGTGGCCCAGCGGATTGTACCAGCCGCCCATCGTTGAGCCCGACCCCTTCGCCGGCCGGTGCGCCCGCAGCCCCGGCACGCCTTCCAGTCCGTCCCAGAAGTAGTTCATCGCATCCTGGATCTCTTGCATTCGCTGCGGGTAGTGGCGAAGCTGCACCCTTCCCATCGCCGAGCAGGTCTGGTTCACGCGGTGCTTGTAGCCGGCCAGCGGCAGCCCCACGAATGGCTTCAACTCCGGCAGCGTGATCTCCGCCTGCGTCCGCTCGTAGTGCCCGAGCGCCAGCGCGCGCTCGAAGACCACCCGGTCGTCCGTGCACAGCATCCCCGCCTCGCCCGCCGCGAACGACTTCCCCGACATCATGGACATCGCCGCCACGTCGCCGATGGAGCCCACCAGCCGCCCCTTGTATAGCGCGCCATGCGCGTGCGACACATCCTCGATCACCTTGATCCCGTGCCTGCGGGCGATCTCCATCACCGGGTCCATGTCGGTGGGATGGCCGCAGTAGTGCACCACCACGATCGCCTTCGTGCGGGGCGTGATCCGGTGCGCGATGTCCTTCGGGTCTATGCAGACCGAGTCCGGCTCGATGTCGGCGAACACCACCGTCGCGCCCAGGCTGAACACGGGCAGCGCGGATGCCCAGTAGGTCAGACTGGGGCAGATGATCTCGTCTCCCCGCCGGACGCCGCAGCCGTACATCGCCGCCAGCAGCGCGGCCGTGCCGTTGCAGAACGCGAGCGCGTGCGTGCAGCCCTGGTAGGTCGCGTACTCGGCCTCGAACTTTCTCGTCACGTCCTCGCCGGACATGGAGCCGGCGCGCAGCACTTCCAGCACCGCCTGCTCGTCCTCCTCGGTCACGATGGGCCAGCGGAAGAGATCGCTGGATTCACTCGTGATCGCCTTTGGCCCGCCAAGCAGCGCCAGCTTCTCGGTCGTCGCATCGATGCTCATGTCCGGCCTCCTGCAATGCGGTGGTTGTTCGGCAGCGTGTATGCCTTCCCTCTCGCCCGCCTGACCACACATGCCGACTACAAGAGGAAACAGGAACGCATCGGCGCAAGAGTCAGACTCAGAGACGCGTCGGGCGGGAACCGGTACCTCGCTCAATCAGGCGTCGAGAGGTGTAGGCTGTGATAGACATACACACACACATGGGCCGGTGGGGCCTGCACGAAGAGCCGGCGGTTGACGAAGACGAGTTGCTGCGACAGATGGACAAGCTCGGGATCGAGAAGGCCGTCGTGCTCCCGCTCGGCATGACCCCGGAAAGCCTTTTCGTAGGCGGCGGGAACGAGGCCGTCCTCGCCGCCTACCAGCGCTACCCCGGCCGCTTCATCCCCTTCTGCAACATTGACCCGCGCAGCGGGAACTCGCCGGAGGCCGATTTCTCGTGGATCCTCGGCCAGTTCAAGGCCGCCGGCTGCAAGGGCCTGGGCGAGCTGACCGCCAACATCCCCTTTGACGACCCCCTCTGCATGAACCTCTACCGCCACTGCGGCGCGGCCGGGCTGCCCGTCATCTTCCACCTCGCGGTCGCCGCCGCCTATGGCCTCTATGGCGTCGCCGATGAGATGGGCATGCCGCGCCTCGAGCGCGCGCTCAAGGAGTGCCCCAGCACGAGCTTCATCGGCCATGCCATGGCCTTCTGGGCCGAGATCGCATCGAACGTGAATGAGGACACGCGGGGCGGGTATCCGACAGACCCCGTCGAGGGGCCCGGGCGAACTGTCCAGCTCCTCAAGGCGTACCCGAACCTCTACGCCGACCTCTCAGCCGGCAGCGGCTTCAACGCCATCACTCGCGACCCGGATTTCGGCTACTGGTTCTTCGAGGAGTGCCAGGACAAGCTCCTCCTCGGCACCGACATCTGCCACGTCAACCAGGACGTCCCCATCGTGCCCTATATCAACGCCTCTCTCGCCGACGGCCGCATCTCGGAAATGGCCTACGCGAAGATCACGCGGGAAAACGCGGAGAGGGTGCTGGGGGTGGGCGGATAGAGCGCATATCCGAGACGAGTCACGCGTCCGTTCCGTTGCTTCGGCAGCAAGGAGGGTGTCTCACAACCTGCCTTGTAGGCTGTGGGACGCCCTAGAAGCCTTCTCGCGGCGGCAGACTGGATTCTGAGACAGCCACCAGATTGCCCAAGCGGCGCAGCGGAGCGCGTATGCCACAGATGTAGCTCCCACGTCGGAGCGGTGAGCTACCGGGGACATGGGGGATCTCCCTACCCAAACAGCCTCAGAAGCTCGCGGTCAACATCAGGTGCGACCGCGGCCCCGTACACAAGGTCCCGCAGGAACGCCTGCCACCTGGTGAGCCAGTATGAGCGAAGCAGCCTACGCCGGGTGGGAGCAGGGACGCGCCCTGCCAGCGCAGCCAAACCTGCCACGGCCTCTCCGATCTTTGCCTGCGCTAGGTTCAGGACAATACTACCCACATCACCGGAACCGAGCGGATGTATGCCGAGCTGGCGGGCCACTGCATCGCATACGCGTTGGAGATCCAGGCGCCAGTCATACAGCCACTCGAGGCTTGCCTCTTCGCGACTCCGTTCCCTGAGGAGCGCCAGATGGTGCCTGAAGGGGAGCGCACACTCGCGGAACTGACGTGCCACACGGATGATGTCCGCGGCGTCCCTGGCCTCGCGCAGCAGAGCGAGGAGGACTGGCCCGACGGTGATACTGCAGTGGAGATCCGAATCAAGGACCGAGAAGCCTGGCTGGTACATCCGGGCGACCTGTGCGCGCATGTCGGCGACACGGCGCTGCAGTTCGCCAAGGGTGATCCCGGCGATCTGCGAGCTATGCATCACTGCAAGGAGATGCAGGTCGGTCGAGTCCGGCGCCGCCCACAGCATCATCCCCGTCTCATCGCACGCCGCCCGAGCCACCGCGGTCTCGAAGAGCTCGAGCGCCGCGGCCATCTCGCCGGCTTCGTCGATGCCGAAGGTCGCGACCCCACCTTCGAGCCTGCGGCTGACACAGAGGACAGGCGGGCCGTCTTCGGCGGCCTCAAGCGCCATGGCTGACTCCTTCGCTCCCCGTATGCTGGCGGCAACGACCCAAGGTTGCAGCCTGACGGAACGCTCGGAGCGGACAAACTCAGCACGCGAGCGCAGGGCCGCAGGTGTGAGGGCCAGTACCGTTGGCATGATGTCCGGAGCCATGTCGAGGAGGGCCGCATCGTCGAGTGCCACGTACGCGAGGGTATCCGAGGCCGGGCCGAGCCAACTGAGTCGCTCAGCTGCGAACTGCCTCGGATGATCCCAGTGCGACCTAGGAAGCACGATGGTAGGCCGGTCAGACAGGACAAGCGCTTCCAGCAGACTCTGCAGGCCTGAGACCAGCGGGATGGAAGGCCGATTCTCCTGTGTCAGGTACGACCTGATGCCGTCGTTAAACAGGGACACACAACGTGCAGTGGCGGGCGGCGGGATCAGTCCGCACTCGTCCCAGCAGAAGGTCTGCGGTGCCAGAGTGTCAAGCAGCCTGCAAAGACGACGTTCACCCGCCATGGCCTCTGTCTCCGGTGTCATGTCTGATACACCTTTCGGTTGCTTGGCAGCTTACTACCGAAGCAACCGGAGAGCAGAAAAGAGAGAGTTCACCGTTCGGGTGCGTCGGCGAGAGGAGATGCGTCTACAGCAGATCGTCTGCCGTCATCACCTTTCCCCTCTCACCTCACTCCACCATCGCCCAGAGAGCAATGGTGGGCCCCGCTGGACTCGAACCAGCCACCTCTGCCTTATCAGGGCAGCGCTCTAGCCAACTGAGCTAGGAGCCCACGATCGACCACAGGCAAGGGAGCCCGTGCCGCTGTGAGGACTCGATCCCCCGCCACAAAAGAGTACGAGAGGGGTTCTGGGAACCCCTCTCGCGATTGCTGAGGTTCTGATGCTCCTTGAGGAACTCAACAGTGTTCGGAGGCTGTGCGACCGACCTAGAGTCCGGACCATCTTTGGATTGCCCACAATATGCCGTCTCTCACGGACGACTAGCTCGCAGCGTTCAGACAAGCCTGAGCGCCTGCGTGTGGATCCTTTGGCGATCCGTTGGGTGGACTCTTAGAAAGGAGGTGATCCAGCCGCACCTTCCGGTACGGCTACCTTGTTACGACTTAGCGCCAATCGCCGACCGCACCTTGGGCGCCTCCCTCCCTTTCGGGTTGGGCCAGTGACTTCGGGTGCAACCGACTCTCATCGCTTGACGGGCGGTGTGTACAAGCCCCGGGAACGTATTCACCGCAGTGTGCTGACCTGCGGTTACTAGCGATTCCGACTTCACGGAGTCGAGTTGCAGACTCCGATCCGAACTGAGGGCGGTTTTATGGGATCGGCTCCACCTCGCGGTCTTGCTTCCCTTTGTACCGTCCATTGTAGCATGTGTGCAGCCCAGGACGTAAGGGGCATGCTGACTTGACGTCGTCCCCACCTTCCTCCAGATTACTCTGGCAGTCTCTCATGAGTGCCCAGCCGAACTGATGGCAACATAAGACGAGGGTTGCGCTCGTTGCGGAACTTAACCCAACATCTCACGACACGAGCTGACGACAGCCATGCACCACCTGTCTTGCGGCTCCCCGAAGGGCACTCCCACCTTTCGGCAGGATTCCGCAGATGTCAAGCCCTGGTAAGGTTCTTCGCGTAGCCTCGAATTGAGCCACATGCTCCACCGCTTGTGCGGGGCCCCGTCAATTCCTTTGAGTTTCAGCCTTGCGGCCGTACTCCCCAGGCGGGTCACTTAATGCGTTAGCTGCGGCACTGGGGGGGTCGATACCCCCAACACCTAGTGACCATCGTTTACGGCTAGGACTACCGGGGTATCTAATCCCGTTCGCTCCCCTAGCTTTCGCGCCTCAGCGTCAGTATCGGTCCAGGAAGCCGCCTTCGCCACCGGTGTTCTTGCTGATCTCTACGCATTCCACCGCTACACCAGCAATTCCACTTCCCTCTCCCGAACTCGAGCCCGCCAGTATCGACTGCAGTTGCTGAGTTGAGCCCAGCGATTTCACAGCCGACTTAACGAGCCGCCTACGCGCTCTTCACGCCCAATAAATCCGGACAACGCTAGCCCCCTCCGTCTTACCGCGGCTGCTGGCACGGAGTTAGCCGGGGCTTCCTCGATGGGTACCGTCATTTATTCGTTCCCATCAACAGAGGTTTACAACCCGAAGGCCGTCATCCCTCACGCGGCGTCGCTGCACCAGGCTTTCGCCCGTTGTGCAATATTCCCGCTTGCTGCCTCCCGTAGGAGTCTGGGCCGTGTCTCAGTCCCAGTGTGGCCGAACACCCTCTCAGGCCGGCTACCCGTCGTCGCCTTGGTGGGCCGTTACCTCACCAACTAGCTGATAGGCCGCGAGCCCCTCCCGTTGCGAGTTTCCCCTTTCCAAGCGCCGTCATGCGATAGCGCTTCATATCCGGTATTAGCCTCCCTTTCGAGAAGTTATCCCGGTCAACGGGGCAGGTTGCTCACGTGTTACTCACCCGTTCGCCGCTAGGTCCCAAAGCTTTGTCCGAAGACTCGGCTCTGAAACCCCGCTCGACTTACATAGCTTAGGCACGCCGCAAGCGTTCGTCCTGAGCCAGGATCAAACTCTCCGTTGGAAAGTCTGTCTCTGCGCAACCGCATGCGCTGAGCCAACTCCCGAAGGATGCTCTGCGCCAACTGCGGCTGCGGAATCTCCAGGGCGTAGCACCAAGCTTTCGCTCGATGCTCGCTCGCTCGATAGCACGCACAACCATCCGAACACTGTTCAGTTCTCAAAGAGCGTGGGAAGGAGCT
>Ga0315293_10005541_pt1 | contig 11884 bp, 14 predicted proteins | sample YL17G13_20_MG_FD_203071 | JGI IMG/M metagenome (GOLD analysis project Ga0315293, IMG submission 203071) | Sediment microbial communities from Yellowstone Lake, YNP, Wyoming, USA - YL17G13_20 | ecosystem: Environmental > Aquatic > Freshwater > Lake > Sediment | place: USA: Wyoming | collected... | reverse complement strand
AGGTGAGAAATGACTTAACTAAGGAGATATTAAAATTTATTTTACAGGAATATAATACGTTGCCATTTGCTAAAAGATGGTTGTTAAAGAAATTTCCAAGTTTTAAAGTTAATTTTGCTTTAAGAATGCTAGAAAAAGATAATATCTTACATCATTATCCACAATTATCTGAAAAAGGTCATGGATTAGTAAGTCAACATGAGCATACATTACTTGTAAAAGATCAACCTAAAATACTTACCAAGGCAGATTAAAAAGATTTATATAAATCTAATTTAGATTAATAATATGGAAAAAATTAAGGATATCATGGGCAAGAGGTTTATTGCATTTAACGAAAATTCTTCTGTTAAAAGTATTGCAAAGAAAATGGGTGAGCTAGATCTTGGGTGCGCAATTATAGTTAAAGGAGATAAGCCTATTGGGATTATAACTGAAAGGGACATAGTTAAGAGAGTTGTTGCTAAAGATTTGGATGTAAATAAAATAAAGGCCAAAGATATTATGACAAGTCCTGTTAAAACTATAGACCCGGATGCTAATATTTATTATGTTGCTAAGATAATGGACGAAAAGGGCTACAAAAGATATCCTGTTGCTAAAAATGGTAAGTTTATTGGTTTAGTAACTCAAACTGATTTAATAAATTACTTCACAGAACAACGAAGAAAGTTTGTATTAAAAAATTTAAGTAAAAAATTAAGAAAAAAGTATTTATGAATTAACCAAAATAATTTGGGATTTCTTTAGTTAATCCAGCCCTTGCGTTTCTTAAATAAGTTTCTTCTATCTCTTTGTATTTTTCCATTAAATCAGGAGAAACACTTGGGTTAACTTTTCTGAATGCTGTTTCAAAATGTTTTTTAGTAACTTCTTTGGCATTTATATTCTCCCTTAAGGCTAATATCCCAGCTTCTCTGCAAACAGACTCCAAATCTGCACCAACACAACCCTCTGTTGTCTTTGCAATCTCATCTAGATTAACATCCTTTGCCAAAGGCATCTCTTTAGTATGGATTTTTAATATTTCCAATCTCCCTTGCTTGTTTGGGGGAGGTATTAATAATAAACGATCAAATCTCCCCGGTCTTAATAATGCAGGGTCTATTATATCTGGCCTATTTGTAGCACCAATGATAATAACATCGTTTAATTCCTGTAAGCCGTCTATTTCAGCTAGTATGGTATTTACCATTTGATCTACAACTTTAGTTCCAACCTCGGTTCCTCTTCTTGCAGCAATTGAATCAAGTTCATCAAAGAATATTATGCAAGGAGAAGCTTGTCTTGCTTTTTCAAATATCTTCCTTATTCCACGAGAGCTTTCACCAACCCATTTATTTAATAATTCTGGACCATTAACTAAAATAAAATTAGCTTCTGATTCATTGGCAACTGCCTTGGCTAATAATGTTTTACCTGTTCCTGGCGGACCATATAATAATAATCCCTTTGGGGGTTTAATTCCTAATCTCTTAAATGATTCTGCATGTTTCAATGGCCATTCCACAGCTTCTTTTAATTCTTGTTTTATTTGCTCTAATCCACCAATATCTTCCCAATGAACATTTGGTGTTTCAATTAAAACCTCTCTCATTGCACTTGGTCTTACTAATTTCAAAGCTTCTCTGAAATCTAAGTCCATTACAATTAACTTTTCTAGAATTTCATTTGGTATTTCTTCTTTTTCACCTAATCTCATCTCTGGTAAATTTCTTCTTAAAACACTCATTGCAGCTTCTTTGCCTAACGCGGCAATATCTGCTCCAACAAAACCGTGAGTTATCTCTGCTAACTTAGTTAAATTAACGTCCTTTGCTAAAGGCATATTTCTTGTATGAATTTTTAGAATATTTAATCTTCCTAGCTTATTTGGTACACCAAATGAAATTTCTCTATCAAATCTTCCTGGTCTACGTAATGCTGGATCAACTGCATTTGGTCTATTTGTAGCACCAATAACAACAACCTTGCCTCTATCTCTTAACCCATCCATCATTGTTAATAATTGTGAAACAACTCTTCTTTCTAGTTCACCATAACTCTCATCTCTTTTAGGAGCAATTGCATCTATTTCATCAATAAAAACTATACTTGGTGCATTTTTTTCAGCTTCCTCAAATATGTCACGAATTCTTTTCTCACTTTCTCCATAAAACTTATTCATAATTTCAGGACCATTAACTAAAATAAAATTAGCTTCTGATTCATTGGCAACTGCCTTGGCTAATAACGTTTTACCTGTTCCTGGTGGTCCGTGTAATAAAACTCCTTTAGGCGGTTCAATTCCTAATTTCTCAAAAATTTCTGGATGTTTTAATGGTAATTCAACCATTTCTCTTATCTTTGAAATCTCCTCTTGTAATCCACCAATATCCTCATAGGTTATATCTGGAACTTTTTCTTCGCTAATCTCGACTGCTTTTGGATTTAAGGTTAATTCTGTATTCTCTGTAATAATAACAGCAGCTTTAGGATTTGTATTTGCAATGATAAATCTTAATCCTGACAAACCAAAACCAGCTGTAAAATTCTCTTCAAACATACTGAATACTTCTTCAAAAAATGGTGATTCAGACATTGTTCTATGTCTTGTTTTTGTTCCACCTGGTGCTACAATATCTCCTTTAACAACAGCCCTTCCCAATAATGCACGTTTAAAAATTCTAGGGTCTGCTTTAATCATGACTCCTTTTTGTGCTGGGGCTATAACAACATCTTTTGCTTCTTTAATTTCTGCTTTTTTTATATTAACAAATTCCCCAATACTTGTTTTAGCATTTCTCCTTAGAATTCCATCCATTCTTATAATATTTTGACCAACATCGGTGGGATAAGCCCTATCAACAATTCCAACAGTTTCTCTACCCCCTGTAATTTGAACAACATCACCTGGGTGTACCCCGAGCAAATGCATTGTCTCTGAATCAATTCTTACAATCCCCTTGTAAGCTTCTTCTTGCAATGCTTCCATTACCTTTAATTTAACTTCTTTAAGTTCTTTCATTTTTATTACCTTTATTATTTTCTTTAAAAATCTTTGTAATTCTTTTATGTAAAAACAATGATAATTTTCCTGGTTCTTCCATTGATACTGAAATTAATTCATTTAATTCGCGATTAAATTCCTCTTCAAATTCAATTATTTCGTGAGGAATTGAAATTGCATATGAATTCCCGACCATTCTTAACTTAACTTGGAACTCTTTTTCTTTTAATTTCTGGAAATCATCGTACGCTTGTTTGTCTGCTGGATGATGCCATACCTTTCCACATGATGGACATTCCCATGTTCTTATTTTAAATCCATTTCTGAAAATTTCGTGCTTGGTTGTTTTTTTATTACAATCCTCACACATAACCGTTGTTTCAAATATGTCTGCCATTTTTGTATACATCCCTTGTATATACAGCCTGTATATAAATATTTCGGTTTTTGGGGCTTTGCACAACTAGAGGTTTTTGCACAATCAGAGAGGATTCTGCACAAGCATATTTTTATATATTAAATAAATATGTCATTTAATGTTGTAAAATGGACAATATAGTTAAAGGGAAGAGCAGAGACGTACTTTTTCCAAGAAAATGTGATTCTTGTGGCGGAACTAATATCAAATGGGTTGTTAAAAAGTTCTCTCCAACAAATAGCAAATCTTCGAATAAAGGTAAAAAAAGAGCGGTAGCCGAATGTTCAGATTGCAAAGCCATCTTAAATATTTTTAGTTCATGATAATAAAAAGTTTTAAATAATAGGGGTAATACTTAGAATTTGTTACAATCAAAATAAAATTGTGGACACGTCGGAATTTGCATCCGATTGAAGGCAGCTGGTTATACTTCCTCAAGCATCTGTGCCGTGCCCGTGATATTATGTTATAAGCATGAGCAGGTATCAAGTTTGCCGCCGTGGATCGATGGCAATTAACTTAACATGCCAAGGTCCTGCCCATGTTTCTTATCACCATCTATTTTGATTCAATATTTCTGTTATCATTTTAGGCGCAGAGTAAATAATTTTTTTGCTATCTTTTAACTTATTCTTATAAACCCAGCAATTTTGATGTAACTCGTCCAATCTAAATCTTATCATTGGTTTGCTTAATCCAATTCCTGATTTCTGTAAATGAGATGATATATCCTTTATTGATTTTGGTTCTTCTGCCAAAAATTTTAAAATAATTTTATCAGTAAGGTCTAATGAATATAATCTTATTGAATCAACTTTAATTATTATATTCATTAAATCCTCTTTATAGTAATTTCCAAGCCTTAATAAATGTGATAAATATCTAAAGACCTCCCTAAGGTTCCCGCAAGTTCTATCAAGCAATATTTGAAAAATTTCATCATCAAATTTTAAATTATCTATTTTGAAAGCATAAGCATTCATTCTACCATAAACAAATTCTCTTAATATTTCGATAGAATTAATTTCCTCTAGCAAAATTGGGAAATCAAAGATTTGGTAAAGTATTGATACAGTTTTCCTGCTTGGAAGAATCTGATTTATATCTCCTGTAGTAATTATTTGCAAATTTTTGGGGAGTAAATCAATAATCTCTTTAATAAAATCAACATGCTTTTTAAAGTTTAATTTATCTAAATCGTCCATAATTAGTATAGATGGGTTTTTATTGAATAAAGATTCTAGGTTATCAAGAAGAATCTGCAAGTCCTGTTCTTTATTAACTAAAAAATTTGTGAAAGCATACTTCTCGGTTTCGGATATTTTATCTTTTGGTATATTAAAGTCTACTTGTTTAACCAATGCTGCTAGGAATGATATTTTCTCAGTGTAATTTCTTGGATCCAACCTAAACACAATCTTTCCAATATTTTTTGCGAGCTTTTCAGTCAAGTTCATTATTGAACTCTTTCCAACCCCAATCTCAGAAATGACTATAATCGCCCCCGCCCTCTCCTGGATGAACTTCCTAATATCCTCTTTTGCTTCTGACCTATCTATAAAGCTCTTTGAATCTGCTTCTTCCACACTAATCGGCTCTAATGAGAACGGATTTTTCGTGAATCCTCTTTCAGCAAACCATGTATCCTTTAATTGGTTCATTTTAGTTATTTGCCTTCATTGCTGTCATTTTCTTTATTTATTAATATTTCTATATAGCAAAATATTTATAAAGCTTTCTAATTATATAATATTAGCAAGATAAGAAAAATCATAAGATTCCTATCTTGACTAATCAAAGGAGATTGATAAAATGGTAGAGAATAAATTATTACAAAGAATAAATACAAAATTTGAGCTAATCCCAAACCACAAGGAATTAGAGGCATTAATAAAGCAGGGCGGGAAAATAGAATATACAAAGTATACTATAACAGGGTTATATTCTTCAACAAGAATTAAATCTTTTATTAAAGATAAGGAAAAATTCAATGTCCATGTTAAAGAGCTACAAGATATAATAAATGTTTTTGGTGATGAAACAATATTTTCTCCAGTAATTTCAATGAAAGCGGTAAACAAACAAACAGCCGAGATATTTATTCAGTTGCAAATTGATGCTGGATTTAAAAATATCTCAATCATAGAGCCAGATATACATCAAAACGGACAATCATCAAGTAATTTTTTTAAGAATAAACTAGACTTAAAAGAATTAAAGAATAAAAATATAATTCCGTTCTTAAGTTTGGCAATGCAAGGAAAATATTTGCTTTCAAATAAATTAAAGGCGATGAAAATATTGGGTTTTAATTTAGTAAATATTTCCTTTACAGGATATTATAAGTACAGGGATAATTTATTATTAATTCTAGGTGCTATTGGAAAAGAATATCCAGATGCACTTATTAGTTGTGTTTGGAGTAGAGTTAATAAAACCTCATGCCCTCCACTTACTGCATTATATAATCCAAGATATGTAAGCTCTGGATATAAATGGGGTGCAAGTAATAAAAAAGATAAGAATGTAGAAATTTTAGATGAAGATAAAATAGAATTTTATTCTTTATCAAAAACAGAAAAAACAGAAATGAAAACTAATTTGCAGTTAACTTCCGATGACGATTTAATAGCTTATCTTAAAGCAGAAAGTTTTATTAAAAACAAAAGAATAATAGATAAATTATCTAAATTAGAACAAGAAAAATTAAATGAGCTTATAAAAACAAAAGAAGCATTAATGAGCTTCTTTTAATCTTTTTAACTTTATAAATAAGATTTTATCATATTGACTTCTAAATTTTCTTGTCTTTGCGTTTAATATTTTTTCTCTTAATTCTTCTTCATTTATATTGGGATATTTATCTTTTAATTTTTCTTCATATTTATCCTGCCAAGTATATATTTCTTCTAAAAGTATTGCCGCTAGAACTCTTTCTGGATAAGGATAAGAATTTAAAGAAGTCATTTTGACTTGACCTCTCTAATAAAAATTTCCCAAATCTCTGGATTGCTTGAGTTTTTTTGATATTTGAAAACAATTTCATATTTTTTATTTTCATCAAGTTTGAATAGCATTTCTTTTGGTAATGTAACTCCAGGACTATTGCCAATTCTCGTAAGTTTTCTTACATTAACATTATATTTCATGTTATAATTTATATTATAATATAGATTATAACATATAAATATATCGTTTTTCGCAGCTTTGTAGAATAACCCCCTCAAAACTCTAAATTGTATAATAACCTATACTTTTGAAGAATAAATCGAATTCTTTAAATACTTTTATAGGAAAGAGATCGTCATCCTCAAAATGAATAAATGTACAATATGTGGTAAGGAACTAAAATTTAGTTCAAAAACACGAAAATATTGTTATGATTGTAGAAAAAATATAGTTTTAAAAAAATGGGTTGAAAAATCGATACAAAAAAGAAAATTATTAGGAAAAAGAAAATAAGATTAACCTTTTTAATTTAAAACTTATTTTTAGAAATTTTTTTCTTTAATCTTTGATATAATAAGGGGTATTTTTCATTTGAAAGTTCATAGAAATTTTGGGGTGGAATAAAGTTAGGATAAAGTTGCTTTATTTGTAAAAGAGTTATTGGTTTCTTAAGAACTAAAAAATCTTTGATTTCTATTGCTACACCTCTATTTTTACCATAATAATAATTTAAAAAATAGTCTTTTGTTATTCCAGATTGACTACCAAATCTTCTCCAAAGGTTAGATAAATTATCTTCATAAATTCTTTCTATCTTTAGTATCATTGAAATTGTACTTTCTGGCATCGATTCATAAATTATAACATATCCTTGTTTAGTTATCCTATTTTTTCTTCTTTTAGAGAATATTTTTCTAAATTCATATTTCTTTAAACCTTCTTTTATTTTCTTAACATACTCTGGATAAATTGTTATTAAGATCATATTTAAATAAGACCTTTAAATAATATATAAATTTATGTTTACCGTAGATTTAAAAAGTTCTAAATATTGCTCTTTTTATGGAAATAAGCGAAGTAAAAAATGCAGTTAAGTATGGAGATTTTATATTAAGACAAGATAGTCCTAACAAAATTGATATTAAATGGCTTCCTAACATCACTAAAGAAATGTTAAAAGATGAAACTCCTAGAGTATATCTTTTTGTTCAAGATGGTAGGATTAAAAAGATAGGCGGCTCTGCTGGATTGGGAGGAATTAAAGCAACTATAAGTTTTTATATTACTGGGATGCAAGGTAGTCCAGGTTCATCGAGGTTTATTACTCATTTACTTATAGCTAATGCATTAGAAAAAGGTGCTAAAATGGAATTATATATGATAACTTCCCCAAAAGTTCCTGCTGTTGTTAATGGACTATTTAGTTCAAAGAAAATGGAAATCGCCAGTTTTAAAGAAATGGAAAGATTTTGTAATGAAGAATACTATGAAAAAGAGAAGAAATATCCAGATTGGGATTTTCAAGAAAATAACGAAGATTACCCATCAGAGTTGGCGCAATTACATAATAAATATCATCAAGAAAGATTAAAAAAGAAACAAGAACAAGCTAAACTTTCGGTGGGCAAAAAATAATTATCTCGTGAGAAGCTTTTATGTGGTCGTCCCCGTTTTCTATCCTATTTTTTCCTATTCTTGTTTCACCTTGACCCATTGTATATTGCCAAGTTGGAAAAAATTTCTGAAATTCTTTATCTTTATAATACTCTCTTATTGTTGGACAATTATTATAAGATAGAATAAATCCGCCTTTATGTTTTTTTAATAAATCCCTTAAAATTTCGTGCTTAAATCCATTATGATGAATGGGAATATTTCTCATAGGATAAATTCCTTTAAACATTTTTGAGTCTTTACCAATATAATAAGGTGGGTCGCAATAAAAGAAATCATTTGGATATTTCTTAAAAACTTCTTGAAAATCAGTACAATCAACTTTTAGATTTTTTGGATTAAAATCTCTTATCTTCTCTATAATCTTATTATACCTATTTTTATTTAAATAAATATCAGAAGACCAACCCATAAATCCTGGTCCATAAGAAAGATTAAAGTTATAAACAAAATATACAGCAAGAGTTAATGGATCTAAAGTAATTTCTTTTTTCCATACTTTATTTAATATTTTTCTTATTTCTTCAAATTGCTCTTTAGTTGGCTTTAATTCTTTAAGCTTCTCATAAAGAAGTTTTGGTTGTTCTATTTGAAACTTCCAGTAATTAACTAAAATATCAAAAATTTCATAACCTCTAATTTCTAAATCTAAATATTTACTCATAGCTATTTCAATAGATCCACCACCGAAAAAAGGAGATATAACTCTTTTTATGTTTGTAGGCAATAATTCAATAACATGACCAACGGCTAAAGTTTTGCCACCCGCATATCTAATCGGAGAACAAGGAACTCGCTTATATTTGTTCATACTTTTTGAATTTTTGCTTTTTATACTCATTAAAAATTTTTCTTTTTTTTCTTTTAAATCCATTTCTTTATTGGATAAAGTTTTTTGTATGATTTCCATATTCATTTCTTGCTCCTAAACTTCAAAGCAAACCAGATTCCAAAGCTAAATCCGATTAATGCTCCTGCGATTACCCCCGACCAAAAATATAATGTTGTTATCATTTTAAATTATTTTCCTTTCCAATTGCAATACTCACATTTTTCACTAGATGCAGGACAATCTCCTTGCAAAACTTTTATGGCTTTAGTAAATAAATTTTGTGCATGTTTAATATCAACAGGAACTTCAACAAGTTCTGTCTTGAATATAAAAGTTCCATCATTATCTACACTCTCAAAAATATAAAACATTAAATAAGAATAATCATGCGTTTCATACCCATTTCTTCTTAATAAATAATTATAAATATTCATCTGGTCAACATAATCGTGATGAGTATTTTCCTTTAAATCATAACCCCTCGTCTTGAAATCCAGAACTATAATTTTTCCATCTTTCTCTAATAAATGGTCAACAGCACCCCTAAGGATTATTCCACTTTCATTATCTTTTGCTTGTATACCTTTAAAGTTGCTTCTCCAAACTTCTAGTAATCCTATATCTGAAAATAACTTAGCATTTATCTTATGCTTAATGATTTCAGGAGGCAATTCTCCTTTCTCCATATATTTATCATAATGTTTTTTTAATTGTAAATCAATTCCACCACCCAAAGTTGGAAATCCCCCAGATGGTCTTTTTATTTTATTAATAATACTCATATAAAAGCACTTAGGGCAGTTTTCAAGAATTCTTAAACTACTCGGTGAAACATAAATTTGTGTCTGTTTTGCCTGTATCATTTTATTTTTTCTTTCTCGGTCTATTCCAATATGGAGATTTGCATTTAGGGCAAACCATCGGTTCTTCCTTGCCCTCCCTTGGAACCCATTTATGCCCGCATCTCTCACAAACATATCCCTCTAATTTTATTTTTCCCATGGGTGTACTATATACCCACAGGTATATAAGTTTTGCTATAATAAAAAAGCTTATATACTTATTGGTATATTACTAAAGAGTAAGAATAAGACATATAAACCATAAAATGACAGAAGATTCATGGGAAAATACCAGAAACGTAAAGAAGGTTACAGCCAGGGTTAATTCTCTTAGACAAAGCTATCCTCAAAACTGGGAATCATATAATTCTGCAAAAACCAAGGAAAAAATTATATCAATTAAATTATTACTTGAATTGTTAGACAACTTTGACATCAAAAGAAATTCAAACAATTCTTTTACATTAAAAGAACAGATTCTCAGCATGTTTGTCTATTGCTATTCAAGGTTTAGCTCAAGAAGGGCAATATCCGACTTGGAAATGCTAAGGCAAAGAGGGATGCTTTCAAGAACCCCTCATTTCAATTCAGTATTAAATATGTTCAGGAAACCGAGCATGACAAATACGCTTTCTGAATTGGTTGAGATTACTTCATTGCCATTAAGAATGTTCGAGGAAAAATTTGCAATAGATAGTACAGGATTTTCAACTTCTATATTTGAACGTTGGTTTGATGTAAGGACAAAGGAAGAAATATTCAAGAGAACTTGGAAGAAAGTCCATTTAATCTGTGGAGCTCGAACTAACACAATAACAAGCATCGCAGTTAGTGATGGAACAGAAGCCGACAGTCCTTATCTGGTTCCATTAGTCCAAAAAACAGCAAAGTATTTTGATATGAAAGAATTATCTGCAGACAAAGCTTATCTTTCTCGTGCCAATTTAAGAGCCGTAGCTTCTAAAGGGGCAATTCCTTTCATTCCATTTAAAAGCAATTCAATAGAAAATCCTAAGGGGACGAGATTATGGAATCAAATGTGGTTATTTTTCTATGAGCATCAAGAAGAATTCATGAAGCATTATCATTCCCGTTCAAACGTTGAAAGCACTTTCTCGATGGTTAAAAGGACTTATGGAAACCATTTAAGGATGAAGTCTGAAAGATCACAGATAAATGAGATATTGATGAAATGCTTATGCCATAATTTAGCCGTATTAGTTCAAGAGAGCTTCGAGCTTGGATTAGAGATTGATTTCAAAGCTTGTGCAGACGACTATTTTGCACAAGGGTAGAGCTTATATATGTGCAAAGCTGGTTTTTGGAGCTTTGCGCAAAAACCTGAGCCGAGAATTTGCGTGAAGCCTAGATAAGGCTTAGGATAGCCAAAAGTGGCTTGTAGGATTACCAGAACCTACGAGGACTGAGGAAACCTTTTTAATCAAGGAATTTTATTTTAATTCCATATTCAAACATCGACATAATTAAACAAGCAATATTATGACAAACTACTTTGCATAATGCTTCATTTTCCTGTCCCTTCTCTGATTTAGCTTTAACATAAGGCAAATAATTACGTTTTATCATTGCAAAGGTGCTTTCAACATTTGAACGAAGATGATATTTTTTTCTGAACTCATCTTCATGCTCTTTAAAAAATCTAATCATATTAAACCAAGCAGGGCTTCCCTTAGCTTTTACAATTGTATTTTTTCTCGGCAAAATAAATGGGGTTGCTCTAATTGAAGCTACAATATCACAATTCTTACGAGAGAGATAAGCGGAATCACCAGAAATTTCCTTAATATCAAAATAAACAGATTTTTTAATTAAATCTTCAAATTCTGGGCAATCATGCGCTGTTCCTTTTGTTACCTTTGCTGATATAACGATATTTGTTTTTACACCAGTAACAATATGCAGTTTCTTATAATCTTTCTTAAGTTTATTAAATAACTTATCAAACCTTATGTCAATCCAATCTTTTCTATTAAATGTTGAAAAGCCTGTTGAATCAATACTTACATGGGATTCAAGTTGTTTAAGTGGTTCTGCTGTTAATTTAATCAATTCATTTAAATGATGTGTTAATTTTTCAGATTCCATAAAATAATCTATAAGCCTAAATGATGGCGCATATTTTAGATAACCCAAACCCTGAAATAATTTTAAATCAGAGA
>Ga0315293_10005540_pt1 | contig 11884 bp, 9 predicted proteins | sample YL17G13_20_MG_FD_203071 | JGI IMG/M metagenome (GOLD analysis project Ga0315293, IMG submission 203071) | Sediment microbial communities from Yellowstone Lake, YNP, Wyoming, USA - YL17G13_20 | ecosystem: Environmental > Aquatic > Freshwater > Lake > Sediment | place: USA: Wyoming | collected... | reverse complement strand
GGATTTTAAGCCAAAAGCTTTTGCCATTGAACAGGCTTAATCTCCTTGAGGCAAAATCTGCTGATTTGCTTGAAGAAAAAATGATTCTGCCTGTGAAAAAAGCAGGGCTTGAATGCAAAATTGCCGGCGCAGACTCTGGCTTCATTGGAAAGGATTTGCTTGCCCTCGACCTTGTCCTAATAAGGGCAATTGGCGCAGTTTTCTCCTACAAAAAAGGGATTCTGCAGAAAGCGGAGTATTTCCCCTCATTTTATTCTTTTCCCGAGCCAAGCCTTGGCACAGCCAGCCTTGAAGCGGACGAATTCCAGTGCAGCAAAAGCATCCAAAGGCTGATAAAAGAAATTGAGACCGCACAGAGCCTGATTGAAAAATTCAAGCCGGATTACTGTTTCTTGGATGGGAGCATTGTCCCCCAATATGCCGACAAGCCGAGAAAAGACAGCAAAATAAAAAGCGCTTACCATGAAATGCTTGAACAATTCCAACTGCTTTATGCAACAGCCGAAAAAAACAATTGCGAGCTTGTTGCCTGCGTTGAAGACAGCAGGGGCTCAAGATTCAGGCAAATACTGCAGCAGCAACTGCTTGCAAACCAGGCGTTTCTTTCAGAGCAGCTTGAAGGCTGCTATGACGCAATCCTGCTTGATTATCTGCTTCAGCCGGGCGAGAGAAGCATGGCTTTCAGCTACACTGCAAGCATAAAAGAGCATCCAATCCTGATGGATTTTGACGAGCAGTGGTCAAAAAGCGTAATGGCTTTTTACATCAAGCCAGTTGCCTTTGACAGGCCATTGAGGGTTGAGTTCCTGCACAAAAACAGCGATGGCGTTTCAAAGCACGCAGGCGAAATCGCTTCAATGGTGTATGCCCAGAGCTGCATGCACAGGGAATACGCTTTTCCGGCAATTCTCATTGAAGCTGATTTGCATGCAAGGCTGACTCCTGAAGAAATCGAAATTGTTTATGACAAGATTTTAAACAAGTTGGGCAAGAGTTTTAAATTAAGGCTTAGGAGAGACAACAGGCCGCTGTAGGGTGTGGGAAAATTGGCTGAAAAAGAGGAAATCGGGACAGTGATAAGCGCTTTGGGCTGCCCTTCCCCAAGCAGCGTTGATTTTGTTGTCAACAAGGGAAAAGTGCATCGAGGGCAATTTGTTGAAATGGATTACAGCGAAGGCACCTTGATTGCCATGGTGAATGATGTTGTCAAGACAAACAGGTATTTTGAAAGGGCTGACAGCGTAAAAGAATTTGAAAGCAGCGGTTCTGCAATGTTTGAGCAGTTTCCCACTGCCGAATGGGAATACCTTGTTGCAAAAACAAGGCCGCTTGGCTTTTTTGCCGGCGACATGATAAAAAGGGTTACTTTTCCGCCCTCTCCAGGCACTAGAGTCAGGATTGCATCAAAAGAAAACCTTGAAAAATTTTTGAGCTTTGACAAGGAAGCAGGGCTTTTTTTGGGCGAAGTCGAGCACCACAATTTGCCGGTAAAATTGAACATGTCAGCGCTGCTGAAAAAGCACCTTGCAATTCTGGCTTTGAGCGGCGGAGGAAAATGCATAAGCCCCTCTGTTAAAGTGCTGTTGTGTGATGGAAGCGAAACCGAAATCGGAAAATTCGTTGACAGCAAACTTTTGTCAGGGTTTGAGGTTGAGGGTGGTGTGGAGTTCTGCAAGAACAATGATGAAAGCCTGAAGGTTTTTTCTTTGTCTGAAAAAGTAACGCTTGCGCAATCACGCATAACGGCTTTTTCCCGCAGAAAAGCCCCTGAAAATATGGTTCGGATTCATACACGCACAGGAAAGGTTCTTGAGTTGACTCCTGAGCATTTTGTCCCAGTGCTTGATGAAGGCATATGTTGGTTGCAGGCAGGTGAATTAAAGCAGGGTGATTATCTGTTTTTGCCAAAACCGGAAACTGGTGGGCATTGGCAATCAATCAGGCTGTTCAATTTTTCTAAGTCAAGGGCTAAGACAGTTAGCTTTGATAAGACTGTTGCGGTTAATGAAGATTTTGCCAGATTATTTGGTTTCCTGCTTGCCGAAGGGCACAATAACGGGAAAATGATTTCTTTTACGAACAATTCCCCGATAATCCAGCGGGAGTTTGCGCGATTGTGTTCGGTGGTTTTCGGCGTTGTGCCAAAGAAGCTAAAGCGGGAAAACGAGGTTAGAATTTATAACAAGGCGCTTGCTTTGGCTCTGCAATCGGTTGGTTTCACGAATAGCAGTTGGACAAAATTTGCCCCAAAAGAACTGCTTTCGAGCAAGCGAGAGGTTGTTGCGGCTTTTTTGGGCGGCTTGATAGACTGCGATGGCCATGTCTCAAAAAGTAAGGGCCTTGAGATTTGCCTTGCAAGCAAAAAGCTGATTGATGCTGCGAATTCAATGCTGTTGCGTTTTGGCGTTGTTTCTGTCCTAAAACAAAAGGTCGTTAAAGGCAAATGCTATGCACGGCTCTCTGTCGATGGGGCAAATGATTTGGCAAAACTGAATAATACTCTTGATTTGCTCATTGACTATAAAAAAGAACGGCTTTCCTTTTGCGCAAAGCGCAAATCAAACACCAACATCAATGTTGTGCCAAAACTCAGCGGCAGCATAAGTGAAATACTCAGGCTGCTCAATATGAGCCTTTCGCAAACAAACTCAAGCGGAATTGCGAACTATATATACAGGAAGGACAGCCCCTCCTTTGGTTCGCTGAAAAAGCTGCTTTTTTCTTTTAGCAGTAGGTACACGTTTCTTGAATCAAAAATCAAGGAAACGAGAGAACTTTTTTACTCACTGCCAAACATTTCTGAAAATAACGCAAAACAGATTATCGCGCAGGCATATGGCGATTTCAACTTCAATGAACTCGCCAGTGGCACGGGCGTTTCTTCGACGACAGCGCGCAGGATTGTGTGCGGGATAACAGCGCCTACGAAAAGTGCCTTTGTTCTTGCAAAACATGCGCTATTATTGCAAGGTGAAAACGATGTCGGAATAGGACTTGCAGCAAGCGCTGATTTTGGAAAACTTGCCACCAAAATCAGGGGGCTCTGTGAAGCAACTGGGATTGAATTGCAATCAATTTGTGAAGACGCCAGCGTGCACAAAAACTATTTATATCAAGCGGCTTGCGAAAGCAGGGGCTGCTATTCCGTACTTTACAGCTTATTGCAAAAGCTCTTTGTCAAGGTATTAAAGCTTGAGGAAAACCTTGCATTGGCAAAGCAAAAGGTAGCCTTTTTGGATTCTATCGCAAACTCAGAGTTCTTCTTTGACAAAATAATCAAAACAGAGCGATTCAAGCCTGTTTTTGAATATGTTTATGACCTATCAGTTGAACATGGCAATTTCACTGCAAACAACTTGATAATCCACAACAGCTATTTGGTGAGCGTGCTGCTTGAGGAATTGCTGGAGCGAAAAAAAGAGCATGGCAGGATTGCCACAATAGTCCTTGACCCACACGGGGAATACAGCAGCTTTGCAGAGCCTGTCAATGGCAAGGAGCACAAGGATTACAGCTCAAAAACAAAGCTTGTAAAGGCAGCAGACATAAAGATAGGGGTTCCAAAGCTAAGTGTAGGCCTTGTTTCAGGCATCATTCCTGGATTGAGCGCTCCCCAAAAAAGGGATTTGGGGAAAACAATAAGCGATTTGAAAAAACAGATGAAAGAAGGCCTTGGCCCATTTGATTTGAATGACTTAAGAGATGCGATTGCAAGGGATGAAAGCATAAAGGAAAACAGCAAAGGCCCTTTGATTGGATGGATTGATTCCTTGAGGGAGCTGCGTTTGTTCGGAAAAACAGACAATCCAGGCATTGTTGATTTGATAAAGCCAGGCCAGCTTACAGTGATTGATTTGAGCGACACAATCAGCCTGCAGAAAAAGCAAATCATTGTGAGCTATTTTGCTGAAAGGATTTTTTTTGAAAGGCGCAACAAGAATGTTCCGCCATTCCTGCTTGTTCTGGAGGAAGCTCATCAGTTCGCTCCTGAGGTTGCAAAAGCCGAAACAGCAATCTCCCGCAGCATCATAAGGACGATTGCGCGAGAGGGAAGAAAATTCGGCGCTTCCCTCTGCCTTGTTTCGCAGAGGCCGGTGCAGCTGGACACAACTGCTTTGGCAAACTGCAACACGCACATAATCCTGCGCATCACAAATCCTTATGATTTGAAGCACATCAGCGAAAGCTCTGAGGGGCTGGACAGCAAAAGCGTTGAAATGATAAATTCCCTGCGCGTTGGCGAAGCGCTGATTGCCGGAGAGGCAACGCACTTCCCGCTTTTTTTCAAGGTCAGGCAGAGGAAAAGCATGCCAAGCAGGCATGAAAAATCACTGGAAGCCGCGGCGCTTGAATTCGAGCAGAGTGAAGAAAAAAAAGACGGCGAAACAGAAGCATTATTATAAATTTTTTTTCCCGCCAATTTTTTTTAAAATTTTTTTGCCATGCGCAGTTTTTTTCATTTTTTTCTGATTTTTTTCAAAAAAAATCGCGTTTTTTTCTGCCGAAAGCGTTTTTTTGCCCAAGGAAAATCTTTTTAAGCAGTTTAATTATTTAATTAAGCATGCCTTTGACCCATTTTGTTGCAGAAGCAAGGAAACACGCCCCTGTTTTGAAGCCTGCAGCAATGGAAAACGCCCAAATCATTGACGGCGAGTCATTTACGCCTGGTTCCCTGCAGGGGCAGAGCACTGAAACAAAAAAATTCATGGCGGAGATAAGCGAAGTGAAAAAAGAGGACGGAAGGCCAAGCTGGCAGGGGTGCAAGTATTACAAGGAAAAGGGCGGAAGGGCATTCTGCGGGCAATACTTCAGCTGGTGCGCAAAAGACCAGTGCCAAAAAAAATTCATGGACGCAAATTTCTACGATTTCAAGAAATACCTGAAAGGCGCAAGGATAAAATAAAGGCTATTTTTTATAACACTCAAGCCCATTCAGCGGAAGCATTCCTCGAGCATTTTTCAGCGGAAACTTGGTCTCTTCCAAGGCGCTTTAAAAGGCGCCAGAACATCCTTTCTTCATGAGCATGTTCCCAGCACGCTTTTCAATTACCTGTATTCATTACTTGGAGGAAAAAAGGGCGATTGATGTCGAATTCTCTCACCTCACGCTTAAGAGAATGCTAAGGCAGCCCTTTTTTCCCTCTTTTTTCCTAGGCAATAAGGCTTTTTCTGCACTGGAATTGAAACAGCTTCTTTCTTTTTTTGGCAAAAAGCGCTTCAGCATTTCGCAGCAGGACGGTTCTTTTAAGGTAAGTGCTGCTTCTTTTTCAGAATTGGATGAATTTGCCGACACTGTTTTCAAGGAAACCGGTTTCAGGCCCATTGTTTTGCAGCCAGAAAGGCAGTTTTTGCTTCAGAATAACTGGAGTTATTTTGATTGCTTTGATTTTTTTTCCGAAAGCGAGTTTGTAAAATCGAATGAAATAATGCTGCCTGCAGCCAAACTGCCCTTCTTTTCAGAGCCGTTAAATGAAACAGTTGAACAGCTTGCTGTTGAAGCCCCTGAGCTTGCCGAAAAAACGGTTGAATCAGTTTCCCTGGCAAACCTTCTCAGGCTGCCAATTGCTTCTGTTCCAAGCAATGAATTTTTGCAGGCAGAGGCTTTTCTTGAAAACCTTTTTTGGGCAACAGGCATTGGCAAAAAAAAGCAGGCAATTTTTTCCCAGGATGAAAAGGATTCCTTTCAAAATATGGCTTTCAGCAAAGATCTTGCAATGGTTGATTTCAGCTCGCTTTGGCCAATCCTCCTCACAAGGCAATTGTACAATTTGGGCACTGATTCAATTGACTGCAATTGCTGCAGGCCTGAAAGCCTTTCCAGCAGCAATGTCTTGCCAAGCAGCCTTGCTTTGGCGGAATTCTTAAAGGACGGGTTTTTCTTCCAATCCTGCTCAACCAGGTTTGCAGATGCATTCCACCAAAGCCATCAGGAAAAAGAAACAAGAATCAGGAGAATGCAGGATTTCTGCCTGAAGAGCGTGCCATTGGGGCCCTTTTTCAGGAACCAGAGGGAAGCCATTCCGCTTGCAGACGCGCTTTCCCTGCAGAATTCAGGCGACGCAACCATTGTCGGCGTGAAGGAAATGCACTGGTTTTGCCAAAAAAAAGAAAGCCTTGTTTCAAAAGAAATTTTGTCAATTGCAGAAAAAATAAGCTTTGTTGAAAAATCGCTTGAAAAAAAACAGCATGATGCCGCAAAAGAAAACGGCTTGCTTGGAATAAGCCTGCTTTCGGCAAACAGCGATTGCCTTTTGCAGGAATCAACAAAAAATGTCCTTTCAAGGCTGCTTTGCAGCCTGCCAGGGCATTTTTGCAATCAAAAAAGCGCTTTTTTTGATGAAACTGTTTGCACTGCAATTGAATCAGTGCAATCCAATGTTTTGGCTAGTTTCACAAAGTTTGCCGCGGAAAAGCAGGCAAGGGTAATTGCCTCTGCAGAAAGCAGTGCCTTGCTGAAAAGCAGCAATCCCTTTGCCCTAATAAAGCAGTTCAGCCAAGCGCAAAAAATTCCAGCGTTAATCCATGCCAAAGGCAAATAAAAAAATTTTTCACTTTTTAACTTCTTTTCTTTTCAGGCGGGGCAAGGCCAGCCTTCCGCATTTTTTTCCTGATTTCCATGCTAATAACCCAGGCATAGCTGGAGCCTAATCCGCCCATATCGCCTATTTGCTTTGACGTGAAGCCAGCAAACCTTGCATAAGCAACTGCCTTCTGCTGGATTGTAAAGCCTGCTTTTTTGGCGGTTTCCTCAAGCAAGGCGATTGCCTCTTCCGGATTTTCCATTCTTATTTGCCCTGCAAGAATGCCCCTCCTTGTAAAAGCCTTTTCCCCAATGCTATTTCTTGCTATTACTAGTGGTTTCTCAAGAGAGCCGAGCTCTTTTCCGGCTTTTTTTCTCGCAATCTTCAGCATATCAATCGCTAAAAATCTTATCTGCCTGCTGCACACAAACCTGGCCTTGTTTTCAAAGCCGCTTACCTTTTTTACGCTGTCTGGATTAAACAGCTCAAGCTTATGCGGAAGTTGCCTCCTTATATAGCCGGCAATGTCTTTCTCATCAAACCCTGCGGTGTTGAACAAATCCTGGTAATGCCTGTAGAAACTGCCCGCCTTTCTTACAATTGCAGGTTCATGTTCAATCATAAGTGCCGCTATTTTTGCCCTGCTTAACTGTCCTGTTGCTTTGCCCATAAGCCCATGATATGTTCTTGCTCTCACAGGAATTTCTTCGCCCTTTGCCTTCAAGAAATTGTATGCCTTTTGAACAACTTTCCAGCTTGCCTGGTTATCTCCTGCAATTTGCGTCAGGCTTTTTTTTGTTGAACGCAGCTCATGCAAAACCTGGGCTTCCTTTTTTGGGTTTTTCCTCAAAGGCAATGGCAACCGCCAGGGCTTTTTTGGAAGCATTGATGCATGCCCCTTTATAACATTTTTTGAGGCCGAAATAATCTCCATCGCCTTTGAAAGCGAAAACTTGCTCCTTGCAGCGCCTCTTTTTATTGCCCTGAACCTTTCAATGTTTTCTGGCCTTAAGTTTCTTAAAAGCGCATTATAGTCATCCCGAACAAGGCCCCCGCCAACGCCAAGGGCAGAGGCAATCTCTTTTGTTGTTTTGCCCTGCTTCAGCAATCGCAGTTCCTCCTTCCGCCTTCTGATTACTTTTGCCCTTCTTCTAATGTTTCCCATTAACATCTTTCTTTTCTATGTATTTAAAATTAGGTTTTTTGGGCAATCTGCCTTGCTTGTATTTCCCTGTTTTCTGTTTGCAGACAATGTTCCGCCCTTAAACCAACGTTTTTTAAATTCTCCTTAGGGTTCCTTATGTATAGCAGAAATTTCTTTTTTTTGATGATTTATGATTAGGATGACCAGGTTTGAGAGGGCAAGGGTAATTACCGCAAGGGCGCTGCAATTGTCCTTTGGGGCGCCGCCGCTTGTCAAGACAGAGAGCGGAATGACTGCCTTTGACCTTGCCGTAAAAGAGCTTGCAGAAAGCGTTTTGCCCCTGGTTGTAATAAGGCATTTTCCTGACGGAAGGTCGGAAAGGCTGGCTGTTTAGGAAAGGTGTTCTTTTTGGGAAAGGCTGTTCCAAAGTCAATTAAAAGCAAGGTTGAAAAACTGCTTATCCGTTTTCCTACCAAATTTGGAAAAGATTTTGACCAAAACAAGCGGCTTTTGGACGAATTTGACATCTCTTTGAGCAGGTTTGACAGGAACATGATTGCAGGCTTTATCACAAGAAAGTATGCCGAAGCAGCAAAGAAAAGCAAGGCTGCATAAGGCAAATTTTTCTCATTCTTCTATTGGCGCAAGCACTGGCTTTGAGATTCCGTCTTCGCCTTTTTCCCTTTCAATAACGTAAAGCGAGGCGCTTGCCGCTTTTCTCATCTGCATGTCGTGCGTTATCACAAAAATCTGGTCAACCAATGACGGCAAATGCAATTGCATCATTTTGGATAAGGTTTGCACTGCAGTGCTGTCAAGATTGTGAGTTGGCTCATCCAAAATTAGCCATCCCAAGTTTCTTGCCAATACAAGCGAAAAAGAAATCCTTATGCAGATTGCAGCAGCGCTCCTTTCCCCGCCGCTCAGGATTCCCTCAACTCTCACCCATTTTCCGTTCCTTTCCTTTGCCTTCAATTCATATGTTCCCTCTCCAACATCCATTTTTGCCGATACAAGGTCCTTGTAAGGGTAGGCTTCTTGCCAAATGTCATGCATTGCCTCGTTTATTGTTGCAATCAGCGTTTCCCTCAATTCGTTCTGCGCTGCAACCAGGCTGTTGACAAAGCAATCCATTTTTGCGCTGCTTTCTTCCATTGCCGCAATTCCTTTTTCCGCTTCCTGCAATTGTTTTCTTGTTTTTTCTATCCTTTCAAGCAGGGAATTCATTTCCTGCAACAACTGCCTGTTTGCGGAAATTTCTTTTTTTGCAGAATCAATCGCCGACTTTTCTTCTATCGACTGCCTTCTTTTCAGCAAAAGCCTTTTTTCATCAAAATCCGTTTCCTGCAGCGTTTTCAAAGCTTTTTGCGCTTCATCCAAAAGCCTGTTCATTTGCCTTTCTTTTTCAGCGGCTTTCTGCAAAGAGCCAAGCAATTGCTTTTCCCTGAGAAATTTTTCCCTGGCTGCTTCAACCGCTTTTTTTGTTTCCCTTGCCTCTGCCCTAAGCTTTGCAATTTTTGCGCTTGCCTCTGCTTCCAGCGCCAGGGCTTTATCCATTTCGGCTTTTGCCTTTTTTGCCTCCTGCATTGTTTCCTGAACAAGCTGCTCCCTTGTTTTTGCATCAATCTTCTGCCTGCAGGTCGGGCATTCTGCCCCAAGCAATTCAAGTTCCTGCAATTGCTCTCCAAGCTCAGCTGATTTTTTTTGGTTCAAAGCCGCTTCTTTTCCAAGCGCCTCTTTTTTTTCCCTTTCCTTTTCCTCTTCTGCTTCAATTTCTTTCCCTTTTTTTTCTTCCCCTGTAATATCTTTTTCAAGCAGTTCTATGCGTTTTTCTATTTCCACAATGCTTTTGCCGCCGGCTTCTTTTTTTGCCTCCTGCAGCATTTTTTCAATCTGCATGGCGGCCGCCTTTTTTTCAGATGCTTCTTCCCTTAACCTTCTGCTCACAGTTTCTTTTTCCTCAAGCTGCTTCACTTCAACAAGCAATAGCTGCACTGTTTTTTGCCTTGATTCTGCAAATTCCTGCAGTGAAACGCTTTCTTTTTCCTTTCCCCTTATTTTTTGCAGCAGCTTTTCCTCTTCTTGCCCTAAAATCATTTTTTTTTGTTCCGCAATCCAGCCCTTTCTTTCCTTTGCAATTCTTTTCAATTGGTTCATTGCTGTTACGGCGTTTGCCCTCACGGTCTCGTATTTTTCCAAATCAAGCAATTCGTCAAACTTGGCTTTCCTTTCGCTTGCAGCCAGCCTGAGAAAAGCGTCAATCTCGTTCTGCTCGGAATAAACAGCCCTGCTGAACAAATTGTAGCCGATTTCAATTGCCTTTTCTATTGCCTCATTCACATCCCTTGGCTTTGGGCCTGCAACAAATTTTCCGTCGCAATGCAATTTTGCCTCGCTGCTGCCCTTTCTCTTGATTTTCCTTTCCACAATGTATTTTTTTTCCCCGTAAGAAAAAGCCAGTTCAACCATTGCCTCTTCAGCCTGGTTAGGCTTGCTCATTATTACCTCTTCCAAAGAAACCCTCCGCGCCTGCAAAGCCGGGAAAGTGCCGAACAATGCAAAGCAAATCGCGTCCATTACACTGCTTTTGCCTGCGCCCATTTTTCCCACAATTACATTGGTGCCTTTCCCGAACTCGAGCCTGCTGTCTGCGTGCGTTTTCCAATTGTGCAAAGAAACGCTTTCAATCAAAGCAAACCACTGAAAATTTATATATACTGGAGTTCTTTAAATCTGTTAGGATGGCGAGGAAAAGAAAATTCACCGGAAAGCCAAAGCTTGACCCTTTTTCAATGGCATTTGCTGAGGCCCTGATAGCCAAAAGAAAGTATAACGACAGGGATGTTGCAAACTTTGTCAGGAGCATCCAAAAAAGCCCTGTTGTCAAAAAACTTTTCATGAAAAAAGGCTATGTGCAAGGCATCTCCGATAGTACGGTTTTCAAGCTCAGGAATGAAATGAATGTTAAGCCTGTGGGGAGCTACCGCGCCAGAAAAGGCGTTGGCGTCAACCTCAGCCCTGCTACCCTGAGAATGGTTAGAAACCTTGTTTGGGCGGCGGATTTGAGCCCTCGAAAGATTTCAAAAATCATGGATTCGGCTGGCAGGCCTGTTGCATTTTCAACTGTCAGAGGCCTGATTCGTAAAGAGGGCCGGAAGTTAAGGGGCTACTCTGGGCTTGCAAAAGAAAGGGCTGAAAGAATTGAGGAGTTCAGCAAAATGTTCAAGGCTTTGCCGGTGCGTGAAAGGCTTAAAAAATGGGTTAGCCTGAATGACGCGCTGCAAGCACTGAAGGCAGCCAGTTCCCTGCAAAAGAGCCCTGAAGCAAGAGAGCCCTTAACCGAGAGGATGTCAAACATCTTTGAATTGCTGGAAGCCCTTGAGCCACTGTTGCCAAAAGAAATTAGGGATGAAGAAGCAGCCGAATTTCTCAAAAGCTTTGAAAAAGTGCGCAAGTGAATGCCTAAAGCAGCGTCATTTCCTGCATTTCAGCGTCTTCAATTAAAGGCAGGGAATTGATTTCTTTTGTGAGCTTTTCCACAATGTCATCCTGCTTTTCTGGCACTGTAAAGGCAGCCTTTATGATTTCCACGCCAAAGCCAATTGGAATTTTTTTTGCATCCCTGAATTCGCCGTTGCGCACTTTTTTCAGCGAATCCATTGCCTCGTCAATCTTTTCCATGTCTTTTGCGTTAATCTTGTAAATCAGTATGGTTTTTCCCAAGGCAATTCACCAAAAAGCTTTTTACGGCCCTTCAAAGCCGCATTCTGAACACTTGTATGTTTTGGCTGTGTTCCTGCAGTGGAAGCACCTGATTATGGCTGACTTGCCGCAATCCGGGCAGCGGAATTCCACAAAGTCCTTTGAAACCTCTTTATTGCAAGTGCTGCATTTCTTCATTCAACCACCAAAAGCAGAATTAATATTCTTGCGTAAGGAGTCTTTTAAAAGGCTACTGTTTCTTCCCCTTCTTGCCTATTATACTGCGGTATGTTTCCGCGTATTTTCCCGGAATTATAATCTTTCTGTTTGGCGCCAGCTTGTTTGCCATCATGATGTCCGCCCAGACAACAGCCCCATCAAAAGCATAGTTTTTAATTTTTGCCTCAAGCTCCAGTTCTGCTTCCAAAGCGCTCAGGGCAGGGCTTTGGCTAAACCATTTGTAAAGCTGCTCAAAGAGCACACTAATTTTTTCGTTTCCCCTGATTCCATGTCTCTC
>Ga0315293_10005536_pt1 | contig 11888 bp, 9 predicted proteins | sample YL17G13_20_MG_FD_203071 | JGI IMG/M metagenome (GOLD analysis project Ga0315293, IMG submission 203071) | Sediment microbial communities from Yellowstone Lake, YNP, Wyoming, USA - YL17G13_20 | ecosystem: Environmental > Aquatic > Freshwater > Lake > Sediment | place: USA: Wyoming | collected... | reverse complement strand
TACAGTGACCAGAAAAAGAAAAAATACCAAAATAATTTTACTCCTTGCTCGCCGCTTTTAACTGCATACTTTTCATAAATCGCATAATAGTACATTAAAAAAGGAACAAAACCGAGTAAAACGCCCGATACAGTCGACAATATTTTCATTTCTCCCAAATATCCAAAAAATAACATGGACCAATTTAAAAATAAAATTTTTGATAATGCACTCGAATTGTCATTTACTAAATTGAAAAATTCCAATTTTGTTGTGTCTAAATTATCATTTTTGTATCTCAAATAAATTAAATAAATAATTAATGTAGTCAACATTGTTGGGGTTGTAATAGTCCAATCAATGTACCGTTTTGGAGTAACATTTGCCACACTATCAAAATTATAAACTAGCCAAATGTAAAATAAACCTTCAATTGCCTGAACAAGTAACTCCAGGTATAAAAGCTGTTTTATAATATGATACTTTGACGGAACACCCACAAATAATCCTGCCCACCCTTCAATAATTCCAGTGATAAATTGAACCACCACAGAAATAACCAATGTAATGTAAAATAAATTCCTAGTATTCATTATCAAATCAAATACAATAATTTATTTAATTTATTATATAATTTATTTATTAATTTATTATATATCAATAATATAATAAATTATAATACTTTTTTATATTGTAATGAAAAAACTAATCGGAGGAAAATGGAGTTTGAAATATAAAAAAAGTATAAACTGCAACCGGCCAAAAGGATTCTCACAGAAACAACACTGTAAATACAGAAATAAAAATACAAGAAAAAATAAAAATAGTAATAAATAATAAATAATGCAAGAAAAATATATAAATATTAGGAGATTTTATGTTATTATGATGTTATGTTATTATGTTTAATGTGATAAGATTTATCTATTCTACCCATTCTTAGCAGAGATTTATCTTTTTCATTAATTTTTTCAAGAAGAATATTTGAAGTTAAAATAAGGATTAAATGCGGATAAAATCCCAAATCTGTTATTTTATCCAACATTCCATTCCAGTCGCTTTTTTCGCGTATTTGAATGAGAATGTGTTTATGTTGCACAATTTTTCCATCCAAAATATCAAAAATTATTTTGTCGCATTCTTCAACAACTAAAATCAGGGGTTTTTCTTCATTCGGGGCAATTGTGCTATACACCTGAGACAATGTATCACCTGGATCGGTTGGTTTCCAAGTATCACAAAAATATGCCCCAGTTTGTTTTGCTAGAAGGAGTGTTAAAAGAGATTTACCGGTTCCCGGTTCCCCATATATAAAAAATGTTCCACTTTTTGAAGATTTACTTTTGACAATGCTTAAAATATCATCGATAACATTTTGTTGATAATATCGAGCTTCTTTATGTAAGAATTTGGTTGCATTATATTGTCTTTCAGTATATTCCCACCACCAAGGGTTTCCGCGACGTTCGCGAATATTTACAATCTTTTGTTCAATTCGTTCACCATTATAATTATGATTTATTTCATTTTCGTCGCATTTTTTTATATTTTCAAACCGCGAGCGACGAATAACCAAATACAACACATTGCTACTGTGATTATTTTGCGTTTCATTAGAACATATGTAACCCAAAAACCACTTGCCATAAAAAAATCCAAATGGTTTTTCATTTTGAACAAGCGATGAATGTTTAATGTTAAGTTTTCTAATTAAGGTATTACATTCGGTTTGGTCAGTAACTTTATATCCTTGAATACGAAATAATTGTATTATAATCAACGGAAATACAAAAAAAAATTGTAACGATGTAAGCATTGAAATAATAAAAATTTCAATCATTTTTGTATATTTTGTGTTATATGGTATGTGTGTAATATTAATTATATTTATTTATATTGTTATCTATATATATTTATATTTTTATTTTTATTTTTATTTTCTGTAGGTGTAATTGGTTAGTTAGCATTTCCAACGCTTGCCGCATTCGAGACACGTGACAAATGTTGTCATTGGCTCATCTGCCGAGCGCGTCTGTTGTTGAGTATATGTGCACTTGTTCGACTTGCAAGCGCGACAGGTAAACAAATCGGTGGATGCTTCAATCTTCAATTCATACCTATTTTTATCACGATTTTTTTTATCCTCAATTATTTTGCTCCACATTTTCGAATTCATGTCTTGGTGTGTCATAAATGCAAGTTCGTGCGCTTTAATTTTTTTAGTTTTAATCATATCCATGACGTCATCATTCTCAAGGTTAATGCATATGCATTTCAACCAATCCACATACAGCTGAACAAAATACACATTGTCCCACTTTTTAACAATATTCATTTCCCCCGCTTTACCAAGCGTGCGATTATAAATTCCCTTTTCCAAATTTAGCCCAATGCTACCCGATTCATCATCTCCTATCTTCTCTGATAATTTTTTTTGTATATTTCGTCTGAACGACTCGGGATTTTTTGGAATCATGAGTTTGATTTTGTTTATTTACTGTTATATCAATATATATATTTATATTCAATTTTTATATATATTGTCCGAGGGGGTCAGGTGGGTCACATGTAATATTTGACATGTGACCCAGGTCGTTTTATGAGAATATTTTTTAAGGAGGGGGTCGGATGGGGGGCGCATGTCCCCCTTCATCCGAATAATCATATTCTTCCGAATTCAGCTCTGAAGAATCGTCGCTATCATTCCCACTTTCATCATCATCATCCTCTTCTTCATCTGATGATGCAGTTTCTTCATCTTTTTCTGAATCGCATTCATCTTCAGAATCATCGCTCGATTCATTTTCAGCATCAGCATCGGCGTCAGCGTCAGCATCAATGACATCAGCATCTTCAAGGGCATCTTCAATAATGAACCCATCCTTCAAATACCCATCCTTTGTCTTCATGCTTGATGGAACATTTTCCAATTCATCCTCTTCTTCTTCATCATCATCCGCGTTGTCTGCAAGAGTTTCAAATCCGCCAAACAAGTGCTCGTATATTTTATTCCATTTATCAACTGTCAAATCAATAATTTTCATATTCGCATCTCTTGACAAAAGTGCACAATTGCCGAAAAATAAATCAGAATCTACAGGCGGTGGAAAATCATATTTATTTTCTTGGTTTGCCTGCCCGTCACTTCGTGCCCACAATTCAACAGTAATAAGACCTTCACCCTTTTTCGAATAGCCCCATTCTGTAATTTTGGCAAACCCATCCGATTTTTTAAAATTACATTTTTTATACAGTTCATCTGTGTTCATGCTCTTATATTCCTGCATTTTCAAATCACCGTTCTTTTCAACTATAACAACTGATGGCATTTTTCAACACTAAGTTAAATTTCAATAACTATCTATAATAAATTTATTCATAGGTTTAAATCGTTTAAGGTTAATTATTATATTTTGATTAGTATTTGATTTTTTTTATTCATGTAAAAATGTAAAATTATTGTTCTACGTTTTTATTGTATTAAAGTTATGTTTATATATATAATAAAAATCATTTCAACTACATTTTATTGTACATGTGGTACTGGATTATTAAAGTATCTATACTGTCACTCATTTTTATTTTTCTTCTTCATTACCTCTACTCTTTTTTTATTTCTACTCTGACAATACCAAAAGTAAAAGATTTAGTAACTCTTCCACAGCAAAAATATGATGAACTATTTCACTCATTAGAACAAAATAAATCCGTTCAGGGCAACAATGGCCACAACGGTAATGGAAATGACAATTTACCACCTTTACCATCATCGTCATCATCATCTTTGCCATCTTCTCAGTCAATGAAAGATGAGCTCATTCGATTTATGAAAGAAATTGGCGGCGGCTCTGGTTCTAATAAAAATGATGAACCAACAACAATATCATCATATTCATTTTCGAAATAAAACGAGACCTTGAGAACTTCAAGCTGTATCCAATCCAAATATATAATATACGTATAACGAAATAAAAACATGGCGCATTATATTATAAGCAAGTCAAGTTCAATGCAACATTTTATGAGTTATGAAAAAAAAACTAATAGTTTCAACACTTCTTCCAACACTTCCAACAACACTTCCAACAACAACAACAATGAAGATATGCTAAAACAATTTCCAAAAATTAAATTTTCTTATGAATCAAAACCTTATAAGAAAGTTTCACAAAATAATAAATCACATTGTGACACTAATGACAGCAATAATGACAGTGAAAAAAATAACAAAGAAATTTATTTTATAATTCCAAAAGGTAAAAAATATTTTGCATGGTTTAAAAACAATGAATGTTTTTTTTTAGAATTGGATGCTCAACGAAAAATAGTCACCATAACGAAAAAAAACGTTTCTCATGCATTTCCGAATAACACGATATTATATGGAACTCACTTTTATATTCGAAAAATGAAAAATCATCATGAGAATTGCGAGACTACATACTACTTTACCGTTGAAAATATTCATTATTATAATGGATTGCATTTAGACACAACAAGTATCTTTGATAAATTAAAAAAAATAAATGATTTTTTTAAACAACAACTTAATTCGCAAAAACAACATAATGCTGTTGAAATTGGATTACCGCACATTTCATCTTCATTAAAGGGTGCATCTGATATAAAACCGTTTTATTCTTCATTCTGCATCCAGAAAAGGCATTGCAATAATGCATCTAATGAATATGAAAATGTTTTTTATTTCAATTCTGTTACCACACAATCTTCTTCTGCAATTGTACCTGCACCTGCACCACCTGCAAATGCATTTACTGCAAATAAAGTTAATAATGGTAACAACAACAATAACAATGGAAAGTATAAATTTTTCATGGTTAAAGCCGATATACAAAATGATATTTATCATCTTTATAATCCTGATGAGAATGCCAATCCCAATGCCAATGCCAATACCAATGCCAATATTGACAATGAACTTATTGCTTCAATACCCGATTATAAAACGAGCGTAATGATGAATTCTCTATTTAGAAATATTAAAGAAAATAAATCACTTGATGCATTAGAAGAAAGCGACGAGGAAGATGAATTTGAAAATGTTAATCTAGATAAATTTGTTGACCTTTCAAAAAAAATAAAAATGAAATGTGTTTACAATTATAAATTTAAAAAGTGGACGCCTGTTGCGCAAATGAATGAATGAATTAATGAATGAACGATGAATGTCAAATTTCTCCACTTATCAATTTATATTTTATTTTATTTATATAATAAATATAAAATATAATAACAACTAATTCAGTTAAATTTAAACAATTATAAATAATAACAAAATAATAAAAATAGTGGAAAGCAATGGCAACGGCAACAGTTCCAGTTTCATCATCAGATAATAATTTCGAAACGATTCGAAAAATGTTATATTCGAAAAAGGTGACAGTTAATCCGGGAAAAATCCCTGAATCGCCTCCTGACGCAAACGATAAACCAACTAAAATCAGCCAAAAAAACTTATCTCAAAGAGCTATAGATTTTATTAATAATAAAAAACGCCAACTTGAAAATGAAGTAAAAAGATTAAAAATAAAAAATTCAATTTCTAATTCTACTTTTTTCGATGAAATACTTAATGATAAAAAAAAACAAAGTGAAAAGCAGAAATGTAGTGAAATACTCGACTTTACTTTAAGAGAATTATCTCCAACTGAATCAACAAAATTTGGATTAGATACAACGAAAACATTTTACATCATTGATGGTGTTTCATGTGGAAGTGTTGCGGCTATTGTTGGTTTTAAAGTGGGTGATGTCATTATTGGAATGTACAACACGGATGAAAATTTTAAAGAATTATTGGACTATAATGACGATGAAGCATTATATAATTTAAAAGGTAATATGATATATGAGGATAGAACTATCCTTTATATAAATATAAGAGTTTTAAGATATGTAAAAAATATACTCGATTTTGATGTATCTTATTTAAATATAACTCCAATAATTGAAATATCGAATGAAAATGTGTTACATCACGGGAAACGATTTATACTTCCATATCTAACTAATCAACAAAATACAATTACAAGATTCGGAAGTTTATATTTTAGTAAATATATTTCTGGTTTGACAAACTTCGAACAAGTGGGTGGAGGTCCAGCTGAACTACAAGCTTATAATGATGCCCAAACTGCTGCTAATGTATCTCTTCAACAATCACGTGCCATTTTACAGCAATGTAACGCCGATATAGCCGCATGTAGAGCTTTTGTTGCTGGTGCTGCTCATCCAAATAATGATTTTTTTAATAGATTAGTGTGGGCTAATAGATGTTTGATTAAAATGAATAAGCTGAATACAGACAATGTAACCTTATTCGGAAATGCGTTTACTCTTCAAAATCAAGCGCTTGCTACTGCTAATGCTGCTAATAACCTTGATTTTAATGCGCTTAATGCGAAGCTTACTGCTCAAAAATGTGCTGTTGACATTACTAAAAATGCTGGAAGTGGTGATAGAAGCTTTGCATATTTTTTTATAATATTTACTGAATTCGTTGCTCCAATTATAGATGCTTCTGAACCTGATGCTGTTCGAGCTTCTGCTCAAGCTGCTGCTGCTCAAGCTGCTGCTGCTCAAGCTACTGCTTTCCAAGCTACTGCTGCCCAAGCTGCTACCCAAGCTGCTGCTGCTCAAGCTGCTGCTGCTCTTGCTCCTTCTCTTGCTAATGTTCAAGCAGCTGCTCAAGCCGCTGCTCAAGCTACTGCTCAAGCTTTACTAGCTGCTCAAGCTGCAGATACTGCTTCTCAAGCTGCAGATACTGCTGCTCAAGCTGCTTTTGCTAATCCTTGTATTGCTGCTGCTCAAACTATATCTCGCGCTGAAGCCAATTTTCAAACTGCTGTTAATAATTTCCATACTGCTGCTAATATTTATGGTCTTTCTGCTGATGCAGATAATCGTCAAGCTCGTCAAGTAGCAACACGACCTGCTATTGCTGCTGCTGCTCAAGTTGCTAAAGACGCTGCTAAAGCTGCTGCTCGACTTCTCGCCGGTGCTACTCCAGTTAGTACTGTAGCTGCTGGTAAAGCTGCTTATGATACTGCTGTTGCTGCTGCTCAAACAGGTTTTGCTGCGATTAGAAGGCATGATAGACGTGCTCAAGCTGCTGCTCAAGTTGCTGCTCAAACACCTGTTGCTCAAGTTGCTGCTGCTACTGCTGCTGCCGCTGCTGCTCAAGCTGCTGCTCAAGCTGCTCTTCAAGCTGCTGCTCAAGCTGCTGCTGTTGATACCACTACTGCTGCTGCCGCTGCTGCTCAAGCTGTTGCTGCTGCTCAAGCTGCTTCAGTTTCTGCTCAAGCTAATTCACCTGCTGCTGCTCAAGCTGTTTTTGATGCTACTGCTGCTGCTGATACTGCTACTGCTGCTGCTGCTGCTGCTCGAGCTGCTGCTGCTGCTGCTGCTGCTGCTCAAGCTGCTAATGTTCCTGATGGACCTACTGCTCAAGCCAGGACTATTGTTGCTGCTGCTACTCAAGCTGTTATTCAAGCACCTGCTTCTCCTGAATCTAGAATTGATTCTGCCGAAGCTATAGTTGTTCTAGCTATTCCACTTTCTTCTGCTCAATCTGCTGCTGCTGCTCGAGCTGCTGATGCTTCTCAAACTGCTTCTGCTGCTGCTTCTCAAGCTTCTCAAGCTTCTCAAGCTTCTCAAGCTTCTCAAGCTGCTGCTGCTGCTGCTGCTGCTGCTGCTGCTGCTGCCGCTGCTGCTGCTCCACCACAATTACAGTTAGGTGTTCAAGGACAAGAAGCTCCACTACAACTCCAAGAACAAGACGAAGATCAACAACTACAACTTCCAATAGAGGAAGCAGTGGAGGTAGAAGCACAAGACGAAGATCAACAACTACAACTTCCAATAGAGGAAGCAGTGGAGGTAGAAGCACAAGACGAAGAAGATGAACAACTTCCTCTTCTACAAGAGGGAGAAATTCAACAACTAGATGTTCAAGAAGGTGTTCAAGAAGACATAGCTCTACAACTCCAAGAAGAACAAGACGAAGCTCAACAACTACAACTTCTACCAGAGGGAGAAATTCAACAGTTACAACTAGATGTTCAAGAAGATATTCAAGAAATTACTACCACATTTCCAAATGGAATATTGCCAATTGGACGATTTCAAGTAAAAGAACAACGCATTTTATTAATCAATTTATATTTGAACCAAATATTCAACACAATTATATTAAATAATTTACTAAAACAAAAACACAAAGAATCCAAATTAAAAACAAATTTCATTCGTATAAATATACCATCATTATACAAAAATTCAACTCAATTATATTTCTATTCTTTACCAGTATATCTCGAAATAAATTCTAAAAATGATAATCAAATTGTGTCAAAAGTGAATTCGTTATTAGATAAAGATAAATCAATCAGCTTGGAAGCATGTTATCAAGGAGGAAATAATTTTAGAAGAAGAAAACAAAAAACAATTAAAAAGAAAATTCGAAATATAAAAAATATAAAAAATAAAAATTCATTAAAACATAAAATAAAAATTAAAATAAATAATAAAATTAAAAAATGTGTTAAAAAATGTATTGAAAAAAATATTAAGCAACAAAAACAACGACAAGAGAAACAACAACAACAAGAAAATAAATATAGAATAAAAAAATTACTAGAATCAAAAATACATGAAAAAATAAATAAATTAAAATTAAATAAAACTAAAAATAGGAGTAAAAATAAAAGCTACAATAGTCGACAGAAATATACGCGTAAAAATTATTGATAATAATATTTAAGAAACATTTTTTTAATATAATGCATATATATATCATATCAACATATACATTATAAAATGGATTTGGGTTTTAATCCAGCCGAATGTGAATTATGTAATGAAAATATTAATGGTGACTACTATAGATGCAGCAAACAAAATCATATATGTTGTGAAGCATGTTATAATAAACTTATAAAAGGACTTGAAGTTAAAGATGAGATGTTATCAGCACAACAAAGAGAAGGACTAACTCCACAAGAAATTAGACAACTTGAAGAAAAATCAAAGCGCACTGTTAAATTCAAAAATGGATGCGTATTCTGCCAGGACGTGAATAGCATTTTAACAAAACATAAATATATAGATGAAAAAGATGAAGAAGAACAAGCAATTGCACTAAGCCTATCACAACCTGATGAACCTCCTCCACCTAAGAACATAATATTGCGCCAACAAGGAGAAGGAGTTGCTAGAGGACAAGAACATGCCTATAACACCTCCCCTATAGGTAGACTTGTTAACGAATACAAACAAACACAAAAAAGTATGGGTCGTGATAATCAGCTTATTGGGAGTGCTTCTAAGATAACAAATGAATTACGTGGGATGTTTCCAAATCCATTAACACCACAACAATTTCGAGAACTTGAGAGTGAGGTTGAAAGATATTTACCGTACATAATAGAACGACCTCAACAACCACAAGCTATGAGGTTGCACATAGCGGAGCAGGGTCAAGGAGCTGCTGCTGCTGCTGTTCATGTGCCACCACCAGATGATGATGAAAGAAGATATCATGAATCAATTGAATTTGAAGAACAACGAAAATTTAGACAAAATGCAAAAGAAGAAGCCGAACTTCAACAAGCTTTAGCATTAATTGCTCAGCAAGAGCAACGGCAACAGCAACAGCAACGACTAGAGCAACAGCAACAGCAACAGCAACAACAACAACAGCAACAGCTGCGACAGCAACAGCAACAGCAACAGCAACAGCAACGACAACTACAGCAACAGCAACAGCAACAGCAACAGCAACGACAACAACAACAGCAACAGCAACAGCAACAGCAACAGCAACGACTAGAGCAACAGCAACAGCAACGACTAGACCAACAACAACAACAACAATACCCACAAGAAGAATTACAACTACGTCGACAATTAGTACAAAATCTTCTGGCAGCACGTTGGGTTCCTGATAGTGAAGCTACAGAATGTTGTCGAGAAGGTTGTGATTCAAAACTTGGATTATTCGGATTATTCGGTAAAAAAAGTAAACATCATTGTCGCCAATGCGGAAATATATTTTGCGATAAATGCTGTACAGGTGATGAAATTGATAAAAAATGTACAAATTGTCAAAGACAACAAATTCCTGATAAAGCTACATCTATGGAGAGACCTAACACCAACCCTAGATTTACTCCTAATCCGGATAACATTCAAACTTTAACTCTGCAATACAATTTTATTGGTCATGATGAGGCTAGACAATTGTTACATGATGCTTTATTAAAAAATAATGGAAACCAAAGTGGAGCACTTGAAAGAGTTAATGGAATTTTGCAACCTATTTCACAAATGAGAGCACAACAACTTAATGATAAAGTAGTAAGAGAACAACTAGTTGAACAAAGACCAAGAAGAGCACAAGGCGCCGCTGCTGTCGCACATTATGTTCCAAACGAAGAGTCTATTCTTCAAGTATTGCGACAAATGAACGTTACTAGAGATTGGGCTACTAATAATTTAGCTGAAGCTCTAATTCTATCCAGAGGTAACCAAGAAGCAGCACTTCAAGAAGTGCTACAAATGTTAGGAGGATATAAAATGTCCAGAAAATCCAAAGCTAAAATGTCCAGAAAATCCAAAGCTAAAATGTCCAGAAAATCCAAAGCTAAAATGTCCAGAAAATCCAAAGCTAAAATGTCCAGAAAATTCAAAGCTAAAATGTCCAGGAAAAAATAGTGAATTTATACACAATGTTTATAATATAATATAAAATATAATATAAATATTTATTATAAAACATTATCACATTCAATTCTCAATTTTTCAATGTTGAATAAATATCTTGTTGAATTTTTAGGAACATTTTTCTTTTTATTTATAATTATTTATACGGGGAATTTTATAGCCATTGGCGCCGCTCTTTCTCTAGTCATTTATTTAGGTGGAAAAATATCTGGTGGAAATTATAACCCGGCTGTATCCATCATGATGGTTTTTGCAGGAAAACTTCCCATAAACGACTTGGCTGGATATATATCAGCACAAATTCTCGGAGGACTTGCAGCATTCGGTTTATATAACCAACTCGGAAAAAGTAAATAATTAAAATAATAAAAACAAATTAAAATATTTTATTTTATAACTTTAGTAATTAGTAAAATAAAATATTTATATATTATATATCTATAGTAAATAAAATAATATAATTAAAACATGTCACACTGTAAAACAAAAACGCAAAAAAGGCAACAGAAAAATCGAAGCCGAAGACAACGACGCCGATATTCTCGTAGAAATCAGCGCGGAGGTTCTACAATTCTGTCACCATCCAATTATTCCAATCAAAACAATGCTCATTTTTCAGGAATTGGGTTTACAGACCCAAGAGGCGCAGTAACGGGATGCACTGGGTCGACATCTAGCGCAGCCGCATTGAAAGGAGCTGACGTTTATACCACCATTGGTGGAATAACAAAACCCATTTCATCAATGAATGGGGGGGGTCGCGGTCGCAAGAGGATACTAAATAAAGATATGAAACCATTTCATAAATCAATGGATAAAGAAATGAAAAAATTACATAAATCTATGCGTCACGGTCGCGGTAGGATGCAGCGAGGCGGCAGCGTTAACAACACGAATGGTTATTCAGTTGGAGGTGTTCACTTGAAACCGAGTTTGAGCGGCATTGCAACCAATTACCACACCGCGTACGACTCTTGCAAAGGATAAGGAGAACCTACGACCCCCCTTGAACCCCCTATGTGAAAGGATGGGTCATAGAGGAACGTAGTTCCCCTACTTTTACACCCTTGAAGATTTAAATGGGAAATAACTTTACTAAATATTAACTTGGAACTCTTACTTTTTTCATTAATGGTCTTCCACTCTCAATTAGGTCTTTCGATGGA
>Ga0315293_10005534_pt1 | contig 11888 bp, 10 predicted proteins | sample YL17G13_20_MG_FD_203071 | JGI IMG/M metagenome (GOLD analysis project Ga0315293, IMG submission 203071) | Sediment microbial communities from Yellowstone Lake, YNP, Wyoming, USA - YL17G13_20 | ecosystem: Environmental > Aquatic > Freshwater > Lake > Sediment | place: USA: Wyoming | collected... | reverse complement strand
TAAAATGAACTTATCACTGGCCCCTCTCGATTGGATTGTTCTGTTTTTTGTCATGACCGGGAGTCTGGGTTATGGTATGTATATGGCATACCGTAAAAAATCGGGGCAGAACAGTTCAAGTTTTTTTCTCGGGGGCAGGTCGATAAAATGGCCGGTTATCGGTGCTTCCCTTTTTGCCACAAATATAGGGGCTGAACATCTCGTTGGTCTTTCAGGTGATTCTTACCGTTACGGCCTGTCAGCCGGACTGGTTGAGCTTACTACGGTGATAACCCTGGGAGTGGCCTGTGCAATATTGTTCCCATATTACATGAAGAACAAGCTGTTCACCATTCCTGAATTTCTTGAAATAAGATACAGCCGGCGTGCAAGAACATTTTTTTCCGGCCTGATGCTTATAATAAGCATAATGACAAAGCTCGCCTTCACTCTTTTTGCCGGAGCACTTGTTTTGCACAGCATACTGGGCTGGGATATAATGTCGACCATTTTCTATATTGGCATGATAGTCGCCATTTTCACCATTATCGGGGGGTTCACTGCAGTAGCGTATACCGATGCCATTCAGGTTATTATTATGATAGCAGGATCACTGATCATGCTTCTGATCGGGCTCGACAAGGTTGGAGGCTGGCACGGCCTTTTGGAGAAGGCTCCGCAGATGATGTCAATTGCAAAACCGTATGACGATCCTGTTTATCCTTTCTGGGGAATTCTTGCAACTGCTTTCTATGCAGGAATTTTCTACTGGGGCATGGATCAGGTAAATGTACAGAGAGTCCTTGCGGCACCTGATCTGAATAATGCGCGATGGGGTGCAATGTTCGCCACGTTTCTTAAGCTGCTGCCGGTATTTATTTTTGCCCTGCCCGGAGTAATTGCATTTGCCTTGTTTCCGGGTGAGCTTCAGGGAGATGAAACCAAACAGACATTTGTTCTGCTCCTTAATAAACTGCTCCCGGCCGGGTTGAGAGGGTTACTTATGGCTTCATTGCTTGCTGCTTTGATTACATCGCTTATCGGAGTATTGAATTCGGTTTCGACACTTGTTGTCCGGGATTTCATCGTTGAATTCAGACCTGCAACACCTGAAAAAAGACAGGTTGCTCTCGGAAGGCTTGTGATTGTTATAGTTACACTGCTCGGGATCGGTGCAGCATATATGGTTTACAAAAATGAAGAAGGGCTGTATAAATATCTCCAGACAATTTCAGCCTACCTTGTTGTTCCTGTTTTTCCAGCAATCCTGTTTGGAATAATAAGCAAAAAGGTCACAATAAAAGGAGCCACTGTTTCTGTTATATTTGGAATAATACTTGCAACAGTTTTTGTAATTGACCAGATGCTTGGTCCGGTGACCGGCAGTGAAGTATTCCCTTTCCTTCATCACAAGCTTACTCTGAATTTCGGTTATCGCGGACTCTGGGCCGAAATATTAATTACTATAGTCTTATTTGCAGTATCTGCCTTTACTGAAAAAACCAAACCTGACAGACTGGAAAAAACAACGATTGACTACTCCAAGGGACTTGCAGCTTTTAAAGGAATGACAGACTGGAGGCTCCATCTGGGGATCCTGACATTGATTACAATCTTAATTCTTATATGGCTGAAGTGATTTCAGGCATTACCCTCTGCTAATAAACTATGGTACAGTTCGCACAGGAAATCCCTGTTATCAGCTGACAAATAATGCATTTCACCTCCCATTCTGCTAAATGTCTTACAATACCTGAGATAATACGCGGGATTGTCAGCAGGAGGTTCTCCGTTGTTATTCCAGTCCCACTCATTTTTTGCAAGGTCGGCAACTATCATGAAATGGTTGTCGATATGCCCTCCCCTTTGAATTTCAAGGTTCTGCGACATTGAAAGTGATTTTTCAAAAACCATCGGCGACATAACCGCTGAACCGACTGACATATAAACCCCGTTTTCGAGGTTGCTTACGCTGGAGGCAAAATGTAGGAAATCAGTGAGAGCCGTGCGTCCGATTGCTGCTCCATGATTCAAAGGATGAGTGTAAATAATGTCATGACCGATCATAGGATGCCCGGTGAAAGGTATGTTGAGATCATATGCTGCACACTGAACTGAGTATTTCTTAAATGGATGTGGAATGATCATGAAGCCCGGCTGAACCTTGTTATTCCTGATAACATCATACAGGTCAATTGCTGCAGAAGCGTATTCAGGATCAGTCTCCATTCTTTTAGAGGCTTCCCTGATAAGAAAGGATTGCTCCGGAATGTTTAATCCTTCGTTTGAAATCATTTTCCCGATTGATTCCCCGTAACCAAGTCTTTCAAAAGCCCCGGTAACAATTGCCAGATTAATGAAGAAGCCAGTCTCTTCCCAGATGCCGAACTGGCCGTTTTTGACGTTCTCCCTGACATCTTCCCCTGATTTTCCCTGAAAAGCAAATTCCCAGTCGTGAATTATGCCTGCCCCGTTTGTTGCCAGATGGGTTACCCAGTCTTTGCGTATCAGTTCTATCAGAACCTGGCCAAGTCCGTTTTTTATTGCATGCGCTCCAAAGGCAAGTATTACCGGCCTCTTTTCCTGCCTGGCTATAATGATCTTCCGGGCAGTTTTCTGAATAAGCTTCTTATCCTGATCCTTAAGGTTATCCGGTCTGAACGTTAGAGGGATCTGCTTATCCGGAAATGAGATCTGGTTTTTACGTTCCTTAAGGCTTTTTATCAAGAGCCGGCTTCTGTCAAATTTAGGATGGGGCATCTATCTGATTTTTAGCAATGCAAGCAACTTTTCAGGCTGGGAGAAATCCGGCACTATTATATCAGCTCCGGCTTTGATCAGTCGGGTCCGCTTCGCATGGTTGAGCCCATATCTCCTTAATTCATTGGTGGCAACCCCTGCAGTGGTACCTCCCCGTTTATGGGTTTCCCTGATCTCCACCGGACCATCACCAAATGTTACAATTGAAGCGGCTTCAATTTCTCCGATTGAATCAAGGATAGAGTCAAGCACCAGTTTCTTTGCCTCAGCGTTTATATTACCTGTTGCCCCGGAAATCCTTCCTTCAAAAAGAGAATCATATCCCAGAACAGCTGCTTCATGCTTTACATCAGCCTCATCAGTTCCGCTCGTAAGATATAACCTGATCCCTTTATCGTGAAGCGTTTTAAGGAAAGGGATTGCGTTTTTAATTGTGAGGTCCTCAACCATAAGTTCCCTGTTCCTGAGCTTTTCCTCACGTTTTCTTACCATCTCCATGAGGTCATTATTATAGATCTCTTTATATCCGAATTCGTCAAGCATCTTTTCTTCGGGGACAAAACCAAAATCCCTGATTAATCCGAGAAGGATCCTCATCTGTTTAAGAGTCTGTATGCCTGTTGTCTTATCAATTAATTCATAAACAGCTGATTTTACTTTATTGTACAGGGATTCATCCGCTTCCTGATACTTCTCCCCTAAAACCGCCTTTATCATCATTGGCGCCATGATCTGTTCCCATCCTTCCCGAAGTGTAGAAACAGTCCCGTCGTTATCGAAAATTGCATACTTGATCCTGAGATCCGGGAGCCATTTCGTTATAATTTCAATTTCTGATTTTTCATGATATTCAGCGTGCCTGATATCCTCAGCAAGCTCAGGGTGAAACACATAATCAGCGTCGCTCCCGATTCTGAAAACTTCTTCCGGGGATGCTGTGCCTGTCTGAAATAATTTCTGTACTGTCACCCCTGCTGCGAATGTCCCCATTTCTCCTGCAGTTTCGAGAGAGTAGCCTGCTGCCAGTGCAGCTGCAGCTCCTGCAAGATAACTATCTCCGGCCCCAACAGTATCAGTCCTCGAAATGATCATCAGGCCCGCTATCTCCGAAATTCCTTTGTCATCAGTTACAACAGAGCCTCTGCTGCCGCGGGTGATAAAGAGGGGTTGCCGGTATCTTTCGTAAAGTCGTTCTGCAGCATATATTACTTCCTGATATGAAACAATCTCACCCGGTTCCTTTTGTATTTCGCAAAGCCTGACTGCCTCTGAGTCATTCATCTTCCGGTAAGCTCCTCTGTAGTAATCCGTATAATTCCTGCTGTCTGCTATAAATATCTTTTCAGGAAACTGGTTAATAGTTTCGACAAGCTTTTGCCTGAAATACTCAGTATGGATTCCTGATAAAACCTGCTGGTTTATAATTATAAGATCTGCCTCAATTGTTTCTTTTTGGAGGTTCTTAATTAATCTGTCTGCAGTCTCATATGACAGGTTATTGAAATTGCCGAAATCGATACGGTTTTGCTCATTCTCACCGACATAGGGTTTAATATAGACATGGGTAGCCCACTCTTTATCCTGGATCAGCATGTTACGTGTATTTATCCCTGTCTGATTCATTATTGAGATCATTTCAGCACCAAAAGGATCATTCCCAATGACCCCAAAAGCCTTTATCTCTTTGATCTCCAGAGCAGCCAGATTATTTGCGACATTCCCTGCTCCCCCCAGAGAGTATTTCTGGCGGCGGACAGGCTCTGTCGGCTTTCCTGTTTCAATCGATATTTCACTTTTGGATTTATCAACAAACCAATAGGCATCAAGACAGTAATCACCTACAATCGCTATATTAACTGTTGTGATTTTTCCCAGTACTTCCTTGAGAAATTCCGGCTTCATTATAATAGATTTTTAATGACTGTAAAAATGATTTTCAACAATAAGGCATATCGCATGCAATACAGGCAGATGCAGCTCCTGCACCCGGGTGGTCCTGGTTTCCGGTACATTTACGAGCAAATCGCAATAATGTTTCATTTTGCCTCCGGTTTCACCTGTGATTCCTATAACATTCAAATTCAATGCTTTGGCAGTAATACAGGCATCCACAATATTTTGCGAGTTTCCTGATGTGCTTATACCGATAAGAACATCACCTTCTTCGCCATAACCAATTACCTGCTGTGCGAAGATCAGCGACGGATCAATGTCATTTGATATTGCCGTTGTAAGAGCTGTATTGGAGGGGAGTGAGATTGCAGGCAATGCATGTTCAAGCTTATCTCCCAGGAATCTTCCTCTCGTTGCGGAAATCTCAAGAAATCTTACTTTGAGGCTTTCATCAAGAGGGCGTCCTGATTCAAAACTCTTCATCAGTTCTGCCGCAAAATGGTCAGCGTCGGCACTGCTGCCTCCATTGCCGCAAATAAGCAATTTTCTTCTTCGTGAATAACAATCGATGATCATTCCGGCCGCCTCGGCAATGGTATCCACTAAACCCGATAGCTCAGGATGCCGTTCGCTGAGTGAGTCAAGCGACTTGTAATTCTTCATCTTAAAAGGATTAATATGTTATAAATTTATTAAATTTAATTCTTATTCCTAACCCGATTGTTTACTTAAAACGAATCCACCATGGCAGAAAATGAAAAACCCGTACTCGGCGACAAAACAGTTTATCCGTCGGACGAGCTCCTTCATTCAATACTAGGTGATAAGATGGTTATCTGGCAGAAATTAATAAGTTATGTGAAAGATAATTATAAAGATATCACCGGGGAATGGCGATATTACAATGACGGCAGACAATGGCTGTTCAAGATGCAGCAGAAGAAAAAAACGATATTCTGGGCGAGTGTCCTGAAAGATACCTTCAGGATCACTTTCTATTTCGGGAATAAAGCAGAGCCTGCGATTGAAGAAAGCCCGCTTCCGCAAAAAATCAAAGATGGTTTCAGGGATGCCAGGAGATTTGGTACTTTAAGGCCTATAAGCACAATTGTTAACGAAAATCAGGATTTCGATAATATTTTGAAACTTATTGACGTTAAGGTTAAATTAAAATGATCCGGATTGAACAGAAGCCTTCTGATATTTTTGTTTTTTCTCATTCCGACTGTGATATTATCGCAGAATATTGACGTCAGGCTGCTGAAGTCGATTAATTCAGAGGAAATCCTGAATTCCGATAAATATTTTCGTTTTATTTCAAATTCAGATGCTTATGCTGTTATTGGAACGCCAGTGGTCCTTGCAGGCGTGGGATTAATAAGGAATGATGATAAAATGCTGAGAAATGCCTTTGTCATGGCAGCAGCGTCAATCGTAAATGAGGGAGTAACCTATGCGCTTAAATATTCAATTAATCGCGATCGTCCATTCGAAACTTATCCTGAAATAGTCAAGAAAGCAAAAGCTGGCAGCCCTTCGTTTCCTTCGGGACATACTTCAAGTGCATTTGCAACTGCTACCTCGCTCAGCCTGTCTTATCCCAAATGGTATATTATTGTACCTTCTTTTGCTTATGCAGGAACTGTTGCTTATTCACGAATGTGTTTAGGTGTTCACTATCCTTCAGACGTTGCTGCCGGAGCACTTATAGGTGCAGGTTGTGCATATCTGACATACAAAGTGAATAAGGCTTTGCAGCATAAGCATAAAATCAAGCCTTGTGATTGTCCCGATCTCTTCCGTTGAATTCGTCAAGCGCTTTTTTTACAGAACCATGAAGAAGCAGGAGTTTCTTTGATGTCTCGGAATCGAGTCCTGTTTCGTCAGAGATCATTTTTGTACCCCTTCTGATAAGCTTCTGGTTGGTAAGCTGCATGTTTACCATTTTGTTGCCCTTCACGCGGCCCAGCCTGATCATTGTTGACGTAGTGATCATATTGAGAACCAGTTTCTGGGCGGTACCCGCCTTCATGCGGGTACTACCGGTTACAAACTCCGGACCTGTTACGACTTCAACTGCCACATCAGCATTTTCTGCCAGCGGGGTTCCTGAGTTACATGTTATTGCCCCTGTAAATATCCCGTTTTGCCTGGCTCTTTTTAATGCTCCGACGACATAAGGAGTTGTACCGGATGCTGCAATACCCACTATAACATCCCTCGCGGTCGGATTGAATGCCTTAATGTCGTTCCATCCAAGTTCCTCATTGTCTTCAGCCATTTCAACTGCCTTACGGATGGCTCTGTCACCTCCTGCAATAAGTCCTATCACGTATCCATGATCGAGTCCGAAAGTGGGAGGGATCTCAGATGCATCAACAATCCCCAGCCGTCCGCTTGTACCTGCCCCGACATAGATTAACCTTCCGCCTCTCTTCATCCTTGCAGATATTGCTTCAACAAGCTTTTCGATATCTGCGATTGATCTTTTAACGATAAGAGGCACCTTCTGATCTTCAGTATTTATTGATTCAAGAAGCTCCCTGACAGACATCTTTTCAAGGTCATGATATAGTGAATCTGATTCTGTTATGCTGATCATTTTTTTACTTAATTATTCACTTTATGATACCGGATAATCCCTTCGATAGGACCCTGGCTTATCATGGAAATGGTAAAGTCATTTTCCAGAAAGACCTCCTCAAGAATATCCCTGAAATACCAGGCAACTGATCCGGTGACTGCAATTTCAGTTTTTCCTGTCGTCTTATAGAGCTTGAGATTTCTCTGGACAAATTCTTCAAATGATTTTTTTACAAGGTTTTTGCAATAGTTATCCGAAATATGGTCCTTCAGGAACTGAACAAATCCTCCGATATAACGGCTTGGAAAAATACCTCTGTAGACATGGCTGACAATATCATCCTTTTCAGCACCGTAAATGCTTCTGAATTCATCCGCCAGAGATTGAGGCATTATGCCCCTGAGGAAATCTGCAAGCAATTTTTTTCCGAGAGAAGCGCCGCTTCCCTCATCACCAAGGATAAAACCCAGCGGAGGTACATTGGCTGCAATATTCCTGCCATCGTAATATCCTGAGTTTGAGCCGGTGCCAATCATACAGATATAGCCTTTCTCTTTTCCGAGTAATCCCCGAGCTGCTCCTGTCAGATCTGAAAACACATGAACCGAGGCTGAGGGCAATACTGAACCAATTGCAGACGCGATCCTTTTTTCCATAACTTTTCCTGCACATCCGGCACCGTAAAACCATACTTCCTCAACAGGAGGATTATCCATAGCCGTCAGCACCTCTGAGGACAGAACTTCTTTGATAGTCTCCTCAGAGACAAAATTTGGATTTAATCCAATAGTTGAAATTATTTCAGTTTCCTTCGTTTCGGATACTGCGCACCATTTTGTTTTGGTACCTCCGCTTTCAGCAATAAGTTTCATAATTCAAAAGTACAAAAATTATTTAACCCACCCCTCACCCCTCCCAGGAGGGGATCCCATCTGGCCCTCCTGCCTGTTGCCAGCCGCCCATCTCATGACCATACGTATTTATACCCACTCAAAAATAGGCTTTAAGCCTCTTATACGGCTGAGATGAAACCGGTATTTTTGTGTTAATAAATTAACAGAACCAGTTTTTATAAATAGCATCCTTTAATGGAAAACTACTATGAATTGCTTGAGCAGGATATCAGGTTTGAAGAGGGGCTGAAAGCATGTATGAATTGCGGTGTCTGTACGGCCATTTGTCCTGCTGCTGAATTCTATAATTATGATCCGCGCCAGATTGTTGATACGGTTCAATCGGCTGATAATGCTGAAATGGAGAAACTACTTAAGTCTGATGCAATCTGGTATTGTGGTGAATGCATGTCATGCAAAACACGCTGTCCAAGGGGTAATGCCCCCGGGCTTGTGATAATGGCATTACGCGCATTGTCTCAGGAGCTTGGATTTTTTGTAGAATCAGAAAAAGGAAGACAGCAACTGGCTATAAAAAGAACAGTAGGTGAATCAATTCTCAATTCGGGTTATTGTGTACACCTGGATATGATCACCCCTGAACTGCATCCTGAACAGGGTCCGAACTGGGAATGGGTTTTTGAGAACAGGTCAGAACTGGTTAACCGGTTGGGTGGAAATTTCAAAGGAGATGGACCCGGAATATTAAGAAAAATTCCGGAAGAGACTCTAAATGAATTACGAAAGATATTTGAAGTGACAGGTGGTATTCGCAGATATGAAAAGATAGAGTTTTATTCAAAGAAAAAAGCAATTGAATTAGACCTTGACCTTGATGATAGTACTGATAATGAATATTTCAGACATATCTATAAGACCAATAACGGATCTCATACTAAATAAATATAAATGAAATTAGAAGGGAAAAGAGCTATCTGGAGCGAATATCAGAAAGAGATTGCTGATGATCGGTACTTTTATGTTAGAAGTTGCATAAGGCAGAATTTCTTTCCTGGTTCCGAGGTTGCATTTCTAAGGATTATGAAAGAGGAACTGAATAAGGATGTTTATGAACATCCTTGTCACACTACCTGTTCAGGAATAGGGTATCATGGTGATGTTGTGCCTGTTGAAACTGCAATGACTGTAGTTGCAAGGCAGTTTGCACTTATGACTGAAGCCGGTTACAAAAATTATGTGCCTTCTTGTATTACTTCATTTGGTCTTTATACAGAAATCCTTGAAACATGGCATCACTATCCTGAGATTGAGGAAAAAGTCAGGGAGCAATTATTTAAAGCCACTGGCAGAGAGTTTGTGATACCAGAGAACCTGGCACATGCCAGTGATGTCATATACAAATTCAGAAAGGAAATTTCCGCCAGGGCAAAATATAAACTGATCAACAAAAATACAGGTGAGCCTCTGAAAGTCGTTGATCATATCGGATGCCATTATTCAAAGATGTTCCCCTCGAAAGGTGTTGGCGGTGCAGAATATCCTTATGTTCTCGCCGGAATGGTCGAGGAATGGGGTGGGAAAGTCATAGACTATCCGGAGCGCAGGCACTGCTGTGGTTTCGGATTCAGGCAGTATTTGGTCCAGGCTAACAGAGGTTTTTCTATTGCATGCTCAAAGGAAAAATTTGAATCGATGGAACCATTCAAACCAGATATGATAATTACAAATTGCCCTGGATGTCCGATGTTCCTCGATAGATGGCAGTATGTAATTAATGAGATGGAAGGAAAACAATATGGCCAGAATAATGAAGGTATACCGGTATTTACTTACGAAGAGGTTGCCGGACTTGTTTTAGGATATGATCCATGGGATCTTGGTCTCCAGATGCATCAGACTGATTGTGAACCTGTTCTTGATAAGATGGGAATTGAATACGATCCTAATGACAAAAAGAACATTAGTGTTAATGTTGAAATGGGGAAGACTCCAAGTCTTATTAACGTTAGATAAGTAATGGATAAGCACATTGTTGTTATTGGGGGGGGTGTTGCCGGCATGGAGGCAGCCGGTCAGCTGGCAGATGCCGGATTTAATGTGAGTCTTGTGGAAAAAGAAAATGTAACCGGGGGCCACCTTAATGATTGGTATAAACTTTTTCCTGACAGGAGAAACAGCTCTGATATTAAAAAGTACCTTGATAATAAGGTCGCTTCAAAAGCAATCCGGATAATAACCAATTCGCATATTGAAAAGCTTCATCACAATAAAAATAATATTGCATTATTCACACGGGAAGGTGTCGAGCTGACAGCTGATGCCGTTGTAGTTGCAACAGGTTTCGACCTTTTTAAGAGCTCAAAAAAAGAAGAGTACGGTTATGGGATATATGACAATGTTATTACCTCAGCCGATCTTGAGGCAATGTTCAGGGAAGGGAAAATTACACTGGTAAATGGTAAATCTCCAAAGACAATTGGGATAGTCCATTGTGTAGGATCGCGTGATGAAAAAGTTGGTAATTTCTACTGTTCGAAGCTGTGTTGTGTTACGGCTGTAAAACAGGCTATTGAGATCAGGGAAAATGTTCCCGATTCAAAAGTATTCTGTTTTTATATGGATATGAGAATGGGTGGTGCGTATTATGAAGAGCTTTACCGTGAAGCCCAGGAAGTCTGGGGAGTAAATTTTATAAGGGGTAAAGTTTCTGAAGCCAGTGAATCAATAAATAGCAAGCTTGTTGTTAAAGTCGAGGATACTCTGGCTGGTCGTCCTTTAAAAATGGAGCTGGACATGCTGGTTCTTATGGCCGGAATGGAGATGTCGGAAGGTGGAGGGAGGATTGCAGCGACATCAGAACTTAAAACTGGTGAAAACAGGTTTTTTGCACCTGCAGATCATCACTATGCCAACAATATCAGCAATATAGAAGGTGTATTTTACGCAGGTACCTGCACTGCTCCGATGAATATTACTGATACTATATCTCACGCAAGGTCAGCAGTATCTGAGGTTATAAGCTACCTGAAAAGGCAAAAGGATTAGGATGGAAAAGTTCGGATTTTCAATATCAGAAGGAAGGCAAATAGACTGGGATTCCAACGACAGAAGTATAGCTGATTATATCAGGGAGAAAGAACCCAGCTTTAAAATGTGTATTGCATGCGGAGGTTGCTCAGCAACTTGCACGACAGGTAATATTACAAATTTCAGCCTGCGGGAAATAAATATTCTTTTGCACCGGGGTGAAAACTCAAAACCCAGGAATGATCTTAAGAAATGTATGCTCTGCGGAAAATGTTTATTGGTTTGTCCCAGAGGTGTAAACACAAGAAACGTCGTATTTGTGGCTAAACAGGCTTTTCAAAAATTTGATAGTCATGCAGTTTGATCCTTTTGTAATACCGTTTAATCTTGGACTTTACTTCATACTGATTTATGCAGTAACAAGGAGCATAATCTGGTTCAGGGAGCTTTCAAGACCCGACAAGCTAAGACTTCAGAGGGGGTTTTTCGGCATAGCATTCGGCCAGAGCCTTAAGGAGATCTTTCTCGAAAGCCTGATCCACATGAAAATCCTGAAAACAAAATTGCGGCTTGGATATATGCATATGAGTCTTGCATTCGGCTGGTTTTTGCTCATATTATTTGGCACTCTCGAAGCTGATATTTTCGGAGAGAAGCATCTGAACGCACCGTACAAGGCTATTTTCTTTAAATTCTTTAACCCCGATCATGGGAAAACATTTTTTGAAGCGGGATACTCCTTCCTGATGGATCTTATCCTTGCGTTTATTCTTTCCGGACTGCTCCTTGCT
>Ga0315293_10005533_pt1 | contig 11888 bp, 8 predicted proteins | sample YL17G13_20_MG_FD_203071 | JGI IMG/M metagenome (GOLD analysis project Ga0315293, IMG submission 203071) | Sediment microbial communities from Yellowstone Lake, YNP, Wyoming, USA - YL17G13_20 | ecosystem: Environmental > Aquatic > Freshwater > Lake > Sediment | place: USA: Wyoming | collected... | reverse complement strand
CTCCTCCTCTTTACCGAACATCCACATGTGATCACCCTTGGAAGGCGTGGCAATCGTTCGCATCTAAAGGTTTCACAGGAAGTGATGGACGCAATGAAGATTCCCATCTTCCATGTGGAGCGGGGCGGAGATGTCACCTACCACGGTCCCGGGCAGATGGTCGTCTATCCCATCTTAAATTTGAAGGATTATGGGTATCGTCTCATTCGTTATGTTAGTCAGGTCGAAGAGGTGATCCTTTCCGTCCTAAGGGATTTTGGGATCGAAGGGAAAAAGGATTTATCCAATCGAGGGGTCTGGGCGGAAGGTGACAAGATCGCCTCGATTGGTGTGGCGATTAAACGATGGGTCTCCTTTCACGGGATTGCCTTAAACTACGCAACAGACTTAAAATATTTTGAACTCATCAATCCCTGCGGCCTCGAAGGGGTGAAGATGACCTCCATGGAGAGGATTCTCCGGAAGAAAATGTCAAAAGATCGATTGACTGAAAAGGTCTGTTTCCATTTTAAAAAGATTTTTCAAAGGGATTGGGAAGAGAAGGGGTTAAAAGAATTAATTGCAAATTGACCATTGAGCATTGACCATTTAACATTGAAGACTATGAACCCAAAGAGAATAGTTGTCATCGGCGGAGGTCCTGGCGGTTATGTGGCAGCCATCCGGGCTGCCCAATTGGGAGCAAAACCCATCCTCATTGAGAGAGATCGGATCGGAGGAACCTGCCTAAACCGGGGATGCATTCCAACGAAGTCACTTCTCCACGATGCAGGACAGCTCCGTTCCCTTAAGCATTCTCCCGTCTTTGGATCTCTCATTGATAAGGGGTTTAGTCCTCTCCCTTCCATGACTGAACGAAAGGAGAGGGTCGTCCAGGAACTGGTTAAGGGAATTGAAATCCTGCTGGAATCCCACCGGGTCACCGTTAAAAAAGCAAGGGCTGACCTTGCAGGGAGCGATCAGGTTGTGCTTTTGGATGGAGAGAGAGAAGGGGAGACCATTGCGGCCGATGCAATCATTTTAGCGCCGGGCTCGAAGACCAAGACGCTCCCCCATCTCATCCCGGACGGCGAGAGAATCATTACCAGTGATGAGGCATTAGAACTCAAGGAAGTTCCTCGTGACCTGGTGATCGTTGGCGGAGGATACATCGGCGTTGAGTTTGCCACGCTCTTCAATACACTCGGTTCAAGAGTGACGATTGTAGAGATTCTGGAGAATATTCTTCCTGGCCTTGAAGGAGAATTAGTCCGGAATCTTCGGAGGTTTTTGGAAAGGGACGGGGTCAAGATTTTAACTCAATCCTCTGTCGAAGACATTCAGTATCGGGAGAATGGGTTAAGGCTTACGGTTAAAACCCCCCAGGGGATAGAGGAAGTCATTACCGAAAAATTACTTCTGGCTGTGGGAAGGGGCCCCAGCTTAGAACTGAGTTTTTCAAGGGCAGGCATTGAGATTTCTCCTCGAGGGATTAAGGTCAACCGTCGAATGGAGACAACTACTCCGGGCATTTATGCGATCGGAGATGCCATTGAAGGAATCATGCTTGCCCATGTGGCAATGGAGCAGGGGATTTTGGCTGCGGAGAATGCGATCGGGATGGATCAAGAGATGAAAGATAACCCGATCCCCCTCTGTATCTTTACCCATCCCGAAGTTGCATCCATAGGTTTTACTGAGAAGGAGGCGAAGGCAAAAGGAGAGATAAAGATTGGGCGGTTTCCGTTCCGGTCCAATCCGAAAGCCGTGATCTCAGGAGAAACTGATGGCCTGATCAAGGTGATTGCAACCCGTGAGAACGATCAAATTGTGGGAGTTCATATTATTGGCTCCGAAGCAAATCTTCTCATATCCATTGCTTCTATGATGATGGGTGGCAAGATGAAAGATTTTACTCGATTCATACAAGCCCATCCCACCATTCCAGAGGCGTTGAAGGAGGCATGCCTCGATGTAGATGGATTGGCGATTCATCTCCCGAAACCACTCCGACCTCCCAAAAGCGCATAGAGCATAACGCATAGCGCATAGCACATGGCAAAAAAAGATCATTGCAAATTGAAAATTGCTAATTGGTAATTGAGCATTGAAGAATTTAAAAAAACCTCCATGGCTAAAAAAACGAATTCCACCATACCAGGATCTTCTTAAGGTCAAATCCATTTTAGCGGCGACAGACCTTCATACGGTCTGCGAAGAGGCCAGGTGTCCAAACCTGGGTGAGTGCTTCTCCAGAGGAACGGCAACCTTCCTTATTCTTGGAAATATCTGTACGAGGGATTGTGGTTTTTGTGCTGTGGAACATGGGGACCCCGTTCCAGCTGATGAAAAAGAGGCGGAAAAGGTTGGTCAAGCGGTTCAGAAAATGGGCCTACGGTATGTTGTCGTCACCTCTGTGACCAGGGATGACCTTCCTGATGGGGGAGCTTCCCATTATGCGAAAACGATTCAGGCCATTCGGGAAGTGGATGGGAGTGCAAAGGTTGAGGTGTTGATCCCCGATTTTCAGGGGAACATCTCTTCTTTAATAGCTGTCTTAAATGAAACACCGGATGTTTTAAATCATAACATCGAAACAATCCCCCGACTCTATCCTATAGTCCGCCCTGAGGCGGACTATGAAAGATCACTTCGTTTACTGAAAAGGTCAAAAGAGTACAATCCTCATCTTTTTACTAAGTCTGGATTTATGCTTGGCCTCGGAGAAATGCGGGAAGAGGTTGTAGGTCTGATGGAAAATCTGAGACAGGTCGAATGTGATTTCTTAACGATCGGCCAATATCTGCAGCCCCGATTCGATCGATTGCCTGTCGAAAGATATATCCCCCCGGAAGAGTTTGAAGAGTATCAAAAGATAGGGATGAAGATGGGCTTTAAAGCGGTTGCCTCCGGCCCCTTTGTTCGCAGTTCCTTCCACGCCTCAAAGATGTTTCATACTCCCCCTTCCACATCGTGACAAACGATCATTTCGTAAAAGAACAACACCTTGACAACCTATTAAGAAGTGGCTACTTATAAGTTTATAAGTCTCAATCCTCATGTTGAATGGTTGATGATAAAAAGAAAAGACGAAGTGGTGAGTATTTACAGAGTCCAATCCATTGAACCCAGATTGAAATCTGAATTCGCAGATCAGATGAAAGAGATAAGGAACTAAATTTTTTTCCAAATCCTCAAAATGAAAAAACAACAAATCATCCTTTCCATCTGTTTGATTTTAACTATCACTTTCATCTCTTTCTCTCCGTCTCTTAAGAATGATTTTGCCAACTGGGATGATAACTTCTATGTCACAGAAAACCCTCTGATTATGGAGTTGTCCTGGAAAAGCATCAAAACTATTTTCAACCAGTACTATATGGGGCACTACCATCCCTTGACCCTTCTCTCCTATTCACTCGAATATTATTTTTTTAAGTTAAACCCCTTGGTCTACCATCTCACGAACCTGATCCTTCACTTGATGAATGGGCTGCTTGTCTTCTTAATGATCTTGATGCTCAAAGGCGGGGTTTTAACCTCCCTCGTGGTCTCTCTCCTCTTTGGCATCCACCCGCTCCAAGTGGAATCCGTGGTCTGGATCTCTGAGAGAAAAGATGTACTTTACACGTTTTTCTTTTTGGGATCATTGATCGTCTATCTCCATTACCTAAAGACACAAAGTGTGAGAACCTATCTTCTTTCCTTCTTCCTGTTTATCCTGTCTCTTTTATCTAAGTCTATGGCTGTCACACTTCCCGTCGTCATGTTCCTGTGCGACTTTCTTCTTCATCGAAAATTTGATCGAAAGTGCCTGGTCGAAAAAATTCCCTTTTTAGTCACGGTTTTTATTTTTGGAATGATCGCTTTATTCGCTCAAGGACCGGGTAGAACCATTGGCCCAAAACCTTCATTTTCATTAATCAAAACTATCTTCGTCGTGAGTGAAGCATTGGCATCCTATATTTCCAAATTAATTCTGCCTGTCAAACTTTCTTGTCTCTATCCATTTATTAAAGGAGAGGGTCCGTGGCCTTATGTTTATGTGCTGGTCATCCTTGGAATTTTAATTGCAGGAATCCTTTTAATCATTTTTGGCAAATACAAAAAAATCATCTTTGGCCTTCTTTTTTTCTTAGTGACCCTTCTACCCGTTCTCCCGCTGAAGATCGTCGCCGACCGCTATACCTATGTTCCATCTATAGGAATATTTTTTGTTTTTGGAGACGGTTTTTCATGGCTTTACTCGCGAAGCCTAAGAGATTCACGAATGATGCGCACCCTCGTTGCAGTGGTCTTGATTGGAATCTTAGGCATCTTCTCTTTTTTAACCTGGGAAAGGGGACAGGTATGGAAAGAGAGTGTGACGTTGTGGGACGATGTTCTAAATAAATATCCCGATCTCCCAAAAGCCTATATCCACCGTGGGCATGGCTATTCTGAACGAAGGCAATACGACCAGGCTATTTCAGATTTCACAAAAGCCCTTGAGATCAATCCGAGATATGCGGAGGCGTACTATAACCGTGGGATTATTTATGGGAAGAGAGGGCTGTTTGACCAGGCCATTTCAGATTACACAATAGCCCTTGAGATCAACCCGAGATTTGCGGTGGCGTACTATAACCGTGGGAATGCTTATGCGAAGAGAGGGCTGTTTGACCAAGCTATTTCAGATTACACAAAAGCCCTTGAGATCAACACACAATATGCTGAGGCATACAATAATCGTGGAACGATCTATTTAGCCAAAGGGGAATATGAACAAGCCATCTCCGATTTGAAGAAAACGATCGGGATCAACTCAAGGTATGCGTCCGCCTATTTCAATCAGGCTTTAGCCTACGAAAAGGTTGGCCGCATTTGGGAGGCGATTCAAGCTTACAAAGGCTTTATCAAGTATGCGGAACCTCAACAGTCTCAGCATATTGAAATTGCAAGAGAGAGAATAAAGGAGCTTTCGTCTGGTCATTAATAGCTCCGAATGAATTTCTTGAACTGAGTTCTCCATCATTTCTCGGTTTCCCGGAATTATTTATAGGAAGCCACGCCCTGTCGGCAGAGAGATCCTAATTGTGAGGGATTTGTATTGGGATTGAGCCCCTCATGTTATTATCCTTTTGAAGTAATGCAGTGAAATGGGGCCAACCAAGGAACCTGGGATCCAACCGCGGCGGTAGAATTCCAGACCAATGCTAAATAACCGGCCGAGCGGCGTGGGATGCTCAACACTCTGCTGGACTTGTTCGAAGCGATAGAGTGCAAGTGGCACGGCAACTTCACGGGGTAAAATGCTCTTTGTGTTTGCCTCCTTTAAAATCCAGGCAATGTGTGTGCCTATGTGACGATCAATGAAAGTCGTAATTTGTCCTCTCCTAACTGAGGCAAATTCCATCGTCCCACCTAACACCCCACCGCAATTGGTCACAAAATCAGGGAGGCATAGCACCCCCCGTTTAAACAGTGTGCTCTCTGCTTCAGGGGTGACCGGGTTGTTTGCACCAGGGGAGATGATGTGCGCCGGAATGCGGGTTGCATTACCAGAATGGATGCTGTTCCAGCGGGCACAGGGACAGAGTATATCAACTGGTAATTCGAGGAGCGCTTCACGACTGATGAATTGGGCTTCCCGATAGACCTCCACGGCCCGACTCCCAGCCTCTTCGGCCAATCGGGCAAGCCGATCCACCTTGAGTCCTTGTGGATTGTAGAGGGCTCCCCGGGAGGTGGAGATTGCAATGACCTTAATGCCTGCCTTAGCCAAGAGAATAGCGAGAGGCTTTCCTACATTCCCAAAGCCCTCAATCGCAGCCGTGCACTTGGAAAGATTCAACCCGATATGCCGAGCCGATTGCACGCCCCCTGTCCATACGGAATGGGCAGTATAGAAGCCCGAGGAATTGTTCTGTAACTCCCGGCGACCAACGTGTATGCCCACAGATTTAAGCATGTGACGAATATCATCGCTGTCTGTACCCATGTCAGAGGTGGGAATAAAAGCCTTTGTGAGGAGGAGAGGTTTTATTGCATGGCCGAATTCAACCAGTCGGTTCAACCGCTCCGCCTGAGGCGCCTCGGGATCGCCTATGACTCCTGCTTTGGCTCCGCCCTGGGGCAGGCCGAGGAAGCCGTACTTGAGTGTCATGGATCGGGCCAGAGCTTGAATCTCTGCCTCATCAATGTCCGGGAGCATCCGCAATCCACCACAAGAGCGGCCACCGACGGTAGAGTCGATGGCTACATATCCCAAGACATTTCCATGATGGGTGGCCGTGAAGATACGACCGTTATTCTTATTTTTAAAGCTCAATTCCATTTTCTCTCCAAACTTATGCAGGAGGTTCTTTTACCTGGCCATTCATAAAAAGTTCGTCCCAGACCTGAATCGCAAGGATCCCAAGCAAATGGGCTCCACAGTCGCGCTCTCCGGATCTGTGCTTTTTCAATAAATCATGAACAGCAGGCGGGTGAAAATACCCCTTTTTGCTCAAGTTGGCCTCGGAAAGCATTTCCACTGCGAAATCGGGGAGCTTTTCACGGAGCCACTGATCAAAGGGCGCACTCAAACCCCGTTTTTTCCGCCAGGCAATCTGTTTAGGAAGAAGTTTTCTGATAGCCTGGCGTAAAATATATTTTTCTTGAAGCCTCTTCATCTTCAAGGCTGGCGGAATCCTGGCACAAAACTCAATGAACTCGTGGTCCAAGAATGGCACACGTGCTTCCAGGGAGTGTGCCATGGTGGTATGATCCAGGTGATGCGTGATGTAGTTGGGCAGACGCACCGCCAACTCATAGTATTGCAATTGGGTGAAGGGATGCCACTTATAAAAATCAGAGGGAGGCGTGAAAGGAGGGGCCGAAGTTTCAGCTTTGATGAGTTGGGACTTAAGGTCTGCTGAAAAGAATTTCTCCATCCGTCCTGGCTGGCGCGGCCCCATCATGCTCTGATAGCGTGTCAAATTCATCTCCTTGGGGGCCAGATGTACCCGGGAAGCACCTGGCCAAAAATGAGGGAATAGGGGGCCAAGGAGCATCCACCGGCGGAGGAATAAAGGGAGCACCGCCAGCGGCCTGAGGAGTTTATCCACCCGAACCCATCCATACCCGCCGAAAGCCTCGTCCGATCCTTCACCTGTTAAAACCACCTTGAATTTCTGGGCCGTGGATTGTGCAAGGACCATCTGTAGAATTTCTATCCCTGTGGCAGAGATGTTCTCACAGTGCCATAATGTTCTGGGAAAGAGTTCAAAATCTTTGCTCCTGCAAACCACTTTTTCATTGACCAGTTGATACTCCGGAAAACAGTTCAATGTTTTTTGTCCGCTTACTTCGTCAAATTTGAGATTCTCAAAGGCGAGGGAGTAGGTCTGAATGGTCTGTCCTGTTAGCCTGCTTATCAAACCGACGAGGGAGCTGGAATCGATGCCACTGCTCAACCAGGCAGCAAATGGGACGTCGCTGTGGAGATGGATCCGCACGGACTCCTGGAGCTTTTCGAAAAGGGCTTCAGCCCAATCCTCCGCATTGCTATCGGAAATCTTCTCATCGCGGCGTGGGAATGAAACCTGCCAGTACCTCTTGATCGAAACGTTTCCCTCCTGGCAGAGAAGGTAATGCCCGGGCGGAAGCTGGTGAATTCCAGAGAAGAGGGTCCTGGGTCCCCGGATAAATCCAAATGTAAATAAATCTCGAAGCGCTAAAACATCCATCTTGGGCATGAGCTGGTTAGCGACGAGGATGGGTTTTATCTCCGATCCGAAACAAACCCCTTCCGCCCCCACCGTATAATACAAAGGTTTAATACCCAGACGATCACGCGCCAGCATGAGGAGTCGATGATGTGAATCCCAGAGGGCAAAGCCAAACATTCCCCGCAGGCGATGAACGCATTCCGGACCGAGGTCTTCATAAAGATGAACGATGACCTCCACATCTGAGCTTGTGCGAAAGCGATGACCAGAAGCCATGAGTTCCTGACGAAGTTCTAAAAAATTATAAATTTCCCCATTGCAGATGACGGTCACAGCGCCATTCTCATTGGAGATAGGTTGATCACCCGTTTTTAGGTCAATAATGCTTAGGCGGCGAACTCCCAGGCCAATCCCCGGTTCTACATGAAAACCAAAACTGTCGGGACCGCGGTGTTGCATGATGTCCGTCATCCGAGCAAGGGTCTGGCGGTCAACAGGTCGCGCACGGTCAGAATAGATGACTCCACAGATACCACACATCTCTTAATTTCCTGTTTTCAGGGGAATGACACGAGGGAATTTGCCTGCTGAGGTGCGCGGAATCTTTTCGACAAATTCCACCTCTACCTCAATATCCCCAAAAATAGATTTAGATTTTTCCAGTAATCGGTGGCTTAGTGCCTCCCGATCTGCGCTTAAACATGGTACAATTCTCCACAAGAGCCGGTGCGGGCCCACCTGGTTGATTTGGGCCCGGAGTGATGATTTCAGCTCATCTTTGAAATCAATTTCCAAAACATCAGTGATGAATTGTCGTCCATCAGGCAACCGGATTGTCTCGTAAACTCTCCCTCCAAGTTTCTCCAGGAGTGGCAGGTTCCTGCCGCAGGGACACGGTTTCGTTGCCAACACCCCCAAGTCGCCCAAACGGTAATTCAGCAAAACCATTGCACGATTATACAGGTTCGATACAACGACTTCCCCCTGCTGGCCAGGCTCAACAGTCTGACCAGATTGATCAATGAGTCGAATGGGACAGAGATCAATATTCAGATGAAAACCCTCGCGTCGTTCGCATTGAAAGCCAATTTTTCCGGTTTCGGCAGTCTGATAGGTGGCATAGACGATACAACCGAAATTCTTTTCCATTAATTCCCTTCCCGTTTCAAAAAGCATGTCCCCACCATACATCCAAACCTTTGGCAGAGCAATTTCATGTCGACTGTCTGCAAGAAAACGGAAGAACTCCTCGGCATAGGAACCATATGAGAACACCACTTGTGGCTTGACGGTATTCATCTGAGAGACCACTTCATCAAAGGGTCTTTCAGGCGAGAAAAAGGATCTGCGGGCGATGCTACGATGGGTCAATATTTGGCCGTCCCAGAATTTTCGCATGATACGGCTTACGGAGACTTCTGGAAGGAGAAAGAGCTGATTCTGTCCCCAGCCCTGCCTAAGGAGTTTATTCAACACGGCACGATCACGTTCGTTATAGGCAAGACGCCGCAATGCATTTAGGCGGTCCCAATAAATTGGCTTCTGGATTTTTGAATAAGTTCCACTCGTATGGACATTCAACATGGGTCGGCGCGCATATTGTGATGACATGAATTGTTTGAGGTTGGACCATACGAAGGAGTCGTCTAAAAGGGGCAGGGCGTTCAGGTCGGTGACGTTTTTGAAGTCCTGCGGTCGCCAATGACGCTCCTCCATGACTTGGCGATAAAACGGGACGGTGTCGTAGGCATGCTGAATTATCGAACGGAGACGATGTTGTTGACGATGCTCTATACGCTCGATGGACCAAAATGGAATGCGGCGCTCTTGGAAAGCCAGGGCAGCCACATAGGCTGTATTGACAAAGCGCCGGAGGAGATTGGTTCGGTAATCCATCCTTCAATTCTCTCGTTTATCAGCGAGTCCGGAAAAAGATTTTTGAGTCATCGAAATCACCGGCCGAAACTTCCCACTTGCCGTGCGGTCAATCGAATCAACAAAGGAGATATCTGTCGAGACTTCGCTCCCAAATCGTTCAGCGAATCCGGCCGCGACGCGCTCCTTTAACTTCTGCCGATTAGCCGCCCTGGAGGCCACTATTTTTATGCTAAACTGGTCAATTTTATGCTGTATGATCTGGTACTGCCAGACCTGGTCTTCGACAGTGAAAATTGTACGCACTGCCTGTGGATGAATGAGTCTGCCTGAAGGGAGAGTGATGAGATCATCGCACCGCCCAGGAAGAAAGGAGAGCATCGGCAGTGATCGGCCGCATCGGCATGCTTCAGGTAAGAAAGCAGCAAGGTCTCCCAGACGATAATTCAACAATACGGTTGCGGGGTTGACTAAATTAGAGACTATCACCTCTCCTACTTCCCCAATGGGTAGGTTTTGACCTGATGCGTTTACAATTTGCACCGGATAGAGGTCCACATTCAGATGGAGACCCCTATGACTCTCGCATTCGAAACCGAGTTTGAGTGCTTCGTTTGCCTGATAAGTGCTGAAAACTGGAATGCCGAATTGCCCCTGAATCAATTGTCGAACCGAATCAACCAAACCGTCTGAGCTGAAAGTAATAACCTTGGGTCGGTGAAAAGACTCCCCTGAGCCCGCGAGGTAGGAAAAGAGAATTCCCAGATAGGAGCCATAGCTCTGAATGACATCAGGCTGGAACTGGTTGATCAAGCGGATGTTCTCTTCCGTCGGATCCATCAGAGAAATGTATTGTCGATTGATCCGTATACGATCAGGAAATAGGGCATTTGACTGGCAGAACGATTGCAACTTATGAGCGGTGCAGTTAGGAGAGGCGATGACCGTTTCGCGATAACCGAAACGCCTGCCCACGAGTGATGTGATGATGCACCTTTCTCGTTCCCCGTGAGCCGCATTTTGGAAGATCGCCCCTGGGGTATGATAGACGGACCGGGGATCGCCCGTACTGCCTCCTGTGTGGAGACGAAGGTAACGCCTTATGGGTTTGGCAGTAGAGATAAAGTATTCCGGATGACGTTGAAGCTGGGAAGGTTCAATCAAAGGGAGTTTGGCTAAGTCCTCGGCGTTCTGGAAGTCTTTGACCTTGAGACCAAGTCTATCCATTGTTTCTCGATAGTAGGGCACCGTTCGATAAGCATGGGCCACCATTTTTCGAACGCGTTGGGCCTGAATTCGATGGATGGTTTTGAGAGGCTTGAAGGGCAAACGGGACTGCCCCTTCATTTGATAAACGAGGTAAGCATTCCAAAAAAAACAGGTTATCAACCTCCCTCTCTGTGCGGCACTTAGCATATCGTCTTAGTATGTGCTCCCAATAAGGCTATATCCGTCCGGAGAAAAAATCAGAATTTAATACAAACGCATTAAGTAATGTTACATAGCCTGTGAATCTTTTGACAAGACCATGAGCGAGTTGTTTTGCGAACGACAGACCAAAGATTATCAAGGTTTTCAAACCAACGGTTGGTGGTGGATTCATAGCGAACCCTGCGCCAAATCCGTTCTTGCATGTTTAATCCCGGTTGATACGGGGGTAAATATTCGATATGGAGCCTCGGATGTTTTTTAAGAAATTGTTCGATGGGATCGCCTCTGTGCCAGCGGGCCCTGTCGACATAAAGCCAAATGGTATATCCTTTAAGCCTTCCATAAAGGTGGCGCAAAAGTTTGAGAAACCCTTCTCTATCCCCCCGTTTTGTCTGAATCATGCCATAGCGTCCAAGCAAAGGATTGACCCACCCAGAGATATTCAAGCGGATACGATGCTGGCTGGTCGTAGGAATCTTAAGACGCTTTCCTTTCTTCGCCCAGCCCCGGCTAAGCCTGGGGTGCATCGTAAAGCCTGTCTCATCCTGGAATACAACTGTCTCTTTTGGCCCCAGGGACTCAAGTTTTTTTTAAAGCCCGCTGGAACTTTCGGGCTTCTTGGCTTTGTGCTTGAAGATAAGAATAACTCGCTCTCTTTAACCGATAACCCAAATGATGCATCCAGCGTTGGGCTTGCCGCACCTTCAGGTTTATCCCGAAAGACCGTTTCAGATGAATCGCAACCGTTGGCCCATCCCATTGAGTCCGGTTTAAACCAAATTCCCGCGGAGACTTCTCTAAGTGTTCCTCCAGCACCCTTTGAATCTTTGTCTCTAACCGTGGAGGCCTTCCCGATCTTGGCTTGGATTTTAAGAACTCTAAGCCGTCTTTGTTCACCCCGTGAATCCATCG
>Ga0315293_10005532_pt1 | contig 11889 bp, 14 predicted proteins | sample YL17G13_20_MG_FD_203071 | JGI IMG/M metagenome (GOLD analysis project Ga0315293, IMG submission 203071) | Sediment microbial communities from Yellowstone Lake, YNP, Wyoming, USA - YL17G13_20 | ecosystem: Environmental > Aquatic > Freshwater > Lake > Sediment | place: USA: Wyoming | collected... | reverse complement strand
AAGGCCCTCGGACTTGAAGTCTTCGACGGTACGCAGGCTTGGCTTGGTGATGGTAGTCATATTAGGTACTCCGTTTCTTCGTTGCTGATGCATCTTAATAGCACAGGTAATCAGGGGTTGCAATAGCCTATTTGCATTATTTTGCAGATTGTTTGCAACACGTGCAACACGAGCTCTCGCGTTGCATCTTGGGCAGTGGATGCATCGTCGTGCAACACGAGTAATATTTTACCAGTACCGCAGAGATGCTGGCGTTTTTGGCCATTGCAACACGTGCAACACGTGCAACACGCACCTTAATGGTGCACGTTGCAATGCTACTTGCAACACCGAGTAGGCCTCTATATCTACGATATAGGCCCTCTCGTGTTGCGTGTTGCACGCTGTTTGCGTTGCGTTGCGGTGAGAAGATGACGCTGAAACTTTACCCCTCGTGTTGCGTTGCGTTGCGGCGCTTTGACGCTGGGGGTTGTCTATTGTTTCGGGTAGGCGTATATAGCTCGCGACTGGAAGCCCTGTCGATCTTACGGAGCAAGCAGACATGACTGGAAGGCCTAGTACGTACACGCAGGAGATGGGCAACCTCATCTGTGACAAGCTTACCGAGGGCGTGAGCTTGCGTAAGCTGTGTAAGGGCAAAGAGTTCCCGAACGCGTCGACAGTGTACGTGTGGCTGGATCGCTTCCCTCTCTTCGCCGAGCAATACGCCCGTGCGCGGGAGGCCGCCACCGAGGACATGCTGGAGGACATCCTAGAGATCGCCGACGACCCGCTGATCGAGGTGCAGGACAAGCGCGTACGCATCGACACGCGCAAGTGGGCGATGGGCAAGCTCAAGCCGAAGAAGTACGGCGAGAAGCAGACGCACGAGATCGGCAACAAGGAGGGCGAGAAGTTCGCCATCGAATACACCGACGCAAACATGGTCTTAACACTGGCCGTCGCCGAGGCGCTACTTGTAAAGGGCGACACGTGATCTGGAACCCGTGGCGCAGGGCGCGCGAGTTGCAGGCGCAACTTGACGCGGCGGTGCGCGAGCGCAACGACTATGAGTTCGAGCTGTCACGCGCCTGCGATCGATACGACAAGGTGCGCGAGATGAACACGCAACTGCGCCAAGCTCTGGCACTGTACCGATCGCGATGACTGACGCCGCCGCCATCCTTGCGCAGCTCCACCCCGAGCAGCGCGTCCACCTCGACTGGCAACGCCGTTGGAAGGCCACGGCTCGGCCGAACCAGATCGTGCCACGCACCAACTGGGCCGAGTGCGGCTACCTCGCTGGGCGTGGCTTCGGTAAGACGCGCGTCGGTGCCGAGTGGATTACGCGTGCCGCGTATCAAGATCCGAGCGGCTTCGATAGCTGCGTCATCGCCCCCACGCACAACGACATCCAGGTGACGTGTATGGAAGGCGAGAGCGGCATCCTGTCCGTCCTGCCGTCTGAGCTGCTCCTCGAACACAACAAGACCGGCAACTACATCAGGTTGCGAAATATTGCCGGTGGCGTCAGCACGATCCGTGGCTTCTCGGCCGAGAAGCCTGAGCGACTGCGCGGCCCGCAACACTGCCGTGGCTGGTTCGACGAGCTGGCCGCATGGCAGTACGAAGAAGAGGCGTGGGACATGGCGATGATGGGCATGCGCCTCGGCCCCGCGCCGCAGGTGCTGTGGACCACGACGCCGCGACCGAAGGAACTCATTCGCAGGTTGAGCGCGGAGAGGGCGGGCCGGATCATCGTGCGTGGCTCGACGTACGACAACAAGGCGAACCTGCCTGACGTGTTCTTTACCAATCTGGAGATCTACGAAGGCACGACCATCGGCCGGCAGGAACTGTACGGCGAGCTGATCGATCCAGAGGAGAGCGGCATCGTCAAGCGGTCGGACTTCCAGATCTGGCCGGCGAAGAAGCCACTGCCTGCGTTCGACTACATCATCCTGTCCCTCGACACCGCCTTCACCGAGGCGACGTACGACAAGAAGAAGGGCGACGCGGACAGCACGGCGTGCGTCGTGATGGGCAGCTTCCATGACAAAAGTAACCTGAGCCAGCTCATCGTCCTCGACTGTTGGTCCGAGCAGATGGGCATGCCGGATCTGATTAGCCGCGTGAAGAAGGAGCTGAACGCATCATACGGCGGCGACGAGGACGTGGCGCTGATCAAGCCAATGTTCGGCAGTAGCAAGCCGTACACGTCCGGCCGCAAGCCGGACTTGTGCCTCATCGAGGACAAGGGCAGCGGCATCAGCCTGCGCCAGATGCTTGAGCGCGAGGGCATCGAGGCGTACGCCTACAACCCAGGCCGTGCTGACAAGCTGGCGCGCCTGCACATGGTCAGCCACATCTTCTCACGCAATCGGGTCTGGCTGCCCGAGAGCAGCAATTTCTCCGGCAAGCCGGCCACGTGGGTCGAGCCCATGCTGGCGCAGCTCTGCGCGTTTACCGGCCCGAAAAGTGTGAAGCACGACGACTACGTGGACGCCGTGACGCAGTGCGTCAGGCTCTGCATCGACAAGAGGCTGGTGTCGGTGGTGAAGGAAACCAAGAAGGACGAGGAACACCGGCCCCCGTTGAAGCCTATCCAGAACCCATACGACGCTTGAAGGACTGACACATGGAAGAAGACGAAATGCCCGAGGGCGAGATGGTTGAGCTGGACACCGAGGCGGATGACGTCGAGGACACCGAGGACGGTGGCGCGATCGTCACGCTTGACGAAGACGAGGGCCCCGCAGGCGAGGGCAGCTTTTACGACAACCTCGCCGAGACTATGCCCGAGACGGACCTGAACCGCATATCGACGCAGTTCCTAGAGCTGATCGGCAAGGACCAGCAAGCGCGCAAGAAGCGCGACGAGCAGTACGAGGAGGGCCTGCGACGCACCGGTCTAGGTGACGACGCGCCCGGCGGCGCTCAGTTCCAAGGCGCGTCGAAGGCGGTACACCCCATGATGACCGAGGCCTGCGTTGACTTCGCGGCGCGCGCCATCAAGGAGCTGTGGCCTGCCAACGGGCCAGTCAAGGATCTCGTCATTGGCGAGATGGACGAGAAGAAGGTGGACAAGGCCAAGCGCAAGTCGGCGCTCATGAACTGGCAGCTCTGCGTTCAGGCACAAGAGGCGCGGGCCGAGGTCGAGCAGATGCTGACCCAGCTACCGCTCGGCGGCGCGCAGTACCTGAAGGTCGGCTGGGACGAGCGGCGCAATCGCCCGTCGTTCCTCGCCGTCATGATCGACGACATGTACCTGCCCTACGCTGCGACGAACTTCTACAGCGCGCAGCGCAAGACGCACGTGCAGTACATCACGACCCTCGACTACCAGCAACGCGTCAAGTCTGGCATGTACCGCGACGTGGACCTGTCCGCGCCGAGCATGGAGCCGGACGTGTCGCTGTCCGAGAAGGCGAACAACAAGATCGAGGGCCGCGACGAAAGCAGCTACAACGAGGACGGACTGCGCACCGTGTACGAAGTGTACGCCGTCTGCGAGATCGAGGAGGACGAGGATCCGTCGCCGTACATCATCACCATCGACAAGCCTACCGGCAAGGTGCTGTCAATCTACCGCAACTGGGACGAGGACGACGACAGCCGCGAAGAGATGAGCTGGATCGTCGAGTTCCCGTTCATTCCGTGGCGCGGTGCCTACCCCATTGGCCTGCCGCAGATGATCGGTGGCCTGAGCGCCGCCGCCACTGGCGCGATGCGGGCACTGCTCGACAGCGCACACATCCAGAACGTGCCGACGATGCTCAAGCTGAAGGGCGGCACACGCGGCGGCCAGTCGCTGAACATCCAGCCGACGCAGATCGAGGAGATCGAGGGTGGCCTGAACATCGACGACGTGCGCAAGATTGCCATGCCGTTACCGTTCAACCCGCCATCGCCGGTTTTGTTCCAACTGCTTGGCTTCCTCGTCGATGCAGGCAAGGGCGTGGTCCGCACGTCGATGGAAGACCTGCCCGACAGCAACGCCAACGCACCAGTCGGCACCACGCTGGCCCGCATCGAGCAGGGCATGGTCGTGTTCAACGCGGTTCACAGCCGGCTGCATGACGCGATGGGCCGCATGTTGCGCGTGCTGCACCGCCTCAATGCGATGTACCTCGACGACGACAAGCTTGAGGACACGGCCGGCGAAGAGCTGGCCACGCGCGCCGACTTCGAGGGGCCGATGGACGTCGTGCCGGTCAGCGACCCGAACATCTTCAGCGAGGCACAGCGCTACGCGCAGGTGCAGGCAGTGGCACAGCGTGCCCAGATGCTGCCGCAACTGTACAACTTGCGCAAGGTCGAGGAGCGCATCCTCACCACGCTGAAGATCCCAGACTATGAGGCGCTGCTGAACCCAGCCGTCGAGCCTGACGAGCAGAACGCCGTGAACGAGAACGTCGCGGCCGCGCTTGGCCGGCCAGTCGTTGCGTTCCCAGAGCAGGATCACATTGCCCACCTCAAGACGCACTTGAGCTTCATGCTCAACCCAACGCTAGGCGCAGGCCCGCTGTTTGCGCCGACGTTCCTCGGACCGATCGTCAGCCACATCAAGGAGCATATTGCGCTTTGGTACATGCAGTCCACGCTTGAGCTTGCCGACAGCGTCGCCGACAATGTCAACCTTGAAGAGGTGGGCCGCGAGGACCACACGAAGGCGGACCGCCAGGCGTACGACCGCATGCTGGCAGAGGCATCGACCGTGGTCAGCGAGAAGGCAGGCGAGGTGTTCGCCGACATGCCGCCGATCATCGAGCAGGCGCAGAAGATGATGCAACAGTACGCACCGCCACCGCCGATGGATCCGTCGCAGGTGGCCATGCAGACGACGCAGCAGCAGATGCAGCTCGAAGGTCAGCGGATGCAGTTGCAGACGCAGCGCGATCAGGCGAAGGTGCAACTCGACGGCCAGAAGCTGCAACAAGATGCAGCGATAACTCAGGCCAAGATGCAGATGGACGGTCAGAAGATGCAGCAAGACGCGACACTGGAGGCCCAGAAGCTGGCGCTCCAACAGCAACTTGCAGAAATCGACGCGCAGATGAAGCAGGCTGAGGCACAGCAGGACATGGCGAAGCTCGCGATGCAGCAAGACCGCGAGGACGAGCGCACCGCTGCCGAGATCCAGTCTCGCATGGCCATGAACCAAGCCGACAATCAAACCGCCATGACGCTTGCAGAAATGGAAGCGTTGAGCGGCGAGAAGTTCTCAGTGTCAACAGGCACTGGGATAAATCCACAGCCATAAGGAGAATATCATGGCAGACAACGCAAAGAGCGCCGCACCGAGCGGCAAGGTAACCAAGCTGGCCGGTGACGCTATCAGGCAGCACAAGAAAATGGCCATGGGCGAAATGCCCAAGTGCGACGGAAAAAAGATCCCAGCGTGAGGATCGAGATGTTTCTCCAGCGCTTGGAGGCAGAGCAAGCCATGCTTGCGAAAGAAGCGTTGGAGCGACCCGCAGGGCGTGAGGGCTACGACTACGGTCGTGTCGTCGGCATGTATGCGGGCCTTGAGCTTGCCAAGGAGGCCATCATCAACATGGTCGCCGAATACGAGCGCAAGGGCTTTGATTTATAGGAGCCAACATGCAAGAAATAGCAAACAAGATAGACTTTGGGTACGATAGCCTCGACGAGGCGTTCCCGAAGTGTGACCCCGGCGTGCAGCCGTTTGGCAGCCGAGTGCTGTGCCAGATCCGCACGCCTAAAGCGAAGACCAAGGGCGGGATCATCCTGACCTCGGACGTTCGGGAAACCGAACACTACAACACGCAGGTAGCCAAAGTCGTAGACATGGGCAGCCTCGCGTTCAAGAACCGCAACACAATGGAAGCGTGGCCCGAAGGCTCGTGGTGCGAAGTCGGTGACTTCGTCCGCATACCTCGTTACGGCGGCGACCGTTGGTCGGTAAAAACCTCCGATGGTGACGAAGCCATCGTGGTTATCTTCAACGACCTCGATCTGGTTGGCAAGGTCACGGGCGATCCGCTCGCGATCAAAGCCTTCCTGTAATCGATAAGGCTGAAAGGAGCCGGTCATGACTGACAACACAATTACCGAGACTGACGAAGAGTTCGACATCATTGAAGGTGAAGAACCTGTACAAGATCCTGTACAAGACGACGAGGAGGAGGAGGAGGACGTCGAGGACGAGCGCCTCGCCGAAAGCGAAGACGACAACGAGGATGAGATCTCATCTCAGAGCCGTAAGCGTCGCCTGAAGCGCCGCGAAGTTCAGAAGCGCGCAAAGGAACACGCACAGCGCGAGCTGGACATGTTGCGCCACACCAACGCGGAGCTGATGCGTCGTGTATCTGCGATCGAGGGGCACACGCTCCAGACCAATGAGCAGGGCATCGACAGCCAACTGCAACGCACGATGCAAGACATACGGCAGGCCGAGAGCATCATGGCCCGCGCGACCGAGGCCGGCAACGGTGACGACGTTGTGGCGGCGATGCGCATTCGCGACGAGGCGATGTCTCGTGCGCAACAACTGCAATACCACAAGGAGCAAGTGTCCCAGGTGCGTGAGCAGGCGTCGCGGCCCCAATCCGATCCACGTGTAGTAAATTACGCGCAGGAGTGGATGCAGGCCAACACGTGGTACAACCCGCAAGGTAGTGACGACGACAGTGCGGTGGTGAACGCAATCGATGTGAGCATGACCAATCAGGGATTTGATCCGACGAGCCGGCAGTACTGGGAAGAGCTTACGCGTCGCGTTGCCTCACGCGTCGGCGACGACGACGGTGGCGCACGTGGTGCAAGCACCCGCCGTAGGGCTCCACCGCAGGGCGGAACCCGCGAATATGCGCCAACTTCAACACGCAAAGAAATATATGTGACACCAGAACGAAAGGCTGCTATGATCGAAGCAGGTGTTTGGGATGATCCCGTTGCGCGGACCCGAATGCTCAAGGCGTATCAGGCTTACGATAAAAATGGTTCGGCTAACTAAAAGGAGTATGCCAACATGACTGAAGAACGTACAGATGACCGCCTTAAGAAGGAACCCGATGTTGCTCGGCGCTCTCGTGGAATGGATGACCGTAAGGTCACCGAGGACCGCGAAATAAGCGATGACGATCGACTTGAAATGTTTAGGGCTCAATTATTTAACGACGCACTGCCTGATTTACCGGCAATCCCCGGCTATCATATGTGCTGGCTAACCACGACCAATCCGCGTGATCCTATTCACCGCCGTATACAGCTCGGTTACGAGCCAATTAAGGCAGAAGAAGTTCCCGGAATGGCACATGCCTCGGTCAAAACCGGCGAATATGTCGGTATGATCGCGGTCAACGAGATGCTCGCGTTTAAGCTGCCCATGTCTCTGTATCAGAGATTTATGCAGGAAGCTCACTACGACGCACCGTTGCGTGAAGAGGACAAACTGGCTGAAGTTGCGGATAGCATCCGCGCACAGGCAGAACAGTCCGGCGGCCGGCTAATTGAAGGGGACGGTATGGATGACTTTCGTCAACATGCGCCAAGGCTGACTGATTTTAGCTAAGGCAAACCGCAACTCAATTATAAGGAACTAGGACATGCCAAGCATTGCCTCTGCCTACGGCCTTATCCCTGTCAACCATCCGTCGGGCGTCGTTCGTCCGTTCGCGATGACTTGCGCATCGGGATATGCCGCTGATATATTTCAGAACCAACCCGTTAAGATAGCTGCTAACGGTACTATCGTTGTCGCCGCCGCTGGCGACACATTCATCGGCACCTTCCAAGGCGTTGAATTTACAGATAGCGACGGTCGTCGTCGCGTCTCTAACAAGTGGACCACGGGCACCGTGGCTACTGAAATCGTCACGTATGTGACAATCGACCAGACGATCACGTACCAGATCCAGAGTAACGCTACTCTGGCTGTTGCCGACATCGGTTCGCAGTACGACTTCTCGGCTGCTGGTGGTAATGCAACCACCGGTCTATCGACGCAGTCGCTGAACGTATCGTCTTCCGCCGCCAACGCAGGTCTTCGCCTGATTGGTATCGTCACCGGTCCCGATAACAATTTCGGTGACAACTTTGTCAATGCTCTGGTTCAGATCTCTGAACATCAGAACACTGCCAACGTCGCTGCTTACTAAGGAGGGCTGAACAATGGCTACCCCGATGAGAAGTACAGACTTCCGCTCGATCGTTGAACCGATCCTAAATGAAGAGTTCAACGGCATCTACGACCAACGCGCCGACGAGTGGGCACAGGTCTTCAAAGAGTTTAAGGGCATTCCCCGTAACTACCACGAAGAGCCTGTCCTTTATGGCTTCGGCGCTGCACCGGAATTGCCAGACGGCATGCCGGTCACTTATCAATCAGGCGGCGTTCTGTTCATCCAGCGCTACCTGTACAAGGTCTACGGTCTTGCATTTGCACTGACCAAGGTTCTTGTTGAAGATGGTGACCACATCCGCATTGGCCAGACCTATGCACGTCACCTCGCACAGTCGCTGATTGAAACCAAGGAAACCCTTGGTGCCAACATCCTCAACCGTTCGTTCACAGCAGCATATGCTGGCGGCGACGGCGTTGAGCTGGTGGCAACCAATCACCCGATTGCAGGCGGCACCTTCTCGAACAAGCTCTCGACCGCTGCGAACCTTTCGCAGACGTCTCTTGAGCAGCTTCTGGTGCAAATCCGCAACGCTGTTGACAACAACGGCAAGCGCATCCGCCTGGCGCCTAAGAAGTTGGTTCTTGGGCCAAGCAACGTCTTCCAAGGCGAAGTTTTGCTCAAGTCCGTCCTTCGTGCCGGCACCGCAAATAATGATATTAACCCAGTCAAATCGATGGGGCTTTTGGAAGGCGGTCAGGCAAACCTTTCGCGTATCACTTCAACCACCGCATGGTGGGTGCAGACCGATGCGCCAGAGGGTCTCAAGCTTGCGATGCGTCGCGGCCTTGAGAAGTCGATGGAAGGTGACTTCGAAACCGACAGCATGCGTTACAAGGCCACTGAGCGTTATGCGTTCGGTTGGACCGATCCACGCGGCGTGTACGGTACTCCGGGCATCTAATTGGGTTGGGGGGCTTCGGCTCCCCGCCCTTTCTCTAAAGGAGAAAATAAATGTCTCAGACTACCTTCAGCGGCCCGCTGCAATCGGGCGACATTAACGCTGGTAAGACAGGCGGCCCTAACATCGGACAGGTATACCTGTCGCAGACGTTCTTGGTTAGCTTCAACGCCACCTTGGTTCAGAGCACGGCAATCAACCTTCCTGCAAGTTCGCAGATTGTTGAGATTTACGCCGATGTTCTTACGCCGTATGACAGCGCCACTTCGGCGACGCTGACAGTCGGCTCGGCGGCTGCGGGAACGCAGTATGTCACGTCGGTTAACGCCAAGACGGGCGGCCGCGCCACGGTAACGCATACCGCCGCGCAGTGTACCGCGCTGGCAAACATCAGCACCAACACGGCGCTGTTTGGCACCGTGACTTCAGTCGGTCAGCCGACTGCGGGTCAGGTCCGCGTTACGATCCAGTACGTGCAGACAACGGCTAATGACTAAGCATTAGCGTTGTGTTATAAAAGGGGGTCGCCCTCGGGTGGCCCCTGATTATCAAGGAACAAAATATGCGCCAGATTGTTGTAACATTGACCGACGCCAGCGCTGGCGCTAAGAACTCAGACCCTATCCCCCTCGACATCCACGGGCGTCCCGACGTCTCGCTTCAGGTAACCGTAACTGGCACCGTGAACTGGACCGTACAGCAGACCCTCGATAACCCGTTCACCACGGCCTCTGGAGCCATCGTGTATGTCAACCATCCCGACGCGAACATGGTCGCGCAGACCGTCACCCGTCAGGGCAACTACGCCTACATCCCAGCGGCAATGCGCTTACAACTCAGCAGTGGCAATGGATCGGTCAAGCTGACGATTGTTCAGTCCGGCGATAACAGGGCGTAAGCAGTGTCAACGAGCCTGTACAGCGGCGCGTCTGGCATTGCCCTTGGTGTTGGTCTGGACGGGGACATCCAAGGCCTGTGGGGCGGTGCCACCGGCCTTATGTCAGGCTTTGCAGGAAGTAGTCCGTACAGCGGATCGTCGCTGTATCTAGACTTCCTCACGCCGTCGCTCGACACCCGCATCACGTTCACACGCGGCAGCAATGCCACGCTGGTAGATAGCACGGGCAAGATTGTTTACGCTCCTGTGAATTTGCTGTTGCAATCGCAGACGTTTGACAATGCGGCTTGGACGAAAAGCGGCTCTTCTATTGTAACGGGTGCCGCAGCCAATCCGGTCGATGGCGCGTTGAACGCACAGAAGTTAATGGAAAATACTAGCACTGGGCAGCACCGCGTTTTTAATACTATTGGCATCGCATACAACGCCTCAACGACTTTTTGCTTTTCCGTTTATGTCAAGGCCGCTGAACGGTCGTTTGTCTATATTAGGTTAAATAACGGCGGCGGCGATTTTGTGACTTGTTTTGTCAATCTTATTACTGGCGCGATTACCACGGTCACAGGTGCTGGTTCTGTTGCAGCCACAAATGTTGGTAATGGTTGGTGGCGTATTGCGGCTATTGGCACCTCGGCAACATCTACTGCAGTTAGTGGGTATGTTGCGACGGCTACATCGGGCAGCGTGGTCTCCTACACAGGCGACGGAACATCAGGCATCTTCATCTGGGGCGCACAACTCGAACCATTAACCTACCAGACCACCCCGTCCACCTATGTTGCCACAACGTCAGCGGCATATTACGGCCCACGCTTTGATTACGACCCTGTAACGCTTGCGCCAAAGGGTTTGTTGATCGAAGAGCAGCGGACGAATTTGTTGTTGTATTCTGAGCAGTTTGATAACGCGGCTTGGACTAACTCAGGGGCCACTGTAACGGCAAATTCTATTGCAGCGCCTAGTGGGGAAATATCCGCAGACACGATAGCTAGAACAACTTCAACAGCAGATGCTATTTACAACACTATAGCATTCACTGGCGACGGCGTTAAAACCGTTTCTATATGGATTAAAAAGGGGACATCTCCCTCTCCTTTGATTGCATTACTTGATGCGACTGCCAGCACATATCGCCTCTGGGCGGATGTCACTTGGTCTGGCACAACACCTTCGCTTGCCTTTACAAACGGGTCACTCATTAGTTCAACAAATTATGGCAATGGTTGGTGGCGACTTGAGTTGGCTACCACAGCCGTTACTGCTGCTAATGCTAATCGCCTTTATATCTATGCAGGACGCACTGGCTCTGTAAACGGCGACACAGTGTATTGCTGGGGCGCTCAAGCAGAAAACGCAACCTTCGCCACCAGCTACATCCCCACAGTTGCCAGCCAAGTAACACGCAGCGCAGATGTAGCAACGATGACAGGCACGAACTTCTCTAGCTGGTATAACCAGCCGCAGGGGACGTTTGTTGCCTCCTACACGGCAACCGCAGATACAACTTTCCGCTCTTTTTTTGAAGCAAGCGACGCTGCGCGAAATAATTTTGTTCGTATCCGCGCACAAAACCCAACACCTACAACTGCGCTTGTGCTTGGCGAAGTGGTCTCAGGTGGGGTAACTCAAGCGACTATGCAGCCTGCAACAGTAGCAATCGGCAATTTAACAAGCGCCGTTACTTACGCGGTGAATAATTTTGCGACGGCGCTAAATGGCGGTACGGTTGTTTCAGACACAAGTGGGTCACTTCCGGTAGGCGTAGATCGTCTAGTGCTAACAGGAGGATCGTTTTTTAATGGACAAACTTGGCTCCGCTCCATCGTCTACTACAACACGCGGCTCGCGGACTTCCAACTACAGGCACTCACAGCATGACCGATCTATATTTAAAAGCACCAACTCAAGAGGACATGGACGCCGCCCTGGTTGAGGCTAATGTCATCGACGATGAGGGCAACCCA
>Ga0315293_10005530_pt1 | contig 11891 bp, 12 predicted proteins | sample YL17G13_20_MG_FD_203071 | JGI IMG/M metagenome (GOLD analysis project Ga0315293, IMG submission 203071) | Sediment microbial communities from Yellowstone Lake, YNP, Wyoming, USA - YL17G13_20 | ecosystem: Environmental > Aquatic > Freshwater > Lake > Sediment | place: USA: Wyoming | collected... | reverse complement strand
TTAGTAATACTATTAAAAGTTTGTGTGATTTAGCTGAAAATACAATTGATGTTTTACAAGTTGGAAGAACTCATTTGCAAGATACTTCTCCTGTTTTATTTGGAGGGATCTTAGCAAGTTATGCAGCAAGATTAGCTGAGAGAGTTTCAAGATGCGATTTATATTTTAATGATTTAAGAGGTAAAATTTCTGGAATTGTTGGAACTGGTGCAAGTATAGATATGGTTATTGGTAATGGAAAATCTTTAGAATTTGAGAAAATGGTTTTAGAAAAACTAGAATTAAAACCAGATTATGCTGCTACTCAAATTACACAAAAAGAAAGATTTGCTGATGTTGGTCATGGTATTGTTTCTTTAATGAGTGTTCTAGGTGATTTTGCAAATGATATGAGAATGCTTTATTCTTCTTCTATTCAAGAGGTTAGTGATAGAGAAAGTGCAGCAAGACTTGGAGGAAGCAGTGCAGATGCAGGAAAAAATAATCCAATAAATTGGGAAAACATTTCTGGAAAAGTTGCTGTTGTTGAAGGAGGAATGAGAGTTTTATATGAAATGATTCATTCGGATTTTCAAAGAGATTTAAGAGGTTCTGTTCAAGCAAGATACCAACCAGGAATGATGATGGCAGAAACTTATGAATCATTTACACGCGCGAATAAAGGATTGAAAACATTATCTGTTAATGAAGACAGAATGGGCATAAATTTGAAATCTGTTAGAGAAAATCCTACAGAAGCGATGGTTGCAATTTTGCGAGGAGAGGGGTGGGTTCATTCTAAAATAGGTGTTGGACATAATTTTATAAAAGCAATGGCTAGAGAAGCAAAAAGTAGCAATAGAAAATTACTCTATGTTTGTCAGGAAGATAAAGAATTTTTAGAATTTTATCAAAGATTGCCTGTAATAAAACAATGCATACTTCAGGGAGAATTAGAAAGATATGTTGGCTCAGCTAAAGAAAGAGCAAATATTAATATTGCTTATGCGAGAAGTGTTATTCTTTAATTTATATTTTAAAGGCTAAATTAAGAAAGTATATCCTTTTAGGTATACTTTGTGTAAACGAATCATCTGTTTCTTTTTAATTTTAAACAGTTCCATGATTCTTTTTATATTCTTATTTTAGAACAACCACATTAGTCATTCCTCTTCGTTTTCTTTCAATTAATTGCCTGCCTTCTAATCTATCCAGAATTCTGCTTACTTTTACTTTATCAAATCCAGATTTTTCAACTAAATCTGACTGAAAAATTGTTCCTTCTGCTTCTTCAATAATTTTAACCAAAACTTTTTCTTCTTTATCTAGTTTAGAATAATTAATTGGCTTTCTTTGTTTTTCTATTTGTATTTTTTTAGTTTTTGTAATTATTTTTGTTTCTTCTTTGCTAAATATTAAAAATAACCCAATAAAAAAGATTAATCCTGCTATTGCTAAGCTCATCCATGTTTGCATTGAAATAGTATCATACATTGAACAAGCAGGGCCATGAGTGCATGTTTGCCCTACTATATTTTTTAAACCCATATTAAAAATTAAAACTATAATCCCAATTACAATTGCAATTCCAATAATTAAATATCCAACATTCTTGTTTTTCATGATAATTTGCAATAAATCAGGTAATATCTGGTTTAAAAGGGTTTCTAAAATTTATTTTTTAACCAATTTAAGAGAGATTATTATTTCTTCTGTATTTGTTTAATAAGCCAGACTACAAGCAGGACTAGGACAACTAAAATAAGTATCCCGGTTAACCATCCAAAAACTCCCATGCCTAGGCCATAGCTTCCAGACATCATTCCATACATCCCGCTCATTGGACAATCTCCAATATCAGCAGAAACCAAATTAATTAGGCTGACTAAAGCCAAACTTGCAATTAAAAATATGTTTAGCTTTTTCATCATATTTTAAATGTTTTAAAGTATTTAATTTTTTGCATAGTAAAAACTATATTTTCTTTCTTCTCAAAAGATTTGCATTTGTAACAACAGTTATTGATGATAGTGCCATTGCTATTTCTGCAAGAACAGGATGAATAATTCCTCCTATTGCTAATGGAATCATTATTATATTGTATGCAAAAGCCCAGAAAAGATTTTGCTTGATTTTTGAGAACGTTGCTTTTGATAGATTTATAGCTGAGACAACTCCTAATAAGCTTCCAGAAGCCAAAACAATATCTCCTGCTTCAATTGCAATGTCAGTTCCTGTTCCAATAGCAATTCCAACATTAGCCTGTTTTAATGCAGGAGCGTCATTAATACCATCTCCTATAAATGCAACCATTGTCTTTCCGTTATTTTGAAGTTGTTTTATTTTTTCCTCTTTGTCTTCAGGAAGAACATTTGCAATAGCTTCTTTTATTCCAACTTCTTCTGCAATTGCTCTTGCTGTTGTTTCATTGTCCCCTGTAATCATCACTGTTCTATAGCCTTGCTTATTGAGATTAGAAACAGCTAAAACAGAATCTTCTTTAACAGCATCAGCAACACCAATAACCCCAATTGCTTTTTTGTTCTCTGAAACAATCATCATAGTATAACCACGTTTTTCAAAAGAATTTATCTTATCATTAAATGCCTTTAAAGAGATCCTCCTTTCATTCATTAAAGTTTTATTACCAATAATAATTTTTTTATTACCAATAACCCCCTCCAAGCCTCTTCCTCTTAAAATTTTAAATTTCTTAACTTGTTTGTATTTTCTAATTCCTTTTTTATCTGCATAATTAACAATCGCTTTTGCAATAGGATGTTCTGATAATTTTTCCATGCTTGCAGCAATTTCAAGCAGGTTTTTATTTTTAGAATAAATCTCTCTTACTTCTGGCTTTCCTTTTGTTATAGTCCCTGTTTTGTCAAAAACTATAATTTTAACTTCTTTCATTGTTTGTATAGCTTCTCCTTTTCTTATTAAAATTCCTTTTTTAGCTCCCATGCCGCTTCCAACCATTAATGCAGTAGGAGTTGCTAGTCCTAATGCACAAGGGCAGGCAATGACTAAAACAGCTACGGCAACTCCAAAAGCTCTGCTTAAATTTGTAAATAATAACCAACCAAAAAAAGTCAATAAGGAAATTATTAAAATTGCAGGAACAAAAATGCTTGTTATTTTATCAGCCATTTTTTGTATAGGCACTTTTGTTGACTGGGCTTCTTCTATTAACTGAATAATATGGCTGAGAAAAGTATCTTTTCCTATTTTTGTTGCTTTTATATATAAAATTCCATCCTGATTTATAGTCGCTCCAATAACATTGCTTCCTTTTTTCTTGTCTACTGGAATGCTTTCTCCTGTAACCATGCTTTCATCAACAGCTGATTCTCCTCTAACAATAATCCCATCAGTAGGAATTTTTTCTCCTGGCTTTACAATTAAAATATCATTAATTTTAACTTCTTCAATTGGAATTTCATTTTCTTCTTTTCCTCTAAGAATGCGCGCTTTCTTAGCTCCTAATTCAAGAAGCTTTCTTATTTCTAAAGAAGCTTTTCCTCTTGCCTTTGTTTCTACATACTTTCCTGTTATAAAAAAAGCCATTATCATGGCAGAAATCCCAGAATAATCCTGAATAAAAACAAAAAAACTGATAATTCCTGTTAGATATGCAATAATAGTTCCTAACATAATCAAAGAATCCATATTAAAATAAAAGCTTGTAAACCCTTTTATTCCTGACTTAACTGTTTGCCAGCCAAAAACAAAAAGAACAGGAAATCCAAGAACAAGTAGGATAATAGTCATTAAGCTCTCTTCAAAAATTTCTATTCCTAAAATCCTGACAGAAAGCATTATAATCGCGATTGGAATTGTAAAAAGCCAGGCTCCAATTAGTTTTCTTTTCCAGCTTCTTATTTCTCTTTCTTCAACAGATTCTTCATGTTTGTGCATTTCCATATTCATTGTTATAATTCAGAATTAATTACTTTATATCCTATTCTTGCTACGGCTTTTTTTATTTCTTCTAAATTCACATTATCTTCTGCTTCAATTATTGCTTTTCTTGTCATCATGCTGACAGAAGCTTCCTTCACTCCCTTAACTTTTTTTACAACTCTTTCTATATTTGATGCGCAAGATGCGCAATGCATGCCTTCAACTGTAAGTTTTATTTTTTTCATCTTAAATTATCTTGTTAAAGCCATTATCTTATTTAAAGCTTTTATTTTATTTATAGTTTTATATTTTCTCATGCATATTTTGCAGCAAAACTCTTTGTCTTTGTTTTCTAAGGGCATTCCGCACATTTTACATCCTTTTCCTATTTCTGAATAAATTTCTTTTTCACATATTGGGCAGTTTAATATTCTTTGCATTTTTATTATCCCTCCTTTCAATTATCCTCCGCAACCGCAGCTTCCTCCGCCGCTTCCCATACTGCAAGAAGCTCCTGCTGAAGGAGTATTTGCTTTAATTTCTTCTTGGCTTGCAACTCCTGTTTCAGTTACAATAAAGCTTCCATGAAGCATTCCCATGCCACAGCTAAATTGTATTGTTCCAATTTTATCAGGAGTAAATTCAATTAAGTTTAATCCTTGTTTTAATTTAACATCAATATTATATGCATTCATCACAATTTCATTATTGCAGGGGATAATTTCAGTTACATCAATATTCCATTTCACAGGTATTCCTTTTTTTATAACAAAGGAATTAGGGTGATATCCATTAGTGTCCATGTTCATATTAATAATTTGATATCCATTTTCTATCTTTATATCATTAATCTGGGAAGCAAATGCCTCGCTCCCAGAAATCTTTTCTTTTATTGCACTAAAACTATAAGAACTTCCCATTAAAGTTAATCCTCTGTTAAGCATTATTAATCCTAAGATTAAGACTATTATTGCAGATATTTTCAAGATTTTCTGAGTGGTTTTATGGCTTATGACTGTTGCCAGGCTTCCAAATCCTAACATAACAGGAAGAGTTCCTAATCCAAATGCAAATAAGCTTGTTGCTCCTGAAAATAAATTTCCTGTGCCCATTGCGTATAAATACATTGCCTGCAATGGCCCGCATGCAATAAATAATCCATTTAATAATCCTGTTACAAGAGGCCTTGAATATGGGCCTTTAAATTTGTTTGATTCACTAGCTGCAATTTTTGTTAAAAATTTAGGATTAAACTGAAATTTTCTAAAAAACTTTATTCCAAACATGCTTAATGCATAAAATATCATAAATAGGCCTGCTAGAATTGCAACCCAGCTTCTTAACCCAATTGAAAAAGCAATTACCCCTCCAATTAATCCAAAGATTCCTCCAATAATAGTATAAGAGATAACTTTGCTTCCTCCATAAACTAAATGCTGTTTAAAACTTTTATGACCGTTTAATGCATTTTTAGCTGTGTATGAAACAACAAAACCCCCGCACATTGAAACGCAATGAAATCCTGTCAAGATTCCTGCTGCAAACAATAATATCAGGCTTGTTTTATCTCCTAACTGAGGGATGCCTATTTCTGGAAGCTGTATATTTCTAAAGAAAAAATAATATATAACAAATAAGAGCATAATTACAGAACCAATTAAAACATACCAACCAAGATTATTATTATTTGAATCTGAATTTTTTTCATTTAATAAACAAGCATACCCTAATTTATCTATTATTTTCTTTATCTCCTTTTCAGAGATTTTATTTTCATCAAAATCAATTTCTGCTTGTTCTTTTGAAAAAGATGCTGAAATACTTTTAATTCCTGTTTTGTCTTTTAATGCTTCTTCAATTAATCTTGAACATGAATTGCAGTGCATGTTTTTTATTTTAAATATTTTTTTCATGAGTTTTCAAGAGAAAGCATGTTTATATGCGTTTGTTTGAAACTAGTTACATTAGTTTCATAGTGTTGTTTAGCTCTGCAAATCAGGCTCATATATTCTTATTAATTCTTTTGGGAGGAGTTCAGGCATAGTTCTCCATTTTCCATATTCGGGGTAATAAAATCCAGCTAAGATATTAAGACCCATAATACCTACCATTTCTTCTCTGTTATTAATCTCTTCATGAATATTATCAATTACTTTATCAAGAATGTGATTGAATATCAACTTATCAGCAATATCAGGTTTAAAGGGTTCTGGGCATTCATTATTTTGGAAATGAGTATTTGTAAAAACAGGGCTATAATAATAAATCCTATCTATATTTTCAACAGCATAGCACATTTGCTCAAATAATAATTTCCTTAGCTCAGATTTTTCCATCCCTTTCAGATATAATAAGAGTATTAAAGCTTTTCTTTACATTAGCTTCTTCAACTTTCCAAAATTATAAGATTTATCTTCTTTTGGATTATAAATTATTGCATCAAAGTTTTTTAATTTATTTTCAGGAATTATTAAGAATTCTTTTTTTCCTTTTCCTGTTATTAAATCATATCCAGTGCTTATTGGATTAAAACTTGGCAGAATATAGGCTTGTTTTCCTTTGTATTTCCCAACAAGAAAACATTTGTATTTTTCTCTTTTATATTCATCAGAAAGAGTTATTGCAGGATGAAGATGAGCAAGAATTATAATTTTGATTTTATTATCCCTCAAGACTCTTTTATATTCTTTATTTCCATGTAGGAATAAGATATCTTCATATTGATAAAAAGGTTTTATTTGAATGTTTCTTTTATCTGCAATAGGTCCTAAAATATTATCATGATTTCCTTTAATTAAAATTATTTCTTTAGATTTTTTTGAAATAAAATCCAAAACATATAAAGTTTCTCTCCATTCTGCAGGTGATATTTTTCCATGCTCATGTTTCAAGTCTCCTAAAATAATTATTTTATCAAGCTTGATGTTTTGCTTGTTTAATTTATCAAAAATCTTGCTTAGGCTTATAATTATATCATGAGTCTGTATTCTTGGAAAGATTCCTGTTTCAACAACAGATTCTTCATAACCAATATGCAAGTCTGCAAAAACAAGAATTTTATTTTCTTCATCATTAATTAATAATGCATTATCTAGGAATTTTATTCTTGATTGAGGGAAAAGGGTTGTTTGAGTCATGAAATAAAGAAGAAAGCCGGGGTTTTTAAATTTGGGGTTTTGGTAAAAAGATAGGAATAAAAAGCACAAAGACTATTTTATATTATGAAAAAATCAACAATTAAATCATCAATTTTTTGGATTGTTTTGGCAGTAATAATTATTATTTTATTTGTTAATCTTTTGTTTCATGTTTTTTATTTTAATGCTTTTCATAAAGACATAAGGCCTGCCTCAGAACTAGAAAAGCAAAAAGCAATAGAAATTCTTAATCAAAGTCTTAGTCAAAGTTTAAATCTAAGTAATTATCAGATAAGGGTCTGGAATGTTTATGCTCCCTTTAATAAAGAGCTTGTTCAGGTTGATCTGATAAAAGGCAGCTCAAAAAAACACTATCTTATAGACCTAAAAGAAGGCAGAATTGTAAGAAAATAATATGAACTCCAAAAAGAAATTTGCTTTGCTTATAGCTTTTTTAGTTGTTTCTTTATTTATTGCTATTTTTTCAGGATATTTTGGATTTAATCCTAGTTCTATTGAAACATTTGTTTCAGTTAATCATATGCTTTCTGCACTTGTATACAATTTATTATTTATAATCTTGGCTAGTTTTTCTTTTTCAGTAAGTGTAATAACTAGTTTGGGGACTTTGTTATTTTCCTGGTATGAGGTTGTTATTTATTCAATGATAGGAATTATGGGAAGTGCTATTATTCATTTTTATATTTCAAGAAAGCTTGGTAAAGATTATGTTAGAAATTATCTTGAAAAACGCGGAGGCAAAATAGAAAAATTCGATGATATTGTTGAAAAAAATACTTTCAAAACAACATTAATATTAAGTGCTGTTTTCTTTGTGCCTCCAACAATACCTAATTTTTTAGGAGGAGTTATAAATATTAATTTAAAGAAATATTTTATTGCAACTTTTTTAGGAAACCTTCCAAATACCTTTTTCACAGTTTATCTAATTAATGGGCTGCTTCATTCTAATAATTTTCAGATTTATATTTCAATTGCAGGTTTAGTCTTAACAACTTTAATTGCCCTATATTTCTACAAGGGTGAAATCAAGAATATTTTAAGACTTAGTTTTCCCTGGGCTTTTGAGAAAAATAAGAAAATAAATTGAAGAATAGATAAACTTAAAAATTCATTATTCTTTATATTTTTAGCCTAAAGGGAGAGAGTTCTGATGCTAATAGTTTAAAATGACAAATCAATTAGAAAACAGAATCAGAAGAGAAAAACTTTCCTCATTTGGAGAATTTTTATTATTTGATTTTCATCCAATAAGAGCATGGAAGGATTTGCGCTTATATGAAGAATTTCATGACAGATTAAATGAAGCTTTAGAAAGAGAGAAAATAGAGTTGAGGTCATATCACAAAAAATCAAAAAAAGTATATTTTAAATCTCTTTTTGAAAGGCTTAAACCTCAATTATATAGATTTAAGCAGAAAAAATCTGGTTATTCTATTGATGCTACTGTATTGACCTTAAAAGAAAAATGGGTTCTGGAGTCTAATCCTAATCCTAACGATAAATTGGGAATATATCTTTCAAGCATTTCACATGGCGCCACAAACATTCGCGATCCTGCTCCAAAAGGTTATGAATTTCTTATATCTTCAAAAAATCCAAAATTAGAGCAAGAAACAAGACAATTTGATGATGAATGCGCAAAACAAGGATTTCCAAGACCTAACCCTAAAGATTATAATCTAGCAACTTATCCTGGAACAAATACGCTTATAGATAATAAATGGCTGTGGGATTTTAAAACCTGGGAGTACCATGTAGCTCTAAATGGAATTCTTAATCCTACTGACAGTGCACTTGTCTATGTAAAATTATTCCCAGAATCAACTCTTAAAAAATAATCTAATTTTTTATTCTTCTCCTTTCTTCTTCACAATCTCATTCATAATCTCATTATGTATTCTTTTTAAGAATTCAATTTTATCTTCCATACGCATTAAATCATAATGCCCTTGAAGAATTAAGTTTGTTGCAAATGGAGAGGGAAGAGAGGTATTGATTGTGACTATGTTTACTTCTTTGTTTTTAATAGATTCCAGAACCTGTTTTGCTCTTTTTATGTCCATGAGATCCTCAAGGACTTCCCGCCTTGCTTCTTTAAGTATAGGAAAGTTTTTTGTTAGTTTATTTATAGTGTTGAGAAGAAAAAAACTGCTCATTTGCTGTTTTCCTACTGATTTTCTTCTTCCTTTATAATTTCTTAAAATCATTAATGAACGCGCTGCACAGTGACGAAACCTGCGCTTCAGGATTTCTGTATTTGAAATTGCTTCATCAAGTATTTCTCTTAGGTTTTCTGGGGTTAAAAGAGATAATGCTTTTTCTATTGGAAGATTTTCTCCTGCTAAATAAAATCCATTATCATTAATTCCAATTTCTATGTCTCTTTTTGTTTTCTGTCCAATAAGATAAGCTATAGCACGAGAAAGGGCATCATTGACTCTTCTTCCATACAAGCTGTGAAAGATTACATAATTTTTTTCTGAATTATATTTTTCAATTATAAACTGGTCTTTATGGGGGATTTTTGCATAATTATATTGCTCATAAAAATACCTATAAATTGCTAAAGCTACACTATCTTGGGAATAAGTAAATTCTTTGATCCAGTCAATTATCTGCTGTTTTGTTTGTTTTTTTTCAAATTTTTCATTTAATAATTTTCTAAATCTTTGGATTTCCATTGCAGAATCAAAACTTAATGGAAGCATTTCTGAAAACCAGCTTGGAATTGTAGGATTTTTTTTAATCCCTGCTTTAACATAAACTTTCATTCCTTTTGTATATAAAAATTGATATTTTTTGCCTCCTAAAACAAAAACATCTCCTGGCTTCATTTTTTCTAAAAAACCTTCATCAATCATTCCTATTTTTTGGCTTTTTCCTTCACCTTGCCCTATCACAACTGTCATAAAACTTTCTTCAGGGATTGTCCCGATATTTGTCATATAAATAACGCGGGCAAGTTTTCCTTTTTTACCAACTTGTTTTGTATCTTTATCATACCAGATTTTTGCATAAACATTTCTATGCTCCAAGCCATAATCTCCTGTTAAATATGAAATTACTGCCATAAAATCTTCTCTGCTTAAATCTGAATAACAATAACTTTTTTTTATTGTATTAAACATTTCATCTATATTCCATGTTTTTTGAATTGACATGCCATAAATCTGCTGAGCAAGAACATCCAAGCAATTTCTAGGAATATGAATTCTATCTATTTTTCTTTCAATTGCTTCTTTTGCTAAAATCGCACATTCAACTAAATCATCCCTGTCTAAAACAATAAATCTTCCTTTTGATATATCATGCAATTTATGCCCTGCTCTTCCTATACGCTGGAGTGCTCTGGCACTTGATTTTGGACTTCCTAAAAGTATTACTAAATCTATAAATCCAATATCTATTCCAAGTTCAAGAGAAGTTGATGTGACTACTACTTTTAATTCTCCTTTTCTTAATTTATCTTCAATTTCAAATCTATGTTCTTTAGATAACGCAGAATGATGTGCTCCAATATTCTCTAAATAATTTTCTGGAAATAAATCCTTAAGATGAGTGATTACTCTTTCTGTTGCAGCCCTTGTATTTGTAAAAACAAGTGTTGTTTTGTGCTCTTGAATTAATTTATCTATTAAACCATAAAGAGAAGAATGCATGTCATATTGATTAGTATCAATTAAATCAACTACAGGAGTTAAAACTTTAATTTCCATTTTTTTAGCTGACTTAACATCTGCTATTAAACAGTCTCTGTCTTTTCCAACTAAAAAATTTGCAACTTTATCTAAAGGTTCAATTGTTGCACTTAAACCAATTCTTACAGGAGGGATTTTACTTATTGTTTCTAGTCTTTCCAAACTAATACTAAGATAAACCCCTCGTTTATTGTCTAATGAATGAATTTCATCTACAATTACAAATTCTACTCCATAAAATAAGTCTATAAATCTTTTAGAAGTAAGAACTATTGCTAAACTTTCAGGGGTTGTAATAAAAATATGAGGAGGATTTTTCAGCATTTTTGTTTTTTCATTTGTTGTTGTATCTCCTGTTCTTAATCCAATCCTGATTTTTTGCAGGCTTATTCCTTTTGTTTTTGCAAGTTCTTCAATTTCTTTTAAGGGGTTTGTTAAATTAACAAAAATATCATTATTAAGAGCTTTTAATGGGCTTGAATAAACACAATAAACTTTGTCTTCTAATTGATTTTTTCTTGCTATACTTATTAAATAATTTAAAATTGAAAGAAAACTAGTCAAAGTTTTTCCTGAACCTGTTGCTGCAGAAATTAAAATATTTTTTCTTTCATAGATATTCATAACCCCATATAGCTGAGAGTCTGAAAAATCCTTGAATTTTGAAAAAAACCATTCTTTAACTAAAGGATCTAAAATATTAATTATGTCTAATGGTTTTCTAAGCTGTGTGCGAGGATAGGTTGGAGATTGTTGGGACATTTTAAAGCATTATTATGGTTATTTTATTATCTGATATTTATTGTAAGTGAGAGGATTTGGTTTTTGAGTAAGTTTTGTTTGATGGTTTGTTGGATTTAGTATCTTGTTTTATGCTTTGAATATGAGACTTAGCTAAAAAGATATTTTTCATAGCTTAATGCTTTATACTCTATCTCTAGTGATATAAGATACTAACATATTCTTTAAATTTATGTTATTATAAAATACTCTTAGAACCCTTTTTATAGATTATTGGTAAGAATAGGCTACATCTCAATTAAAAATTTGAAGGCTTTCGCCTATTAATTTTTGAAGAATTTCTTGTCCGTAGTCCAAAGAAATTCTTCTATTTTTATCAATAATGCAAGAATTAAGAGAAGTGTTTCAT
>Ga0315293_10005529_pt1 | contig 11891 bp, 14 predicted proteins | sample YL17G13_20_MG_FD_203071 | JGI IMG/M metagenome (GOLD analysis project Ga0315293, IMG submission 203071) | Sediment microbial communities from Yellowstone Lake, YNP, Wyoming, USA - YL17G13_20 | ecosystem: Environmental > Aquatic > Freshwater > Lake > Sediment | place: USA: Wyoming | collected... | reverse complement strand
GCCTGGCCGAGGATGGAGAGTGAGGCGATTCGGAGGAGTGGGCCTAGTTCTGGCCTCTGGAGGTAGTATTGGGCGATCTGGGGGGAGAGGAGGAAGACGGTTAGGGTGAGGAGCGTTGACGATGTGAGAATTATGGCCGTGCCGGTGAGCTGGACTGCCCTGCGCTCCGCCTCTCTTCCCTGGTAGAGGTACTGTGAGAGGTGCTTCGTGAGGGCTGTGGTTACTCCTGGGTCCATGAGGACTGTGGCTATGCCGATGGGGATCATTACGGCGGTGTAGTCGGCCCACCGGTCGGGGCCGAGGAGCCTGGCGACGATCATGACGGCGACGGCGAGGATGAGGTTCGAGGCCACCTGTCCGATTAGCAGCATGAGGCTTCCGTGGGCGGTCTGCTTCACGAGTTTGGAGTAGTCGTTCGCCGTTGTGGTCGCCTCGGTTTCGTTGTTAGCTGATGTGGGTTGGGTTATATCAGTTTCTCATGCTGGGGTGGGTGTGAATTGTTATCTTGGGGTCGGCGTATTATCTTGAGGTATGTGGTTTCTGGGGCACGTTGCGCTCGGTTACTTCGCGGCCTTCGCCGTGGGTAGGCTTACGGGGGAGAGGATCTCTTTTCCTCTAGTCTGTTTAATCTCGGTGCTCCCCGATGTAGACCTGTTATTAGAGCCACTCATTGTCCACAGGGGTCCTACCCACAGCGTTGTATTGGCTGCCGTCGTCTTCTTAGCCTTCTATCTGTGGACTCATCGGGGTCTACCGTACTTTGCAGCCATCCTCACGCACTCGCTGATTGGAGACTATCTCACGGGCCCCACTCAGCTCCTCTGGCCGCTCCCCGGCTGGTTCGCCGCGGCTCCTCCGTTTCAGTTGTCGGGGGAGGTGGAACTGGTCGTCGAGGTCTCGCTGTTCGTTATCATGATTGTGGTCGTTGTCTTGTCGGGTCGTGGCACGGGTGCTTTGGGTCGGGGGCAAGTGGTGCCGGAAGTGTGTCAGGTGAGGGGCCAACTCGTCACTAGGCCCTTGATCTCCCTGAAGTGTCTGTCGTCTGAGACGAGGTTGCATCCGCGGCTTAGGGCGGTGGCGGCTATGATGCTGTCGGCGAGTGGGATCTTGTACTTGTTGCTTATCTCGGCGCCTGTGACTGCTATCTCGTAGTCGACGTCGATGATCCTGAACTCGTTTTTTATGAGGGCGCTTCTCAGTTTAGCCGTCTCTCTGTCCATTTTCTTTAGGTTGAGTCTGTGTATTTCGTGGATCGTGACGGCGGATATCATCTTCTCGTCTGTGCTTCGTAGATTTTCCTTCAAGGCTCGGGTGTCTGCATCGTTTGGAGAGTGGAAATATTCGATGAAGAACCGGGTGTCGTAGACGTTACCCCTCGTCACTCTTCTTCCCTCATCTTATCGAGCGTCTCCTTCATCTCCTCGACGGTGGCTGCCCCGGAGTCTACTCCTGCTAGGTCGTAGAAGCTCGAGGCCCGTTTGACGACGATCTTACCCTCCTCCTCGACGACTTGGACCCTCCCCCCCTCCTCTATGTTGTATTTACGTCTGAGTTCGATTGGGATCGTTATCTGCCCCTTGCTGGTTACCTGGACCTCGGTCATACTTATCCTTAGGTAATACTAGTTTATGGGTTTGAATTAAGCTTTCGTGTGCATCGGTAGTGGCGTATCGAATAAGTCGTCTTTGGGTTTCTCGACGCGATTAGGATTAACTCCCGAGAAACCCAACGACTTTTGTCGTTGGATGAATCGGGTGCCTCGGGATAGAAGTTGCTGAAGCCACTTTCGCTCTACTCCATCACCGCAGCGTAGGACTCGCTTAAAAGCACAGGCAAGCCAATGCCTCTTGATGCTCCTCTCCTACAAGTACCGCCTAAGAACCACCTCAACTCAAAATACGGTTCTAGAGGAGCAATTACGGCTGTGCCAGTGGACATACAACACGCTCCTCAACCACTGCTTTGAGGAGAGGAAAGCGGGCAGAGGGACCCCCACACAGTTCAGCCTACAAAACCTTCTCCCCACCATGAAAGCCCAGACACCTGAGCTGGAGCAGGTCTTCAGCCAGGTGCTTCAGAACGTGGCTAAGCGGGTGAGGTCTGGCTTCGAATCCTACTGGAACAGGAAGAGGGCTGGCTTGAAGGCGCATCTCCCAAGATTTAGGAGAGCCGATAAGTATAACAGCCTGACCTACCCCCAGATGGGCTTCGAATTGAAGGGTGAGGAGCTGAAACTCTCCAGGATAGGGGACCTGAAACTGAGGCTGCACCGACCAGTCGAGGGCAGGGTGAAGACCTTGACTGTGGGTCGAGGGGCGTCGGGTAGATGGTATGTGGTCTTCTCATGCGAGGTTGAGTGTAAGCCGATTTCAGGCAGGGAGATGGCTGTTGGCGTGGATCTCGGCCTGAACAATCTAGTGGCTCTCAGCGACGGATCGGTGTTTGAGGCCCCGAGGAAATATCGGGTGGCTGAGGAGAGGCTTGGTAGGCTTCAGAGAATCCATAGCGGAAGGATGGGGGGAAGCCGGAACCGGGAGAAGGCGAGGGTTAAGGTAGCTAGGCTATCTGAGAGGGTGGCGAACCAGAGGCGCGACTTCGCCTACAAGACGGCCAGAAGCATCGTGAATAGGTATGAGAGGATATTTGTTGAAGACCTAAAACTCCAGAACATGCAGAGGAATAGATGCGTGAGTAAGAGCATAGCTGACGCTGGTTGGGGTTTGTTGAGGAACGCTTTGACCTACATGGCGAGACTGTCAGAGGGCGTGATAGCGTTCGTCGATCCCCGTGATACGAGTCAAATCTGCTCTGGCTGCGGCGAGAGAGTAGAGAAGAGTCTGAGTGAGAGGATACACCGATGCCCCACATGTGGGCTTGTCCTCGACAGGGATGTGAACGCGGCGAGGAATATACTCAAGCGTGGACTTGAGATAGGCTTGGGACAAGCCGAATATACGCCTGAAGGAGAGGGGACCACTACGCATCTCGGCGCAGATGTGCAAGCCACCTCGATGAATCAGGAAGCCCATGACTTCAGTCATGGGTAGTTCACCTTGTTCTTGAGTCTTGTCGGCTGGGGGTTTGTGGATGTTGGTGGGAAGGGGTTCTGGTTCAGATTTGGTCATTTATTTTTGTCTTCAACTAGGACAGATATTCCTTGAAATCGTCCTCTACTAGGACAGAAATGTATAATGGTCGTCCTGTGTCAGGACAATCTATGGGTGTAGCGGACGTTTTCGGGGAGTGGGACGCCTACTCGACTAGGCGGCGGCTCCTCGACAGGGAGGTGGACCTGGACTCGATGGTTGAGTCCTCTGGTGTGAAGTTGGTCTCGGTGACGGGGATTCGTCGTTGCGGGAAGTCGAGTCTCCTCATGCTCGTCAGGCAGAGGCTCGGGGCGCGGGGTGAGAGGGTGGCGTACGTGAACCTCGAGGATACGCGTCTCTCGGCGTCGCGTGATCCGCTTGACGATGTCCTTCGGTGGTTCGGGGACGAGGGGGTCCTGCTCCTGGATGAGGTGACGGCGGCTCCGGACTACGAGGGTTGGCTCGCGAGGAACCATGAGTTGCTGAAGGAGCGTCTCCGTTTGATAGTCACCTCGTCTCGGAGGTCGTTGGCTTCGCCCAGTAAGCCGTTGAGGGGTCGGGTTCGTGGGTTTGAGCTTTACCCGCTCAGCTTCAGGGAGTTCGTCTCCTTCAGGGGTGTCCCGGTGGACTGGACTACGGCTGGGAGGGGGCGGCTTGAGAGGGCTCTGGGGGAGTACTTGAAGTTCGGTGGCTTCCCCGAGGCGGTCCTCGCGGAGGGGGATACGGAGAAGGTTGCTATACTTGGGGGTATCTTCGGGACATCGTGGGGCTCGACGTGGCGGAGGCTTCGGGGGTCTCCCTGCCGACGGTGAGGGCGTTCACTGATTATGTGCTTCAGGCCCCCCTCTTCTCGGCGTCGAAGGCTACGAGGCACCTGGTGGCTCTGGGTCACAGACTGGGTAAGGATACCGCCCTCGCGTTGGAGCATTACACCGAGTCTAGTTACCTCGTCCACTTCACGCATGTCTACTCGCGGAGCATAAAGGATCGCGCACCGTATCCTCGTAAGGCGTACCCTGGGGATACGGGGTTCGTCTATGCGCTGCAGGGTAGGGTCGATATGGGGCGGCTCCTGGAGAACGTTGTCCTCTTGGAGCTTAAGCGGAGGGGTGGCCCCCTCTCGGAGGTTAATTACTGGAGGGGGCGTGGGGGCGCCGAGGTCGACTTCGTCGTGAGGGAGGGTGGCAGGGTGACGGAGGTGATACAGGTCACGCTGGATCTCTCCGAGGAGCGGACCCGTAGGCATGAGTTCGGTGGGTTGGCGGCTTGTGCCTCGGAGCTCGGGGCTGAGAGGGCGCTGGTGCTCACCATGGGGGAGCCTGGTCGCGAGTCGGTCGAGGGTGTGGAGATAGAGGTGGAGTCCGTGATGAGGTGGCTGCTGAGACCTTTGAGCGGGGCGTCTGGGGTCCCGAGTTGAGGCTGCTCGATAGCCTCGCCTTATGATATTTTGGGTTGTTTAAATGACACATCATGACCTGAAAATATGTGTATTCGCTTATTTCACATGGGTGGTTGAATGGTAAACGTGACGTTGGCGGTTCCCGAGGAGCTCCACGGTATAATGAGGCGTCGCCCCGAGATCAAGTGAGGTGAGGTTGCCAGACGGGCGATGTGGGGATACGCTAGGAAGCTCGAGGTGCTTGACGAGATTACGAGGGGGAGCAGTCTCTCTGAGGGGGATTCCCTTGAGATCGGTGAAACGGTAAAGAAGGGTGTCGCGAGATACGCTTCTGAGGGGGAGGGTCCCCTGTTTCGGGTAACCGTTAAGAGAAGGGCGTTAGGAGCCGTACTCGATCTACCTTCGGCCCACAGGGATGAGATCCGCCGCCTCGTCGCCGTGCTTGAAGATGAGCTTGTCGGACAGGTGGCTCAAAGAGACTCCGATTATGATCCAGCCGAGTGCGTAGTCTTTTTCGATGAGGTCGAGAGGAAGTCCTCTGTCTCGCGCTATTTTCCGAAGCTCTTGGTCTGAAATCATCTCGTCCACTTCCGCGGGTCTATTTCGACGTTCACGCGTAGCTTCCACCGCTCGTTTATCCTGCCTTTCTTCGGCAGCTTTGGGTCAAGGTTTGAGTATCCCTTCAAAAGCGGCACGGCCTCTAATGTGTCACCGTACTCCTCAAGCCCGAGGACATCCAGCAGGTAGCCGAGTCTCTTCACGATCGTCCCGTTGCCCATTATTTCCGCCATTCCGATGATCCTCGGGAGGTCTAGGCTGTCATGCTCGTAGTAGATGGCCTTGGAGACCTCGCTTATCCCACCGCAGTGCTCCGGGTGATCAAGGCAGTCCACCATGGTCTTCTCGGGCGTTGAGATGGTGATGGCGTGGTTTTCCACCTTTATCTCCGCGGTTCCGAACATCTTTCGCTGCGGGACCGTGACGAAGATGAATTTCGTATCGAGGATCATCTTCCTGTTCCGCGGTTTCGTTGAGGTGACGTAGACCGCGGGGGGTGTCTGTTCCGTGAAGCGGTAGTAGTTGAGTGCGCTCCAGTGGCTTATGTAGTATGGCTTTACTAAGTATGATGCGACGACGAAGCCGTGGACGGTGTGGCTACGCGCACCGAGTTCGCCCGCCTCCAGCGGCGCCATCATGTATACTCCTTTCTTTATCCTCAGGATCCAGTTCTTCCTCGATAGGTTGTAGATGAAGTCCTTTGGAGATTCGGTGTATTCTAGGACGTCCTCAATGCTGAATATCTCCTTGCTCTTGAAGCTGAGGTCCGATAGTGTCCTCGCCTCGTTCCTCGAAAGACTTTCCCTATATTTTTTTATCAATTCTCCTATATTCATTACTTTGTGGATTATCAGGAAAAACTTATAGATCAAACAGGGCATAGTTCATAACAATGGACTGGAAAGAAGCCGACGAGTAGCTCATCAGACGAGGAGAACTCATCCTAGACCTGGAATCACTCAAAAACCACATAAAAGAGCTCGAAAACATGAACGAGGGCAGACCGGGACCCCGCTACAGGCTAGCAAACAGCATCATCCAGCTCCTCGCCGCCATCCGCTACCTCTACGGGATGCCCTACCGACAACTCGAAGGCTACACAAGAATCCTCCACAGACTAGTCCCAGACCTCCCACGCGGCGACTACTCGGGCCTCCGCAAACGGATCCTCGGCCAGCCCCTCGACCCCTACAGGCACCTGGCCGAGAGCAGCGAGCCAGTAACCATCGCCGTCGACTCCACCGGCATCAGCGTCCACAAGGCCGGCGGCTGGGTGGAGCGGAAGCACGGGGTAAGCCTGTAAGCTCCACTTCGCCGTAAACACCGTGACACACGAGGTGGTTGCTATGGAGGTCAGCACCGACGACGTGCATGGCGTGAAGGCCCTGCCCGGGTTGGTGGAGGAGGCGGAGGGGAACGTGCGGGTGGCCGAGGTCATTGGGGACGGGGCCTATGACTCGGGGGAGGTCTACGATCTCCTGGAGGCGAAGGGTGTCGAGCCCGTCATCAAGCCCCGGAGGAACGCCAGGCTGGGTGCTGAGCCTCCGGCTCGGAGGAGGGCTGTCGCGTTGATCAGGGAGCTGGGGTACGATGCTTGGGCCCGGGTCACCGGTTATGGGAGGCGGTCGCTTGGGCTATGAGGAGCGTTGCGGTGAATGTGGAGGCGTCTCTCCTAGCGTGGGGGGCTTCTTCATGTTAGCGTCAACTACCTATTCGTGGTCAATTCATCTGGTCTATTCAAATGGGGAAGGGGTGTTAATCGTTTTTTTGATGAGTCTGTTTGATACAAGTCCAGGGTTGGTCACCCTCATGGCTCCGATGAGCATTAGGGGAGATTGATCGCCGTGGCTGGCTGATAAGTAAGGTGGCCTGTGTCTCCCATCGTCTCCCTACTGGGGACCTATCCCACCTCATCTCTTTCCTGAGGAGTCAGATAAGGTTCGTGAGATTAAAGGAGTGATAGGCTAGATACGGAAGTTGGATAAGGGAACTATTTTTCATCTTGTACTATAGTAACATGATCATACTCTACATAGAATTGCATAATGAGAGAAGGTGCTAAAAAAGAAGGCAGGAGTACACCTTCCTTGTGGAACTCGTCTGGTTATCTCCTCTACCTTTCCCTTCTCCTCTCTTTGAAATAAGTAGATGGGGGAGGAAGGTGAGATTCGTCAAGCATGCGTAAGGTTAGTTTAGGTGAGGTTGTCGGGGGATCACTCTTCAAGGTGGAGTAGATGTTTCCGTGGCGTGTTTCTAGGTGTCTGTCTCCGGGGCCCTGAAAACCGTCGCCCTACCCCCGTCGATGATCGCCAGCTTCTTCGCGGCGTGGGTTATCCTCCTGCTGGTGTTGAGGGCGCTGTACTGGATGAGCGCCGTCTTGCCCTTGTGGGTGGATAGCTGGTTAGGTTCGTGTAGAATTTTGTGCTCAGTTTTACCCCCTCGAAGTCGTATAGAAGAAGCCACTCCTGACCGTTCTTTTCTGGTGTGTTCTCTGTCTCCTCGTAGAGGGTCTCCGATGGTCTTCTATACGTCATCTCTCGTTAAAAGTTGTAATTACGATCTTTAAGAGTCTAGTCAGGTTGCTGGCTTACTGATTATAAAGAGAGGTGATATATCATAGTTTAAATTATAATTTATCATGGTGTCGGAATATGTTCCGTAAAAACGTTCAGCGTGAGAGTATGCTGTTCGGCTATTGGGGGTCTGGGCATACCGTTAAAGAGACTGCGATATTATCTGATGTTCCCGAGGGGACGATAAGTCATTATTTTTCCAGGTTTAATCGGGATAAGGGGAAGATGAAACAACGGGATGGCGCTTTTCAGGAGCCTCCGCGGTCGAGTCCCTCTGATGTAGCGATGGCGTCGTTGATTTATGTGAACGTTCTCCGACATGTAGGTGAGTTGGTTAGAGAGGGAAAGTATTCCGACGCTCGTGACTATCTTCAACTTATGTTACTTCTAATGGATTTTAATAAGAAGATACTGCCCCAAATTCAGAACTATGATCCGAAAGAATATTTGGAAATTATTAAGGCCCTATTTGAAATAAAGAAGATTTTTGAGTAATCTTTCTTTTTAGGCCGCTATCTCTAATAAGTCCATCGCACGCGTGTAGGCTCTTGACTCTCTTCTTCGGGTGTCTCCTGCGCTTCCTCGTAAAGAATCTAGGCAATACTCATTCTGCTATCTTAAAAGGGTCAGTCGTAGGCTCTTCCCCTCGACCTAAAGTCATGTATAAGCACCTTCTTCACGGTCCATGAGATCTCGTAGATCATCCTCATCTCACCCAGTCTCACGCGGTAGGTGTCTCTTTCTCCCTTGATCTTCTTTATGTCGTAGTGGTCGGCTGGGACCGGGTTCTCCTGCAGGATGATCAGGAGGTCTAGGACGCTTCTCTGCACCTTTTTATATTTCTTTATCGACTTTTTCGCTCTGTTCGATACTATGATCTGGAACATGGGTGTTTAACCCAGCTCATCCAGTAGGTCTTCGAGGGAGATGCATCTCCCCTCCTCGACATCCTTGCGCGACTTCTCCAGCTCCCTCTTTTCCTCGGGGGTCAGCTCTTCCTCTGGCAGCAGCGTAGCGCGGAGCCTTACGAGCTCAACTTTGATCAGGTCGAGCCTGTGGATGACCTGAGTGATCTGCTGCTCGTTTTCGGTAGATGTCATGATCTTTCTCATCTGAAGTGTTCTAAAGCCTTTTAGATAACGCTTTCTTCCCGCTCTCTGTTTCCTTAAGGAGGCCTAGATATCCTAAACTTGCATATTTCGATTTACGGGTTTTAGGTTCGCGACGAGCTAATCGGCTAGGCTCCATCTGACCATTAAGGATCATATAGTACGTAATTACGTACCTTTGACTCGGTGTTTAGATGGCCGTCCCCACGACCTTGAATACGGTGGTCTCGGCCCCATAGTGGGTCGCCAGCTTCTTTGCGGCGAGGGCTACCCTCCTGCTGCTGGTGAGGAATGCGCTGTACTGGATGAGCGCCGTCTTACCCTTGTAGGTGGATAGTCTGGTTAGGTTCGTGTAGAACTTGGTTCCCGACTTCGTCCCCTCAAAGTTGTATAGTGAAGACGCTCCTGCCCTCCTCTTTAATGTATGCGGAAATGGGAGTTTGGCGTTTTTCCTACTTTGTGGATTATCAGGAAAAACTTATAGATCAAACAGGGCATAATTCATAACAATGGACTGGAAAGAGACCGATGAGAGGCTCATCAGACGAGGAGAACTCATCCTAGACCTGGAATCACTCAAAAACCACATAAAAGAACTCGAAAACATGAACGAGGGCAGACCGGGACCCCGATACAAGCTCGCAGCCAGCTACATCCAGCTCCTCGCCGCCATCCGCTACCTCTACGGGATGCCCTACCGACAGCTCGAAGGCTACACCAGAATCCTCCACAGGCTAGTCCCAGACCTCCCACGTGGCGACTACTCGGGCCTCCGCAAACGCATCCTCCGCCTACCCGTCGACCCCTACCGGAGTCTCAGGGAGACGAATGAGCCGGTCTCCATCGCCGTCGACTCCACCGGCATCAGTGTCCAGAAGGCGGGAGGCTGGATAGAGAGGAAGCATGGTAAGAAGAAGCGGTACGTGAAGCTGCACTTCGCCGTAAACACCGTGACCCACGAGGTCGTAGCCATGGAGATCTCAACCGACGATATACACGACGTGAAGGCCCTCCCCGGGCTCGTTGAGGGAGCGGGGAGGAATGTCCGTGTGGCCAGGGTTCTTGGGGACGGTGCCTATGACTCGGGGAAGGTGTACGGCTTCCTGGAGGGGCTTGGCGTCGAGGCGGTGATCAAGCCCCGGAGGAACAGTCGGCTTGATACTGGGCCTCTGGGGAGGCGGCTGGCTGTGGGTCGGGTCAGGGAGCGGGGGTACGAGGCGTGGGCGAAGTTGACGGGTTATGGGCGGCGGTGGACTGTGGAGACGGCTTACTCGACGTTTAAGCGGTTGTTTGGTGAGCACAGCCTGGCGAGGAGCTTTTAGAACATCGTGAGGGAGTTGGCGGGTAAGGTTTCGTTGTACAATATGCTGGTGAACATGTGAGGGGTGTGGGCGATGTGGGCCTGTGTAGAGAGGACTCTAAGGCTTTTAACTAAATCCACAATGCACAAATAAGTGTATTGGACTCACGACTTCATCAGCTTGAATAAATTGAGGATTCACGCTCACACCGAGCCTATTTTTAAGTGCACGAGGCGTAAGGCATGGGTATTCATTAAATCAACATGAATCAGCCCATATTAGCACGAGTGGTTAAAAAATCATCTAAATTTTTTCGATTATGTCGATGATTCTTCTCAACGGCTTAGCGAGAGGGCCTGCGTCGTCGATTATAGCCCTAAAAATCTCGTAGTCGACGCTGCTAAGGATCCTCGTCGCCTTGATCATGGCGGTGTAAGCAGCGAGGTAGATGGCCGCGCCGGCGACGAGCTTGGGCCATGACGTGAGGTGGATGAAGGTGGTGAAGAGGAAGGTGACGGCGAGTGCAGTGATCGATGACGCATAGATCTTTGCGGAGGAGACCCAGTCGGGTGAGAGGCCCATGTGACGCCTGATCCAAAGTAGCGCGTAGAGGTTTGCAGGGATAGGTGAGATTATCAAGGCGATTATTAGGCCCGTGATCGCCATCGACGGGATGAGGAGCAAGGCCAGGAAGGCGCCAACCGCGAGGGTCATCGCGTTCATCCTGAACACTATCCTAGTCTCGCCTTGGCCGTTGAGGAGGGCCGGCAGGCAGACGGAACCTATGCCTATGGTCAGGTAACCGAGGAGGAAGAGGCGGAAGTACTCTGATGATAGGGGGTAGCTGACGCCGTAGACTATCTCTATCATGGGATCAGAGAGGGCAACTAGGGCGACGGCGCAGGGGAGAGCGATGAGGGCAGAGTACTTGACTGTGTCCCGGTAGGCATGGCCGAGATCGAGGCTGCCCCTCTCGATCTTCGAGAATAGAGGAAAAAGAGCTGTTGAGATGGGTGCTACTATTAATAATATGAGGGCTTCGAAGTTCTGGGCCACGCTCCAGTTGCCTATCTGGGCGGTGGTCACGTATATCACCATTAGACTGTTGTAGATCTGTGTCAAACCTCCTGAGATGATTGTTGAGGCGTATAGGGGGGCCCCGTAGCTGAGGATCTGGCGGGCCTCAGCCAGGCTGAGCTTGAAGGAGAGGGAGCCCGGCTTATACTTGAGGAAGGCCAGCGACAATACCGTCCCTGCGACGCCAGCTCCCAGTATCGCGGCCGTGTAACCGATAACAGCCCCGGCTGAGCCGAAGCCTAGGTAGACGAGGAGGGGCATTGCTAGGGTCTTCAGAGCAGCGTAGACGATCAAGGTGATGCTCTGAAGCTCCATCCTGAAATAACCTACGAATATTGCGCATGAGGTGTTGATCAGGGCCTGCCCCAGTATGGAGAGGGATGCGAACCGTACGAGCAGCTCAAGTTCGGGCCTGTGCAGGAAGACGCTTGATATCGGGGTGGCTAAGACGAACATGATCAGGGAGATAAGTCCAGCGATCATGATGTTCAGGGTATAGCCCGTGGTCTGGGTAAGTAGGCGCTCCTTCTCCTTCCCTTGATACTGGTATTGGGCGAGGTATTTCGTCAGCGCCTCACTTATGCCGGGGTCCATGAATAGGGTCGCTATGCCGACCGGGACCATAACCACGGCGTACTCTCCGTACCCCACGGGCCCGAGCTGCCTGGCCACGATGATGGTTGCAAGGGCTAGGATGAGAGTTGAGGTTACCTGCCCAATCATCAGGACCAGGCTGCCGTGCGCCGTTTGTCTTGCAAGTTTGGAGTATTCGTTGGACAGGTTGGACG
>Ga0315293_10005527_pt1 | contig 11891 bp, 10 predicted proteins | sample YL17G13_20_MG_FD_203071 | JGI IMG/M metagenome (GOLD analysis project Ga0315293, IMG submission 203071) | Sediment microbial communities from Yellowstone Lake, YNP, Wyoming, USA - YL17G13_20 | ecosystem: Environmental > Aquatic > Freshwater > Lake > Sediment | place: USA: Wyoming | collected... | reverse complement strand
CTGGTCCACGTGGAGCCGGCCGGCGGTGTCGACGATCACGACGTCGGCATCTTCGCGCTTCGCCGCCGCCACGCCGTTCTTCGCGATCCGCACGGGATCGCCGATGCCCTCGCTGTAAACCGGCACGTCCACCTGCGAGCCGACAACGAGGAGTTGCTCGACGGCCGCGGGGCGATGGCAGTCGCACGCCACGAGCATCGGCCGGTGGCCCTCGTCGCGGATCCGGCGCGCCAGTTTCGCGGCCGTCGTCGTTTTGCCGGAACCCTGAAGGCCCGCGAGCATCAGCACCGTCGGGCCGGGCGAGGCGTAGGGGATATTCGAATCCACGGGCCCCATCAGGCGGACCATCTCGTCGTGGATAACCTTGACGAAGACCTGGTCGGGCCGGAGGGTCTTGAGGACCTCCTGGCCGATGGCCTTCTGGCGGACCTGCTCGACGAAGTCGCCGGCCACCTGGTAGTTGACATCCGCCTCCAGCAGGGCCGTGCGGACGGCCTCGCAGGCCTCCTGGATGTTGCCTTCCGTCAGCCGCCCGCGCCCCGTGAGGCTGCGGAAGACGCCGCCAAGTTTCTGCGACAGGTTCTCGAACATGGCCGTCAGTGTAGCGGCGCCGGGGGCAGGGTTCAAGCTCGCAGGGCGGCGCATGCGCTGGGGCGGAGGGCCTTGAGGTTCCGATTTGGCGCAGAGGCCGCAGAGAACGCGGAGGAAGTCTTGGCAAGAGGCCAACGGCAACGGCATGCAGGCCGCGGCGCCACCCCGGGCATTTTGCCGTTTACCACGGGTTTTTCTCTTACCTCTTTGCCGTCTCCGCGGTTAAATGGGGGGCGCCAAACTCACATGCAAGGAGACGCGCATGCCGAAGCACTTCTTCGCCGCCGCCGCGATGCTGGCGTCAGTCGTATGCCTCGCCGGCGCCGCCGGGGCCGCCGGGCAGCAGCGCACCTGCCCCATGGGCCGCGAGTATTACCTCTACACGCCCGACGACCTCGACAAGGCCAGGACGTACTGGCTGGTCGTGGGCGTCCACGGCGCCAACGGCAACGGCAAGGGTGCCGCGGGCATGGCGGGGTGGGTCAAGAAGGGCAACGTCATCGTGGTCGGCCCGAGTTTTCCTGACGGGTACCAGTTCCTGATGCACGATACCGACAAGCAATTGCAGGGCATCTTTGCGGACCTTCAGAAGGAGTTCCACCTGTACCCGAAGTTGTTCATCTACGGGTTTTCGGGCGGGTCGCAGTTTGCGCACCGCTTTGCGATGAAGTACCCGGAACAGGTGATCGGTTGCTCCGCGCATTCCGGCGGTACGTGGACCGACAGCATCAACGCGAAGGCCGCGGCCGTGCCGTTTGCGATCTCGTGCGGCGAGGCTGATACGAAAGTGCATGGGCCGCTGGGCCGCCTGGAGTGGTGCCGGAAGTTCGCGGGCAAACTCCAGGCCGCCGACTTCTACTTCAAGGTCCGCTTCTGGCCCGGCGTGGGGCACAGCCCCTCGGGCGGCAGCTCGCGGATGACCGCAGACTGCTTTGTCCTCTCGACCACGGGCATGCACGAGGACGAGCGGCAGAAGGTCCAGGCCGAGATCGATGCCATCAAGCCGCTCGTGGACGGCGGCCGGTTTGCCGAGGCGCTCGAGCAGATCAAGGAACTTGCGCCGCCCAAGACTCCGGTGCCGCCGCGCCCGGGACTGGCGCGGCCGGGCCCCACCCGGCCGGCGCCGACGAAGGCCCGGCCGGAAGAGCCGAAACCGGCGCCCGCGGGGCCCCAACCGGAGCCGCCTAAGGATGCGGCCGCCAAACCGGCCGCGGCCGATGAGGGCACTCACCTAGCCGGCCTCCAGGAGAATGCCTACGGGTGGCACGAAAACGCGCCGGGCACGGCCTCGCTGGCCGTGATGCGCCGCTTCTACATCGAGGAACAGACCCAGGTGTTCGCGGCACAGATCGAGAAGGCGGCGCTGGAGAAGATTGCGGCCACTGAGAGTGCCCCGCCCGCCGATGCCGCTGCGCAACTCGATGCCCTCGCCAGGACGTTCGCCGGCCAGCGGACCGTCATGGCGGCCATCGGCAAGGCCCGCGCCAAGGTGTCCAGGCCGCCGGCCGCGAAGTGATCGCCGGCGCGGCGCTTAACGCAGGAACCCGCCGCGGCTGCGGTTCCGGGGCCGGTACTTGCGGTGGCACGAGGTGGCGTCGGCGACGCCGAACCCGCCGACGCGCCAACGGCGTCGGGGGGCGGGGGCCTCCACGCCACCCCCCGTCGCTCCGGCCCCCGCCCCCCGACGTCCCGCGGCCGATCACCCTTGGCGCCAGCCCTTCCAGAAAAAGCGGACATTTCTACTTTGCGTTGACAAGGCCGCGAACGCGCATCGCGCCGGGCAAAAAAATCCCTCGGGGCCGGGCGACTGCTCACCCGCCGAGGCGGGGCCGGTCCCGAGGGAGGTCAATTCCTCACATTGAGCGACCCGCATGTTAACCCACCGACGGGAACGAATCAAGCCGAAAATTTCGAGGCTTCCCGTCATGCCGCCGGGCCGACGCCAAGTCCTTGCGCCAAAAGGACTTGCGTCGGCCTGTGGCCGATTCCGGCCCCTGGAGGCCGCCAAGCGGCCGGAAACGGCTTGCCCGCCCCCTCGCTGCACACAACTCCTTTCCCGAAAAAGACTTAGGCGCCTCCCGCCCGTTTCGGCGCGAGATTCCGTTGATTCCGACCGGACGAAGCCCTAAAACCACCCCTGAGTTCCAGGTTGCGAGGCGCCCATGACGCGAACCAGCGCGACGGTCCGAGAGTTCATTGCCGCGCGCGGACTGCGGGCCCGTGTCCTCGCGATGCCCGAAAACACCCACACGGCCGAGGATGCCGCCCGCGCCCTCGGGACGGACCTCGCGCACATCGCCAAGTCGCTCCTTGCGCACCTTTCGGACGGGCGGTTCGTCCTGTGCATCCTGCGCGGCGACCAGCGGCTGGACCGAAAGAAACTCTGCCGGGCCGCCGGGGCGAAACACATGAGCCTCGCCAAGGCCGACGACGTCCTGCGCGTGACGGGCTATCCCGTCGGGGCCGTCCCGCCGTTCCCGCTGAAGACCGACGTGCCCGCGTACATCGACCCCGGCGTGCTGGAAGTGGACGTGGTTTACTGCGGCGGGGGCGACGTGGACGCGCTCCTGGAGGTGCCGACGGAGGAACTCGCGCGCATCACGGGGGCCATGCCAGTCGACCTCGCGCTTACCTGACCAGGCCTCCGCGGCGAAGAACGTCCAGAACGAGCGTGTCCACGGCGAGGTCGGTCGGGGCGGCGGCATAGCCGATGCCGCGGTCCGTGCACCAGGCGCGGACCTCTTCGCCGAAGCGCCGAGCCTCGGCCGCGAGCCGCTCGCGCATCTCGGGCCCGAGGTGCACGCCCATCGTCTCGCCCGTCTCTGCGTCCTCGACCGCCAGGTCGCCAAGGCCGTCCGGCGCGAGGTCCGCGCGGTCCGTCACGTGGAGGCACCACGGCTCGAAGCCGTTCGCCTGGAGGGCGAGGAAGGCCCGCTCGTAACCCGCCGGGCTTCGCCCCGGCACAGCGTCCCGCCTGCGCAGCATCCTGCGGAGGGATGGCGAAGCCGGGGCGAAAAGGTCCGAGACGAGAATCGCCAGCCCCGGCTTGGCGACATGGGGCAGGAAGGCCGCAACCGCCCCGGTCAGGTCCGTCGGCCCCTCGCAGGAGAGGCGGCGAAGAAAATCCAGGACGCCCAAGAGGTGGCTCTTGCCGCGACCGGCCGCCAGGCGCCCCCGGACGCCTTCGGCGCTGACGGCGAAGATTTCGACGCGCTCGAGGCTCGCGAGGCCCACGTAGCCGAGCGCGGCCGTCAGGCGCCGGGCATAGTCGAATTTCGGCGGCCGGCCGGTCGCCATCGAGGCCGACGCGTCCAGGAGAAAGTAGATCGAGAGGTCCTCTTCCTGTTGGCAGAGGCGCAAAAGGAGCCGCTCGAGCCGGCCGAAGGCGGCCCAGTCGATGTGGCGAAAATCGTCGCCCGGGACGTACGCCCGATGCTCCGAAAATTCGAGGCCGGGCCCCGTGCGGCGACCGGTGCGGCTGCCGGCAGACGAGCCTGCGAAGATTCGCCGAGCCACCACGCGCAGGTACTCGAGCCGCTGGAGAAACTCGGAATCAAATAGATCGTCGGCCATCTTGCTGTCCTCACCGCAGAGGCGCAGAGGGCGCAGAGAAAAGATATTCTTTTAGAGCGACTTTAGGTCATCTCCCTATTTCTTTTGCCCAAAAAGGCTGTTCTCTGCGTTCTCTGCGCCTCTGCGGTGAGACTCACTCTTCGGGTTCGGGCACGTGCGCGAGGACGTCCCGGATGACGGCGTCGGGCCGGACGCCCTCGGCCTCGCCCTCAAAGTTGAGGATGAGGCGATGGCGAAGGGCCGCGGGGGCCATCCGGCGAACGTCCTCGAACGCGACGTTGTATCGTCCGTCGCGAAGCGCCAGGACCTTGCCGCCCAGGATGATCGCCTGGGCTCCGCGCGGGCTCGCGCCGTAGCGGACGAACTTCCCAGCCATGGGCGAGGCGCCCTCGGCCGCCGGGTGCGTCGCCAACACGAGCGCGCTCGTATAATCGCGGACGTGCGACGCGACGGGCACCTGACGCACGAGGTCTCGCATCTCGAGGATCGCCTTCGAGTCGGCGACGCGCCAGGCCTCGGGCACTTTCGCGCCGGTCGTGCGGTCGACGATTTCGGAGATCTCCGCCCGGCTCGGGACGGCCATCAGGAGTTTCAGGGCGAAGCGGTCGAGTTGCGCCTCGGGCAGGGGGTACGTCCCCTCCATCTCCAGGGGGTTCTGCGTCGCGAGGACGAAGAACGGCTCGCCGAGGCGATGCGTCGTACGGGCGACCGTGACGCTCCGCTCCTGCATCGCTTCCAGGAGGGCCGACTGCGTCTTGGGCGTCGCGCGGTTGATCTCGTCCGCCAGGATAAGGTTCCCGAAGATCGGGCCGGGGCGGAATTCCCAGTCGCGCCGGCCGTCCGGCATCTCGACGATGACGTTTGTGCCGGTGATGTCGGCCGGCATGAGGTCTGGCGTGAACTGGATCCGCCGGAACTCCAGGTCCAGCGCCCGCGCGAGCGTCCGCACCAGCAGGGTCTTTCCGATGCCGGGGACGCCTTCGAGGATTGCGTGTCCGCCCGTCAGCAGGCAGATGAGGACCCCATCGAGGATCTCCTCGTGGCCGACAATCACCCGTCCGACTTCCTGGGCAATCTTGGCATAGGTCTCGCTGAAACGGGCGAGCCGCTCATTGACCTCGGGTGGTGTGGCCATGATGAGAATGTTACCCGCCACGCCGCCTCGGGTCAAATTGAATGCGGAGTGTGGAGTGAATGACGTTCGCCAGCCTGCTCGGAAGATTGGTGGTGGGTGCGGCGCACCCGCCCCTACTCGCTGACTCCAGGGAAATGATAGAGGTGGACGGAGATGGGAGTCGCTAACCCCCTCCACAGCAGGTTTGCCTCATCTTTTGGCTGGATGCGTCCAAGGTAACCTACCCAGACGTCGCCACAGTACGAGGAAAGGAACGTCTGGTTCTCTGCATGATGATAGTAGTCACGGGGAGCAACGATCACCTTGACGATGCTTTTGAAGGCAATATCAAAGTGAAACTGCTCTTTGAACTCGGCCTCGACGTCCGCCTTGATCTGCCGAAAGGTCTCCGCGTAGTCGTTCACCTGGTTAACCGCGTCCGCCAGTCTCTGGCTGCTCTTCGCCCGCTTGACCTCGATCAGGTAGACCTTGTGCTCCGCATCGTATGCGACGACATCGACAGACTTGCTCCTTGACGAACGGTAGAGAGGCATCTCGTAAGCAAATGGTCGCAAGTAAATGGACTTCTTGCGGGCTAGGACCAGATTGATTCCGTAGAGGTACAAGGCACGCTGTATCGCGTACTCCCTGTCGTCGGCATCGGGGTTTTTGCCGTGCCAAGTACCCAAACGAAATCCTTTTTCGCGCAGTTTTTGCAAGTCCTTCTCCTATTCAAGGTTCCACCAGATACCATCTTCCTTCACATGGACCTGACCGAACAGTGCCGCAAACTCCTGAGGATGAAATGAGTGTATCGGCACCAACATTCTGGGTGCAAGGGCCTTGGCCAGGCGCTGGAGGTCGGCCACAGGCGCGTGGCCGGAGGTATGACAGTGGGTCATCGGGATGCCGTGCTGCTTGAGCCATACCAGGAAACGTTGCTGGCGGTCCTCCTTGAGGTAGCCGCTCCAGAGCGAGTAGACCATTCGGGCGCCAGCGAGGCATTCCGCCTTTTCCAGATCCTTCCTCATTGACGGCCGGAACAGCATCACCGATTCTGCCGCTTCGCTGGCGAGGATCTTCGGGTAGATACGCACCGTTTTGAAGGATGCCGCCAGGTCGAACAGTTTCTTGCGCCTGATCGTCTGCTTCTGCGTCCACGGTAAGAAGACGCGGAAGCCGGCAAACCCCGGCTGCGGCAACTTGGGGTTGCCGATGGCTCGAAGGACGCTGGCCGTGTACATGTCCACGACGAACTGCTTCTTCACGTGCCGGGCCGCACGGTAGATCGTGACGATTCGGTCGATGTTCTGCCCGGAGCACCAGACCAGCAACAGCCCCCTGGCCTCGGCGAAGAGCTGCTCAAAACGTTTTTCCAACTCCGCCTCTGTCGGATACTCGTTATCCTCGCCGGTGCGGCCAATCGTGGAACCTTCCATCAGCAGAACATCAATGTTCTCTGGCGGATGGGCCACCAGGCGCTCGAATAGTTTGCCCTTCCGGCCGTGGGCGCGGAGGTCGCCGGAGTAGAACAACCGCTGGCCGTCCGCTTCCACCAGGATGGAATAGGCGTCGTAGGCGGAGTGGTCCACCAGAAACGGTGTGATCGTGAAGGGCCCAAGCGCTATCCGCATGTGGTCCTGCAAGTGAACGACGTTGTCGAAGTGTACCTCGCCAGGGACAAACACACTAGCCGCATTCAGGATCTTCTCTGCTGCCGACCCGATCAGAATCGGCGTTCCATGCGGAAGTTTGTGGGCCAGGCCATAGTGGTCCAGGTGCGGATGCGAGATAACCACCCCCAGCAAAGACGCATCACTCTCTGCAAATCCGGCCACCAGTGGCAGCGGCACATCGGCCGGATCGGCTTCCAGTGGCAAGCCCACATCCAGAACGATCCGCCGACCTTGCGATTCGATCTCGACGCACGTGCCGCCGATTTCATGGGTTCCCCTGTGAATGCAGACACGCATGGTTCACTCCGCGTGGTTAGCGATAAGAGGCCACCCCATAGAGTTGCCCTACGCCCGGGGTCAAGAAAGATGCCCCTGCCGGGACCGCCGCGAATGATGCTCCGCGAGTCACCCTACCACGTTATACGCACGGGTGACGAAGGCGACGCCGAGGTCCTGCTCGGCGAGGCGCCGGACGGCCTCGAGGTCCAAACCACGGCCCCCGTAAAAGCGGGAGGTTCCATCCGCCCTTGCGGCTTACGCTCTGGGCGGCAACAGGGGCCGAATTTGGTCAATCAGGGTGGGGATGCTCTTGGTGGCGATCTGCCAGACGCGCTCGTGTTGAATGTCGCCGTACTCGTGGGCCAGCAGGTTGCGCAGTCCCAAGATTTGCCGCCAGGAAACCTCCGGATGGGCATCCTTGAACCCCTGCGAGACCCGCCGCGCGGCTTCTCCGAGGATTTCCAGTTGCCGCTCCACGGCGGAACGAATCATCTTGTTATCTGCGTATTCGCGAAACGTCGCGCCTTCGGTGAACTGCTTGATGGATGTGGCAGCATCAAGCATATCCCACAGGTAGGCCGGGTCGCGCAGGTCAGGAAGCATAAATGACCTCCCGCGTCCGCAGAATTTCGGCGCGGCGGAAGGGATTGTGAAGACCCTCCGCCTCGACCAGGTGGACCTCGCGGCCGAAGATGGCTTTGAGTTCGTCCTGCATGTCCACAAGGTCGAAAAGGCTCCACCCGGCATCCTTTTCGAAGCGCACGAGGACGTCCACGTCGCTTTGGGGGCCGAAATCATCCCTTAGGGCGGACCCAAAAAGAGAAAACTCCGTCACCTTCCAGCGGCGGCAGAACGCTTCAATGGGCTCGCGGGGAATGACCGTCACGTTTACCCGCCTCAAAAATAACCGCCCCAAGATACCACGGAGCGAATGCGGCAACAAGGTCTTTCCACGGGGCACGCCCCATCACCCTACCACGTTATACGCACGGGCGACGAAGGCGACGCCGAGGTCCTGCTCCGCGAGCCGGCGGACGGCCTCCGGGTCGAGGCCGGGGACGGCGACGGCCGTCGCGCGGACGCTCGGAATCATTTCCTTCGCGCGGCGAATGAAGGCGCAGACCGCCTCGAAGGCGTTCGGGATCGTCGGCCGGCAGAGCCGCTCGTAGACAGCCGCGTCCGCGGCGTTCAGGCTGACGCTCACGGTGTCCACGAACTCAGCCAGGTCCGGGACGATGTCGCGGCCGTGAATGGCCGACCCCTGGCCGTTCGTGTCCAGGCGGACCTTCTTCTTCCACCGCGCGCGGACCTCTTTGCCGGCCTTGCGGATCTCCTCCAGCCGGAGCGTCGGTTCCCCGAAACCGCAGAAAACGACCTCCTCGTAATCCTCGAGGCGCGCATCGCGAAGGGCTTTCAGGATGTCGCCGGCCGACGGCTCGCGCGCGAGGCGCAGGTTGTGGCCCTTGACGACAAGTTCTCCGCCGCTCCGCGGGCAGAAGCGGCACCGGTTCGAGCACTCGTTCGTGACGTTGACGTAGAGGCTGCGGCGAATGGGGTAGACGAAACACGGACCGCCCGCCTCGAGCGGCAAGCCAAACAGGTGCGCCGCATTGCGCGTCGTGATGCGCCTCATGTCGTTCTCCGCGAGGCCGTACAGTTCCGCCAGGAACCGCAGCACGTGGACGACGTAGGCGGGCTCGTTCGTCTTGCCGCGCATCGGGGCAGGGGCGCAATACGGCGCGTCGGTCTCCACGAGGACTCGCTCGAGCGGCACGATGCGGGCCGCCGCCCGGACCTCCTTGGCGTTCGGGAAGGTCACGATGCCGGAGAAGGAGACGTAGAAGCCCCGCGCGAGGGCCTCCTCGGCGAAGTCGGCCGCGCCGGTGAAACAGTGGAAGACGCCGGCCGGCATCTCGCCCTCGGCGGCGTCGTCGAGGACGGCGAGCGTGTCGGCGTCGGCCTCGCGCGTATGCACGATGAGGGGTTTCCCCAGACGCCGCGCCAGGTGCACCCCCCCGGCAAAAACCTCTTTCTGGACCGCGCGCGGCGAATGCTCGTAATGGTAATCCAGGCCGAACTCGCCGAGCGCTACCACTCGGTCGCGCCGGGCGAGGTCCTCCAGGACGGGCCAGTCCACGGCCTTGATCTTGGCGGCCTCGTGCGGATGGAAACCGACGGCCGCGTAAAGCATCGGCTCGCGCTCCGCAAGTTCGACGACCCGCGGGTTCTCGGCCGGCTCGGTGCCGACGTTGATGATCTTCACGACGCCGGCCGCGCGGGCGCGCTCCAGGACCCCCACCAGGTCGCCCTCCAGGCGGTCGAAGTGGACGTGGGCATGGGTATCAATCGCGGGTTCGGGCATGCTGTGCGCCTCTTGCCGAAACACGCGCCGCGCAAGCGCGGCGGCTAAACCTTCGCCGCCTTCGCACGGTCGCTCTACCTTCCCGTCGCGTCGAAGGCGCCCGGATAATGCCGAATCTCAGGCCGGCGGCGGTCCGCGCCGCGGAACTCGACGGCCAAGACGTCGAATCGCACGGCCCGCTCGAGGGCTCGGCGCTCGGCCAGGAACATCTTGGCGGCCGAGATCACCCGCCGCCGCTTCGCCCGGCCGACCGTCTCCTCGGGCCGGATGGCCGGGGTCTCGCCCTCGGCGACGGTCAGGCTGCGGACCTCGACGAAGCAGACCGTCCTGCTCCGTTTCTCGAGCGTCACGAGGTCCACCTCGCCCTGGCGATAGGCGACGTTCCGCGCGAGGATCCGGTGGCCGTGCTTCCGGAGGAACCGCTCGGCGGCGCGTTCGCCTTGGCGGCCGGTCTCCTGCCGGGCGGTGCGTTTCGGCGTTGCACGATGTAGAAAATCAAAGAGACCGAGCATGCGCGGTGTCTCTTGACGCCCGTTGCCGCAACGAGCTCTCATACGCGATTCTAGCGGGAAGCCGCTCGCCGGTCCATCAAAAGCCGACAGAGTCGCAACGGCCAGGGGCGCTGAACCGGTAAAAAACGCGTCACTTTTCTGCACCCGGCGGGTATAAGCAGTCGGCGGGCCGGGGGTCAGCCTATTCTTAGGAGCCTTCGCGTGCACCGCGCTGTGAGGAGCCCGGTTGGAGGCGTCCTTGCCATGTTGATCGCCTTGAGCGGGGCCGCGGCCGCCCATGCCGCCGCAGGACCGATCGAGGTCCGTCAGGAGGGCGACGCGTGGACCCTCTCCGGCAACGGCCTTACGGTAACGCTCGACGCGAAGGCCGGCATGTTTGTGGCCTCCCAAGGCGGCCGCCGGTTCGTCGAGAGCGGCCGCACGGGCGACGCGGCCGACCCGGTCGAAACGGTCCGCGCCATCGACGTCAAGGACACGCTTGGCGTGGGCAAGGCGCTCGAACTCAAGCGCAAGAGCGGCCGCACCGAGACGATCGCCCTGTACGAGGGCGTGCCCTTTGTCTGCGTCAAGGCGGCCGTGAAGAATGCCGGCGCCGAGCCGATGACGATCACCACGCTTACGCCGCTCGTGGCCACGGTCAATGCCGGGGCCGACAAGGCGGCGCTGAAGGCCTTCGGGCCGGAGGGGTGTTACGCCATCGAAGGCGAGCGGGCGAATTACGCCTTTGCCGCCATCGCCGAACCGAAGAGCCGCGCGGGCGTCGTGTGCGGCTGGCTGACGCATCACCGTGCGAGCGGCATCGTGACGGTCAAGGGCGGCGAAGAACCGCTGGGGCTGGAGGCCCGCGGGGAGTACGGCAAGTGGCGCCTGCCGCCGGGGCAGACTCTCAGGACCGAAACAGTCGCCATCGGCTGGTTCGACGACGCCCTCGCGGGCCTCGAAACGTATGCGTCCGCCGTGGCCAAGGCCCACGAGATTAAACTGCGCGACCGTGTGCCCAGCGGCTATTGCACGTGGTACCACGCCCAGGCGCTCGACGAGAAGCGCATGGCCACGCTGGCGAAGTTCTGCCAGGACAACCTGGCGAAGTTCGGCTTCGATTTCCTCCAGATAGACGACGGGTGGCAGCTCGCGGGCCGCGATTTCACCGCGTTCAACCCCCAAGGCCCGTACCCGTCGGGGATGAAGCCGACGGCCGATACGATCCGCGCCGCCGGCTTCGTGGGGGGCATCTGGTTCATCCCGTTCGGCTGGGACCCCAAGCGTGATATCTTCAAGGATCACCAGGGCTGGTTCGTCCATCGCGAGGACGGGAAACTCTATGAGGTCTACTGGGGGGGCACGTGTCTCGACATGACGCACCCGGAGGCCCGCACGTTCCTCCGCCCCGTCATTGCCCGGATGACCCGCGACTGGGGCTACAAGTACATCAAGATCGACGGCCTCTGGACGGGCATGGCGGTCAAGATCCTCTATCCGCAGCCCACGTATCGCGACGACGGCCTGGGCGACGCCGTCTTCCACGACCCGTCGAAGACCAACGTCGAAGCCTATCGCGACGGCCTAAAACTGGTGCGCGAGGCGGCCGGCGACGACGTGTTCATCCTCGGCTGCAACATCGCCCAGAACATGCGGACGATGGGCGGCTCGATCGGCCTGGTGGACGGCATGCGCATCGGCCCCGACGTGGGGGCCGAGTGGCCCGGCCTCATCGGCGGCGTCGGGCCCTTGTCGCACATGTACTTCTGGCATAAGAAAGTCTGGTTCAACGACCCCGACTGCCT
>Ga0315293_10005526_pt1 | contig 11892 bp, 8 predicted proteins | sample YL17G13_20_MG_FD_203071 | JGI IMG/M metagenome (GOLD analysis project Ga0315293, IMG submission 203071) | Sediment microbial communities from Yellowstone Lake, YNP, Wyoming, USA - YL17G13_20 | ecosystem: Environmental > Aquatic > Freshwater > Lake > Sediment | place: USA: Wyoming | collected... | reverse complement strand
AACGTCATGAGCAGCGAGACCTTTACTGACACGTCAATGCTGGAGATCTTCTGCGTGGAGGTCGAAACGCATGTGGAGTCGTTGACAGCAGGTCTGCTCGCGCTGGAACGCGATCCTCGTGACAAACGCTATCTCGCGGAGATGATGCGTGGTGCGCACTCGATTAAGGGCGCCGCACGGATTGTTGGGATCGATCCGGCGGCTCGAGTCGCGCACGTGATGGAAGATGGTTTCGTTGCCGCTCAAAGCGGCCAGCTGATTTTTCGTTCCGAGCAGATCGATGTGCTGCTGCGCGCTGTGGATCTGCTGAACCGCATCGCCAACGGTTCAAAACATCCAGCGATCGATTGGAATCAATTCGATGCCGAAGCGACGCTGTTAGTCGCGGAGATCACGTCGGTTCTTGCCGGTGGTCCTGTGGCGTCGTCAGAGGCAATGCTCGCACCGGCAGAGCCACTCAACGTGTTTCCTGCACCGTCCGCAGCCACGAGCCGTGAACTCACGATTCCGCTGCCAGAGTTCTTCAACGCGGTGGCGGCTGAGTCTGCAAGACTGGCGTTTGTCGCTGGTTTGGATTCAGAAGCCACGCTGATTCGCTTCGATCTGTCGCAGACCCGTGACATTGATGCCACAGGCCTAGCACTGTTGGTCGCCGTTTTTCAGCATCGCAATCCGCACGTCGCGAAGTCCCGTCCGAATGTTGAACTCTTCGGAGCAGGGACCGATTTGAGGACGGTTTTGCAGTCGACCGGGATCGATCGGCTTGATGCAGTGGGAGACCACGGATAGATCATGTTCGATCGTATTGAGGAGTTTATTGTTGAGGCACGCGAGCACCTGGACGTTGTGGAAGATTCGCTCCTGGCACTGGAGAAAGAGCCCAATGGCGCGGAGTCTCAAGCGCGGTACGATCGTTGCTTTCGCTCGGTGCATTCGATCAAAGGAGATGCTGGGTTTCTCGGTCTGCAACGGATTCACCAACTGACGCATGCCATGGAGTCGCTGCTCAGCGGCGTCAACATGCCTCTGCTACCCCGAGTCGTCGAGACGTTGCTTGCTGCACGAGATCGATTGGCGGTCCTCGTCGATGATGCGAACCAAAGCCAGCTGATTGATATTCGTGACGTTCTCAGTCGACTAAATACCGAGGGACTTGTTCGCAAAGCGACTTCGATCCACATTGATTTAGCCGAATGGAATCAGTCACATCCTGGCGGAATCGGAGCATTCGTACGTCAAACGATTGCAGGTGGAATCGTGCGCGATGGGCGAATTCTGATCGATGCCTGCGATTTGATCTCTTCTCTACCGGTTGGGCCCGTCCGATGGACGGCGACTCTAGAAAATCCAGTAGCCACAGAATCATCACAAACGTCAGTGGATCAGCACCAATCGACAGGCGTTTTCCAGACGACGCAGTTCTCCTCCGATTTGTCCATGCGAACAACACGAACACCGGGCCTTGCTGGGCTGTTTTGCGAGCTGGCTGGCGTCGCACGCGTATCGTCCGGTCAGGTCTCGATTTCGGCGACAGATCTTCGCCGGTCATTGCCTCTTGGACCCGTTCGATGGACGGGCGAATGTGAAACGTCTCTCACACGAGAAGAACTGACCAGCCGGTTTGGCTTCGAGTTTGAAAATACGATTCGACCACCGGAATTAGCCCGCAGCACATGGGAGAGTTCTTCCAGATACAGGGGAGATGCCGGACGATCGTCACCGACTCCCACGCCTTCCCCTCCCGCAAACGTTTCGGCAACATCGGCGAATTCAGGCGCCGCAACTCACTCGGCCGAGGCAGACAAGGTGACGACGCTGCGGATTCAGGTGGAATTGCTGGATCGGCTCATGACGCTGGTTGGGGAATTGACGCTTGTTCGAAATCAATCGCTGCTGGCCTTCGCGGATGAGGACGGAACTCAACACGCGATCATTCAACGATTGAACTCGGTCACGAGTGCGCTGCAAGACGCGACGCTTCGGGCGCGGATGCAGCCTGTTGGAAATCTGTTCAATAAATTGCCTCGCATGATCCGCGATTTGGCGCGTCAGCTGGGGAAACAGGTCGAAATCGACTTGCAGGGTCGTGACGTCGAGATGGACAAGACGATTCTGGAACAACTGAGTGATCCGCTGATCCACTTGATTCGCAACAGCGTCGATCACGGCATCGAAACGCCGGTCGAACGAATCGCGCAAGGAAAGCCACCCTCGGGCCGAATCGTTCTGTCGGCCAAACATGAAGAGGGTCAGATTCACATTCAGATCCATGACGACGGTTGCGGAATTGATTCCGAAGCGGTCAAGGCCAAGGCTCTCTCGTTACAACTGAAAACGCCTGCTGAACTGAATCGGATGTCGCCACGTGAACTCTTTTCATTGATTTTACTCCCGGGATTCTCGACGGCCAAAAAGGTCACGGAAGTCTCCGGCCGCGGTGTCGGTATGGACGTTGTGAAGACAAATATTGAACACATGGAAGGGACGCTGACGATCGATTCGGCGGCGGGTCTGGGCTGCTCGATGCTCCTCCGTCTGCCACTGACGCTGGCCATTATTCCATGCCTGATCGTCACGGTGAACGGCGACCGCTTCGCGGTGCCTCAACGCGATCTCGAAGAGGTCGTTTGTCTGCATTCACAGTTGCCCGGGCGAATTGAACAGGCGTTCGATACGGAGGTTTATCGATTGCGAGGAAAACTGCTGCCGATCGTGCACTTCAGCGATGTCCTCCAACGCAGGGCCCGATTTTCCGCCGAAGACAAGGCCGAAATTCTCGCCGCGCATGCGGCTAACGAAACGCTGAAAACAGGTCGAAGTTCGACAGCGATGACGATAACGCAGGAATCTGCCTCCTGTGTGCGGATCGAATATATTTTGGTTCTGAAGGTGGCCGGACGTCGCTATGGTTTGGTTGTCGACGAGGTTCGTGGGACAGAAGAGGTCGTCGTCAAGCCGATGCACCCTTCCATGAAGCGAGTGGCGATTTTCACTGGGGCGACGATCATGGGCGACGGTCGAGTCGCATTGATTACAGATGCGCAAGGGATTTTCGAACACGCACGACTCAGTTTTGAATCGGTGCCGGAAACGTCAGCGAAAGTTGATACGGAACGCGACGCGACTCAAGTGCATCGCGTTTTGCTCTTCGAATACGGGCCGCAGGAACAATTTGCCTTGCCGTTGCTTCACATCTGTCGCATCGAGAGGGTCGCTCAGGACCAGATTGAGCATTTCGGCGGGCATGAGTACGTCACCATCAACGGAGTTTCGACACGCGTTCTGAGGCTCAATACGGTGATCCATGCGTCGGCACTCGAATCCGACACAACTTTGATGTCGCTCATCCTGCCGAAGTTTGTTTCTCAGCCGATGGGAATTTTGGTGTCACGGATCGTCGATACCGAGTCGTTGGCTCTCGATTTGCAACAGCACTCGGATCAGGATCCCGCTGTTGTCGGCTCGGCAATTGTGCGAGGTCGCCTGACGCTGTTTCTCGATATGCATCGGCTTTCAGAAAAACTGTTTAGAATTTCGGGCGCGGCGGATCCGGTGCCAGCCAATTCTTCGCGTCGCTCCAAACGTTTGTTGTTGATCGACGATACGGCCTTCTTCCGTGAAGTCGTTAAACGCTATCTGTCTGCAGAAGGCCACGAGATCGCGACAGCCATTCATGGCGAAGACGGTTTGGCTCAACTCGCGGCCGGTCGGAAGTTTGACTTGATCGTTTCCGATATCGAGATGCCGGTGATGGATGGTTGGGAGTTCGCGCGCGAGGCTCGTCGTCGCGGGATCAAGACGCCGATGCTGGCACTGACATCACTGAACGGAGTGCAGTACGAAACGAAGGCCAAGCAGTGTGGCTATGATAGCTATGAAGTCAAGTTGGATCACGATCGGCTCGTCCGTAAAGTTGCGGCTCTGCTTGCCGCTAGTGAGGCACTCCTATGAGCGGCCTGCCGATGAAGACTCAACGCGTGTTTTGCACGTTTCGCCTCGATGGTCACCTTTACGGCGTCGACGTACTCGACGTCAAGGAAGTTGCGACGGCGACGACGGCGACGCCAATCTCGCATGCTCCGGACGAAGTCATGGGGCTGGTCAATATCCGCGGTCAGATCTATCTCGCACTCGATCTGCGTCGCCTGTTGGGGTTGCCGGCTGCACGCCTCACGGCGGAGAGCCGATTGGTGCTGTTCAAGCCGTTCATCGGCAACGCGTTCGGAGTTGTTGTCGATGCGATCTCCGAGATTCACACCGTGATGTCCGATTGTATGGAACCGTTTTTTACTTCTGAACACGAGCCCTTGGGGTCCACTATTCGCCGCATCGATCTGATTTCGGCAGTTTGCAAACTCTCCGAAGAACTCCTTGTTGTCTTGAATCCTCACAGATTTCTCCCGGCTGTTGAACACGACGTTTTTGAGTTGCGTGAACCCATCGTCTTGAATCAGGAATGACCCACTTCTTCGTTACAGGTGTTACGGTGAAAAATTTCAAACTCGCTCAAAAGATGTGGCTGCTAACGGTGATCCTGATGGCCTCTTTACTGGTTGTCTCCGGTGTCGCTTGGAATCGACTTTCGATGATGAATCGACAAGTCCAGCAGCTTGTTAAGTTCACGATTGTTAAGGCGAATGATCTATCCGAGCTACAGATCACGGTGTTGAATAGCGTTCGCTTTCAGAAGAACTCCATTCTTTCGAAAAATGATGACGCGTCGCGGGCGCATGCCGAGTCGTCTCGATCGAACATGACGCAGGCTCACCCTCTTTTTGTGAAGCTTAAAGAACTCGTCCTCAAGGATCGTGTCGAAGGTCAGTTGGCCGCAATCGATCGTCTGGGAAGTGCGTTGGAATTAGTCGAAAAGATCAACACAGAGGTTCTTAGCTTTTCCGTTCAGAATACCAATACAAAGGCACGAGCGATTCTCTGGGGCGACGTCCATCGACAATCGGACGTTCTCTCGGATCGACTCCGAGCATGGGTTGCGGAGATTTTCACCAAGGAACGTCTCGATGCGTCGGACGTTGGCCGGTGGAAAGGCCTTGATGACATGAACCAACGACTGGAATCGATCTACATCAATGCATCGAAACATATTGAGTCTTCAAATGCGCAAGAAATGTCCGCGCAGGAAAAAATATTGGCCGAAACTTTCGATCAGATTCAGCAGGCAATACCGATTGTTTCCGGAGGCGACGCAGCCACTCAGATCGAATTGCGACGCCAACTTGTGGAATTAAGAAACGCGGTCGATAACGTCGTTAGATTCTCTAGTCTCGACACGGACAATCGATCGATGAACCTCTCGCTCAATGAATTCCGGGCAACGTCTGACGAGTTCATGGAGCGTGTGAGTGAACTCAATAAATTTTTTGAAAAGGAAGCGGAAAAGGGACGAACGCTCTGCGAAGCGGCATATTGGAATTCGATGTGGTGGATTTTACTCGTCATGATGTTTGGTGTAGTGATTGGTGGAATCGTGGCTTGCATAGTGACTCAGTCGGTGACGAGGCCGGTATTAGAAGTTCGTAATCTGACCCAGATCATGGCCCACGGTGATCTGCGTCGGCGGATTCCACTCAAACAACAGGACGAGGTTGGGCAGTTGTCTGACGCGACGAATGCGTTGGCCGATTCACTGGAGAAGATCGTTATGGAAATCCGAAAAGTTTCGAACGGTCTCGCCAGTTCTTCCCAGAATTTGACGGGCGTCTCCAGCGAACTCTCGTCACAAAGTGAGATGGCGTCATTGAAGGCAACCAGCGTGGCCAGTGCCTCTGAGCAGTTGTCTTCGAACATCTGCATGATGGCCGCAGCAGCGGAAGAGATGAGCGTCAACGTCGCATCGATCAGTTTAGCTAGCGAAGAAATGAGTATGAATATCATTATTGTCTCGTCGGCCGCCGAGCAAACCTCGAGCAGCGTCGGCGTTGTCTCCAATGCCGTCGTCGAAATCTCCAACTCCTTCGTTGAGGTACTCAGTGAGGTCCGTGAAGGATCACGCATTGCGGTCGAAGCGAGCAGCATGGCAGATTCCGCGACTTCGACAATTCAGACGCTCAGTCAATCGGGAACGGAGATCAGCAAGGTGACGGAAACGATTAAGATGATCGCACTGCAAACCAATCTGCTGGCGTTAAATGCCACGATTGAAGCGACGTCCGCCGGAGACGCAGGCAAGGGTTTTGCGGTGGTCGCTCACGAGATCAAAGAACTCGCCCGTCAAAGTGCGAAGGCGGCCGAGGAGATCGCACTAAAGATCGAAAGAGTACAGAGGGAGACTCGACAAGCCGTGCAGGTCATTCAAAACGTGTCGCAGATCATCAAGGACGTCAATTCGTCCTCAGGACGAATCTCATTATCCGTCGAGAAACAAACGCGCGCGGCGACGATGATCTCTCAGAATGTGAGTCAGGCACATCAGGGTGTCGGCGAAATCGCACGTTCGATCGCTGAAGTCGCCAAGGCAGCCGGGGACATGTCGCGCAACGTGGCGGAAGCGGCTCGAGGAGCAACCGATGTTTCCCGCAATGTCGGCGAAGCGGCCAAGGCGGCGAACGGAATTTCGTCGGACATTCACCAAGTCAGTTCCGCGTCGAAGTCAACGAATCAAGTGGCCTCCAAGGTCTCTGATTCTGCCGAGCAACTCGATCAGATCGGCAGGGAACTGAAGAAGCTTGTTGGTCGATTCAAGATTCAAACGGAAGACGAAGCTGCCGAATGAATGTCGAACCTCTGCGAGTGCTGATCGTCGACGATTCGCGAATTTTCCGGAGCATCCTCGAAGAGGCTCTTTCCGGTCGTGATGATGTGAACGTCGTTGGCTCCGTCTGGTCTGGCGAGAAAGCGATTGAGTTCGCACGGACATCGCTTCCCGACGTTGTCACTCTGGATATCGAAATGCCCGGCCTGGGTGGAATGGAAACGCTGAAAGCGTTGCGTGTTGTGGGTGCAACGCATCAGCGAGCGATGGGCGTGCTGCTCGTCAGTTCTCACACGAAACGCGGCGCGACAGTCACGGTTGAAGGTCTCCAAGAGGGGGCATTCGATTTTATCACCAAGCCCGACAGTGCCGATTTTCAGGAGAACGTGCTGCTCCTCCGGCGGCAACTCATCGAAAAGATCGATGCTTATCGATCGCGTCGCCCGTTCCAATTCCCGGGTCAAGCGTCCGGGACTCGAATACTCTCGAGACACAGACGATCAACACGCTTTCGTGCCGTCGTCATCGGTGCATCGACGGGCGGACCGCAAGCGTTGGCCCGGCTGCTTCCCGTTCTGACGCCAGTCTGTCCCGTTCCGATGTTTCTCGTGCAGCACTTGCCTCCGGACTTCATGAGCTATTTTGCAGCGAGCCTGTCGCGACGGTGTGGCGTACGAATTGTTGAAGCGCGGGACGGCGCGAGTGTGGAACCGGGAGTGCTGTATCTCGCCCCAGGAGACAGACATCTCGTCATCAACAAACGCGACGGCAAGATCGTGACCGGACTGAGTGATTCTCCTCCGGAAAACGGCTGCCGACCTGCTGTCGATGTCCTGTTCCGCTCGGCCTCCGCAGCCTACGGAGGGCAAGTCTTGGCCGTTGTATTAAGTGGAATGGGATGCGACGGAGCGAAGGGATCCAGCGTCTTGAAACGCGCGGGTGCGCACGTCATCGTTCAAGATGAACCATCGAGTGTCGTGTGGGGGATGCCTAGCAGTGTCGTTGCCGCTGGAGCGGCTGACGAAATTCAGCCAATCGACGAAATCGCCTCGACGCTCTTGTCTCATCTGGGGATCGGGGGCTGATCATGGAACTTTCACTGCAGGAGTTCCGCGATATCCAAACGCTGGTACGATCGCTGTGTGGTCTGGTTTTGAGCGATCACAAGACATACCTCGTCCGCACTCGACTGGAATCGGTCGTGCAAGGTCATGGATTGGTCACGTTTAACGACTATCTCGGCCGCCTACAGCAACTGGGTGCGGTTCTGATGCGTGAGGAACTGGTCGAAGCACTCACGACCCGCGAAACGTCGTTTAATCGGGACACTCATCCGTTTGAAGAGTTCCGACGACTGATCCTGCCTGCGCTGGCAGATACGATCGGCCGACGGCGTGAGTCTTGCAATCCCACTCCAATAGCTCGCATCTGGTCGGCAGGCTGCTCGACAGGCCAAGAAGCGTACAGTCTGGCGATGGCCGTGCATCACTTCGTTGGCGGTTCCCCTGCCCTGCATTTGCGTCCCGACCAGTTTCCAATTCTCGCGACGGATGTCTCCATCAAGGCGATCACCCTTGCGAAAGAGGGGCGTTATTCGGAACGTGATCTCGATCGAGGTCTCTCTCAGGAATGGCGAACGCGTTACTTCCGTAAAGGAGGGGACCTGTGGGTCGCCAACAATGAGCTGCGACGTTCGATCGAATTCCGCCGGCTCAATTTCATCGGCCACACCATCACTCTCGGCCCATTCGACGTGATCTTTTGCCGCAACGTGATGATCTATTTCGATGTCCCGACTCGACAACGCTTGTGTGACCAGTTCCATCAACAGCTGAATCCCGGTGGCCTGCTGATTCTCGGTGCTGCGGAGAGTCTCTGTGGCCTCAAGACGCCCCTCGTCTCCGAACAGATCGGTGGCACCTGGGCTTATCGGAAAGCAATTGACTCAAGATCTGCGGATTAAATGTCAGCAAGCGGTTCGCCGGAATCGCCAAACGTGTTTAAATGAATGCCGCATTTGTCGAGCATTGACAGATACAGACTGCACATCTTGCGGTTGGGTTTTTCGAGATAGTCGAGGACGCGTCCCCCTTTGATCTGGCCGCCGCCGCCGCCGAGCAGAACAACAGGCAAGTTTGTGGCATCGTGGTGCCCGGTGAGCATGCTCGAACAATAAAGCAACATCGAGTTGTCGAGTGCTGTCCGTTCCCCTTCTTGGATGGCATCCAGTTTTCTGGCGATATAACCGAGCTGTTCCAGAAAGAACTGATTCACCTTCAGCCAGTCTGGCGTGTCCGCGTGTGACAGCAAGTGATGAATCATGTAATCGACGCCCAAATGTGGAAACCGCAGGGCGCTGTGGTCATTGTTGAGCTTAAGCGTACAGACGCGGGTCGTATCGGTCTGGAATCCGAGGACCATGATGTCGCACATCAAACGCATATGGTCGGCGATATTTTGTGGAATGCCGTCCGCCGGTCGTGGAACGTTTGGCTTCTCCAACGTGGGCCGCCATCCTTGCAGTTCGCCATTTTTTCCAGCGTTGGCGATTCGCTGCTCAATCTCGCGGACCGAATCGAGGTACTCGTCTAGTTTGCGTTGATCGGAGAAACTGATGCTCCTTCGGAAACCGATGGCATCGTCGAGCACGGCATCGAGCACGCTCTTGTCGCCCCGTTGAACGTCATCTTTAAAGAGACGGTCGAATGCGAGCGCCGGATAGAGTTCCAGCGGCGTCGGCGTCGTCGGCGAACTCCATGAGATATGCGAACTGTACAGCATGGAGTAGTTCTTATGCACCGACGGATTCGACTTTTCGCAGCCGAGCACAAGGCTTGGCACTTTGGTCGATCGGCCGTGCATTTGGGCGATCAGTTGATCGATACTCGTTCCTGACTTGATCTCTCCTCCTGCTGACAGTGGTGCACCCGATAAGATATTGCCCGTCTGCGAACTGTGAATGTTTCCTTTCAAGGCCTCTTCGTTGTAAAGGCCCCGAATAAAGAGCATTTTTTCGCGGAATTCGGTCAGCGGTGCGAGCACCTGTCCGAGTTCCATTGCTCGGCCCTCACCCTTTGCCCACCATTCCGAGCCGTGAAATCCATTTCCCGAGAACAATGCGGCCATTCGTACGGGCGCCTGACTGCCTGGCTGCAAGGACTTCGCGGACTCATCCCCCCAGACGCTGAGGGACTCCATCCACGGGAGCGCCATGCTGACTCCGAGACCACGCAGAAATGTTCGACGGGAAAAGTGATGGATTGTCATGATCGGCTCTCAAATAGGGTTGGTGCTTCAGCGTTTAAGTTATCACAGGAGATCTGTGTTATCCCGATGCCAAGACCGATGGCTGTTCATCCTATACGAAATCATTGCAAAAGTGGATCGATCCACTTTTCTGAAAGTTCAGAATATCACGGACGAATCTCGTGTAACGGGTGACCTGCTATAAGGGCTTCAATTTGAGGGCGAACGGATTTCAGGCATCATGTTTTTAAACAAGGATTTTTTTAAACAAGGAAAAAGTTTTTTTTAAACAAGGAAGTTGAGTCGTGAGCCGGCTGACAGGAAAGACGCTCTCGATTTGAATTTGGAGCAAATGGTTTTCGAGAATCGCCGAATTCGGCTGACGGTACGCTTAACGCTTGTTTCTTTGCTTCGCTTCGCAGTAAAGTTCTTTTGTGATTCCTATGCTCTCTTCGTAAAACGTACGGTTTCGTTCGTTCAGATTCAACGAGTTAACCCCATGAACCGTACAGGTCTTTTTGCAATCTCACTTCTGGCGTTACAGTTCTGTGCGATTCGAGCCATTGCAGACCAACCCTTCCCACCTCACCGGATTGTGGGCAATGTTTACTATGTTGGCTCGAAAAGTCTGGCGACGTATCTCGTCACAACGCCTGACGGGCACCTGTTGATCAACAGTGGATTCGAAGAAACGGTTCCATGGATTCGTGGGTCTGTCGAATCACTCGGATATAAGATCAAAGATGTGAAAATCATCCTCGCGAGTCACGCGCATTCGGATCATGTTGCCGGACATGCCCTGTTGCAGGAAATGACCGGAGCCAAAGTCTTCGTGATGAAGGGGGACGATGCTGTGGTGGCTTCAGGCGGTCAGGGTCAATATCACTACCCGGACGACCTGTGGAAGCCTTGTGGAGTTGATCGAGTTCTTCAGGACGGTGATCAGGTGACATTGGGGGAGACAACACTGGTCGCCCGCAAGACTCCTGGGCATACTCCCGGATGCACGACTTGGACCTGGCGAGTTGTTGATCAGGGTCGAGCTCTGAACGTGGTTGTCATTGGCAGTCCCAACGTGAATCCAGGCTACAAGTTGGTCGATAACGATGAGTATCCTTTGATCGCGGAGGACTATTGCAAGACGTTTGAAGTTCTGAAGTCGTTGCCGTGTGATATTTTTCTCGGTGCTCATGGGGACTACTACAACATGTTTGCAAAATTCGAACAGATCAAAGGATCTCAAAAAAATCCGTTCATTGATCCTGATGGCTACATGGCCTACGTCGAACTAAAGGAAAAAGCATTTCAGAAAACGCAAAAAGAGCAACGCCAATAGAATACGTTTCGTTGATTGGATCGCAGGCGTTGCGTGCTCTTGGTGGCCTCTGTGGTTGTGGATCACGGTCTTCCTTGGCCCACCGATCAGACTCGACAGTGAGTTTTATTCTTGGGCGGAGAATGTGGCCAAGTTCATTCCATTCGTATGAGACTTGGAATGTCAGCCGTCGGTGAATATCATTGGAAGTCTCGCACAACCTTCGCGAGATGGGGAATGCGAAACGGAGAGGTGACAGAGTGGCCGATTGTGCTAGTCTCGAAAACTAGTGTGGGTTCACGCTCACCGAGGGTTCGAATCCCTCCCTCTCCGCTTTTTAATTGTCGAATCTGAAACGACTTACGTTACCTGACGGGCGTCCATTAGTGCAGTAGAAACCTTCTTTCAATCGTGGAACTTTTCCACGAAATGAAAGGAAACTGCACAATGACACGCAAATAGAACGTCCTGCCGTCCTATTGACTGCACAAGGCTAGCGGACAGGCCAGAGTTCGAATCGACGGCAAGGAATACCTTCTAGGATTATTCGGAACCGAGAACAGTCGTATCCGATATGGGCAGTTGATAACCCAATCGGCCAATGCCGTTCCGATTGATTCAG
>Ga0315293_10005525_pt1 | contig 11892 bp, 7 predicted proteins | sample YL17G13_20_MG_FD_203071 | JGI IMG/M metagenome (GOLD analysis project Ga0315293, IMG submission 203071) | Sediment microbial communities from Yellowstone Lake, YNP, Wyoming, USA - YL17G13_20 | ecosystem: Environmental > Aquatic > Freshwater > Lake > Sediment | place: USA: Wyoming | collected... | reverse complement strand
CGCTCTCCAAACTCGTCATGCACTACCTCCTGACCACGGAGCGCGTGACAATACAGGATGCTGTCTTCGAGGACCAGGATTCCGCCAGGGATGCCTGGCACAAACTTCAGCAGGGCGCGGACTTCACGAAGCTGCTCCGCGCCGGCCCCGGCGGCGAGCAGGGGTACGACGGCATGCTCCCCTCCTTCAGCCGCGACGAATACGGAATGCGGCCCTATCTCATCGCCGCCGGAAAGAACATCGTGACGGTCGCCTTCGCAACGAAGAAGGGCCGCTTCTCAGGCGTCTTCCCCTGCAGGGACGGCTGGCGCATAGTCAAGGTAATCGATTACCAGCCCGCCAGCGACCTCACGTATTCCTCCCTCAAGGAACGAATACGGGACGAAAATTCCAGGAGCAGGAAGTGGATGGCGTACGCCTCTCTCTGGGCGCGAATCAAGGCGCTCCAAATGGGCGTCGCCATTAAACTGCCGGCCTGAGGAAGCGAGGAAGTCCGCCAATTTGCAAGCGCAAATTGGCGAGACCTCGCCAAAGGCGGGTGAGGCTTGAGGCATGTGGCGCAGCCCGCTTTAAGCGAGGTCTCGACCCGATTCCAAATCGGGGCGGACCGCCCTCGGCTGTGCAAGAAGCGATGGATTTAACTGTTTAATTCTGGAGCCAAACGTGAGCAGCGCGGTTGCGGGAAATCATGCGGGATTGAAGACGTTTCGCGGCGGCGTTCATCCCGCCGACATGAAGGACCTCAGCAGGGACCGCCCGATAGAGGCCGCGCCCGTGCCGCAGCGCGTTTACATTCCGCTCTCGCAGCACATCGGCGCGCCCGCGAAGCCCGTCGTCGAGAAGGGGGCCGCGGTGAAGATCGGCCAGGTCATTGGCGAGGCGGGCGGCTTCGTCTCCGCCCCCGTCCACGCCTCCGTCTCGGGCACGGTCGCCGCCATCGAAAAGCGGCCCGGCATTTTCGGCAGCCCGGTTTCCACCATCGTTATCGACAGCGACGGCAAGGATGAATGGCTCGAAGGCCGCAACAAGCCCGTCGATTACGCCGGGATGGACCGCGACGCCATCAGGCGCAAGATCGCCGAGTGCGGCTTGGCAGGGATGGGCGGGGCGACCTTCCCCACCCACGTCAAACTCTCGCCACCCGCCGACAAGCCCATCGACACCCTCATCATCAACGGCGTCGAATGCGAACCGTATCTCACCTGCGACCACCGCCTCATGCTCGAACAGCCGAAGCGCATCATCGACGGCGCGGAAATCCTCCTGCGCGCGGTCGGCTGCGGCCGCTGCATCATCGCCATCGAGGCCAATAAGCCCGACGCATACGAGATTATGAAAAGAGAGGCCGCGGGGCGCAAGGGCCTTTCAGTCGAGATGGTCGCCGTGAAATACCCGCAGGGCGCGGAAAAGCAACTCATCAACGCGCTGCTCAAACGCGAGGTCCCCTCCGGCGGACTGCCGATGGACGTCGGCGCGCTGGCACAGAACGTCGGCACCGCCGCCGCGGCTTATGACGCCGTCGCGATGGACAGGCCGGTCATCGACCGCCTCGTCACCGTGACCGGCGAAGGCGTCGAGCGGCCCTCCAATTTCCTCGCGCGGATTGGCGCTCCGCTGACGGCGCTGCTGGAGAAAGCGGGCCTCAAGCCCGGCGCGCGGAAACTCATCCTCGGCGGGCCGATGATGGGCCTGGCGCAGTACACCGCCGACCTGCCGGTGACGAAAGGCACTTCCGGTGTGCTCGTCCTGATGGAGGCCTACGGCGGCGACTACGAGAACTGCATCCGCTGCGGCAGGTGCGTCCAGAGTTGCCCCGCGTACCTCATCCCCAGCGAACTGAGCATGCTGGCGGAATCGCGCGAGTGGGAGCAGTCGCGGGAAAAGAACGTCCTCGACTGCATCGAGTGCGGAGTCTGCGCTTACGTATGCCCGTCGAAGCGGCCGATAGTGCACCTTATCAAATTGACGAAAAGCGAACTGCCGCGCATCAAAAAAGAAGCCGACGCCAAAAAGAAAAAGGCCGAGGCGAAGCAGCAGGCGCGAAACTCGGCAACCTGATGAAGAGAGAGTGAAACGACCATGTCCGACATGAAATTCGTTGTGAGCACGTCCCCGCATATAAAGGACAGGGAGAACGCGCGGCGCATAATGTGGCGCGTGAACCTTATTCTCGCGCCCGCGGCCGTTGCCGGCATAATCTTCTTCGGCTGGACCGCCGCGGTCATGCTGGCGGTGTGCATCGCGGGCAGCGTCGCGACGGAGGCGCTCATCCAGAAACTCGTCGGCAAGAAGATAACGGTGAGCGACGGCAGCGCGTTCCTGACGGGGATGCTGCTGGCGATGGTCGTCTCGCCCGCGATCGTGCTTCCCACGCCGGAAGTCGTCGATAAGTACGCGCCCTCCATAGGCGCGGCCCTGGCGACGCTGTTCGCGATGAACCTCTACGTGCCGCTCATCGGCGCGTTCTTCGCCATCGCATTCGCCAAGCAGATGTTCGGCGGGCTTGGCGCCAACATCTGGAACCCGGCGCTCGCGGGGCGCGCGTTCATGCTCGCCGCCTACGCGCTTCTCGGCACGGGGACATGGCCCAACATCGAAAACATAAAATACCCCAACACCGAAACCAAAAAAATGGAAGTCGCGGCCACCACCGGCGCCACCACCAGAAACTTCCAAAAGAGCCTCCGCGACCAGTCCCGCTCCAGTAAAGGCCTTTTCGCCGGCGACAAGGAACTCATCGAGGCTGGCCAGGAGATCGACCCGCATCAGCGCAACGAGCAAATCCATAATATGTTCATTGCGCGCAAACAAGTCGAAGAGACCGGAAACATAAACCCCACCGTCACATCCGAAGACAGGTGGCAGTTTTACTGGAAATTCCTCATCGGGAAGCGCGACGGGTCGCTGGGCGAGACGTGCAGCCTGTGGTTGATAATCGGCGGCGTCATCCTTATCGCGCTGAAATATATCGATTGGCGCGTGCCGGTGTTCTTCATCGGCGGCGCCGTCTTTCTCGGCTGGCTCCTGCCCGTTAAAGTGCTTCCGGGCAAGCCTCCCATATGGGGCGGGGGAGACCCGCTATTCGAATTCCTGTCCGGCGGCCTTCTCATCGGCGCGTTCTTCATGGCCACCGACATGGTTACCAGCCCGATGACCAGGAAGGGCAACATAATCTTCGGGCTAGGCTGCGGCGTCCTCACCGCGCTCATCCGCGCGTACGGCGGATACCCGGAGGGCGTCTGCTATTCGATTCTTCTGATGAACACGGCCGTGCCGCTCATCGACCGCTTCACGCGTCCGCGCGTTTTCGGCACACGGCTCGCCGCCGTTGGCCAGAAATAGGTGGAGTGAAAACATGAAAAGCAACGTGGTAAAGTTCGCCTTCGTCCTTATGATAACGTCCGGGCTTGCGATAGCGGGCGTGGCGCTTGTCTATGGCGTGAGCAAGCCGCGCATCGAGCAGTCGCGCGCCAAGACCATCAAGCAGTCGCTCGCGCTGGCGTTCAACATGACGGACGAGGAATTCGCGGACTACGATTTGAAAGATGTGCCGGAGGGCGCTGAGACGCCGGAATGCTGGGTTCTTGTTCCTAGAATGGACGGCGGCCGCGCGTACGGCTACGCGGCCCGCGGCTCCGCCACCGGCTACGGCGGCAGCGTCGAGGTAATCGCCGCCTTCAAGCCGGACCGCAAGACGCTCATCGGCGCATTTGTGACGGATGCTTCCAGGGAGACGCCGGGCCTCGGCCAGAACGCCGTCCAGACCAAGCCCACCGCCACCTGGCTCCAGGTCATATTCGGCATTCGCGAGGTCGAAGAGCAACACGGCAAACCGCTGGACAAGTACGTTTTCCTCTCGCAGTTCCAGGGCAAGGACGATGGCAAACTCATGATTGCCAAGAATCCCGCCGACGGCATTATGGCGATGTCCGGCTCGACCATCACCAGCCAGGCGGTCGTCAACGCCGTGAATGACGCGCTGAAAAAGATAAAGAAACAGTTCGGCGACCCCGCCCACACAACCGGCGCGACCGGCGCGACGCAATGAAATAGCGGCCTGGGCCGGAACGCGCATAGGCCAGGCATACAATCGAGGGCGCGACATTGACAGGCAGGATTGCATACTTCGACTGCTTTTCGGGCGCAAGCGGCGACATGATAATCGGCGCGCTGCTTGACGCCGGGCTGGAGTTGCGCGGCCTCGAATGGGAACTGCGGAAATTGAAACTTCGCGGCTATTCTCTGGCCGCGAAGAAGGTCAAGCGCGGCGGCTTCAGCGCGACGAAATTCGATGTCGAGGTTTCGCGCCGCGGGCACGCGCACAGGGGACTTGCGGAAATCCTCGGCCTGATAAAGAAAAGCGGCCTGCCGGAGACCGTGAAGCAGCGCGGGGAGAAGATATTCCGGCGGCTTGCCCACGCGGAGGCGCGCGCCCACGGCGTTTCGCCGGGCAAGTTGCATTTCCACGAAGTCGGCGCGGTTGACGCCATCGTGGACATAATCGGCGCGGCGGCCGGGCTGGAGATGCTTGGCGTGAAGAAAATCATTGTCTCTCCGATAGCGACGGGGAGCGGTTACGTGGACTGCGCGCATGGGCGGCTGCCCGTGCCGGCCCCGGGCACGGCGTATCTTCTCGAAGGGTTCCCGGTCAGGGGCGCGGAGGTCCAGCGGGAACTGACCACGCCGACGGGCGCGGCGATTCTGACGACGCTCGCCGACGGCTTCGGGGACATGCCCGCGATGAAAATCGAGAAGGTTGGCTGCGGCGCGGGCGCCGCCGAGGGCGAGCGCCTGCCCAACATCCTGCGCGTCTTCCTGGGCAGTACGGTTGGCGCGGTGGGGGAGGGCTATGAGGCGGACACGGTGACTCATTGCGAGGCCAATATCGACGACGCGACGCCGCAGACGTGCGCGCGGGCGATGGAGCGGCTGATGGAGGCCGGCGCGCTGGACGCCTGGCTGGCGCCCATTGTGATGAAGAAAGGCCGCGCCGCATGGACGCTTCACGCGCTGTGCGAGAGCGGCGAGGCGGCGAAAATCGCCGACGTGATTTTCCGCGAGACGACGACTTTCGGGTTGCGCGTGGCGAGCGAGAGCCGCATGAAACTCGCGCGGAAAATCATCTCTGTCAAAACAAAATTCGGCTCCGTGAAGGTAAAGGTCGGGATGAAGGGCGGCGAGGCGCTGACCGCGTCGCCTGAGTACGAGGATTGCCGCCGCGTTGCCGCGAGCAAGGGCGTTGCGTTCCGGGCGGTGTACGATGCGGCGAAGGCGGCGCCGCGGTAGAGGGGTGCGCATGGACGAAGCAGACAAGCCTGCGACTGGGCGCAAATATATCAGCATTCTGTTCGAATGCTGCGGGGTGTATCAGCGGGTGTACCGGAACAAGGCAGGGGACGCGTACGTCGGCTGGTGCCCGAAGTGCACGCGGCGAGTGCGCGTGCCGATAGGGCCGGACGGCACGAGCAGCCGGTTTTTCGTGGCGAAGTGATATTTTCCGGCGCGAAGAATGTTCAACCAAAAACAGTGTTAAACCGTATCTAATGTGGAGGATGCGTGGACTGGAAGATAGGCAAAAGTTCCGGGCAGTGCTTCAAGTGCAACAAGGAGTTCGCCGCCAGCGAAGCCTTTTATTCGGCGCTTTACGACATTGCGGGCGTGTTCGCGCGGAGGGACTTTTGCGAAAGATGCTGGAAGGAGAGCGCGGGCGTGCGCGCCCCGGCGGGCGCGAATGCCGGGGAGAAACCGTTTTCGTTCTGGCGCGCCGCCGTTGAGGAAACGCCCAAGAAGCGCGGGATTGATTTGGACATCGTGAAGGATGTTTTTCACCGGCTTGAGGGGGACGTTGACGAGACGCGGTTGAAGATTCGGTACTTTCTGTCGTTGATATTATTGAGGAAGCGCGCGCTGAGGTACATCGGGACGGAGAGCGACGCGGAGGCGGAGTACATGGTCGTGCGGGCGCCGCGCGAGGAGAGGAGATTCAAAATCCGCAATCCAAACCTGACGCCGGGCGAACTGGCGGACGTGAAGGCGGAGTTGGAGAACCTTCTGGACATGGACCTTGAAGCGGCAAGAAACGGCGCCGGGACGCAGGGCGCGCCGGGCGAAAAATAGGACTGTTTTGAAAGTAATCGGCAAGACACCGTCGAAATTTTCGGGAGAGCGCATGATGTTTCGTGCCAAGAGAATCGCGTTTTTGTTCGCGATGGCGGTCGCGGCCTTTTTGGTGGCTGGCGGGGCGCGCCTGGCCTTCGCGGAAGAGGCCTTTATCCATCCATACGACGCCGCCGGCAAGGCGTACCTGGACAAGGGCGAGTATGAACAGGCGGAGTTGTATTTCGAAGAAGCGATGAAAGAAACGGCGGAGGCCCGCAGGCCCGAACTCGTCCTCACGCTGTGCCGCCTATACTGGCTGACCGGCAAGTACCCGGACATTATCAAGACGGTGGACGACGCGGCGGCGCGCAACGTGAAGTCGTCCCGGCTTGATTTGGCGAAGGCGGAGGCGCTCTATCGCGCGGGCAAAATCGCGGAGGCCGGCCCGCTCTTTCAGGAAGTCGCAAGACTCAACCCCGAACTCCACAAGGCGCAGCTCAATCTCGCGAAGTACTACTACGGGACGGGCAAACTGGACGAGGCAAAAAAGATTCTTGACAAACTGACCGACCTCGATGCCGGCGCTTACGGCAACAATCCCGAGACGCTCTATTGCATCGGCGAGGCGGCGCGGATGACCAGCCAGTACAGGATGGGCGAGGATGTTCTCGCCACCGCTTATACCGTCGACCCCGGCTACGAGGACGCATACACCGCCCGGTCGCGGCTGTACGTTGACCTGTTCGACATAAACTATCCTTACACCGTCATACTGGAAAAACTTTTCCTGACGAACCGCCGCAGTCCCATGGGCCACGTGCTCAAAGGCTGGTGCCTGTTCTACAATTTTGAGACGCCCCGGCATTTTGAAATGGCCATCGAGGAGGTAAACTTCGCGCTCAGGTGCAATCCGAACCTCATAGAGGCGCTGGACCTCGCCGCGTACATATACGCGTTCGTGGAGGAATACGACAAGGCCCAGCAGTTCATCGACAGGGCGCTTGCCGTGAACCCAAACTCAATCTCCACTCTCGCCCAGCAGGGCTTTCTCTACTACATAACGGGGCAGGACGACAAATACGCCGAGGTGGAGAAGAAAGTGCTGTCGATTAACCCCAAGTGCGCGGAGTTCTACTTCGTCATCGGAAACACGATGGACAAGAAGTACGGCTTCAAGTACTCCGTGGAATTCTGCGGGAAGGCCGTGCAGTTGGACCCGGATTTCGACCTTGCCTACCCGGTGCTCGCGCGCAACCTGCTGTTCATCGGGAACGAGGACGAAGGCATGAAAATGATGGAGAGGTCCATGGAGGGCGCCGGCTCTTACGACCCGCGCGTCATGAACCTGGCGAAAATCATGGACCACGTCCTGAACGTGGTCGGGAACGAAATGGTTACCCGGAAAACCAAGCACTTCATCATTAGAATCCCCGTGGAGGAGGACGCGCTGCTCGGCCCGTACATGGAAGACCTGCTCGAAAACGCCTGGGACGGCCTGACGAAGAAATACAACTATACGCCGGAGCAGTGGCCTATCCTCATCGAGTGCTTCCGCAACCAGGACTACTTCGCGGCGCGCACCACGGGCGTGCCGGGCCTGGGATTCGCCACCGGCGCGAGTTTCGGCACGTTCATGACCGCGCTCACGCCTGACGTGATGCATGTGAAGACCAAGCAGGGCGAAAGGTATCTCAGCGCGTGGGGCCAGGTGGTGTATCACGAGTTCACCCACATCATCACCATCCAGCGCACCAACAGCAGGATATCGCGCTGGCTGACCGAGGGCATCAGCGAGATGGAGCAGAAGGCGTTCGTCCCCGCCTGGGGCCGCGAGGAGCAGATGGACCCCATGTTCGCCCAGCGCCTCCGCGCCGACGGCATTATACCGATAGCGCAACTCGACACCGCGTTTCTTGACCTGCGCACCATGCAGACCGCCTACTATCAGGCATATCTCGTCTGCCAGTACATCAGAGACAAGCACGGCTACGAGAAACTCGACGCCATGATGGAAACGTATCGCAAGCGCCGCACCACCACCGAGAACATGATGCAGGCCTCTTTCGGCATGTCCGCCAAGGAATTCGACAAGGCGTTTGCCGCGCACTGCGCCGAGAAGTACAAGGACTACGGACTGCCTCCCCAGTACACGCAGGCCGACCTCGACGACATGCTCAAGCAGTTGGACAAGCGGAAGAACTGGCGCAGCGCATCCCTGCACCTGGAGATCGCCAGGGCCTATCTGGGACTCGGCGACAGGGACAAGTTCGCGGAGTATTCCGAGAAGGCCCTCCAACTTGACAACCCGGACAAACCGGAGTGCGGCGACATTTACACGCTCAAGGCCATGATGCTCATCAACTCGGCGCTTCCCAACTTCAACGACGCCCTGCCCCTGTTGCTCAAGGCCCAGGAGTCCGGCCCCCGGGACACCTTCAGCCTTTACATCGGGCTGGCGCGCTGCTACGACGCCATGAAGAGCAGTCCCGAAACCGTCAAGCAGGCTGAGGACTATTACCTCCTCGCAAGACGCGCCTGCCCCACCTTCATCGGCCCAGGCTCGCCCCTTGAGGCCCTCATCGGCTTTTACACGAAACAAGGCAAAAAAGACGAAGTCATGAAGATGAAAGAGGAAATCATAAGTTACGCGGACTTCGATTTCGAAACCCGCGCCGAACTGCTCAAGAATTATCTTGAGAAGGGCGACGACGCAAAGGCCGCTCACATACTTCTTGAACTGATGTACATTGACCCGCGCTACGCGATCGACCACCTCGAAGCCGCCGATATCTTCAAGCGCCTCGGCGAGAAGGACAAGGTCGGCACCGAATACGAAATCATGAACATCCTGGCGGTCAAGAAGCAGCCGGCCGTCTATTTGACCGAAGCAGCGAAAAACTTCCTCGAGGCCGGATGGAACGAAAAGGCGAAGATGCTCATCATCGAGGCGCTCCAGGCCGACGGCAACTATCCGCTGGCCCTGGAAATCAAAAAGAAAATCGAGGAGAAGGTCGGAGCGTTCAAAGTGCCGCTGCCTCCTCCTCCGCGGCCAAAGTCGGCCGCGCCCACCCGGGCCGCGGCCGTGAGCCAGCCTCCGGGCGGAGGGGCGCCGAAGCCCGACGCGGAAACGCCGCCGGAACCCGTTCCGTTCCCGGCACTGCCGCCGAACCCGGCCCCCGCGCCGGGTCCAGGCCCAGAGCCCGCGCCGGACCCGGCTGGTCCCGGCGCTCCGTGAGGCGGCGAGAGTCGCACGGAAACCGCAGCCGCGTGAACCAATATTGCGGCGCTGAAAAAAATTGGGAATTTGCGTCGCGGCGCGTATAATTGTTCGCGCGTATCCTTGCACATGAAAATCATCGGAGACTCAATGATGAGAAAGGCAGCCGTAACACTGGCGCTGGCGGCGATTGTCCTGCTCCCCGGCCTCTTGCCCGCCGACGAGGAGTTTAACAGGGCGAAAATCGAATACATCGCCGACAAACTCCAGGTCGCCACCGACAAGGAGAGACAGAAATCCATCGAAGACCTCATCCGCGTGGGAAAGGTCTGCCTGCCGCTCGTCAACGCCATGCTTCTCGAAGAAGACCCGGAGTTAAGCAACCGCATGGACGCGCTCATCAAGCAACTCGGCGACAACGACCCCGCCAAGCGCAATGAGGCGCACAAGGGCCTCGTCGACCTCGGCCTGAAGGCGCTCGCGCGGGTCACCGCCGCCACGAAAAATCCCGACGGCGAAATCGCCTACCGCTGCATCAACATCAAGATGGCAATCGAAGAGACCGCGGTCCAGGCCGTTGCCATGCGGACGAAGCAGTTCACCGCGCTCATCGAAGTAGTCAAGGCCCTCCGGGACACCTCGTCGCTCCCGGCGCTTGAAAAATGCAGCAAGGACAACGAACTCTACATGCGCCAGACCGCCACTGAAGCGCTTGCCGCCTTCGCCGACCCCTCTTCCCTCGACGCGCTCGTCAGCCGCCTGCAGGACGAAGATGTGCGCATCCGCATACTCGCCGGCGGCGGCATAATCGCCATCAAGAGCGACGCCGCCCGCGCCAAGACCATTGCCATGCTCCTCGACCCGAAGGAAAACACCTACCTCAGAAGGCTGGCCGCGCTGGGACTGATGAACACCGGCGAGAAAAAGCACATCGGCGACCTCATCAAGGTCCTCGACGACCAGTCCTTCGTCGTGCGGTACTCCGCCTTTCAGGCGTTCCAGACGCTCGCCGCCACCACGGAGAACTTCCATTACGAATACATGGGCGACGACGAGGCCTCCATCGCCGCCCGCGCAAAAGCCATCGAACTGATACGGGAATGGTGGAAGAAGAACTCCTAGGCCGGAAGGAATGATGAACTCGACATGAACGGCCCCGCGCAAATCACGGGGCCGTTTTGTTTGCCCCCGCGGCTTCCTGCTCGATCGCCTTCAGGAAGACGCAGTTCGCGCACCCGGCGTCCTCGTTGTCGCAGTAATCGCGGAAAATCTGGTACAGCGCCTGCTGCCGCCGCGCATTGCTGATAAGTTTCTCCCGGCTCTCCTCCCCGAAAATCCGGCACCGCATGAACCGCGTTACGCTCGTCGCGGGCAACTTCGGCATCACCTCGTAAATCCGGTGCAGGCTCGTCTCCAGCGCGCGGTCGTCCGTTTTTCGCGCGAACGCCAGGTACACCGGGATGATGATGTTCACGATGACGTTGCGCGCAAGGCCCCGCGAGATGAGCCTCCGCGCTGATTTCGCGCGCTTGCCGGCGTACGCGTTCCGGAACAGCCAGTAGTCCGCCGGGGCCTTGATTTTCGCCTCGTCCGTCCGCAGGAAAATTTCTTCCAGTTGTTTCGCGGCGTCCGTTGGGGAAGAAGTAAGGGAGACAATCCGCAGCATTTCCTCGAAGAGGTTTCTCGGCGCTGTCGCCGCGTACAACAGCGCGATTGCCGCCGCCCGCCGGAACGGATAGTTCTGCGGCCGCATCCCCTTGAACCGCCATTCCCCGCGCGCCAGCGATTCCCGCGCGGTCGCATTCGCGCCCAGCGCCTTCGCGTATTCCGCCGTCTCCTCGTCGCGTATTTCATCCGCCCCCGGCGCAAGCCCGCCCCGCGCGAAAAGCAGCGCCTGCGCGTTCAAGAAATTCCGCGAGACATCACCCGTCCCGCACGCCGCCCGCAAATCCACGTACCCCGCCAACTCCGCCAGCCGCCTGAACGGAACCTTGTTCGCCGAATACCCCATCGCCTCCATCAGCCCGCAGTACAGGACTTCCTCCGGGCCGCTCATTCTGAGAAGCGCGCCGAACCTCCGCGCCTTCGTCAGCATCCGCCAGTCGCCCGCAAGGTCAAGGAACGCCTCCACCCATCCGCTCTCCTTGCCAGCCTCGTCCAGCCTCCGGCGGCAGACCCCGGCGTTCGCCTTGCTCTCGAACGGATACTCCGTCAAATCAATCGCCTCTTCAAGCCGCGCCAAAGGCTCGCCCAAAAAGCGCGACAGCGTCAACTGCGGCAAATCGCTCCCGTCGTAGCGCTTCACGGATTTCGCGTCGCGGTCGTTCCACATCACCACGTGAAGCACGGTGTTGTTGTACGCGGGGTCCTGGTTGTGGTTGTGCTTGTACCAGTCGCTGGAATACGTGTGGACCTCGATGTCGCCTTTCTCCGCCGCCCCCTCAATCGCCACCTCCGCATTGCTGAAGTCCGGCCCCGCCGCCACGTTCCACCAGCCCTGCGACGCAATGCTGACGCGGCGCCCGTCGTCAAGCGCCAGTGATTCGAGGTTGATGTGCTGTTCGTGCCAGATGCAT
>Ga0315293_10005524_pt1 | contig 11892 bp, 23 predicted proteins | sample YL17G13_20_MG_FD_203071 | JGI IMG/M metagenome (GOLD analysis project Ga0315293, IMG submission 203071) | Sediment microbial communities from Yellowstone Lake, YNP, Wyoming, USA - YL17G13_20 | ecosystem: Environmental > Aquatic > Freshwater > Lake > Sediment | place: USA: Wyoming | collected... | reverse complement strand
ATTATCGTTTATGTTACCACTTAAATTACCAAACGGAGTATAATTCATTGTTAAATTATAAACCGACCCCGTAGAATAGAAACTATACGTTGAGGCAAAAGAATTATAATAATAATTTGTATTATTATCAAAAGTTAAAGTATCGTTTAATGGTAAAATTGCTCCGTATTGTCCGACTCTGTATTGAGTGATTACCCATGTCTGACCTACAATGGTTTGAGGAGTTGTTGTCGGTCCCGTATAAGGGGGAACAACTATTGGTTGATTATTATTATTGTTTGGGGTTAATTCTTCTTTCTGACAAGAAAATAAAAACACTGATAAAATTAAAAATAGAATACTTTTTTTCATGGAATATTAGTTTTTACAAAAGTAGTAAAAAGATTAGGATTAAACAACAGTTATTACACCTTAGTTACCGCAAATTCAAACCCCGTCATGTTTGATAAGTAATCCGTTAAATAAAGGTCTTTAAGAACCTCATTAGTTTCACTACTCTCAGGAAAAGTTATATCAATAAAAATTGCGGGGGTATCTTTAACCCACTCACCACTCTCATTCAATTGTTGTCTATCCATTAATGTATAAGAGACAATTTTTAATTTGGATTTAGGAAATAAAGACGTTAACATTTTTTCAACAAACTCTTGTTTCATTGAAAAAATATAGTTATTAAAAATAAGATAGGAAAGTTGTTTGACAATAAAATCTTTTCATTTTAAAAACTTTATAGATAAATATTAGGATTATTAGAATAAATGACATACATTTGTATTCAATTAAAGTATTAAACAATAACATATTTATAAAAAAAAATGGGAAAAGACAATCAAAAAGGTCGTTACATCTGTAAAGTTGGTTTTTACGATGTTTACGCAAAAGATTCAATGAAAAAAACTTCAGGTCGAGGTGAAAAAATGGAGGTTGGTTCAACTGACTATTGTGTGTATCATTCTAAGAAATTAGTTGAGAGGGGTTTGAAAACAAAAGATTTAGCGGTATCTAAAGCTAAAGACTTGTTAGGAGTTAAGTTTAGATAAGTTTATAGTCTATAAATAAAAAACCCCTTAATTGGGGTTTTTTTATTATTTTGTTTCTTATTTTTTACAAAAAGGTTTACCATTTAAATTGAAAACAATTCTTCCATTTTCAGTTGACCCACTTGTTAGTCCACCCGTTAATTTACCCGAATTAAATCCTGAACAATCTCGTAAACGTTCTAAATCAATCTTCGACATTTTTTTTACCGTTGTCGTAGTTGTTACCACGGGACTTGTTGATGCAGATGAAGGTGTTGTTGTCGTTACAACAGGTGCCGCTGGCGTTGGTGGTGTTACAGGTTTTGCGGTAACTTGTTCATTAAGATATCGTTTTTCTAATATAAGATTAGCCTCTCGTATTTGTTTTGTTTTTCTATTAATCATGTTGTGAATCTTTAGTAATAAATATTACTGTTTTCCTCTTTTATCAAAGACGTGAAGTCATAATTTTTGTTCATACTTATAAATACCAATATATTTATATTCATTAATACCAATATATTTATTAATTATGGAACCAAATAAATTACTTTTATTAGCAAAAAAATTACATCCCTCGTTAAGGACCAAGACCCCATCGGTAATCTGTCAACTAATTTTAAAGGATACTCATTACGAACCAATTAGAAATATTTTAACGGGTAAACAAATAATCATATTATCATTTTTAATTAATGGTTTAAATAGAACTGAAGATATTAGTAGTTTGTATGAACAAATTATTGGAAATATGTTTGTATTTTCAACCGTTGAGGTTAATGACGATACCCCTGAAGATGGATGTCAATCATGTGGGGGTAAAGGTAAGTCACACTGTAAAGACTGTAATGGTAAGGGTGAGGTTAATTGTGAAGATTGTGATGGTGATGGAGAAATCTATTCGAGTGATGAAGATGGTGGAGGACCCTGTGATACGTGTCAAGGAGGTGGTAGAGTCGAATGCGAACAGTGTAACGGTGACCAAGAAGAGACATGTAATGACTGTGATGGTTCAGGATGGGTTTACAAATACGGTTATGTAACTATTACACAAGATTATTATGTAAGTTATGACACTAAAATATATTCTTTATTAGAAACCAAAGATGAGGAAAGTGATATGGAGTCCGAAATTGACCATAAAATCACAAAATCATCGAGAACTTTCATATTTGATAGGTTAGACGGTGATACCGATAAATTACCTAACAAATCGTCAAATGGAGATAGAATTTTTCTTGGGTTAGATAAAGGTGATGTTGAGTTTGGTAAAGGGAGAAATAAATTAATTGATTATAACAATTTAACAAATTATCTATAATTTAATTAAAACCTGAACTTTTTTTTCTTGGTTCTATGTTCTCATAAAAACCTTCCTTAGTTCCCTTCCAATCCCACGGTAAACCGTTCTCCATGTTATATTGAATTTGTTTATCGGAAACTCCTTTTAACTTTGCAATAACTTTCTTAATTAAAGACTTCATTTTGCTTTCGTTTAATCTAATAACTTTTTTTATTTCTTTTATTTTATAAATATAATAATTTTTACTATATTTGTCAAATGGAAGTCATTAAAGACAACGGAGTTAAATTATTGAAGAAGTTTACCTTAAAGAAAGAATACCCGTTTAATAATGGGTATGTTAAAGGTTCCTACCTTATCACCTCAATAAAAAAAACTCCAGCCAATTGGCATGGGTTTGAATATTTCGTTAATGTTGAGGTGGTTAATTGCGAATATTTCACGTTAGGAAATTATTGGTACAAACCTGACCCTAAAACATTTAAGAAAAATAAAATTAAAGTTAATAAAGTGTTGAAACCGACCATTGGTGGATATATCGGAACTCAATTTAAATTGTTTAGTGAAGATTATAGGGTAACAGTATTATCCGTTAAATGGAAATAATTATTTTTTCCCTTTAATGTCAAGATAGTCATTGAGAGTAAGAGAACATGGATTTTTTACATCCCCTAAACTACCATGATGAGTGTAATATAGTTGATATTCTTCTGGCAAAACTTGGTACAAACTTGTAATTAAATTTTTAATTTTTACTCCGTGATTATATCCCGTTTCGAAATGTTTGTCACTATTAACATTCTCAGAACCAAGGTATGAGAATAATGCCGAGGTTTTACCTAACACCGACTCAGGACGTTTATCATAAAAATGGTTTATTGGTTCATTATAATATTGTGAAACAAGATTCCAATCAACATATAAATCAAGGTATAGATGTGCGTCGTATTTTTGCCAATCAGGAAATAATTCCCACCCAAGTATGAATGGATATTTCTTTGCAGCAGATTTAACAACAAGGTCAATTCCTCGTTTTTGTTTTTCTGTCAAATCATTGTCTCTTGAAGTTACAAAATTTCTATTAATCATATATTAATAAATATAAGTAAACATAGTGTTGGTTTCAATCTCCACAATAATCTGTTAATAAAAAATCCCTCTTTGTTAGAGGAATTTAATTAACTTAACATTGCACGAATCGTATTCATTATTTGAAGTTGTCTCGTTTGAAGTACTTTAATTCTTGCGGTTTGGCTATTGTTCATTTCAATGTTTTCACCTTTAATTTCGGAAACTTGGTTTCCAAGTTTAGTGTGTTCATTTAATAGTTTTCCGTATTGGTCTGCTTTCTGTTGGTCGTTCATAGTTTAATAATAATATAGTTTATTTAATATTAAATACTATATCCCATAATTTATGGTAACATAGAATAATAATCGTTTTCAAATTGAGGTGATAATAATACTTTACCTGAAGATTTGGCACCCAATCTATCGGCCCATTCATATAACTCTTTATTTGGTCTATCCCCCATTCCTGAAATATGGTATGTGGACATTCCCCATCTATAAATCATAGTCGGTTTTCTATTTGCGTCAAATATCTTTGCGTTATTCTTAAAGGTAATATCGAAGTCCTCTCCCCAACTTTTATCAGGGAATGTGATTCTATTTAAATATGATTTGGTGTACACATTACCATTATTAACCATCCCACTAATTTTAACATACTTATTATTTTCAAAATAATAGTGGTTATTACTACGATATATTTCATATCCAGGTTGATTTTTAATATCGTCCTCTGTTAATTTTAATGCGTTTGGTGCCAATAAGTCATCATCGTCTAATCTATAAATGTAATCAAAATTACACTGACTAAATCCCCACCTTAACTTTTCGGAGATTGATGAAAATCTTTCATCACAATTATAAATCTTAATTTGTGGGTGGTCAAAAACATATTCGACATCAGGATAGTCATTAATGATTACCATTTCGGATGTCGGGTTGTTTTGTAATAAAAAAGACTGTATTGATTCCTCCAATAGAGGTTGTCTCTGATAGGTAAGAGTTAGTACTGAAATCATAAGGAAAAGATAGATTATTGGTGGGTTATGTAAACTATGGTTACAAATCAATAATTCCTAATTGTCTAAAATGAAAATCCCATTTAGAACCATATTCTTCAACCCCAAGACCAAACATTGAATCAACATTTCTTCTAATAGGTTTTGACATTTCCCTTAATTGATGGGTTTTATATTTACCCTCCATGTTGTTTAATACAATATTAATAATCGTACGACTAATCGTCCTATCATCATTATTGTCAAAATCCCCTGACGCCAAATAAATTCCTTCTTTTGTAAAATAGACTTTATCGACCTCAGGATAGTTCTTAAGGATATAAGTTTCGATAGTTTTGGTTAATTTATTTTCGTTGATTAAATATTTCATAATTCTATTTCAAAGGTAATGGTGGGTCCAATAAAAAACGTTTATTAACCCATTGTCTCAATTCATTCTCAACAAAGAACTCAGGAACAGGGTCACTATCTTCTTTAGTCGATGCAACCTCAGAAATGTATCTGGCGAATTTAACTTTGTTTTCGTCATCCATCATATTCATTAGACCATCACTAATGAAAAATATTCTACTAAAAGGGTCTTTAGGATTTAATTCTCCTTCCGTGATGTCGAATAACATTAGGATAGTTCTTCCCCACCAAGTTTTGTATTTTGTGGTTTCAGTAATTGTTGGTTTGAATATCTTACTTGCGGCTCTAATCCCCGCACCAACGAATCCTGCGACAACCAATTGTGGTATAAACCAAGGGATTAAACGTAAAGTGGCTTTATAGGCTCCTTCACCTACGTGAAGACCTATTCTTTTACCCATTGCAGACTCCACAATCGCTTTTAATTGACCAAACGTAATTGGTCCTTGGGCAGAACAAAATTGTTTAGCATCACAAATACTTTTAACCGTTTTCTCAGATGGTTTGATATCGTCATAACCAATCTCCTTTAAATCGGAATATTCTCTAAGTATCTGTTTTATTTTATCCTGCATAAAGATAAATAGTTTGAAATTTAAAAACTTCTGTGTGGTTCGTTCTCTTTATAGTAATTTGGTAACAACGTGAGTGGGGGTATTACACCGTCTTCATTATCCAAATCTTTACGAATTGCATAAATTTCAATTTTATCGGATAAATGGGGTAGGAAGTTATCTAACAATTTATACATATCGTTGTCAAAAGTTCCTATATTGTGAAGTTTATCTCCAACCATAAATCTATATGTTGGGTCAAAAGTGGTTGGATTATAAACCATGACGTACCTATTCTCAATATTTATAAAATATTTACCTCCTTGAGATAATACTTTACAAGTAATGGGTTTAGAGATTCGATTAAAAAAATTCTCAATTAATTTTATATTTTTATCGTTGTCCATGATAAAATATAAATAAAAAAACATAGAAAGGTAGTTATTTTTTTAACGTAATCCTTTTTCTTTTTGGTACTTGAAATACTCCTGTCTGTCATACAGTACTGTACAAATAACAAAGGCAAAAGTGGATATTGTAAATAAAATAATAAACATCATATACAATATATAGGTAAACCAATCTGTTTGACCATTAAGAGAATATTAAGAAATAATTATTAATACTCCTCAACTGTCTTCATTGGTTCAGGAGCAACAAAATCCCAACTCGTTGATTCAAAATCCAAAACGTGTTCTCCCAATTCTTCTCTTGTCCAAATTGGTTCAAATGAAGGTCTATAGTTAAACGGAACGTCCATTCTATTCTCCCATTTATCAAGTTGTTCAGTAACACTCTCAATAAATCTTTGACTTTTATTGTATTTTACCCATTCACGATAATCGTATTCGGATTTAATATACATAACGTCACCATAGTTATAAAACCCCATTTCAGGAAATTTAAGATTTGGATTGTTAGTATAAACATCGACAATACCGTTATCCCCACGATATTCGTCGCATAATTCTTTAAGAGAATGAAAACTACTTGGTCTTTCTTCCCAAACACTACCAAATTGACGAACAGAACAAATGTAAAGATATCCGTCATTATGGTTATAGATTAAACCATTTATTTGGTTACGAAGTTTTACAAGTTCGTCAATAGTATATTTTGTTAGGTCAACTTTCATGTGACAAAGGTAATAAAAAATTTGATATTTACGATGGTTTTGTTGAGAATCTTTTAAGATGTTCGGTCTTGGGGTGTAAGTAATCGTTTGACCATACATTTTCACCTATAGTTATTGGGTGAATGTCAATTCCTGTTGACCATGACGCAAACATTTCTGATAATTGGTCTCGACCACTATTATTAAAAACCTCTTTCCACCATGTTTCGTTAAATAATTTTACTTTTAAGTTGTTCTGTCGGATTAAAAATCCCGCTTCATACAACCCATAATTCGGTGGAAACCCCATAGAATAGTATCTCCTCATTTGAGAATTAACAACGATAGGAGAATCTAAAGACAGTCTTAACACCTCATTCGATTCATCATAAATACAATTTCTTTTTGAGTGTTTATAAGAAATAATATTTGATGACCCCATTTTCATGTCACTAATCATTTTATTCGCATCATTAAATCTTGGCTCAAAACAATGGTCGATATAAATACTAATATCGTGTTCAGGTAAAACTAAATGAGAATTAATTTTAATGTATCTATTTGATTTCCGAGATTCAAGATTTCTTGGTACAAAATCAATGGGGGATATTTTCCACACATCAGATTTTAATGACATATCATCGGTGAATAAAATATATTCAATACTTGGGTCGTATATTTTAGGGTTATTAAGTTTATTGTACCCGTTAGTAAGAACACTGTATACTATTATTTTTTTTTCCATATTAAATTATAATCATTTTTAAACAAAAACCCCCCTAATTAATAATAATATGGGGGATTTCAAATTTTAATACTTGTGTTATTTCACAGTGTAATTTCTTAAGCAGTGTCCTGCCCAAGCAAACAATCCAAGCATAACAGGTACAATGAAATTCGCTCCACCCATCAAAGAAAGGTGTAAAGCCACCGCTCCCGACATGATAGATGATAACAATAATGCACCATACTTAGAGGTTTTTGGAACAATTAACAAACCCACACCGATAACTTCCATAACCCCAACTAATGCTAGATAAGGAAGTAAGTTCATAGACGTGAAGTTAGTAATCATATTCTTCATCAGTTATGTTGTATTTTTGTTTCAACATATCATCAAACGCATCAAGTAAACCTCCTTGTCCCTTGAACTCGATTTCTTTTCGTAATTTTTTCATATTATATTTCTCTAAAGGTTAGTCTCGCACTATAAGAAATAAAGGTTAATTTTCCGACAACGTATTGTCCGTCATTTTTATCATATTTAGTTATCATAAACGTAACTCCGTTAAAGCTAACCGATTTAACAATACCTTGTTTTTTGTGAGTATCACCAGGATAAATGATAACTTCTTTTCCAATAAATTCTTCCATAGAACAAAGATAGGAAAAGTTTTTAAAATAAAAAACCCCAACTGATGAGGTTGGGGGTTATCTAATAATGTTGTTTATGAATAGTTTTACGTTTGGTACCCATTCTGAAACTCTATATTGAATTTCAGCTCTAATGTTATCAAAATCATCTCTATCTGTTTTGGAATAAATGTCAATATAAACAACAATCCCAACATGAGGTACAATTCTATCGATAACAATTTTATCTATGGAATCAATTTCATCCAACTCATCCATTTCGCCTAACCCCCATTCTTCAGATTCTTCACGTATATTATCTAATTCGGAATCAATCACATTTTGAATGTGGACTTGTAGTTTATCGATTTGATTCTCTGTTATTATTATTTTCATTTTTTGTAATGAGTCATAGTTGGTTTATTACCTGTCCCTACTTTTGGGTCTTTTTTTTCGGCCCTTCGTTTTTGTTGGGTCATCGATTTTTTCTCGTCCTTATCATATGAGGAAGCGACCTTTGGGGTTTCGGATGAAACCTTTTTTGACGGTCGACATTTTGGGTATGCCTTACCATCGGCGTCTTTTCTTCCACAAGGTGGATGTTTACCATCAACTTTTTTACTTACATCAACCCATTTTTCTTTAAACCATCGTTTTAAATCCTCATTAAAGGATTCTTTTTTTGGTTCAATACTTTTTTTTTTCATATTGATAGCAATCGCCGCTTGTTGTGCAGGACTTGACGCCTCATTTGTTTCCTCAGATTCGTTGGTTGATTTTTTTCTCCATCCACCACCTTTTGATTTGTATCGTTTGGCCGCGGCACCATTACAATAAGCACTTGGACAAACTTTATATCTTGACCTTGCCCAAGCCAAACATTGTGACCAAAGTTTTGGGTTGGTTGGTTTATTTTCACCTTCGGTTAGGAAACCCTCCAATAATTTATATTGTTCTTCTGTAATTATTATTTTCATATTAGTCTTGTTCTTTTGTTACGGTTTTAATAGGTGTTTCCACAGGATAAGTACTATTAAACCATTCTTTTAATAACGGTTCAAAAAGGTCACCAAAAATTGATTTAAGACTCATAAATCTACCGTTTTCCTGATATTCGGAATACCTTAAAATAGGTAACTCAAGACCGTGTCCCCAATCACCTCTTTCGTACTGAACTTGAAATATCCAATCATCGTCTTCCCAATCCATTTCTAAATCATCATAATAATTTACAACATTCGCATCAACATATCTATGTTTTTCATAATCATAATAGTCATAACTCTTTTCGGCACTATCCAATTTAGAATAGTCTTCCATTATAGATTTGAAGGAATTGAATAATTGTTTTTTTGTTAATTTATATTCCATATTTCTTAAAGGTTACTGTCATTATCGTCACATCCTGAGTCATTGTCCATAATTACAACCAAAGGTTCAATAGGAAAAAAACTATCAATTAATTTTTCAATTTTATCCTTTATCCCGTTTTTTCCATCAACAGAATAACCATTATACGAGATTAAAACATAATGAGAGACATAATGAGATTGTTCGTTATCTGGGGAGGGTATGACAAGAATATCACAAATTTTATCACCATAGTGGTCTATAATAAGTTTCTCAACCATTGGGCAATATTTGTCAGAAACAACATTTCCCTTTGGGAACTTTGTCGCTTCTAATAATTGAGATTTAGTTACAATATATTTCATATATAATCAGTGAAATAGTCGTTTATATTTTTTTTAGTTGTACCCCAATCAGGATAGTCAGGTATTCTAAAACTTAACCATTCATAATCACTGTTGTCCATTAAATTGGCGATAACACCGACATAAGTACCAAAATACTCCATAAAACTCTCGTAATAAGTACCACCCTTATTGTCAGATAAGAAATCATAAACAACTTGCGAGAAATCATTGATTTTAATATATTCGTGATAAATTTTCTTTCCATCGGACCTTTCTTTTGTTTCTGTTTCCCAAGACCCTGTAACAAAATAGTTAGATAACTCTGACCACACATCATCATAAATTTCCGATTCGTAAGCATTGTTATAAGCGTTATTGTGGATGGAATATAATTCACTCTTTAAATCAGATAAATCACCTTTTAACATTTCCTTCATAGCACTTTCATCATTGATTAACCTCATCACATTCTCTTTGGTTATTTGGAATGTTCCCTCGGTTCCTTGTTCTGTAGAAAAGGTCTCAAATAACTCGTCATCATAATCCTCTAAAGAAAATTCCTGACCCCCAATCTGTTTAATAATGTATTCGGATAAATTTCCAAGGTTCTCTTCGTTTAAATCCTCAATAACATCACGATATACATCGTCCGTAGTGTCCCAATATGGTTCCCATGAATCCTCACCCAAAACATATTTGGCGTAATCATGAGGTGAAGTATCTCTACCACCACTAGAAAAAAGGTCGGCAAGTTCTGTTCTGTCTTTAACAAATAAATAATAACCTCCATTCATAATATAAACATCAGTAATTAAATTATTTGTGACGTAATTTAAAGTTTCCTGAGGGTTTTTCTCTAATTGGTATAATAATAATTCGTTTTTAAACTCTTCAGGAACACTATCGTAATCCAATTTTTCTACTTTACCTAAACTATCTAAGTATGGTAACGCGTCACCAAATTCATTATGAGGAATATTATCCAATAATAATTCATCGATAAAATCGTGTTTAGTGGCGAACCTTAGAAAAGTGTTTATATCATTAAACAATGGTCTAACATCACTCTCATAGTCACCATCATTAAAATCTGTTATTAATTGTTCCGAATTCATATTAGATAAATACTCGTAAAAACAAAAAACCCCACTGATGAGGTGGGGTTAAATTAATTATTACCAAGCTTTACAGGACCAATATCCTGGCGTTGTTCTATCTTTCTTCTCGGAACATTTATGTCTTGCTCTAAATGATTTTCTATGTGAAGGACTATCCCGTTTAATTTCCATATTTGGGTCACCGAAATTAACCTTAACAATATTTCCCTTGGAGTTCTTTACATATACAGACCTTTTCTTTGGTCCATCAGGAGTATAGAAAGGTTTACCCAATGTAACCTTACGTCCCTTATATTCTGATTCTTGAATAGGTAGGATTTCAACGGAGCCATATTGGTCCTCATATATTTTCTTACCTCTAATGTTTGGTAAATAAGATTCACTCGTCACATCGGCATCATCACCTTTAATCTCATTCATTAAGAAATCAAAAACTTGGTCCATATTGTTCTTAGCCTCAGAAATATGGTCTTGAGCCCAATCATGTCCGTTATTCAATATCTCCTCAACTTGTTCTTCATCAAAGTCCAATAGATATTCACATTGTCTTTTCATCTGTTGTAGATTTGAAAAGAACATATAACGACTAGACCCTTCTTCGGTCATTTCGTTTTCTTCAACAACTCGTTTAACAATACGAGTTAAATCAGATTCAGTTAGTCTTACTATTTTTTTCACAGTATATTTGTTTATGTATAAATACACAAGAACACCGAAAAAAAGAGTTATGAAAGTTTATTATAATATGATATTGGTTGATTCCAAATACCACATTTTTTTCCGTAGAATTCATATACCGAATTCCAAAAAAGAAAATCTTTTTGATTAACTCTGGGTATGTGTTCGCTCGGCCATTTACATTCAGTTAAACATTTATAGTGAGATATAACATTACCAGTGTCGATTCTTTCATAAACAGGTTTACTAGCAATAAGTCTTAACTTACCATCTTTATTAATCTGTTCACCAACTAACATACCTCTAAAATTATGTTCCACACATTCCAAATATTTTATATACATATTTTCATGAAAAATAGTGTCGTCATCTAAAAAACAAAAATAACCATCCCTTATTTGTTTAAGTATAACATTTCTTTTAGATGTTGTGTCATTATCCTCACAATCAACATTATATAATCTAATTCTTTTATCTTTTTTTAAAAAATCATAATCTAATTCTTCTCGTTTATTTGATTTTGAGATATGCCAAGTTATGTCGTAATTCATGAGTA
>Ga0315293_10005523_pt1 | contig 11892 bp, 6 predicted proteins | sample YL17G13_20_MG_FD_203071 | JGI IMG/M metagenome (GOLD analysis project Ga0315293, IMG submission 203071) | Sediment microbial communities from Yellowstone Lake, YNP, Wyoming, USA - YL17G13_20 | ecosystem: Environmental > Aquatic > Freshwater > Lake > Sediment | place: USA: Wyoming | collected... | reverse complement strand
GACAGGCAGTTCCCGAATGATATAATCCCTGTATGAGCCCAACGGTGTTTGTTTATAAGAACTATCGCTTTCTGTTTTTCAACGTGTGGAATTTTCAGGGACAGAATCCAGCCGGCTTTTCCATTTGTCGGTCCATTTGCGGTAATCGTCGGCGACCTGCTGTCCCCAATCGCCATACCATCCGTAGCCATTCCGCCGACCGGCGCCAATGTCATTGAAATTATACTTTTTAACGCCGTCGCGGTCGGAGAAAATCGGCCGATTGGTCTCTATTTCATAAAATCTGGCCCATAACGGCGGTGCGTTGGGGTCTTCAACCGCAACCCGGCTGCCGTCTTTTCTCACAATCCGTATGCCCCGAACTTTGGCCGACTCAAACCACTGTGCCGCAGCATTAACGGCCTCAACAATCTGCGGCGTCGGATTATCCAGACTCATCAACAAACCGGCAATCCCGACGCTTTCCGAACCGCTCAGAGAGACCAGCTCATACGGACGGCCCTGACGCGGACTGTAATCCACCGGGTCATGCTGGGCGCACCAGACGGTCAGCTTGCCGTTGACTTTAATCTGGCACTTGAGAATACACTGAATTCCCCCATCAAACGCCGCTTTTGCCGCTTTTTGGCGCGCCGTATCCACAAAACTGTAGTCCGGCTCATCCGCAATATCGCGCAGCAGTTCCATCACGTGCAGCATCGCACCATCATTAAAGGTAATATACCGGTGATACTGCGTGTCCGTCGGATAGGACTGCGGCCAGCCGCCGGTAGGATATTGCGCCTGCAAAATATGATCCAGCGCCTTGAGAAACGCCTGTCGATAGCGCGCATCGCCAACGACATTGAATGCCTTCGCCAGAAACCGCATTTCGCCGGCGGTGGCGCTGTTGTCAAATGTCCCATGCAGGTCGTTGGGGTCACCGGCGTATGGCTTCTGCGACGTATCCACATTCTTGGGCCAGCTTCCGGTTTTGCTCTGCCAGGACAGGATATTTTGTGCTGTTTCAATGCCCTGCGGGCTGCGGTACCAGGCTTCATTTTTCTGCCGGTACTGCTCCCACGGCAATGTAGCCAACACCACACCGCCAGCGATAATCCAGACCCATACGACAAAACGAAATTGAACCATCAATTTATTTGTCATCTTCAGTCACCCTCTTCGTCGCTATTTACCTCTGTTTGCAATACTTTCATCGCCGCGGCGGAAATGACCGGTTTGGCTTTGGCCGAGTCGGCGACGGGAACGCCCAGATAATAGCTCGTCAGCGGCGGCTGCGGATAACCCATTGAAAGATGTGCTGCATCCGCCCGATACTTCGCATCCTGCATCAGACAGATACGCCGGTCGGATGCGGGAATCGTTGTCGTATAAACACGCAGTTTGCCGGGCTGTACGGTAATCATTTCTTCGCGCCAGTCGCCGAGGATGTCGGCGGTCATAATTATTCTGCCGGCAATGCCCGAAGTCAAGGTTGGGCCGCCATATTTGGCGACGGAAGTCCCGCTGTCGGAAAACCACCCGCCTGAAGCGATCACCTCGCGCAGCAGGTCGGCATCCCAGAAAACCCAGCCGTCGTCGCGCGGAACGGCAGCGCCGGTGGCCTGTAGTTTGCCATTGGCGGAAAACAGATAGCGAGGCGGACGACCACCGGATGAACGACCATTAGGGTCGCCCTTGTTGCTATCCATCGCCCAGCATTCCAGTCCCGGCAGAGACGGGTCGATGTCAGCGACAAACCCCGCGCCAACATGGTTGGTTCTCTGGCCGACTGACCAGAGCATTTTTCCGGTACGGGCATCGAGCATGCAAATTCCATTGCCCTCGTCATGATGCGGCTCAATCGCGTAAAAAATTTCCATCCCCGGTCGAGTCGGGTCAATATCGGTAACAAGGGCCTTATCGGGATGGCCCAGACCACCGGACCATAAGCATGTACCGTTGTCGTCAATTACCGCAGAGCCGAGAATAACTTCGTCGCGGCCATCGCCATCCACATCGGCAGACTGCATAAAATGCGCACTCTGGCTGCGGATGACGGGCGTTTCGTCGTCGCCTTCCCAGTGCCATAACTGCTTGAGTTCTTTATCGTGATATTGATAGGCATCCAGAACCATTAATTTATAAGTGCCGCGAGCGACCAGCAGACACGGCGTTTTACCGTCGAGATACGCGATGCCCATCTGGTTGCGATTCTGGCGGTTGTAATCGCCATAGCGAGATTCTCGCGGCGGCCAATCCACGCGAGCCAGTTCTTTTCCGGTCATACCGTCGAGAATCGAACACCATTCCGCCCCGCTGCGGACACGGCCGTCGGATTCGCGGACGTTATCGGGGGCGGTCTTGACGGCGACCTCTGCTTTGCCGTCGCCGTCAAAATCATACACCACAAACGGCGAATACCAGACTCCCGGCTCAATGCCGTCGCCGAGGTCGTTTTGCCAAAGAAAAACGCCGTCGCTTAGATATGCTTCCAGTTTATACGTCATCCCGGTTGTGTTGGGACGACCGCCCGGGTCAATACCTCTGCCCGGCTGCTTGATAACAAAATCATATGCCCCGTCGCCGTTGAGATCGGCAATAGCAACTTTGCTGGGTGTATAATCGCCCTGAAACGGAATCGACATATAACAGTCCCGTTTGGCAGAATCGGGCTTAAGCATCGCTTTCTCCGATGGCTTAAGCTCCTGGTCTATGAGTATTAAAAATTTAACCACAGGTCTGACCCAATAAGCAATCGTATCCGTCGAAACCGGGGGAGTATCGATGAAATTCGTGGTCGTTGTTAACGGTGTTTTGTTCAGCTTGACAGGTGCCTTGTCGCCAATCGAGCGATAAACATTGAAGACTGTTTTCGGGTTATCGCTGTTGAGCAGACGCCAGCTCAGATAGACCGTACCGTCTCCGGCGGGTACGGCTACTAAGCCGCGATTGAGTTTTTCCTCGATGCGCTTTGAGGCCCAGCCTTTGACGGCGGGCTTGTCCTTATGCTTTGGCTGAAGCGCAGGGGTAAAATAGGCCCTTTCGGCGGGGTCTTCGGCCCAGGCGCTGGAGATAACGGCACAAAACATACACACTATAAAAATTTTATTCATCGCTAAATTCCTTAAAAATATCCGCTGTGAATTTTTATTTTCGCGGCTGCGGCAGGAGATAATCGCACAGCTTGCAGTCGCGCAGTTTTTTCAGCCCCTCCACCACAGAAGCGGCGTTCAGTTCGGCGCCGACCGGCGTGGTGTGCGTGTGGTCCGTCTGGAAATACGCCGTTTTGACTTTCTCCTGACCTTCGGCTTCGTAATGCCGGGCGATAATATCATTGAGGTCGATAAAATCGGCGCCGCCCTGTTTGGCGGCCTCGGACGCCCATTTTGTGAAATCATCGGTCGCCCGCACCATCGTTTTTCCATCCTCGCTCCACATATTGCGCGGAACCGGCGACAGGATAATCGGCGTGGCGCCTTTGGCTTTTGTCTCGGCGATGTATTTACGCATATACCAGCCGTAAGAATGAACGACTTCTTTTTTGCCGGTCGCCTCCATAATCGCTTCCTGCGTTTCATCGCCGCTGCCCTTGAGCGAACCGCGGGCACGGCCGGTATTGAGAGGGCCGTTGTCGTTGTGGCCAAACTGCATCAGAACAAAATCACCGGGTTTCATCCCGGCAAGGACTTTATCCCACAGACCTTCGGTCTGATAGGTACGGCTGCTGCGTCCACCCAGCGCACGATTACAAATATTGATTTTTGCAGTATCAAACCAGGCGGCAATCGGATCGCCCCAGCCCTGAAGACCGCGTGTTCCATTCTTAACGGTGGAGTCGCCGATAATCCACAGCGTCGGCAATTTGTCGTTTAGCGGTTGTGCGACAGAAACCGATTTGGCCGAGGCATTGGCGATGCAGAACAGATGCGTTTTGCCGCGGATATAGAGTTTTCCGTCGCTGACTGCCGGCGAAGCATAACAAGCCTGACCCATTTCATTTTTTGCGACGCGCGTAAATTCAGGGCCGGGCTTGATAACATTCATTATGCCGTCGTCGTTGAGACAATAAATCAGACCCTCGGCCAAAATTGGTGAGGCGTGTTCCTTGCCAAGGTTTTCCTTCCAGAAAATTTTGCCGGTTTCGGCGTCAAAACATCGGGCGTCGCCGGCCGTATCGACAGCCAGGATATAATCACCCTCAATCATTGGCGAGTGGACGAAAGGGCCGCCTTCGGCGACACGCCAGGCGATATGCGTCTGCGTCACGTTGCCGGAACCATCGGGACGAATGGCCAGAAAATCTTTTTTCGGATAGCTGCCGGCAATATACACTATTCCGAGACGCTCGTGATAAACGGGCGAAGCCACAAACTCCTCCGCCGGGCCGTCAATAAACCACAGTACCGAACCGTCATCCGGGTTGTACGACGTGACGCCTTTGTTGCCGCAGTGAATCAACTGCGTGCGGCCGGCCATCTGACGCACCAGCGGCGTGCTATAGCTGAGCGTTTTATTGGGGTGCGGCACTTTCCACAGCGTCCGGCCGTCAGTACAGCTTAACGACACAAGAAAAGATTCGTCTTTGCTGTCGCAATTGAGAATAAGTTGACCATCGTATAAAACCGGCGAGACGCTGAAGCCATGTGGACTGGAAAAAACGCCGGGACGCGACAGCCAGAGTTGTTTTCCGGCAAAATCATACGCGGCGGCGACGACGTCTTTGCCGTCCAGAAAGACGATATAGACTTTTTGACCGTCGGTGGCGGGCGTGCCGGAGGCGTAGCTGTTTTCAGGATTAATCTTTTCCAGTACAGATTGAACGACTGTCTGCTGCCAGAGGATTTTGCCGGTCTGAGTATCGAGACACAGCAGCAGACGCTGCTGTTTGTCCGGTATGGCCGAGGCGATAAAAATACGGTCCTGCCAGACAATCGGCGAGGAATGTCCCATGCCGGGAATTTCCGTCTTCCAGAGGATATTGCGGTCAGGCCCCCACTGCGTTGGGATATTTTTTTCAAGACTGCTGCCGTCGCTGCGCGGACCGCGCCAGCCCGGCTAGTTTTCTGCGATTACCGAATTACCGGCGGTCGGCGATATCTTTTTTAGCGGCACAAGACTGACCGGGCCAAGCAGACCTGAATCCCGCAGCTCCCAGTTTGATGCATCAAACGGCTCATATTCAACATTCAAAATATTGGCGTCATGAAAAATCTTCCACGGGACCTTTCGTATATCCATATCCCGGATGCGATTAGCCGCAACATTGGTTACTTCCACTTGTAGCGTATTTTTGCCGGCTCGCAGATACCGCTCTACATTGACCTGAAAAGGTTCACTCCACAGCGTTCCGACCGATTGGCCGTTGACTGAAACCCTTGCGCTGTCGCAAACCCGCCCCAAATCCAGCAGCCATTCGTCTGCCTTAACGTCGGCCAGTCCAAATTCCAGCGTATAGCGGGCCGTCCCTGCAAATCGCTGCGCTTCCGCATCCGGCTGCGTCGTCCATGAACCCAATTGGGATGCTTCATACGATTTCGGCAACACCGGCCCGCCGTCAATAAATTCGACTTTCCAGGTTCCTTCCAACAGCTTCGGATAAGTGGGCTGCCAATACGCCCAGGCCGAGCCATTCACAGCTTTTTCCGTAAATGTCCGCAGAATACACGATTGTGCCGGCCCTAATTGCAGATACATTTCCGTCTTTCCATCGGCAGCCTTACGTATCACCGCCACGCCGGCCTGATTTTCAAAGTATGGATCCATCAAAACCACGGATTGAGCGGCCACACCAAGCGTTATCCAGCCGTCAAACGGTTTGTCGGCGGAGTTGACGATAAAATAATGAAATCCTTCGGAATGAGTACGGCGTACAAACTGAAGCCCTTTATCCATCATCGGCTCTCGTGCAACACCCGCCGCTGACAGCATGTCTTCCGCCGGCCCCTGCATCCAGCAGCCCCTGTCCATCGCGGCTCGACTGACGGCAGCGCCCTGCTTCTTGTCAAACCTGACGCCGTCCAAAAGTTTCTGCATCGCGGCCTGACGCCGCTGATACTGATAAAAACCCGGCACATCTGCAGGCGGCCCACCTTCAAATAAAATCGTCGCTCCTCCTTTGGCAAGCTGCGCCAGCTTTTCCAATGTCTCTACGGGCATATACTGACATTGGGGTACAAGAATAACGTTGAAGGTATTGCCGTTGAGTGTAATCTTGCCGTCTTTACAGCGGGTTTGCTGAACAAACTGGTCTGAAATATAATCCGTCGTATAGCCGCGATTCCACAGAGTCATTGCAGTTTTATAAAATGCCGCCGCCAATCCACAGCCATTTGCGCGGAATCGTACTAAACCATTGTTTCGCGGAGTCGAGCCGCTCCTGCCACCCCGGCTTAGGCGCTTTCGGTGCGGACTGCACACCAGCCGACGCAGAGGGCGCCGCGGGCCGTGACAAGCCCTGCGGTTCGCCGACCTCCTTCAAGGTATTCTGATCAGCCTGTCCAATCTGCTGAGTCTGCTCCAGCGGATTGACCGCCATTTCCTTTTTCTCCGGCGCCGGCAGTTCTACATTTTCCCACCGCGGCGGTTTCCAGTCCAGCAGCAAAAACACTTCCTGCCCCTCTGGAGCTACTTTTTTGAATCGCACAAGGCCGCTTTTGGGCCGCCAGACAATCTGTGCATCCTTTCCTGTCTATCACCTTTTCTTCGGGGTGTTTGACGGTGAGTCGTCGGCATCGTAGGTGGGGATCCATTTGGCAAGTCTGTTTTTTACATCATCATATTTACTGTCGCCAGCCAGATTGGTCCATTCCATCGGATCATTTTCGTGATCGTAAAGTTCTTCGCCTCCGTCTGCGTACCTGAGATAAGCCCAGCGTTCATCGCGAATAGCATGATTGCCTTTTTTATACGTCGTAAGCGTTGGATAGTCCCATTTTTTCTCGGGATTTTCAAGTAATGGTTTTATGCTCCTGCCCGAGATATCCTTCTTTTCAGGTAAGCTGCAAAGGTCAATCAATGTTGGATAAAGGTCCATCAAGTTAACGACCCTTTCGCACCTTTTGCCTGGTTCTGTTACACCCGGCGCTTTGATCATCAACGGGCATCTTGCTGCCTCTTCCCAAAGTAGAGTTTTGCGATATCTTAGTTTTTCAGCCAAATACCAGCCGTGGTCTCCCCAGAGTACAACGATCGTGTTATCCGCGTATTTACTTTTCGCCAATCCATCCAGAATAACTCCGATACAATCATCTGCATAACTCATTGCTGCCAGATATCCCCGAGCAGCCTCTTTGAATTTATCATACTTCTGCACTCTCAAAAAATCATCGCTGGGACTGAATCTTTTTTTTCCGTCAGCCCGTTTAATATCATCGAGATCATCAAGCCGAAATTGGGACACCTTAATATCTTCGAGAGGATACAGGTCAAAATACTTCTGCGGTACGAACCAGGGCAAATGAGGCTTGGAGATTCCAACCGCCATAAAGAATGGTTTATCGAAGTTCTTTTCCAGTTTCCCTGCCGCCCACAGTGCGGTCTGGTAGTCCATTGTGCCCTCGTCATCGCCGCTTGTGGCCCCCCAGTCAAATGCTTTGGTTTCTTTAGCTTGTGCAACAGACCCATCTAACATAAGCAGTCCATTGACAGGCCCATTCGATGTATCAGGATTCCTGGCACCGGCTGTCTTGGTCGGCACATGCTCATCGAAGGCCCATTGGCCCTGGTCAAGGCCTTCGGCCGTCATATGTTGATGAAATATCTTGCCGCGTGAAAGGCTGTAATAACCCTGCTTTGAAAAATACTGGGGAAGCGTAATAGCATTTTTGGTTCGCTCGGCATTTTTGAGATTTTGTTCGTTGCCATAAACGCCGGAATCAGAGGGAAGTATGCCAGTCATAAGCGCAGAGCGAGATGGACAACACACGGTTGCAGGACAATATGCCTTGCTAAAGACCATTCCGCCCTTTTCTGCCAATCGATCCAGATGCGGTGTTTTAGCCTGCGGATTACCGCCAAAACAACCGACCCAGTCGTTGAGATCATCAACGGCAATAAATATAACATTGGGCCTCTTAACAGGTAATTTGGCGTTGGATGAACTGTGGGCAATCAAAACGCTGCCTGCTCCGGCAAGCATCACTTTCTTCAAAAAAATACGTCTGTTAATATCTCTCATCTTGATAATCTCCTGATTAAAACACGAAAATACTACCCTTGGTATTTCATAAAGTCAACCTTTTATGTCCTGATCTTTTTTAATATCGTTGCGATTCCGGGTAGTGCCTGCCGGAGCGAGTATCATGAGCCGCTCTTTGAATTGCGCAAGCATCTGCTGATCCTCCTTATTCAATTTCATGGCCGCAAGTATGTCCACAATCCCTCCAGCCATCGGACCAAGCAGATAAACGTTTGCCCACGCCCGGCCCTTAGCCTGAGACTTTTGCGGGACAGCAATGACCTCCGCCAGCGAACGCAGTACTTCTTGTTTTTGATGCTCGATCATGCACAGATAAAGGGCGGCCGTAACCCGCACATCCAGCGTCTGCTCATCCTTGACGTCGGTTTTGATTAGATTCTCCATGATTTTAAGCACTTCCGGTGTCGCCGCATGCCTATCCAGCTGAATGCAGCCGATCACACCCCAGTAGCGATATCCCTCATCGCTGGAGTTGAGCAATTTAACGAGATTGGGCAGATCTGCCGGTAAAGCAAAGTTCGCCAAATCAGCCGCTTCCATATAACCCCGCTGATCATAGCGTTTCGGATTTCGAATCAGCTCATAAATCGTGGTCTGATACTTCTTGGCCCTTTGCACTAATGTGCCTTCCGGCAAAAATCCGCAATCGTGCAGGGTCATCTGCCGCTCTTTCAGAATATTGCGCATGCGAGCCAGCCGTTCGGCATGAGCGGGATTACCGGCCAGATTGTTCACATTATCCGGATCGGCCTGGCAATCAAACAACTGCTCCACCGGTTTCGGGCGGAAAAAGGCGCCGGTAACCGCATTGGTCTTGCCGTCAATATGATAGGCCTCCCATGCCTGCATTGACGGCGCCATCCAAAGGTATTCCAGAAACTGCCCGTTCGGACGAAACGGCTCATAGCTGCGTATGTACAGATATCGCTGATCCCGAATCGCCCGCTGCATGTCCGGGACATCGTCCATGCGCTCACGTGCGATAAAGACGTCATCACGCGGCGATTCCTGTTTATCTCCCAGAAAAACGCGCCCCTGCATTTCTGCGGGAATCTCCGATCCGGTAATGGCCAGCCACGTTTTCGGCATATCAATAAAACTGACCAGGCGATCAATCCGCGAGCCCGGCTTTTCTGCCGGCCGGAGGTGTTTGTATTTTTCAGGAATACGTATAATGAGCGCGCAATGCGTGCCGGAATCATACAGAAAACGTTTGCTGCGCCCAATGACACCTCCGTTGTCCGAAGTGTAGATGACGATAGTATCGTCCGCCAGACCATCCTTTTTCAGTTCGTCGAGGATTCTGGCAAGCCCCTGGTCTGCTTGCATCACCCCTGCAGTATAGCGGGCATAATCCATGCGTATCTCAGGAATATCCGGATGATACGCCGCCAGTTCCATATCCGCCGGATCAACATCCTCGTTGGTATTTTTCTCCCGATGCAGGAAGGATTCGTGGCACCCGGCCGAATTGATCACCTGGAAAAAGGGCTGGTTCGGTTTTTTATTGGGGCTCCGCCACCCGTAAGATTCATAAGAATCCCAGGTGTTCAGAAAATGACCGCAGGTCCCTTGATTCTCACCGCCGCCAAATCCCGCTCCCGAATCTCTCCTGTTGGACGTATTATAGTCCGTCTTCGTAAAATTAGCCGCATAATATCCGCGGGCCCGCAGGGCATCCGGATACCAAACCAGCGTATCCGGTGTCTCATACAGGCTGCGCATGTAAATCGTACCGGTTGAAACCGGATGAATCCCCGTGATCCAACCGCTGCGAGCCGGCGCACAGACCGGTGCATGCGCAAAGCAATGCGTATAGAGGAATCCATCTTCTGCAAACTTGTCAAAATTGGGCGTCTTGATATGTTTATTCCCATAACAGCCCAGCCATCGAGCGCTCATATCCTCGCCCGTAATCCACAACACATTCGGCCTGTCCTTCGCCCCGGAGACAAACGCCTCGCCAGATAATTGGGCGTTGGATGAACTATTGGCAATCACAAAGCCGCTTGCTCCGGCAAGCATAACTTTCTTCAAAAAAATACGCCTGTCAATATCTCTCATCTTGATAATCTCCTGATCAAAACACGAAAATACATTCTTGTCAGCATCAAATCGTTTAATCTCTTTTTACCCATCTTCGCATCAAACTCAAGTTACTGCCTCTTTTTTTCAACCTCCAGCATGTGAAAAATGGTATCATCCCCGTCCTCATAGTTCAACTGCAATTCCGTGCCGTGAAGAACTTTTCCGGACATCTCAACTATTATAGTTTTCCACTTTCCGCTATTGGAATTATGAACCAGCTTTTTCACGGAATTATCGGAAACTCCCAGTGACCAGCTTCCCTGACCCCGGTCAAGGTAGGTGACACGAACCTCGACCTGATCGGCATTGAAATTTTCGTCGATTTTGAAACGCAACTGTTTTTTTCCGGATTTGTGTTCAAACGCACGGGCAAAGCGGCCGTAGATGGTATCGTCTATATTCCACAGACCGACATCGCCTGAGCCCGGATTGACCTGTGTCAGAAAACGCGAATAGTTGCCGGAAAGGATACCCCAGCCAGCATCGTTATAGCCGCTGCTTTTGCGGTTGACCATACCGTGCCCTGTCGCTTTTTCCGGATCGTCCATACGCGCACCGTAACCTGCATAGGCCTGGGCGATCTTCATATAACGCTCCACATCCTGCTTGTTGCCCTCTTTTCCGCCAAACTCTGATGCCGGGAAACGCTCAAAATCGGAAGCGTCGAGCCCGTCACGCAAGGCACAAAAGGCACGCGGTGAGCTGGATGCATCGTGAAGTCCGGCATAGCGGTTGAAAAATATAAACGCCGGGAAGTTGGCCTCATCCTTCAGCGCCCTGGCGGGAATGTTCCAGACATCCAGTCGGCAATGTGTCGCGAACAGGCCGGACCAATAGAGCGCCTGCGGGATATTCTTCGTTGACCAGCCATAAACAAACATTTCCCCGTCCATTTCTCCACGGGTCAGCACGCGAATGCCTCGTTTTTTAGCCAGCGCCTCAATGGCTTCAAATTTTTTAAGGCGTGCATCATTATCACTGACCTGGTAACCATGACTAAACATGCCGTGTTTAAGAGCAATAACGTCCATGTTTTCGAACATCCACGCAGTCTCCTGCTCCTCGTTTGCGTCGGAGTTCACGAGAATGGGAATTCCTGGTAACGCTTTTCTGTAACGTGCCCAGGTCTCTTTGCGGAATGCATTCCAAACGTCCTTGGAAATGTCGTATTGGTTGTCCAGTGGATTACCCTTGTAGGGCTGGCCGTCTCCAGTAGAACCTTCCGCACTTTGTACAAAAATGATTCGCTTTTTCAATTCTTGAGGCAAACTGTTAACATATTTCCCGAATGCGTCGATGAGCGTAAAAAAATGTTCCTTATAGACTGGATGAAGATAATAGGGATGAAGATTGTCCTCCCTGCTCATCTTTTGGCCCAACGGATTCACGGTGCGGTCTGTATAAACCTTCGGAACTCCCATATCGAATAGCCACCCCGGCGTCCCCGGCCTGACCCAGATCTTTATAGTTACATACAGACCCTCTTTGGCCGCGGCCTGCAAAGGTTCACCCACATATTGATCAAATTTATATTTTCCCGGTTCAGGCTCAACCTTATTCCAATTGAGTATGAACGGTACATTTCGCAGCTCAGGGCAATCCGCCCGTGACACCTGTCCCGGTTT
>Ga0315293_10005522_pt1 | contig 11894 bp, 7 predicted proteins | sample YL17G13_20_MG_FD_203071 | JGI IMG/M metagenome (GOLD analysis project Ga0315293, IMG submission 203071) | Sediment microbial communities from Yellowstone Lake, YNP, Wyoming, USA - YL17G13_20 | ecosystem: Environmental > Aquatic > Freshwater > Lake > Sediment | place: USA: Wyoming | collected... | reverse complement strand
AGGGACGGCCTAGATCTCTGTTAGCCTGTGGGGTGCCGCCTGCAGGATTCCCGTGCCTATCACGTCCTGCTTGGAAGGAACGGAGTAAGCGTCTCTCCTGCCAGCGCACCCTCTGCCCGGCACGCATGGGGTCGGAAACCACCGCTTGGGGATCGGTGCTCTGCATTACTGACCGAGCACGGGGGCGCGTGCGGTGTGAGCCCGACAGATACGGATAGAGTTTTGGCACCCCACAGCCGCGCGCCCCCAAGCTGCCGACACCGGACATTCATCTTGCCAATGGCGACAGGCCTCCAACGAAAGAGGCCGCCCCGTGGGGCGGCCTCTCGCTCTTGCACTTGGCTACCTCGTCAGTGTATGTTCTGCACCTTGCACACGGCTTGCTGGTCCTTGTCCACCGAACCCACATAGTCGTGGGCCGCCAGTAGCGCGTCGCCCTGTCCCACCAAGTCTTTCGCCTGCTGGATCTTCTGCAGATCCTTCGGCTTGACGGCGACTGTTTCCGCCTCGGCGATTGCCCCCACCGCCACCGACTTACCTGCCAACGCCAGCAGCCCCTTGTCATACGTCAGGTCGAGGCTCGGATCGGCTGCCTCCGCCGCCTCCAGGTACTCCAGCGCCTGCTTGATCTTCTCCAGCGCGGCATTCGGGTTGCCCTGCTCGAGTTTGTCAAGGGCGCCGTTGCTGGCACGACCGTCTTGCGCTCCTTGTAGCTTGTCAATCGCGGCTTGAATCTTCGGGTCGTCGGCGAGAGGGGTCAGACTTTCGACAACCTCTGCGATGGCCCCCGCGGCATCGACTACCTCTATCTGGGCGGTTGCCGTGCCGACACCGGCGTCATCATCGGTCACGTTCAGCGTGATCGTGTAGACGCCCGGGTCATCGTAAATGTGCCTGGCGTTCAAGGTCCCCGTGGCCCACCCTAGGCAGTCACTGAACGAATCGAAGTCAGCCTGCGTGTAGACCTCGCCGTCGCCCCAGTCGAGTGACGCCGTGTGGGTGTCCACGATCCCGACGTCGGTGAAGCTCCCCGCCAGGCCAACCTCGAGACCCACGAGGGCAACCGGGACGTCTACCCCGATCTCTGCACCCGTCTCATCGGTGAGGCTGTCGATGCTGGCCACCGGCGGCACGTTCTCCACCGTCACCACCACCGTGTCGCTCCCCTGGGCGCCGTGGCTATCGGTGACCGTGAAGCTGAAGTTGTAGACACAGTCGTCGATGGGCGCGAAGGTCAATGTCTGCGTGGTAGCGTCCAGGACGTCCACGCAGTTGGTGCCGCTGCTGCTCTCCAGGTGCCAGAGGAACGTGTGCGTGTCGCCGACGTTCGGGTCGGTGAAGGAGCCGTTAAGCGTCACCACGGCATTCTCATCGACCGTCTGGTCGGGGCCGGCGTCTGCCGTTGGAGGTACGTTGGGCGCCAGGATACGGAACCATATCTGGGACCGATCGTCTTCCTGCCCGGCGCTGGTTAGCTGGACTCCGCACGTACCGTCGAGTTCTCCTGACACGGCTCCAGCTTCGCCGGCGATGCACTTGGCAAGGTCGATGGTCAGCGCTAGGCTCCTGTCATCGTCAAGCGGAGAGATGTCCGAGAAATCATCGTCGTCGGGATAATCTGCATCCCAGAGTTCAATCACCACGGTAGTGGTGCCGGTGAACCCGACGTTCCATCCAAACGCCCACCCGGGATTGACGGTGCAGTCAGTGCACACATCCTCCTCCTGCACACCCTCGTTTCTGAACGGCTGGCCGCCGATGCTTGCCCAGACGTAGTAGTCCGGGTCGTCACCGTGACCCTGCAATTGCTGCACACTGTTGATGACTACCGTCAGGTCGGCCTGTTGCTTGCTTTCCTCTGCGAAGAGCTTGTAGAGAGCGGCAACGGCTCGTATGGAGTAGAGATAAGAGTTACTGCGGACTACCTCCAAGTCGCAGTCCCCCAGCTCGAAGCCATCCTCGCTCCTACACTCGGGGTCATCGATGAGACCACTGAAATCGGCCCACCCCAGTGGGTCGACCGAGTCACCGTCATCGTCGTCAGAGGCATCGAAGTCTCCGACCTGATTCGTTGTGTAGAACAGCCAGTCCAGCTTCGGGACCCCATCCGGAATCTCAACCGGTCCCATTTCTTGTAGCGAATCCCACTCAGATGAGCTGAGCGCCGTCTTCTGGGAAGTCATCCAGTCCTCGTAGGCGTCTGCGGAAGGATGCGGGTCCTCATGGGCATGAGATGGTACGGTCATATCCCCCAGAAGGTGAACAACATGCCCCAAGTAGAAGTACGCAGTGCCCGTGTCTCCGGAGTGGTACTCGCCCAGAGCCATGCCCCACAACACATGGGCCTTCTGCCAGGCATTGGGGCTAGTGCAAGACACGGACCCATCAGAAGGGTTATTCCAGTCCGGATCATCGGCGTCCCAAAAATGGGTATTGGTCGTACAGGGCCAACCGATATCCCAGACGAGGTCCTCTTCGTCCTCATGCCCCGCCCCAAAGTCGACGTTACCGTAGTTGACCAGGAGCTCGTCGTTGGAGTATAGGTCAAGGGCATGTTCAGCGATGCTTTCGTGCACGCATGCTCCGTCGTCATAACACGTGTTGTACGCCGCGACACCTTCTGGTCGCGCGCCTCCGGAAGTGAGTGCGCTCCAACCCGTGACCAGAACCGCGAACAGGATCCATCGTTTCATGATCCCCTCTCCTTTCTCTTGAGAAGCATGATGCCTCTTTGTCCGTCCGCAGAAACGCTTATCCCGCCTCTCGTGCACGAATCCATCGCCACGGCCTATCTCTGCCGGATCCACCTCCCTCAACCATCGCGTTCGCTCCTCAGATGGACCGGCCTGGCTAGTGAAGATGTGGCGGTCTCCGCGCACCAGCCTTGCCACCTCGCCTCGCACATCTGTACCGGGTCCTCGAAGCCGCGCAGGACTGTCTCGCCCCGGTCTTCGAACGGGAAGCCTTTGTCACTAGCTCGAATCAGGCGGGGTAATATTCGAACGTGGGGGAGCCTCCACCGAGATCATTCTACACCGGCTGTCAAGTCGCAGCGCGAGTCTCGTGCTTGCCTGTGGGGTGTCAAGACCTCATCCGTATCTGGAGAGCGGCGAGTGGCAAACCAGGACCGCCGAAATGCCCGCAGAGGAGCGCAAACCCTCTGCCTGGAAAGCAGCTGGCGGGACGGCTGGGGATCGCGGATCCGCTGTTTGTGCCGCTCACTGCGCGCGGTGCCGACCCAAGGTGTGAGTCCTACAGATACGGATGGAGTATCGGCACCCAACAAGGTCTGCGACATCAACGGAGACCGCATTTGTAATATCCTCGACGTGTTGTCGGTGGCTAAGGCAACGTTCAAGGGCTTCCCGCCGCACCCGGTGTTCGACGTGAACAAGGACGGGGTGATCAACCTGTGGGGGCCAAGAATCTCATCCGTATCTGTGTACGTCAAGCGGCCACCCACTCGTACTCGTGGCGGGGACCACCGAGAACCGGTGAGTGGATGTTCTCCGAGGCCTGGACCCTCTGCCTATCACGCAGAGGGTCGGCAACCGTCCTTCCGGGATCGGCGCTCTGTGATACTCACTACGCAGGGGCGACTGAGCGCGAGACTCCCACAGATAGGAATGGAGTTTTGGCACCCCCAGGTAGCCGTGGGCTCAGAGGTGGGCGTTCGAGTCGAGCGTGAACGGATCGTCGATCAGGACCTTCCATGTCACGTCTGATTGCCGGCGAGCCACTGAAACACCGCGCCCCTTCATCGGTCCGGGCCTGCTCATGCTCCATTCGGTGTAGATCAGGGCGACATCTCCGGCGATGATGACTTTGTTCGTGGTGTTCGTCATGTCCGGCTTCATTGCGGCGAGCGGAGCCATGTCAGCGCGGATGGCATCCACGCCGGTCTTCACTGCACCGTTCACATCTAGGACTGCAGCACCGTCCTCGAACAGCGCCGTTAAGGCGTCCAGGTCCCCAGCGCGCACGTGTTGCTGGAACAACTGGTCGAGTTCTGCTGGGGAGTTGGCGGGCATGTTTCCTTCCTTCCGGTGGTCGCCGTTGGTGGGGGTGAACTAGTGGGGAAGACTAGTAACGAGCCACCAATGCGGAGATTATAGCGCTGGCCCAACGGTTGTCAACCTTTCCGTCGTCGGCCAGATGGGAAGGTAGTTGTGGGGTGCCAATACTCCATCCGTATCTGGGAGAGCGGCGGGTGGCAAGCCAGGACCGCCGAATGCCGGCAGAGGAGCGCAAACCCTCTGCCTGGAAATTATGGACTGGCATGCACCGTGCTCCGAATCTGGCACACCCATGCACTGTGCTGATAGTTATGGGCTGGCAAAAACGAGGGTAGCTCAGTAGTAGAGTATCTGTTCCCCAAAAAGCCTACGCCGCGCGCTCTGCTTAGAACTTCAAACTATGTCTCCCTACCCCTCCAACCCCAGATAGTCACAGGGGGCTTTTATTTGTATCCCAGCTGAGGTTGACAGCCTCAGTGACTGCACCATAGAATTCAAGGCACCCAGCAGTCTCCAAGGGAGGGCTACCCAGGACCTTGGTCCTGTTCAGGAGGTGACTACCATGGCTGAATGCAAGCAATGCCCGAAATGCACTGGAAACATGGCCCAGGGCTACCTCAAGGAGATAGGCAACTACGGCAACCCCCGCAATGTCTTTGCCCCCATCGACGAGGCCCCTTTTCCGGTGAAGGGCGTACCCACGCAAAGGCGCGAGATCATTGTCTATCGATGTGCGAACTGCGGGTTCTTGGAGTTGTACGCGCCTGAGAAGTAGAATACTGAATGAGGGTCAGGATTCCCGTTGTGGGCCACTCTGCCTCAGGGGCGCGGGCGGATGAGTTCTTGAACCCGGCGAGAACGAGAGTTCCAGTCGTCTCGGTATTCTTGGAGGAGAGCGCGGCTCTCAGGGCCCTGAGCGGCGAGCTGGTTCATCGTCTCCGTTGCTTCATGGTTAGCCTGCCGCCACCCATTCGTGGCCCTGTGCATATCGCCGTATTTGGCATTGTGGGGGCCAAGAATCTCATCCGTATCTGTTGAGAGCGGCGAGTGGCAAACCAGGACCGCCGAATGGCGGCAGTGTAGCAGAAACCCTCTGCCTGGAAAGAAGGTGGTCGCCGGTTTGAAACGAAAAAGGCTGGGCGAAATGCCCAGCCTTCCTTAGTGTATATGCGTCCTGGAGCGGGAAAGGGGACTCGAACCCCCGACCCCCTGCTTGGGAAGAATCGGGTAAGGGGCCCCTCTTCTCCGCAAGCACCAGCCTTGCGGCACGCGTCAGAATCGGCGTGGGGTGGGTGTGTTGGTCACCTTCGAGATCATATCGCTCCCTACCCTCCGAAAGGCGACCGCGTGGGAGTCGCCGTTGGCCTTGGCGGCGTTGGCCTAGGGGTAGGCGTCGGCTTGGGCGGTACAGGCGTGAGAGTGGGCGTTGGCCTTGATGACATAGGCGTGGGGGTAGACGTTGGTCTCGATGACATAGGCGTTGGAGTGGACGTCGGTTCCACCGGGGCTGGGGTCAGCGTGCGCGTCGGCCTGGGTGTCGCCGTAAGCAAAACACCGGCCGTCGGTGTCGCCGCGGCGGTTGCCCTAGGGGTGACGGATGGAATCAGCGTTGCCCCCGGATTCGGCGTAACGGTGGCGATTGCTGCCGGTATTGGGGTAGCAAGAGGCTGCGGCGTAGAGCTGAAGGGTGTCGGCGTGGGTCCGCTGGGCGTAGGGCCGGTCTGCTCTTCGGCGGGTCCAGCGGTCATGGTGGCCGAGAACGTCACGCGCTGGCCCGGCTGAAAAGCCGGGCCAAAGGCGAGGTTCAGGAAGTACTTGTGCCCTCCCTGCGGCCGGAAGCGGAAGACGCGCGTGTCCCCCTTGTACCGCGAGTCGAAAGCACGGCTCTCATCGTCCGATACCCACGCCCTCGCGTTCGCGTCCACGCCGGTGAGCACCAGCAAGACCACCTCATTCTGGGGGAATGCCTCCATGCACTGGTGCGTTAGCGTGATGACTCCTCTCATGTCGGCCGGCGCCAGTGTGAATCCCTGCTCATCGGTAACGTTTCCGGCAACCCCATCGGGTAGTGGAGCGCAAGGTTCGAGAGGGATCCTCTGGTACGTCCTCGGGTTTGCCTCCACGTTCACATCCACAGACTCTGCGCCAAGCTTGAGGAACTTCTCTCTAGCCGGAGTATCCTTGGTCTTCACTCCGACCGAGTCGTCGCAGGCGTCCGGGATTCCATCGCCATCGCTGTCGTCGAAGAGGGGGACGTAGTGGCATATGGTCTCTTCCAGTGTTTGGATGCAGGTATTTCCTGATCCGTAGGTCTCGCCCGCCACGTCTGGACAGGGGTCGCACACGTCACCACTGATGTCGCCATCGGAGTTGGCCTGGTCGGGGTTGGGGACGAGGAAGCAGTTGTCGTCGTCGTTGCTCAGGCCGTCGCCGTCCCCATCCGGGTCGCAGGCGTCGCCCTCGTCGTCTAGCTGAGGGTCAATGTTCTCCTGGCCCGGGTTGTACTCACCGGGGCAGTTGTCGTCGACGTCGAGGACGCCGTCATGGTCGCCGTCATCGCAGGCGTCGCCTTTCCCATTGAGGTCACTGTCATTCTGGTTTGCGTTGGGCACGAAATCACAGTTGTCGGTAACGTCGGGAATGCCGTCGTTGTCGTCATCGGGATCGCAGGCGTCGCCTGAGCCGTCGCCGTCGGCGTCGGCCTGGCTTGGGTTGTAGGTCATGCCGCAGTTGTCCGCCATGTCCCCCACGCCGTCCTCGTCGTCGTCGGATTCGGGCGGGTCCTCGAAGCCATCACAGCCGAGGTCTCCCCAGCCGATTTCGACAGCCCAGAAGCCGTTGCGCACCTGGCAGAGGGTGTGGGCGGTGAAACCGTTCGTGCCATTCGCAGCCCACTGGCCGGCTATGCTTACCACCTGGTTCCGCCAATCGATGAACTGATAGCCGCTGGTGACATTCGCCTCGGCGGCGTAGTAAAGCGCGCCCAGCGCCGGACGGCCGATGCCATCGACCGTGACGCCGGTGTCGGGGTGCGTGCCACCCTCGGCGATAAGGTAGGCGGCCTTGTTGAGAATGCCATTGTTCGTATGCACCCCGCCAAAGTCGCCCTGCGCCGTATTCGGGCTGGGGATCCACTCGGACATACGATCGGGCTGCCCCAACGCTGGCGGGTCGCAAAAGTCACGGAAGGGCCCGCCCACCGCGTTTTCCGCGACAAGACAGTTCGGTTCGGCTAGGTAGGCAAAGGTGTCGGACAGGCTCTCATTCAAGGCGCCAGGCTGGTAGGCATAGTCCGGGTTGTCGACCGCTCGGTAGGACAGTACGCCATGGTTGAATTCGTGCACCATCACGTCCCACGCGACGTTTCCATCGCTGAACTGAATAAGGTCGCAGTCAGTAGCGGCGGCATCGCCAACCCATTTCGCACCACCGCCGGTACTCGAGTGGACATACACCTCCAGCTGACCGTCGTCATTGTCGTACGAGTGCTGGTCAAAGTTGTCGTAGTAGAAGTCGTAGACCCACCGGTAGTACCACCAGGCGTTCCCAGCCTCTGGGTCGTCCAGGTAGTCCTCGCTTATCCCGTCCTCGTCGCCGATTTGGTCGTTCGCCGTAGTATCCCAGTAGCAGTTGGTGTCCCCCGCCTGGGTGCCGTTGGCATCTTCCAGGTCCAGATCGTAGTCCTTGTCGCTGGGCGACAGGGAATGCTTGAAGAGCACTCCCCCTGAATGCGCGTCCACAAACACCCGCCAGGGGTCGCTGACGCCCAGGGTCACCTCCCACGCCATGTGCGGTTCGGAGGGCACGTCCTCGAGCAAGCTCCGGTCGAAGACGAGCAGGCCGGTCTCCCCGAAGATTGGTGCGTCAGGCTGGCCGACATCACCGCGGGCGACCTCCTCAGCCTTGCGTGGGGAGACGGCTGGGACGGTATTTAGGACGACGTTGGACAGCAGCCCGCCAACGGTGGCGTATACGCGGTCGCCGTCGAGGCTGACCACGATTTCACCCGCGTAGACGGGATAGCCGCGGAACATCTGATAAAAGACGACGTGCTCCAGGCCGTCCTCACCCGGGCCCCTCGTGTCGCGGACGGCGAGGGTGAGGTTGGGGTTGGGGTTGGACTGGAGGTATAGGTCTCGATAGGTCTCGAGATAGTTGCGGGCGCGCTCCACGGCATCGGCGCCCTGCACGGGGACGCTGGCATGCACGAAGCGCGGGAAGCCGTTTTGGTAGTAGGTGTTGAGCGGTCGCTCGGAAGCCGCCTCCATCTTGCGAAGCGACGCCTCCTGCGGGCTCGCAGCGGCCGCCTGCTCGCTCTCTCCGCCGCCACCTAGTAGCACAATAGCGACGACGATCGCGGAGACTACCCCCGCCGTCCAGAGGACAGCGGCGCCCGTAATGAGCCGTTTTGTGCGGGAATCCCAACCCTGAAATCGCCACATGAGGTAGAGGCCAAAGGGCGGGAAAAGCACAAGCAGGAGAACCGCTGCCCAAGTGCGCCGGTGCCAGGGACCAGTGAGCGAAGCCACTCCATACCCCTCCTGAGGAATGCGCTGAAACACCCGACGGAGTATACCACGGAATCGGCGAATGCTGGCAGAGGAGCGCAAACCCGCTGCCTATCACGCAGAGGGCCAGCAACTATCGTTCCGGGATCGGCGCTCTGTGCTACTCACTGCGCAGAGCGCGAGACTTCCACGGATACGGATGGGATTCTTGGTTCCCACAGGCGGGATAGGCGCCTCGCCAGCTCGCACCAAGTCGTCCACGTTGCAGGCGATGTGTCTCGCGAGCAACTCCACTTCAGAGAAGCTGGATGAAAGAGGCAATCGGTGTCGAAATGAAGCGGGTAGCTGCGAAAGATCCGAAGAGCGAGCGCAAACCTATACGAGTTAGGAAAGAACCCAGCAGAGCCTGAGATCGGCTCTGAGCGCCTCGGGATGGCTCTAGGAAAAGTTATAAAACGAATGGTGTGGTACCCCCGGCAGGACTCGAACCTGCGACACGCCGTCTAGGAAACCGTTCTATCCGCCTGAGCCAGGGCGCCCTGTGACAGGCGCGTGATGCGAGTGTGACCGGACTGTGACCCGACTGTGATGTTCGGGGCGACCGCCCCCGGCTTCATCAGAGTAGGGCGAGAGAGCTGGGCCAGACTCTCGATTGGGCCAAGTAGACCTCCTGAATACCAGATAGGAGGTCGCCTTTTGGCACCCGTTCGTTCGAGGAAGAGGTCTTGTCAAGACTTCCTGAAAGGGCGGAAGACTTCTTAACTAGTAAGTTTTCGGGGGAATAATCGCGGGACGAAGGCGGATTTTGAATCTGGTCGGGGCGGTGGGATTCGAACCCACGACCTCCTGAACCCCATTCAGGCGCGCTACCGAGCTGCGCTACACCCCGACCTGCCCCATACTAACAGACAGGAACCGCCGCGACAAGCCATCCCTGCTCCGCTTCCAGCCACCGGGCCACGCCCCGCTGTGCCACCGACACAATCACCAGCCGCCGCTCAAGAGGAGACCTAGCCTTCAAAAAGGCGGGCGCCAGCCATGGGAAGAGAGGGGAAATCTAGGCCGCGGTGAAGGAGTGCCCAAGGATGACCATGGCCACTCCCAGCGAGGCCACCATCGCGAACTCGACGATGACCGAACCGGAGAGATGACCCACCAGATAGTGCTGCATGAGGCCGGTGGCGACGTAGAAGACGAGGAGGAGGAAGACCGCCGCTGGGAAACCGTCGAGGGGGGTGAAGTGGAGCGCCCAACGCGCCTCCGCCACGATCAGCCCAATCGCGACGGCGAAACCAAGCGCCCGCAGGCTGGCCTGAGCGACCGGACCCCGCACCGTCACAGGCGCATGCAGTATCTCCGCTCCCAGAACCGCGCTGACCAGGCCCACACATACGGCGGCCGGTAGGAGCTCCACCTCAAAGCTGTAGAACACCGCGTACAGGGCGAAGGCGCTGAGATAGGTAACGACGTTGAGCCCAAACCGGGCCACCGCAGGCGATTCCCCCTCGCTGTCGACGGAGAGATACTCGGCGTAGATGACCCCCGCCATGATCACACCCGCTACCAGCGCCGCCAGCAACGACCAGTAACCCTCCACCGTGTCTTCCAGGAAGAAGCCGAAGGCGAGGGCGGCGATCGCCGGCACCACGAGATGGGGCGCCGTGTCGATGGCATCGCGGAAGATGCTCTTGGGGTGGGTCCGCACAATCCCGTCGGTGCCCAGGGCCACCAGGACCGTCACGAAAACCAGCAGCCACGACTTCGTCGGCTCGATAGCCAGGAAGAGGGCCAACCCGAGCGCGTACACTGCCGCCAGGAGAGGGATACGTCCCGGCTGCGGTATCGCGCGTGGGTCCAGGTTGGCCAAAGAGAGCTTCTCCAATTGCACTCCTCCTCAGGCGCCAGGGGGAACAGGGCGCATTCTAACCGCGCCGGGGAATAGATGTCAACGACGAAGACGCTTTCCCCTCTTGACAGGGAGAGGGCGAATAACCATCCTGGGCTGGAAAGCCGAATCTTCGCGCTGGACTGACGAGCAGAGGCAGATATGAGACGAGCGACCTTGGTACTGGTTTCGCTGTTGGGGCTGATGGCGCTGTCGTGCCGCGACGGCGGCGAGAGCGCCTCCCCCACGAAGCCGACCGGGCAGGTCGTGGTCTCGACAACAGAACCCACGAAGACTGAACCGCTCCCCGCGGGGCTGGCGAACGCCGCGACGCACCAGGACATCCCTACGTACGACGGCTCGGGGCAAGTCGTCCACCCCGACATCGTCTACTTCCCCGAGGGCTGGCGGGGGTACAAGTACTGGATGGCAGTAACGCCTAACTACTACGACAGCGCCGGTCGCGAAAACCCCCATGTCGTCGCGTCCGACGACGGCTCGTCATGGGAGGCGCCGCCCGGCCTGACGAACCCCGTGGTGGCCTTTCCCCCCTGCGACCACAACAGCGATCCCGACATCGTCTACAGCCCACGCAGCGATGAGCTCTATCTCTACTACATGGAACAGCGACGCGCCGAGTACTGCGGCACCACCAACGAGAACCGCTTGCGCCTGCTGAGGTCTTCGGACGGCATCCACTGGGAAGGATCCCAAGCTGTGATTAGCTGGGACGTCGCCAAGGAACCGCTTTACCTCTCGCCGGCCGTCGTCTACCGGGACGGGCGCTTCGAGCTATGGCTGACCACAGGCGACGAGGTTGTCCGCGCCACCAGCGAAGACGGTGTGAGCTGGTCGCCTCTCGAACCGGTGAGCATCGACAGTGCACCTTGGCACTTCGATATCGCTTATGTCAAGGAGAGATCCGAGTACTGGATGCTCTTTGTCGACTCGCCGGTGGCGGGGGCAAGGCTGCGGCTGGCGACGAGCAAGAACGGGGTTAACTGGACCGCCTACCCCGACGCCGTCCTCTCCCCGGGCAGCGGCTGGGACGGCGAGCGGATATACCGTTCCACCTTCTTGTGTGACGCCGGGGGCGTGTTCCGGGTGTGGTACTCGGCGAAGAGCGGCGACGGCCAGTGGCACGTCGGCTATACGGAGAAGACGATCAGGTAGGCGCTAGCCTCCCGCCGGTGGCCGCGCCGGCGCCTCCGCCGCCAGCCCTTCCACCAGCGCGAGCAGCGCCTCCTGCCAGCGGTCGCCGAGGCGGCCCCGGCTGAGGCGCACCGAGGTCGGGCCCACCCAGCTCTCCGGCGGCGCCTCCCGCCGCATCTTCTCCTGGAGCAGACGCCGGCCCGCCGCCATCCGCAGCACGATCTCCCCGTCCTCCGCCTGGATCGACTGGACGCCCGCCTCGCGGGCCAGCGTCCGCAGGCGCACGACGTAGAGGAGGGTCCGCACAGACCGCGGCAGGCGGCCGAAACGGTC
>Ga0315293_10005521_pt1 | contig 11897 bp, 8 predicted proteins | sample YL17G13_20_MG_FD_203071 | JGI IMG/M metagenome (GOLD analysis project Ga0315293, IMG submission 203071) | Sediment microbial communities from Yellowstone Lake, YNP, Wyoming, USA - YL17G13_20 | ecosystem: Environmental > Aquatic > Freshwater > Lake > Sediment | place: USA: Wyoming | collected... | reverse complement strand
GTTTGGGGGGTGCGGTTGTGGTTTTTTTTAGTGTTTTCTATTTTTTGGGGGGGGGGGGGGGGGGGCCCAGCCAGCCACCTCGTTCTCCGAGTTTCTGGGCCCCCTCTCGCGCCCTAGCCCTCCCGCCTCCGTCTCTATCCGGCTACGGCCAATCGACTTCTATGGATCCTAGATCCGTGACTCTACCAGCCTGAACGACCACGCGCAGCTCGACCAAACCGGAGGAATCAAGAGCGACTCTGGATTTAAACGGCGTCCAGAGGATCAGTGCATACTCGCCGGGAGGCACGCCCAGCAGCGTAAAGCCCCCCGCTTCGTCGGTTGTCGTGTGTGGCGAGGATTCTTGTTGCAGCGTAAGCAGATATCCCGGCCCCGGGGTGAGCATGAGCCTCTCTCCAAGGTAGATGCCTTGCGCTGCCAAAGCTGTGCCCGTGGTGCTCGAAATCGCACGCCCGGTCACAACTCCAGTCTCCGGGTCGGGCGTAGGCAGCCGCCCGGCTGCCGAACTGGTCCCTTCGATCATTGGCCCGGCGGCTGTGCCCAACATGGCTGAAGTCGGGCGCGCAGCGCCGCATGCCGGGGCCAGGCATGCGGCAATCATCATCCACAGCGCCAACGGAATCCCGATACGCACTTCGCCTCCAAATCAGAAGCCACCGAGACCCTCGGTGGCTTCTCGTTCCAACAACGCACAGCCGGGCTTACCTGACGATCCCCTCGTAAGCGAACAGCTGGTCCATCACCATCGTCGCTTCCGGTGCCTCGTTCTGGTTCTCATTGACAATGCACGCTATCTGGGCCGCGGAAGTAACGACCGCCGAGCCTCCGTAACCGTTGGCTAGATACGACTCGTTCGGCTGATAGAAGAGGTGCTGCTGCCCATTGGACTTGCTGGGCGAGGTGGTTGTCCCCAGCGACACACCTCCGCTCCCGAAATACTCAATCGTCATCGTGGCTGGCCCGCCGCTGATAACCTGGCAGGTGACGCTCGTGTTGTACTTGTAGTAGCGCTTGTAGACGATGGGGAGGCGCACCTCTGTGCCCCCGGCGGCAAAACCGACGTAACTCGCGGCACGGAGGTGGGCATCGGACTCATTGACCACCGCGACGATCGGCTGAGCACCAAACCCGGCGCTTGTGCTGACAATCGTTGCGCTGTTGTTGCCAAGGGTGTTGCCGCTGGGGATGCCGCTGCTCGGAGAATAGAAGAGCTGCGACGAATTCGCGGCTATGTCGGCCGACTGGGTCTGGCCCGTGCCATACGTGACCGTCACATGAGTTGTCTGCGCTCCGATGTTCTGCACGGTTAGAGACGTATTGTACCCATAGTAGTTGTTCATGATCACCGGCGCATACACGGTCGTCGAGCCAGCTTGAACCGGATTATAGGAGTAGAGCTGATCGTTGCTGGCTGCCCGCCCGTAGATAACCACGATTGGCGCCACACCCCCCGTGGCAGTGATCTTCGCCGAGTAGGCAACATTGGGGTTCAGCTCCGCCAGACCTTCCTGCTCGAAGCTGACCGAGGCATAAACCGGAACGGAAGTGCTGGACTGCGTCTTGACTGCAGTCGAGCTTCCGGGCGCATAGATCTCCATGGTGATGTTGACGGGCACACCGGCGGCGTTTTGCACGACCACCGTCGTATAGAAGCTGTAGTAGTTGTCGAAGAGGTTCGGGACATACCAGGTTATACCCGGCACGGCAATCCCGTTGTGGCTGGCGCCGCTGTTCGTGTCGCTAAAGTTGACAACGGCCGCCACTTCCTTGTCGCAACTCACCACGCCCGAATAGATCCCATTCGCCAGGCCCGTCAAATTTGGGGTGTAGACAAACATGCTGTCCCCGGGCTGGATTGTGGTCAGTGAACTGGTGTATGCCGCCGTTCCCGCAGCATCATAGAAGTAATAACTGCAGGAGGCTGCGAGCGTCTCAAGGTTTTGGACTCGGAAAGCCGTGGCGAACGGCCCCCCAGGGGCCGGCACATCGGCGCTTGCCGACTGGAACGGCGTAAAGACCAACGCAATGGCCAGGAGCGTGTACAGTGTATTCTTCATCAAAGCCTCCGCCTGCTACCCAAAGCGCGATTCGGGACGGATGAGGAACCCCGATGTGCTCTCCATTGATAACCCGACGTCCAGGATCTGTCAATAATGCTTTTGTATAGCTAGGCATCTACGGGATGCCCGGAATCAGGAGTGAGAATATCGCCTTGTAGCTCGTGGACTGGGCACTCGGCGACCCGTGCGCAAGGCCCCCGACACCAAACAGCTCTCCACCGGATGCAGCGATGCCGAGGTCCGTCCAAGAGTCCGATTGCATGTCATCAATCTCTTGCCATACATCTTGCGTGTGTAGGTATTCCAGGACCCGGCCCTTGCCCGAGACCTCTCCCCCCAGGACGAAGATGAAATCAGCCACACTGACCACACCCATCCTGGACCGTGAAGCGGGCAATGGAGCTGCTCGCGACCATGCGGCCATTCTCTCACCCTCCAGGCTCGGTAGGTACATCTCATTCGCGGAGAGGGTACCCTCGCCATCGCTTCCTCCGATCACGAATATTCCTCCCCCCGCCGCCGCCGCCCCCGCGTATGCACGCGCACTTGGCATCGGCGTGCGCGTCTCCCAGGCGCCGCTATCCGGGTCGAAGGCAAACACTGAGGCGACGTACTGCGCACCATCCCACCCGCCAAAGAGATACAGTCTGCCCTCAAATGCCGCGAGCGCGTACGCGCTGAGCGCCGCGGGCATCGGCGTGCCGAGCGACCACGCACCCGCGAGTGGGTCGTAGATTTCGAGGGCGTCGGTCGGCGCGCCATCGGCCGTGCGGCCGCCGGGAACATAGATCTTGCCACCGATGACCGCCGCGCCGATGTCCGCAACCGGCAGTGGCTTGGGCGCGAGCGCAGTCCAGGTATCGCTGCTCGGGTCGTAGCGTTCGAGCGCGCCGGTCACGGCCTCGTGTGTCTCGCCGCCGATGGCGTAAATCTGGTTCTCGTAGGCGGCGGCCGCGAGCCCTGAGCGCGCGGTGAGCATCGGCGCGCGCACCTGCCAGCGCGAGACGGGGGTGGCCGAGGGGGCAGGTGAGGCGGTTGCGCTCGGGAGCGTCGCATTCGGAGCGGGCCTGGGCCGCAGCCACTCGCGAACGCCGGCCCCCGCGAATATCGTTAGGGCGAGGCCGACGCCCAGCCACACCCAGGCTGACTTCCACCAGGGCCTCGCCGGCGCAGCGGGCAACGCGGCCGCTTCAAGCAGGGGCGTGCCAGGCAGGCCCTCCACCAACCCTTCGCGCACCGCATACATGGCAGCCTCAGTGCGCGAGCCGGCGGCGATCTTCTCGAAGATGTTGCGCAGGTGGACCTTGACCGTGTTGGGGCTGATGGAGAGGGCGGTCGCGATTTCCTTGTTGGCCAGACCCGTGGCCACCAGGCGCAGAACCTCTCGCTCTCGCTCGCTCAGAACCCCGTTGTCCATCATAGGTCAGAATCCTGATATGCCGGGCGGGCATCAACGGGAGCGGAGCGCCCGAGGCGCGTCTGACAGGTGGTTCCAATCCCTCCCGCGCATCCGCCTCATTCTAGCACCTGGTAGGTTTCCGGAAGTCGTCTTGCGGGCCACACCGCAATCGCGTCCCAGCCGCCAGCATGTGCGCTGTAGGGATCTATTGGCGCCTGAGGTCGAGGAGGTGGGTGACGACGCAGGCCAGGACAGCCACGTGCACTCACATGTTCCCCCGGGATCGATGACGCCCGCGAATCCAACCTTCCCGCATGCACGGGGTGCTCGATGAGGGGCTGGTTGAGCAGCTGCCATCCAACGGGACGCGGTAGATGAACGTCGGGATGGTCATAGCGCACACCCCGTGGTAGGCTCGCTGGTACACACCCACCCGCCAGGGACCGGACCCCCTCAGAGTTGACGTTGGCTTCCCCTCGTGGGATACTTTACCACGTACCACACTTCATCCCCGGCTCTCATCGGGCATTGTGCTTTCTCTCAGCCCTCTGGGCGCCGATCGGTCAACCCGTGCACGAGTGAGGTGACATTGTGGGCGAATCGCAAGCACGATCCCCTTTTGGCGCCCCGCCCAGGCGAACCGGCCTGCGAGGCCTTCAGATTGCCATCCTGCTCGGCCTGACCCTGGCGTTGATTGTCGTCGTCGGGGTTGGGACTTACATGGTTTGGCAAAACAGCCAGCCTCTGGTGGCCGTGGTCGTTCCCGGCGGGACGGCGACCATTGCCAAGATCGACGACCGCGGGACACCGACCGTTGCCATGGTCGATCTTGGCGGGACTGCGACAGCTGCCTGTGCCTCCTACTTGCAGGCCCATCCGGGAACGCCTTGCCCCCTGGCTCTACCCCTGGCACAGACTGCCACCGCGATCTGCAACCAGTTCCTTGAACTCCATCCGGGAACTCCCTGCCCATGACGTGTCAGGGAGCTCATGACGGTAGGAGCAGATCCTGACGCCACACAACAACCCTGCTCACGTGGCGGAGGGGTAGTGAACTTGAGCAGAGCGGCAACCGCCGCATCGATCTTCGTCTTGCTTCTCTGCCTCTATTGCATCACGTTTCGCGGCAGCCTCCAGGTCGATGACGAGCAGGTGCTCATGGCCAGGGCGCAGAGCCTAGCCTTCCGCGGCCAGTTGAGCTACCCCCAGCTTTACGGCAATGACCGAGTCCGAGCTCTGTCCACGATTGGAACCGGCGCCGTAACGTCCGATGTGGCCCTCGAGCCAGGGCAGGCGTGGCTGGGTGGGCTCCTTTACCGGGTGGGCGCCGCATCCGGGAACGGTGGAGCTCAGGCAGCCCTTACACTCAACCTTTACGCCACTGCGCTGACAGGGGCGCTCGTGTACCTGTGCATTGCCGAGCTTGGTTTCGGTGCCTCAACCGCCGTCGTCTCCGCTTTCCTCTTCGGGACGGCAACCATGGCCTGGCCCTATGCGGGGACCTTCTTCAGGGATTCCTTGGCGATGGCGATGACGGCGCTGGCCGTGCTGGGATGGGTGCTCTTCATGAAGGATGGGGCGAGACACTTGTGGGCAGGCAGTATCTTGATCGCGGCCGGCGTCGTGGGCGGTGCAGCGTGCAAGGTGACCTCTCTGGCCATCGTCCCAGCTTTCGGGATAGGCCTCCTGTATGAGATGTTCGCCCGCAGGAAACCATTGCTGTTACGCTGGCATCTTGTCGGTCTGGGCGTCCTGGCTCTGCTGGTTGTCCTGGCCATGCTGCTGCCTCCGGTCGGCGCCCTGGCGCGGTTATCGCTTCGGTATTGGCTCAATCTCGCCTGGCAGGCGATCAACCAGGCCCCGTCCCAGGTGCTTCTGGCCGCACTGGGCCCGCTACTGAGTCCAGCCAAGAGTGTCTTCCTCTTCTCGCCCATCCTCGTTTTGGCGCCTCTTGCGATAACGGCCTGGCCCCGATCGCGGAGCACTCTCGCGTACGTGTCGGTGTCTGCAGTTCTGTTCCTTTGCCTTGCTCAAGCCCTAGGACTAAGGGGCGCGTGGTCCGGCATACTGATCTGGGGACTTCGCTTCATGCTTCCCGCGATTCCCCTGATGGTGATCCTGTCGGCGCCTTTGATCGAGCTCTGGCTTCGTGTGAATTCGACGGGACTGAAGGTGGCCGGTGCACTGCTGGGTCTCGCCAGTCTCTGCATTCAAGCCGCCGGAGCGATCGTGCCCTGGTCAACCCCCTTCGTGGTCTGGGCGGCGCAAGGGCGAGATCCTTACTCTGCACAGGCGGTGTGGAGTCTTGAGTACCTCAGCATCCCCATCCATGTCGCCCGAATGGGTCTGGCGGAGAGCTGGGATTTCGGGTGGATTCGAACTTGGGACTCATCCCCCGCTTGGCTCATCCCGTTGGGTAGTGTGTCAATCTCGATTCTGGCGCTCCTCTTGCTGCGGAGGAAGATCTCCGCCTGGGCCGCCCCCGGAATCGTTATGGCCGCGTTGGCGTTTCCATTCTTCCCTATGCTGGGAGTATTGCGCCCAGACCCTGCCTGGGGGGGGGATCGCCCCGAGCTGACCGCGATCGTCGCGCGGGTAGCCGACGCGGCAAGCGCGGATGATCTCCTCCTGGTCGACTCCTACGGATCGCCCCTTTGGCGTTTCATGCTCAACAGATGGACATCACCGGTGGAATGGTACTCCCTGCCTGAGGAGCTTGGGCTCCCATCGGCTGAACCCGTCGTGCCGCCTGAGCTCAGACTGCTAGTCCAAGGGGCCCTCCAGGAAGGCCATACCATCTGGCTCCTGTGCTCGTCCTTGACCGGCATGGGTGACTGCAGTCCAACGGCTACCGAGGTCGGTCGGATCCTGGGACCGGGTGTGATTGAGGTGTTCGAGGGGACCGGCTTGGCCACATTGCGGGTGTTTGCCGGGGTCAGCAGTGTCAGCGCAAACCGCTGATCTCCGGATGAGGTTCCGGGTCTGAGTGCCTTATCCCGCAAGCCGGATCGCCGAATTGAGTGGACCGACGCCGATCCGCACGATCCTCAGGGGGTGCGCATGTTGGCTAAGGGCCCTACGGACTGCTGCCCTCGGCGTGCCAAAGCACTTCCCGAGCGGGCCTGAGCCCGGATGGCGATCAGACGAGTGGGTTTGCCAAGAGAGCGGGTGGTGAATGCGGCTCTTGTTGACCGGCAAGGGTGGTCTGTTGGGATCGGGGTCGGAGCGCTCCCTGGCGCCGCTAGGCGAGGTGACCGCTCTCAGTTCGGAGGATTTGGCCGATCCCCAAAGCATTCGCGACACCGTGATGCGGGCGAGGCCCGAGGCGATCATGAACGCGGCTGCCGATGCGGATGTCGATCGGGCGCAACCCGAGCCTGAGCTGGCTCTTCCCATTGATGGGGTCGCGCCAGGCGTGTCGGCGGGGATGGCACGAGAGGTCGGCGCTGCCCTGATGCATTACATGACGGACCATGTGTTCGACGGAAACAAGGCTACCTCCTACTCGGAGGTAGATCCGCCGCCCATCAATTCAAATGGCCGAAGCAGGCTCGAAGGGGAGCAAGCGTTTCAAGAAGCAGGCGGCGCGTATGTGATCCTCCGAACAAGGTGGCTGTACTGCTTGCGGGGGCCGGCCTTCCCCGGGCGTGTTCTACAATGGTCCAGAAACCAGCCAGTGGTAGGGAGTCGTGGAAGATCAGCAGGCAAACCCCACCCGGAGCCGGACGCCGGCCGAAACCACGGCCATGTTGCCGGCGAGAGGACATGGGGACATCGTCGGCTGGCTCGGGGACCGGGCCGGGGTGTACCATGTGGCTGGGGCAGAGGACACCAGCCGCTTCGAGTGGGCCAAAGCAGTTCTGGAGCTGGGTCCGAGTAAGAAGGAGCAGATTGTGGAGCACGGCTTGCTGGCACGAACCGATGAGTCTGCGACGGTCGCCCGTCGGCCCGCCAACTCACCCCTGTGCTGCGACCGCGTTGAAGCGGCTCGTGGGCTCCGGGTGACGGAATGGGAGACGGCTCTCCGCCCGGCGATGGAGGAATCTCGTTGATAGACCTGCCGACAGGCTCCGGCCCGTTTGACGCCTATTACTTCGCACATGGCTGCGGGCGACCCTACCAGCGAGACGACGAATGGTTGGCCTTCTTCGACTCGATCGCCGAGCGGATCGTCAGCGACGTCCAGCCGCGCACGGTCTTGGATGCCGGCTGCGCCATGGGCTTTCTGGTCGAGGGATTGCGCAACAGAGGCGTAGACGCCTACGGGCTGGATGTGTCCGAGTATGCCATTGAGCGGGTGAACCCAAGCGTCAAGCCGTACTGCTGGTGCGGCTCGGTGACGGAGCCGCTTCCCCAGAGGTATGACCTGATCGTATGCATCGAGGTCCTGGAGCACTTGCGGCCGGCGGAAACGGAGAAGGCGATCGCCAACTTCTGCAGACATGCTGACGATATCCTCATCTCGTCGACCCCATTCGACTACAAGGAAGCCACGCACTTCAACGTTCAGCCCCCCGAGCATTGGGCGGAACTTTTCGCCCGGCAGGGTCTATTCCATGATCTGGACTTCGACGCGTCCTTCATTACCCCGTGGACCGCGCGTTTTCGTCCGAGGGACAAGATCCTTCATCGGATTGTCAGGGATTATGAGCGCCGCCTGTGGCTGCTATGGAAGGAGAACACGGACCTACGCAGCCTCGCCGGGGAAATGCGAGACCAGCTGGCAACGAATGAACTGGACATAGACAGCCTGCGGAAGGAGCTAGCAGCAAGCGCCAAGGAAGCCCAGGAAGTCCGCAAAGAGTCGGAACGGATACGCGGCAGCCGGAGCTGGCGCGTTGCTGGGGTTCTCTATAATCTCCGGCATCGATTCGCGCCTGAGGGAAGCGCGATGGATCGCTGGCTGTTTGGGAGAAGGTGACCGGATGGACCTTGCCTGAGTCGGCTCGGTCTTCTGGACGGTGAGCTCAGATACGGCTCGGGGGCACCCCCCTGGAGGCACGTTTGCGGGCTGATCTCTGGAGCCACACACCCGGAGAATAGGTCGGGAGGTAGGTGGATGGTATGAGCTCGGACTCACGCCGGGCAACTGCCCGGCAAGTAGTGCTGTTTGTGGCGGATAGCTGGGAACACGTGTGCCCAGTCATTCGCGTTCTCGCGCCGGCGAGAGAAGCAGGGGTGACGGTTCTCAAGGGCAACGAACTGGAAGACGGCAACCTACGCGTCTTCCCTGAGCGGGTCGCTGAAGGTGACGTCGTCATCATTCAAAGGGATTTCCCGGCTTATGAGGATGCGTACGAGAAGGTGATGGTTGAGGCCCGTGCTCATGGGAAGCCGGTGGTTTACGAGCTGGATGACCTGCTTTTCCAATTGCCGGACGTCCACCCCGATCTTTCTCGCTATGCTAGAACTCGCTTCCCCATCATGCGGGCCGTGTTGGAAGCAGACGCAGTCATGGCGCCGACACCCACCCTGTGCGAGTACTTGCGCGACTTCAATCCGAATACGTGGCTGCATCCCAACTACCTGGTCGATGCGAGCTGGACTCTCAGGGCGCCAACCGAGCCGCGGAATGGCACCGCCGAGCGGCCCGTTGTTGTGGGATACATGGGGGGGCACAGTCATTCTCCCGACCTTGCAATGGTTGCGCCGGTCTTGGGGCGCCTTCTCGAGAAGTACAAGCAAGGAATAGGGCTACGGTTTTGGGGCGTGGCTCCTCCAGCGGAGCTGTCGGTTTGGCCGAACGTTGAAGCGATCTATCCTGGGCTGGTGGATTACGAGGAGTTTGCCACGTACTTCGGCCGGCAGGAGTGTGACATATTCATTGCGCCGCTGTTGGACAGCATGTTCAATCGATGCAAGAGCCCCCTCAAGTTTCTGGAATACAGCACTCTTGGAGTGCCGGGAGTCTACAGTCGTATTCCCCCCTACGAGGGCGTTGTGAAGCATGCGGAGAATGGCTTCCTCGCCTCAACCGAGCATGAATGGGAGACACTGCTCTCTCGGTTGATAGAAGACGCCGAGCTCCGTTCGCGCGTCGGCGAACAGGCACAACTGACCGTCCGCAGGGATTGGCTGCTGTCGGAGCACGGCCAAGAGTGGGCAGAGCAACTCGTCAAGATCGCAGCGTTGGCGAACGGGTTGGGAGGTACGTGCCCCGCCATTTCAGTTCTGAGTGAGGTCCGAAGTTGGTATGAAGGGCTCGAAGGCGAGGTGGCAAGAGGCCAGCAGATCGCGGAGGATCTGCGAGAGTTGTTGGGAGAGAAAGTGGGCGAGGCTCAGTCCCTTGAGGAGAAGCTTGGGGTCCTGCAATCCAGGGTAGCGGTCGGAGAGCGAGAGACTCAAGAGCTTGGCGCGCGACTGTTAGCCACCACAAGCGGGAATTCATGGCGACTGGTGCAGGCACTCCGGGGATTCAAGCTGCAGATCATCCCGCCAGGCGGCGTGCGAGACCGGTTCCTGCGGGCCGGCAGAGGTGGTCTCAGTCTGTGGCGTACTCACGGCTTCCGTGCACTCATAAGGAGAGTGGGAGAGAAGACGGCGAGAGGCCTGGCAAGGCCCCAAGGGGAACATCCCCCGGTCGTAGCCAGCACCGTGGCTGATGATCGGCCCTCGATTCACATGAGCGCTCATCCTGGTGAGCTTTGCCCAATTCCAGCAATCGATGTCGTCGTTATCGAGGATGGCAGCTTCGGCGTCGCGGCCAGGGATGTCCAGAAATGGTGCCAGGCTCAAACGTGTCCTGGGATCGAGCTTGTGGTCTGGTCAAGGCAGGACAGCTTGGCCTGGCGAAATGACGCGCCGCAGGAGCCGTGGAGTGCTCCAGACCTCCGAACTCTGCGCCAGGGCCTGGGTGGCCGCTACATATGCGTGGCAAGCCCCGATTTGCTGGAACAAGACGCGACATTCCTGGAGGTCAATCTCCTTGCACTTGAGACTGAACGCCTTGCATTCGCCGTCAACGTATTTGGGAATGAGGGATGGGCTCTCAAGAAACTGGAGCAGGGACTTCTCCCGGGCGATCCTGCGTCGCCTTTGCTCAGGCAAGTGGTGCGAAAGGACAGCCTAGGGGATAGGTTCACCCTAGATGTCTCTGAATTCCTGAGGCAGGGACATCCCGTTATCGGCAAGCTGATCGTCCACACAGCAAACCGTATCGACGATGAAGGCTCGTTGGCCTTCAAGACGAGGATCGGGGCTGCAGAGATCGTCGTCGCCGGACGTCACATCCTGGGGTATTCGGAGGCGTCACGGGAACGGACAGCGGTCTCTCACCTCACCCATCCAGTCGACACGGTCTTGGCAGCTAGGCCGGTGTTGAGCGAGCTCCCGACGGTCCTGGTCGTCCTGCCTTTTCTCGCCATTGGAGGTGCAGAGCGATTGCTGTTGCGGGTCATGCGGCACTTGAAAGAGCGAATCCGGTTTCTCATTGTGACCGTGGACAGGCATGACGCTGCTTTGGGAACGACCACGGACGAATTCCGGCAAATCACCCCCTATGTCTACAACCTGTATGACTACCTGGAAGCCCATTTGTTCCTTTCGTTCTTTGGCTACATGATCGAACGCTTTGCGCCCCGCAGCCTCTATATCGCCAACGGTGCGACGTGGATCTACGATGCGATCAGCACGCTTAAGGCATCCTATCCCAATATCCGCATGATCGACCAGGTGTACCATCATCAGCTGGGTTGGATCGGGCGATATGATGCTGCGGTGGTGGCCAGCCTGGACGCACATGTGGGCGGCAACGCGAAGATTTGTCACGCCTATGTGGAGCGAGGTGCGAGAACTGGGCAGGTCCATCTGATCGAGCATGGTATTGAACCTGACGAAGTGGACCTAGCACAGTATCCGATAGGAAGGCTGAGCAGTATCAAGGACAAGCTGGGGATCCCGCGCGAACGAAGGGTTGTCAGCTTCATCGGTCGCTTGCACCCGCAGAAGAGACCTCTGGATTTCGTGGAGTTGGCGCGTCGCTTTGAATCGGATGCCTCCCTGGCATTCTTGATGATTGGCGGGGGCCCATTGATGGAGATCGTCAACGCGCAGGTTGCCCGGGCTAATCTGGCCAATCTATGGCGGCATTCGTACTATCAGCCGATTAGCGACATCTACGCCATCTCGGATGTCATTGTATTGCCCTCGGAGTACGAAGCGACGCCTCTTGTGCTGCTGGAGGGGCAGGCCATGGGCAAGCCTGTGGTGGCGACTGATGTCGGCAATAATCGCGAGGTGCTTGAGTTCACGAAGGGAGGCCAGGTCACGGACCGCGTTGGAGACATAGCCGAGCTCGCGAATGCCCTGACAAGAGCCTTGAACGAACCGTGTGATCCCGTACAGATGCGACAGGCTGTGATGGAACGGTTTGGCATGGCGAAGATCGCAGAGCAGTATTGTCAGATCCTGGTGGGGGATTGAGATGCCCAAGGTCTCAG